>ERZ1645187.635-NODE-635-length-34474-cov-6.822540_pt1 | contig 34474 bp, 34 predicted proteins | sample MGYA00575352_ERZ1645187 | MGnify/ENA primary metagenome ERZ1645187 (study PRJEB40837, sample SAMN11349314) | freshwater sediment metagenome | isolation source: river sediment | host: Sediment | place: India: Wazaribad , New Delhi | collected 2017-02-21 ... | reverse complement strand
GCCTGCTGCCTCGCCGTCGAATGCGACGAGACCCGCATCGATTTCCGCCTGCGCACCCGCTACGTCGATGCCAAGGCCCACACGCTCGACGAGGCCCTTGCACTCATCAAACAATGGACGAAGGCAGGAGAAGCCAAGTCCGTCGGCCTGCTGGGCAATGCCGCCGAGGTTTTCCCCGAGCTTGTGAAGCGCGGCATCAAGCCGGATATCGTCACCGACCAGACCTCTGCCCACGACCCTATCCATGGCTACCTGCCGCTGGGCTGGACCGTAGCCGAATGGCGCGGCAGGCAGGAGAGTGATCCCAAGGCGGTTGAGCACGCCGCCCGCGCCTCGATGAAGACCCACGTCAAGGCCATGGTGGATTTCTGGAACATGGGTGTGCCCACCCTCGACTATGGCAACAACATCCGTCAGGTGGCCAAGGATGAAGGGCTGGAGAATGCCTTCGCTTTCCCTGGCTTCGTTCCGGCCTACATCCGTCCGCTGTTCTGCCGTGGCATCGGTCCCTTCCGCTGGGCCGCCCTTTCCGGCGACCCGCAAGACATCTACCGCACCGATGCCAAGGTGAAGGAACTGCTTCCCGACAATGCACACCTGCACAACTGGCTCGACATGGCGCGCGAGCGCATCGCCTTCCAGGGCCTGCCCGCCCGCATCTGCTGGGTGGGCCTCGGCGACCGCCACAAGCTGGGCCTTGCCTTCAACGAGATGGTTCGCACGGGCGAACTGAAAGCCCCGATCGTCATCGGCCGCGACCATCTGGATTCAGGTTCGGTGGCATCCCCCAACCGCGAGACAGAAGCGATGAAGGATGGTTCGGATGCCGTCTCCGACTGGCCGTTGCTCAATGCCCTGCTCAACTGCGCCTCCGGTGCGACATGGGTGTCGCTGCACCACGGCGGTGGCGTCGGCATGGGATACTCCCAGCACTCCGGCATGGTGATCTGCTGCGACGGCACGGACGATGCCGCCCGCCGCATTGGCCGCGTGCTGTGGAATGATCCTGCAACAGGTGTCATGCGCCACGCCGACGCGGGCTACGACATCGCCCTCGACTGCGCCCGCGAAAAAGGCCTCCGGCTGCCGGGAATCCTCGGCAACTGAGCGACAGGACTGAAAGCCGGCCTTCGCCGCCGCCCCGGCACGCGATCAGCTTGCGCCGGAATGGGTCGGTTCCCCGGGCAAGCTGTCCAGGCAGGCAATTGGAGCGGCCGCGGTTCACATACCTGCGCCCGCACCGCTCCAACGTCTTGCCTCGAAACAACTTCCGCTACGCACGCGGCCGCCTCTTGCTGGCACCTTGTCCTAGTAGCCGCCCTTCTTCGCCGGTTTGTTGAAGAACACGGTGACCAGCGCATAGATGATGCCCGCCACCACTGCCGCGGGAAGCGAGGCGGTGACATACTCATAGGGGGAGTGGCTCTCATATGTGACTGGATTCAACAGGTAACGGTAAGTGCCGCAACCCGCGACCATTGCCGCAACCGCAGCAATGTTGAATCCGCCTGTGAACCAGTAGCCGGAGTGATCACCGTTCGAGAAAATCCAGCGGATGCTGATGTTGCGCTTGCGCAGGAAATAGTAGTCGGTGATCTGGATTCCGCACAGTGGCGCAAAGGCAAGCCCGATGAAGGCCAGGAATGTGCCGAAGTTGGCGAAGAACAGCTCCGGAATCACGAGACCGACCAGCACCACCGGACCAATGGCCAGCATCAGCAGCGTCGTCCAGCTCATCCGCTCAAAGGCCGGAAAATGACGCAGGCCGATGGCCGAGGCGTAAACGCCAGCCACCGCCGTGCCCAGATTTGCCGCCGCCACGAAGAGAAGTGCGATGATGCCGTAGGTCGGGCCGCCAATGGTGCGAAGCCACTCCGCGGGATCGGAAACCTGCAGCACCAGAATGCCGGCAATGCCAATCAGGCACAGCAGCGGGACTGGCGCGCCCATGCCCACCATGATGGGCACGGCAGCCGTGCGTCCGTTCGGTGCCATGCGGATCATGGCGCCCAGATAGGGCCACCAGGACAGCAACGACACGATGCCGATTTCAACACCCGTGGTGTAGTTCCACAGCGGACTCGCCGAGGCATAGGCAGGTGTTGCCGCCGTCAGGTCACCCCAGCGTTGGCTGATGATGATGTAGAGCATCCAGAATCCGACGAAGACATGGGCGACGAGGATTTTCGAGATGCGGTCCACGCCGCTTGATCCGCGGAGCAGGATGATGAACACGAGGGAACAGGCCAGAAGGATTGTTGCCGGAAGCAGCAGCTTGCCGCCGCCTTCGGCAATAATGCCGAGCGCGATCAACAGCTGCGTGGTCGATTTGGCGAAAAAGATGAGCAGCAGCGAATTCCATCCGATGATCGAAATCTGCTGCATTGCCGCCGGAATGACCCAGCCCCGGGAGCCGAATGTCGGCTTGGTCGAAGCAATCGAGTCCACTCCGAAGCGCAGGCAGATGGGGCCTGCCGCCAGCGCCACGATCAGCATGCCGATCATGCTGCCCGCGAAGAGCGCGGCAAAGCCCTTGTCGAAGTTGAGGTAGTACCCCACATACTCGCCGATGATGTAGCACCATGTGGCCGCCGCAGCGGTGGCCAGCGTGATTCCGAGCTTCCAGCTGCCCCAGGTGCGCTCGCTTTTCAGCAGCGGCCAGGCGTTCTTGTCGGCCTCAAGCAGGTCTTCAAGATGATGATGTTGCGATGTGCTGCTCACAGTTGCCACCCCCAAACAAGTGCGATTGCGGGCAATATGACACCCAGGATGACAAGCCAGGTCCAGCTTGCGGCATCGTAGTCTTCACCCTGCTCCGCAGGGTTCTCGAGGATCTTGAGCCGTCTCTCGAGTTCGGCATTGAGTTTCTCAGTCATTCTTTTCCTCCACACGGGTTGTCCGGCTCTTGCGGCCGGTTGTTGCTTGTATCTCGTGCATTCAGCCCTTGAAGCTTTCCTCCTTGGCATAAGGGAACCACCAGAAGTCCTGGTTCTCCGCCTTGGGATCAATCATCACGAACTTGGTGTTCTGGAACTGTGCCAAGCCTTCCGGCCCGAGCTGCCGTCCCGTGCCCGAAAGCTTTCGGCCGCCAAAGGGCAGCGCGTCATTGTCGAGGAGCGGTGCGTTGATCCACAGGATTCCGGACTGGATCTCGCGCACCGACCGGAATATCTCGTTGCTGTCGAGGGTATAGATGTTGCCCCCAAGGCCGAAACGGGAGCGGTTGGCGAGTTCGATCGCCTCGTCGAAATTCCTTACGCGGCAAAGCGGCGCCACCGGTCCGAAGGGCTCGTCGTTGAGGATATCCATGTCCGGCGTCACATCGGTCAGCACGGTGGGTTCCACAAACCAGCCGCGGTTGAGGCCTGCGGGCCTGCCACCGCCGGCGGCCACTTTCGCACCTTGCTGCCGCGCCTTCGCCATCATGCCTTCGAAGCGGTCACGCTGCTTGCGCGTTGCCATCGGCCCCATGTCAACCAGATCAAGGCCGTTGCCGATTCGGAGTTTCTTTGCCTCTTCCGCGAGGCGGCGCGAGAACTCGTCATAGATGTCCTGGTGCACGTAGAAACGTTCCGCCGAGGTGCACACCTGGCCGCAGTTGAGGTAGGCGGCGAAAGCGGCACCACGAACCGCCTGCTCCATCGGCGCCGAGGGCATGACGATGAACGGGTCATTGCCCGAGGCTTCGATCAGACAGGGCTTGAAGCTTTCCGCACAGGTGCGGGCCACGGCCTGCCCCACGGATACGGAGCCGGTATAGGCCACGCCATGCGTGTCGGTGCTGGCGATCAGGCGCTGACCGACACGGGCACCACCCGTGACGACCTGCAGAAGCCCCGCGGGAAGCCCGGCGAAAAGCTCCATGAACTTCAGTGTTGTGACGCTGGTCTGCTCATGCGGCTTCACGATCACGGCATTACCCGCGGCAAGTGCGGCTGCGGCTTCCCAGCACAGCAGCACCAGTGGATAGTTGAAAGGCAGGATGATGACGATCGTGCCCAACGGCTCTTTGACGGAGAAATGGAACTGGCCAGGCACCGTGCTGCCCGCAATGCGGCCCTGTTCGTGGCGGGCCAGCTCCGCATAGTAGTCGATGGCCGTGGCGCACCACGACACCTCGTCCACCGCTTCCTTGAAGGGCTTGCCCTCCTCGCGGGTGAGATATTCCGCATAGAGCGCCTTGTCGCGCCGGATGACTGCGGCGATGTCGTGCAGCGTGACAGCGCGGCTGCGGGCATCAATGGCGTTCCAGGTCTTGCGGGCACGCCCCGCAATCCCGATGGCCTCATCAACCTCGGCATCCGTGGCGTCGGCAACATGGCCGATCACGTCTTCCGTCGCTGGTTCAATGATGTCGAACATTGTTGTTGCGCTGCTGGCGCGCAAGGCACCATCCATGAACAGTTTTCCGGAAAGACGCTTGAATTCTGTCAGCGCGGCCATGGCATTCCTACGGTTCTCAGGTGTTCAAATTATTTTGAACATGACACAATAGATTTAACACGACAAGGGTGCAATCAATGGTCCGGCCGTGGTTGACGTTGCGCCGCGATACCGTAATGAACGCAAGGCTTTGTGAATCATGGATCGGGGAGGCAGGAGATTGACGGGGAAGACACCGGCCACGCGGACGCGCGGCAAGCCTGCGAAAAGGCCCAAGGCAAGGAAGCCGAAATCACCGTCGCGGGATCAGGCGAGCAACCTCGCGGTAGGGGCGCGCCTGCGTGCCGTGCGCGAGAGCGCCGGCATGACGCAGCGACAACTCGCCAGGAAGGCGGGCGTGACAAATGCCACAGTCTCGCTCATCGAACAGGAGGCCCATGCGCCTTCGCTGGCATCATTGCACCGGCTCCTTTCGGCCATTCCGATCACGATTGCTGATTTCTTTGCCCTTCCCGTCTCACAGCAGAACGCTCTGTTCTACCAGGCCGGGGATCTTGCGGTCGTCACGCGTGGTGCCGCCGATCTCCGTGTGCTGGGCAGCGAACGGCGTGACAAGAAACTTCAAGTCTTCATCGAGCGCTACAAGCCAGGCGCCGGCACGGGCGTCGATCCGCTTTCGCACGATGGCGAGACGGCAGCCGTCGTGGTGAGCGGTGTCGTGGAGGTGGAAGTGGACGGCAAGAAGAATGTGCTCTCCGCAGGCGGCGGATACCAGCTGATCGGACGGCAGCCCTATCGTCTCACCAACATCGGCAAGACAGTTGCCGTCGTGGTGTGCGCCTGCACCCCTGCGATGATCTGACGATTGGGCGGTTCTGCGAAAGGACAGGCGGCTGGCAAAAGAGTGTCATCTTCGGCACACGCGGCAATACCCCGTGATGGCCGCCGCCCCATGCTGTGATTTCGCCGCTATGATTTGATGCGCGTCCCCTTGGGATCGTACCAGGGCTCGAACTGCAGTGCGATCTTGTAGCGCTTCAGGGCAATCTCCACTTCCCATTCACCTTCTGATATCCACTCCTTCGTCACTCCTGCGGGATTGTTGACGTAGGCAAGACCAAGCGACGCGCCGAGGCGGTGACCATAGGCGCCGGACGTAATGAGTCCCGCGTGCCCGCCGTTCCGGTAGACCGGCTCGTTGTGATAAAGCATTGGCATTTCGCTGCCACCAGTGAGCTTGACCTGAACGAGGCGACGCTTCAGCGGGCCTTCTGCCTTCTGTTTCAGAAGGGCTTCACGGCCGATGAAGCCGTGAGGCTTGTCGAGTGCCACGGCGAAGCCGACACCGCCATTGTAGGGGGTGTCTTCCTCGCCGATGTCGTGTCCCCAATGCCGGTAGCCCTTCTCCATGCGCAGTGAATTGAGAGCAAAGAAACCGGCGTGCGTCAGACCGAAGTCACGGCCTGCTTCCACTATCTGTTCATGGACATGCGCGGCAAACTCGGATTCGACATACAGTTCGAAGCCCAGCTCGCCGACGAAGGTGAGGCGACTGGCCCGCACGCGGGCGTAACCGAGATCGATCTCGCGGCTGGTGCCAAACGGGAATGCCTCGTGGCCGAGGTCGTCCGGTGAAATCCTCGACAGCAAGGCGCGGGATTTCGGCCCCATCAGCGAGAGCATGGCGAGGCCGGAGGTGACATCCGCAATGTGGACGCGCGCGCCATCCGGCACATGCCGCCGGAACCAGGACATGTCGCGCCGCTGCGAGGCCGCAATCGTCACGACCATGAAGGAATCCTGCGCCAGCCGCGTGACGGTGACATCAGCTTCAATGCCACCTGCCTCGTTGAGCCATTGCCCGTAAACCACGCGGCCAACTGGCACATCGCATTGCGCGGCACAAATCCGATTCATCACGCCAAGCGCATCCGGTCCGTCAACCCGGTACTTCACGAAGCACGTCTGGTCGAAGAGCGTCACATTCTCCGCCGTGTTGCGGCATTCCCGGCCCACATTGGCAAACCAGCTCGGACGACCGTAGGAATACGCGATGTTGGCCACGTCTTGGGCTGTTCCGAAGAATCCCGGCCGCTCCCAGCCGGCGAGTTCGGTCATGAACGCCCCTGCCGCAAGCAGCTTGTCATGCAGCGGAGACCGCCTGATGCCCCGGGCCGAGGTGAACTGGCGGCTGGGCCAATGCATGTCGAAATTCAGGCCCAGCGTTTCCGCAACACGGTCTTCCAGGTATTTGCGATTGCGCTGGAAGCTCTGCGTGCGGCGGACATCGACGTCGATCAATTCAACCGGCGGCCGCCCGTCGCGGATCCACGCCGCCAGCGACTTGCCGACACCGCCCGAGGACAGGATGCCGAGCGAATTGAAGCCGGTGGCACAATAGAGCCCGGCCACTTCCGGCGTTTCGCCCATGAGATATCGCCCGTCCGCCGTGAAGCTCTCGGGGCCATTGAAGAAAAGCTGCATGCCCGCCTGCGCCAGCAGCGGCACACGGTGTGTGGCAGCGGCAAGATGGGGCGAAATGTGGTCGATGTCTTCCGGCAGCGAATCGAAGCAGAAGTCCTTAGAAATGCCGCCCTGTCCCCAGGGCTTGGCCACAGGCTCAAAGAATCCCACCAGCAGCTTGCCTGCGTCCTCCTTGTAGTACGTCCATTCATCGCCAAGAAACATCACGGGCAAATTGCGCGGCAGGTCCGGGATCGCTTCCGTGACGACATAGAAATGTTCCGCCGCATGCAGGGGAATGGTCACGCCTGCTTCGGCTGCGAGATCGCGCGACCACATGCCCCCGCAGATCACGACAGTGCGGGCATCGATCTTGCCCTGCTCCGTCATCACACCCACGGCACGGCCGCGCTCCACCAGGATCTTTGTGACGGCAAGGTTTTCAAAGATGCGGGCACCTCCGTTGCGGGCACCCTTGGCATAGGCCATGGTCACATCAGCCGGATTGACCTGTCCGTCATGCGGGAACCAGAAGCCGCCCACGATGCCTTCGGTATTGACCGGCGACCAGCGTTCCTTGATCTCGCCGGGCGTCACCGGCTCGACCGGCAGGCCGAAACTGCGCGCCATGGAAGCACCGCGCGCCAGTTCCTCGTAACGCGCCGCATGGGTGGCGATGCGCAGCGATCCATTGCGCTTGAAGCCCGTCGCCTGTCCGGTTTCCGCCTCGAGCCTGCCAAAGAGTTCACCGGTGTATTTTGCCAGTTCCGTCATCCGCTGCGTGGCCCGCAATTGCGTGACCAGCCCTGCAGCATGCCAGGTTGTGCCGCAGGTCAACTGCTTGCGCTCACACAGCACGACATCGCTGATGCCGATCTTGGCGAGATGATAGGCCACGGAACATCCCGCAACACCTCCGCCCACAATCACGACTTCGGCCCGCGACGGAATTTCCATGGTCTCAACCTTCAGCAAAGGAATGGCAGTTGCCTGCTGTATAGGCCGACGGAAGCGCGCGATACAGGGCCAGCTTCACCCAGCTTGCTGACCGCCACGGGATGCAAGGGAGTACCCTGGTGGAGCGAAGGGGGATCGAACCCCTGACCTCGGCATTGCGAACGCCGCGCTCTCCCAACTGAGCTACCGCCCCTTCCAAGAAGGTGATCGGCTTTTAGAAGCGGCTCCCTGCCCCGTCAAGGCGGCGGCGAGGCGGCGGCAGCAGTGCCAGACGCGGCATCTTGCGCGGCAACGGCGGGCCGCCTACATCGGGATCAGGAAAAAATGGTGCATCATGAACCCCTTCATCTGGCTTGTCCTCACACTCCTCGACATCTACTTCTGGGTCATCCTTGCCACGGTGGTGATGAGTTGGCTGATCGCCTTCGGGATCATGAACCGGCAGAACCCCTATGTGCGCCAGTTCGACTACGCCCTCCACCGGCTCACGGAACCCGTGCTCGGCCCGATCCGCCGTCTCATGCCGGACCTCGGCGGGCTTGACCTGTCTCCGATCATTGCGCTCCTGGGCCTTCAGTTCCTGCAGTACCTCATCGTCTACTACGTGCCCCGCCTGTTCGCGTGATCCTCCCGCTGCGGCAAACGCCCAAGGGCACGTTCCTGCACGTCAAGGCCACACCCAAGGCCTCACGCGATGAAGTGACGGGGATCGTGCCCCAGGTGGACGGAAGCACCGCGCTTGCCGTCAAGGTCACCAGCGTGCCGGAAAAGGGCAAGGCCAATGCGGCGATCGTGGCCCTCATCGCCAAGGTGGCCCATATTCCCAAATCCGCGCTGGAACAGGTGGCGGGCGAGACCGACCGCCACAAGGTCTTCCGTCTTGCCTCCCATGCCGAAGCGGTCCAGATTTGGCTCACGGGGCTCGGAGAGGATTGAGCGCATGCGACGTTACACCCTGCTTGTGGCATTTCTGGCCGCCACACCCGCTCTCGCGGACCAGAAAAGCGCCTACACCAAGCTGGACATCCGGAACCCCCAGGTCTGCATGGACCTGACACCGGCGCCTGTTGAAGGCGAACCCAACGACGGCGTCCACTTCGAGTGCAAGGGCTTTGCGGATTATGTCGTGACCTTTGTCGAAGGCGATCTCCGCAGCTACATTTCATACGGCAAGGAAGAGTCGGACCACTGCGCGCGAACGCAAACCTTTGGCGGCTTCAACAGTGCCGGTGAAACCACCGAGTGGCGCCTGAACAACGGCAAGCCTGTCGCGACCATCCTCCGCTGGACCGTGTCTTATGACTCCGAGGATTCCAGCAAGACACGCGAATGGCTGGTCGTAACCAAGCTTGAGGAAGGCGACTCCTGCCACATGGGTTATGTGGAAGGCGCCTATCCCAAAGCCAATGAAACGGCACAGAAACTCGTCGACGATTTCGCCGCGAATTTCTCCTGTGCCGCCAGCAAGCCGGTCTTCATCGCCAGGATGGGAACCGCAACCGACAGCATTGCCGCCAACGAAGGCTGCCGCGAGTAAGCCTTACGCGGCAGCTTCCTTCTGACGGCTGATCTTCTTGCGTTCGTTGGAATCCAGAACCGCCTTGCGCAGGCGGATCGACTTGGGCGTGATTTCCACCAACTCGTCTTCGCCGATATAGGCGAGCGCCTTTTCCAGCGACATCTTGATGGGCGGCGTGAGGATCTGCGCTTCCTCTGCGCCCTTGGAACGCACGTTGGAAAGCTTCTTTTCCTTCAGCACGTTGAGTTCAAGGTCATTGCCGCGCGTGTGTTCGCCAATGATCATGCCCGCATAGACCTTGGCACCCGGCTCGATGAACATGGGTCCGCGGTCTTGCAGATTGAACATGGCATAGGTCACAGCCTCGCCTTCGCCATTGGAGATGAGCGCGCCCGTGTGCCGCGTCGGGATTTCGCCCATGTGCGGGGCATAGGCATGGAACAGCCGGTTCATGATCGCCGTGCCACGCGTGTCTGACAGGAGTTCCGACTGGTAGCCGATCAGGCCGCGCGTCGGCGCATGGAATACAAGCCGCTGGCGGCCCGTGCCCGAGGGGCGCATGTCGCGCAGTTCACCCTTGCGCTCGGAGACCTTCTGCACGACGACGCCGGAATATTCTTCATCAACGTCGATGATGACCTCTTCGACGGGCTCCAGCTTTTCGCCGGTGGCTTCGTCGGTCTTGAACACAACGCGCGGACGGCCGACCGTCAGTTCGAAGCCTTCGCGGCGCATTGTTTCAATGAGAATGCCTAGCTGCAATTCGCCACGGCCAGCGACCTCAAAGGCATCCGTTTCGGATTCGGATGGTGTGACGCGGAGCGCAATGTTGCCTTCCGCCTCGCGCATGAGCCGGTCGCGGATGACGCGGGACTGCACCTTGTCACCCTCGCGTCCCGCCAGCGGACCGTCGTTGATGCGGAATGCCATCGCCAGCGTCGGCGGATCGATGGGCGTTGCGGCAATCGGTTCCGTCACGGAAGGATCGCAGAATGTGTCCGAAACGGTTGCCTTCACCAGACCGGCGATGGCAACGATGTCGCCCGCTTCACCTTCTTCCACCGGCACACGTTCAATGCCGCGGAAGGCGAGCACCTTGGAGACGCGGCCAGTTTCCACAACCGAGCCATCACGCGACAGAACTTTCACGGCCTGGTTCGGCTTCACCGAGCCAGAGCGGATGCGGCCCGTGAGAATGCGCCCGAGGAACGGATTGGCCTCAAGCGTCGTGGCCAGCATGCGGAAGACACCGTCTTCCACAACCGGTGGCGCAAAGTGGCGCACAATCATGTCAAACAACGCGTCCATGTTCTCTTGCGGACCTTCCGGCTTCTCCGCCATCCAGCCATGCTTGGCGGAACCATAGATGATCGGGAAGTCGAGTTGCTCCTCCGACGCGTCAAGGGCCGCGAAGAGATCAAAGACCTCGTTCACCACCTCGATATGGCGCTCGTCCGGACGGTCGATCTTGTTGATGCAGACGATGGGCTTGAGGCCGATCTTGAGGGCCTTCTGCAGAACGAACTTGGTCTGCGGCATTGGGCCTTCGGCAGCGTCCACCAGCAGCACGGCACCATCCACCATGTTGAGGATGCGCTCCACCTCGCCGCCGAAATCGGCGTGTCCGGGCGTGTCCACGATGTTGATGCGTGTGTCCTTCCAGGTGAGCGATGTCACCTTGGCAAGAATGGTGATGCCCCGCTCCCTTTCGAGATCGTTGGAGTCCATCACGCGCTCGGCAACCTTCTGGTTGTCGCGGAAGGTGCCGGACTGGGTGAGCAGGCGGTCGATGAGTGTGGTCTTGCCGTGGTCGACGTGGGCAATAATGGCGATGTTGCGCAGTTTCATGGGGTGCGCCTGGCTTTCTGCAATAGGGGCTGTCGGGAGTTGGCCGGGCGATAGCACAGGCGGCAAGGCTTTGGCAATTTTTCTCGGCTAGCCTCCCGGCCCTCGAAAAGCTGGAAGAATATCCCATGTTTGAAAAAAGCGGCCCGCAGCGGACCTTGGTCATTCTCACCCTGTCTGACGGCTCCAAGGTGATGGCCAGCCTGAAGCTGGCCATGTCCGGCAAGCTGGCCGATGTCCTGAACAGTGCCGAGCGCTATCTTGACGTCCTTGGGCCGGAAGGCGAGCAGTTCTTCCTGTCCAAGGACCGGGTGCAGCAGGTGGCGGCGGCCAACCCGCCCAAGGCCGAACTCAACTTGAACCGCCGTGGTTCAGACCGGGCCGCCTTCAATCCCTGGGCCGTGCTCGGCGTCAGCAAGGACGCCACCGCTGACGACATCCGCTCCGCCTATCGCAGCCTCGTCAAGATGTACCACCCCGACAGGCTGGCAAACTTCGACTTGCCGCAGGAAATGAAGGACTATGCCGCGGCCATGCTGGCCCGCATCAACATCGCCCACGATCAGCTGGCAGCGTCGGCAACGCCCAGATAACTGTCAAGGCCGGCGAGGAATTCCTCCCGGATGACATCACGCTCCATGAGTATTTCATGCAGCGAATCCTGGATGTAGACCAGTGACACACCGGGCACCTGCCGGGCGAAATCCTGTGCGGCGGCATTGTCCACCACCCGGTCACGGCCCGCCAGAACCATCAGCACCGGGCACTTCGGCCCCTTGGGCCATTTGCTGCCGTGGATGGAACTGATGCTGTCCATGACGGCATTGAGCCAGCCAAAGGTCGCACCACCCAGCCCCAAGGACGGATGGCTCCGCAACGTCGCCTGGTCCCGCTCCCAACGCTTTTCCGAAAGGGTCAAGGGGTTGTCGGAATAGTCGCGTGCCATGAAGGGCTCGCGCCGCATGCCGGGCAGGAGAATCCAGGAAAAGCGGGCCTGAGCCATGACGTAACTGAGGAAACGCGCCATCCAGCGCGGCCAAAGGTGGTAATTGAGCTCGATGAGCGGTGCCGTGAGAATGGCCTTCGAGAACCAGGTTTCCCGCAGGATGTTCCGCAGCAGGATGTGGCCACCGGTGGAGTGGGCCAGCGCATAATAGGGCCCGGGACAGTGGCTGCGCACCAACTGGTTCATGGCGGTGCGCAGGTCTTCATCAAAGAACCGGAAATTGCCGATGTGACCACGCAGGCCGTCTTTCAGGAGGCGCTGTGAGCCCCCCTGCCCGCGCCAGTCAAAACTCGCAACACAGAAGCCGCGCTGCACCAGTTCTCGCATGGTCTCGAAGTAACGCTCCATGTAGTCGCTGCGTCCCGTGAGCAGCAGGATGGTGCCACGCTCACCCGTGCCGCATTTCATGCCACGCAAGGCAAAGCCATCCGACGTCTTGAGCGGAATCACTTCGGCCTGCGGTGGCAGGCGGTTTTCGAGGGTGGGATAAAGCTCCATGCCGGGCCAGCTATAGGCAAGCCTGCGGCATGGAACAAGATCAGCTTATTTCAGCTTCTGCACGTCCGTGATCTCGCCGCTGGCGGCCGCCACCTTGATCAGATAGGCGTTGGCAGCTCGGGTCGCGTCAAAGCTGTAGGTGGTGCCCGTACAGGTACGCGGTTTGACACTGGTAAAACCATAGCCCGACACGATTTCCGCTCCCTTGCTGCAGGCAATGGAACCTGCAGGTGAAGTGGCCTTTGCGGCTGGGGCGACGGCAGCAGCGGTCTTGACGGGCAAGGCGAGCGTCTTTGGCGCCACTGTTTGCGGTGCGGGTTTTGCAGCAGCCGCCTGCGCAGACGGGATCACCGGATTGACCTTCACGGCCGTAGAGGTTGCCGGCGTCTTGGCGGTCATCGCCACATCCGGGCTGACGGCTTTCACCGGCGTTGCCGCCACAACCGGTTTGGATGTTGGTTTGACCTTGGGCTTCACCACAAGCGCTGAGGCCTGCGCGTTCTTGGCTGCAGGCTTCTTGGCCACCACTTTCTTCTTGGCCTTCGGCTTCACCTTCTTCTTCACCGGTGGATCATACTGCGGTTCAAGCCAGTCCTCATCCTCGTTTTCATATTGCAGGATGACATTGCGGTCCCGATGGCGGCGGCGCGGCAGCATTTCTTCTTCATCTTCGAGGTCGAAGAAATCAGCATCCTCGTCATCATTGCGGTAGAGATAGCCGGAGATGTGCGGTGCATAGATCTTCGGCCACAGCACCCGCATGCGCAGGCGGTGGTCGGCAGAAGCACTACCGCTTGCTTGCAGCAGGCCCAGAAGGGCAAGGGTGGAAATGGCTGTGATACGGACAAACTTCATGACTGTTCCCCTTCAACGCAACTCAGAGGCCGTAAACCTTGACGCGCCCGGTATGGGCATTGACCTTGACGAGATAGCGGTTGCCCTTCTTGATGGCGGAAAAACTGTAGCTCTTGCCGCTGCAATCCTTCGTCACGATCTTGTTGAAGCCACGGGCACGTACCCGCGACTTCGCCTCTCCACACGACAGGCGGTGGGTGAAGGCATATCCGGGATCATGCGGGTGACGAAATCCTGGATGCCCAAAATTGGCGCCCGAGCAGTGCAGGTGGCTGCCGATCCGCATGCAATGCTCGCCAAACGGGAAGTCTTCGAACTCCACATAGGGACGGTGCCCCCGCTTGGCTTCGGCAACGCCGGAAAGGCCTGCGAACACCAACACCGCAAGCCCCGCCTTGAAAATTGTCTTGATGGTCATTTGTTTGCCCTCCGGTACAGGTTGAACCCGCACTGCAGGTCCATCACTAGGGGGCGAAAATGGCAGAAACTTGCTGAACGTTAACCGACAGGGCCATTCATCTGCGGTTCAGCATCAAGGCAGGAATGTGGCGGACGCGGCAATTGCCACGCCCGCCCAGTGGCTTGCTCAGTAAACCTCGGACACCGAGATGATCTGGCCATGCTTGCGGCCGACCTTGATGCGGTACTTGTCGCCGTGCTTCCAGCCCGAGAACGTGAAGGTCTTGCCCGAGCAATCCAGCGTCTTGACCTTGTGGAAGTTGGCATTCTTCACTTCCCACTTGGCTTCGCCGCAGGAAACACCCCACGACCCGCCACCACCATGATGGCTGTGGTGGCCGCCGTAACCGTAGTCATAGTCGTCATAGACCGGGTAGCCATGGCCGTAGCCAACGCCATAGAGACCGAGGCCAACATCAACGTGGACCTTCGTGCCTGCCTGGGCGGAGGTGGCGGAAAGACCGGCAACCGTGAGAGCAACGGCGGCGGCAGCGACAAGGGATTTGTTCAACATCTGGGTCACTCCTGATGAACTCTGTGACGGCCCCGATTGGCCATCGTTGGAGGCAAACTACGCCACACAACTTGAACGACACCCGAAGCACCCGTTCATCTGCCATTCATTTTTTGGCACGGCCCCCTTGAACTGGAAAACAGGCCTCCCATCTCAGCGCTGTGGCTGCCACTCGGGGCCACGTTCAACCGCGGCCCGGCCCTTCCGGCGGGTCCACCAGACACTGCTTCAAGGAGAGTGTGACATGTTTGACTATTCCCCCTTCAACCGTTCTTCCGTTGGCTTTGACCGCCTGTTCCGTTTGCTCGACGAAGCCGCAAACGTCGAGACCCAGGCTTGGCCGCCCTACAACATTGAGCGCCTCGGCGAGAACGACTACCGCATTACCATCGCCGTTGCCGGTTTCGGCAGTGCCGACCTTGCCATCGAAGCCAAGGGCAACACGCTGACGGTGTCGGGCAAGAAGGCGGACAAGGCCGATGTGAACGTCGAAGTCCTGCATCAGGGCATCGCGGGCCGCAGCTTTGAGCGCCGCTTCCAGCTGGCCGACTACGTCGAAGTAAAAGGCGCTGACCTTTCCAACGGCCTTCTGCACATCGCCCTGAACCGCGTTGTGCCAGAAGCCATGAAACCCCGCCAGATTTCCATCGGCGGCACAGAAAAGCCGAAGGCCCTCGAGGCCAAGGCCGCCTGATCAGACGGCGAATGACAGGCAGGAAGGGCAGTGCGCGAGCGCTGCCCTTTTCCTATGCGGCAGCGTTCCGGTTCGCGCCCGCGCGGCCATAGGCCAAAGCAATCAGCGCCAGTCCGCAGGCCGCGAAAACGGCGCAAGCACCAAAAACGGCATTGACTGACTGGCCAGTGGCAAGCATTCCTAGCAGCCACGGCAGGAACACGCGCGGCACGCCACCCACAAAGGCGGCATAGCTCATGGCAGCTGCCCGCGCTGACGGCACGAGCCGTCCGGCCAGTGCAAACAGGCACGGAAAGATGAGGGCAAGCCCGAAGCCGACAGCTGCAAAGGCGAATGCCGACAGCCAGAATCCGGGTGCTGTCCCCAACCCGGTGAATCCGGCGATGGCAACCACGAGGCTGGTCAGCATCACGCGGAAATCCCCAAAGCGTCCGCGCAGGGCATCGCCAAACATCCGGATCGTGCCCCCGCAGATGCCGTAAAAGGCAAGCCCCAGCCCCGAGATTGCCGCGAGATCGGGGGCAATCTTGGCAAGCAGCTGGCCCGACCACTGGATCGCCGCCACCTCGCAGGTGACATTGAAACCTGCCGCAAGACCAATGATGGTGAGAATGCCGAAGGGAAGCGGTGCCTTGCCGTGCGCGGCCTTGCGGCCAACGGTTCCCCTGTCGGCTACGTGGCTGTAAACCGCAGCCCAGGCCAAGGCCAGCGGTACGGCCACGAGGACAATGCCGAACCATGGTGCCAGCAGCACGGAACACAGGCTGCCCACCACGGCAAACACGGCCACAGTGTAGGTCGCACTGCCATGGTAGGTGCTAAACACGGGTCTGCCCAGTTCATGCTCGACGAGCGAGGCTTCGGCATTCATGAAAAGGTCCATGGTTCCGAGGCAAGCATTGACCAACAGGAATGAAACGAAGAAGCCCGTGACCGATTGGGCCAGCAGGGCACCAAGCAGGGCAACGGCGGCGGCGGGAATGACAATCAGAAGAACAGTCCTGTGGCTGGCAAAACGGTTGATGACGCCGCCAAGCCCCATGCAACCGATGTTCATCAGCATGCCAAGGCTGCCTGCAACTCCGAACTGGAAGGGCGTCAGGCCTGCCCGTTCCACGAGCACCGGAAATGATCCCACATGCGTCCCCACAATTGCGCCGAATGCCGCAAATGTGAGGTAGATGGCGAGATGGGCCTTTTTCTCAGACTCAGCCACGGCCGACAAAGGGCATCTTGGTAGCCATGACAGTCATGAACAGCACATTGGATTCCAGCGGGAGCTGCGCCATGTGGACAATGGACGACGCGACATGGGCAACATCCATGCGCGCCTCCGGCTTCATGCTGCCATCAGCCTGCGGCACGCCCCCCGACATCCGCTCTGTCATGTCAGTGGCGGCATTGCCGATATCGATCTGGCCACAGGCGATGTTGTATTTGCGGCCATCCAGCGCTGTCGCCTTGGTGAGTCCTGTGATCGCATGTTTGGTTGCGGTGTAAGGCGCGGAATTGGGACGCGGCGCGTGGGCCGAGATGGAGCCGTTGTTGATGATGCGGCCACCCATCGGGTCCTGCGACTTCATGATCCTGAACGCTTCCTGGGTGCACAGGAAGGGGCCGGTGAGATTGGTGTTCACCACGGCCGTCCACTGCGCGAAGGTCAGGTCCTCCAAAAGAACCGTTCCCGGCGCACCCGTTCCGGCATTGTTGAACAGCAGGTCCAGTCGCCCGAAGGTTTCGACAGTCTTGGCAAAAAGCCCCTTCACGCTTGCGGGATCAGTGACGTCCGCCACGACGCAGAGGGCATCGCCGGAGATTTTCGCCTTGGTCGCCTCCAGTGCCTCGGCCCGCCGTCCCGTGAGGACAACCGCATAGCCAGCCCCTGCCAGCGCAATGGCAGAGGCCCTGCCAATGCCCGACCCTGCCCCGGTGATCACTGCGACTTTCATGCGTGCGTTCCTGTTGCTCAGATGATCCCGGCGGACTTGCCGATGATCCGCAGCCCGGCAACGATGGCTGTCGGTTCCCCATAGCGTGCCCGGGCACCCGCCACCTCCAACGCTGACGCATAAGCGCCCCCGATTTTTGGCGAGGCAAGAATGAGATAGTCAGCCTCCACACCACGCCCCATGAGCGCGTGCGCCACTTCGGCACCGATCACGAGTCCGGACAGATAGGACGCGACCGCCTCACCCGGCAAGACTTCGTAGAGAGCAAGACTGCGGGCCGAGAACAGCAGATGTGTGAGACCTGCTGGATCGCCAAGCGCCGCTTCCACACCAGTCCGGAACGATCCTTCGTCCTGGCCATCGCCCGTCATCAGGCGACCGAGGATGCTGTGACCCTTGAGAACGGAATAAAGCTCCCCTGTCACATAGGTGTCAAAACGCATGATGCGGCCCGCCTCGACATCGATCCATTTCGAATGGGTGCCCGGCGTGATGAAATGTTTCGCCCCCGAATCCAGCGCGCCAAAGACCTGCGTCTCCTCGCTGCGCATCACGTCATGGCCGAGGCTGGGGCTGGCGTAGTGAAGGCCAGTCGAGAAATGCACAATCCGCCCTGATGCCATGGCGTGGCGGTGCAGTCCCTGCGCCATGTCGGCGGCACCCGCCGGACAATCAAGCTATGGCAGTTCAATCCACCCCTGTCGCGATGTGATCATGCCCGCCGCGAGCACCGGCAACGTCTTGTCCCAAGTGGCCAGTTTTTGTTCCAGGGCCGAATCGAAGGCACCACCCTGAACAGAGAGAATGCCGCCACCATCATTCACCTGGTCCGCGATCCGGCCATCCCCGTCCACGAGATAGGCGCGGAAAGATGTGGTGCCCCAGTCAACCGCGACAAAGCCTTTTCCCATTACAGCGCCCTGACGCCACCCGGCTTGAAGTCAGGCTTCATCAACTTGAGAGGATTGCGCAGGGGCGCGCCGAAGGGTGCCGCTTCAATCTCGAACACGTCACCATCTTCCGTCACGAAGCCATCGGCAATCGACAGCGTTGCCGTCCCGAAATAATGGATGTGCACGTCACCGGGCTTCCGGAACGGTTCATACTTGAAATGATGATATTCCAGATTGGCGAGGGTATGGGACATGTTGCCTTCGCCCGTCAGGAAGGGCTTCTCCCACACCACCTTGCCCTTGCGAATGATGCGGCTGCGGCCTTCGATATGGGCAGGCAGGGCACCGGTGATCATTTCGGGTCCGATCGCCGAATGGCGCAACTTGGAATGGGCGAGGTAGAGATAGTTCTGCCGCTCCGTCACGTGATCGGAATACTCGTTGCCAAGGGCAAAGCCGAGGCGCACCGGGCGGCCCTTGCCATCGATGAGATAGAGGCCCGCGATTTCCGGTTCCTCGCCGCCATCCAGCGCAAACGACGGCTTGGGCAGCGCCGCCCCCGGCGCCACCAGCCAGCGGCCATCTCCCTTGTAGAACCACTCCGGCTGCACGCCTGCCTGGCCTTTGCCGGGCTTGCCGCCCTCCAGCCCCATCTTGAACATCCGGAGACTGTCAGTCAGTTCCGTTTCTTTTGTGTCCAGCTTCTTGTGCATGGAGTCGCGTGCCGAGGCGGAACCAAGATGCGTCAGCCCGGTGCCGGTGATGATGCAGTGCGCCGGGTCCGGATGATCGACTGGCGGTAGCACGCGTCGCTCTTTCAGGGCCGCTGCAAGGCTTTCGCCCTTGCTGCCGGCCAGTTGGCGGGCAACAGCCGAAAGGCTGGACCGTTCCACCAGCGCATGTTCGGCCAGTTCAACGGTCGTTCGAACGCCTTTTACCGCATGCAGCATGCCATCCTTGACCACGGCAACCTGGCGCTTTCCCTTTTCCGTTGTGTATTGGACAATGTTCATCGTGCTGCACCCTTATCCTGCAAAGCTGTATTTTGGCGTGCCCTTGACGCCCGGATTGAAACAGAAGAGTCCCCCCTGCAACGGGTACTTCTCCATGGACTGCGCGCCCATGTGGGCACGCGAGGTTGTCACAAACATCGTATCAAGTTTCGTGCCGCCAAAGCAGATACAGGTCGGACGTTCGCCCGGCATGGCGATGACCCGGTCGATCCGGCCTTTGGGATCAATCCGCAACACGCAGGCGCCATCCCAGCGCGCACTCCAGACAAAGCCTTCCGCATCGACCGTGGCGCCATCCAGGAAGCCATAGCCTGTGCTGTCATTGAAGACGCGGCGGTTGGAAACAGTGCCGCTGCCGCCATCAAAATCATAGGCGTGGATCACGCCATGCTTGGAATCCGAGAAATAAAAGGTGCGTCCGTCGGGCGACCAGCAAGGCCCGTTGGTGACGCCGAAGTTGTCATCCATGAGGACGGACGCACCATCGGCATCAACCCTGTAGAGCGCGCCAGTATCGACCAGCGTCGGAACATCCTCTCCCCTCGGGCCAATGTCCTGAGCCATGGTGCCAATCCACAGCCGTCCCTGGGGATCACAAGTGCCATCGTTGAAGCGGTTCTGCGGCCGGCCACTCTCCGGGTGACACACTGGCGTCATGGCTCCCGTTGTCATGTCCATTGTGTAGACGCCATCCTCGCCTCCGACCAGCAGGCCGCCACCCTTTCTCAGGGTGATGGTGCCGACGAGCATCATCGAGATCCACATCCGGTAAGCACCCGTGGCCGGTTCAAAGCGGTGAATGCGGGACGGCCGCGCGATATCGATCCACCATACCGCCTGGCCCGCCTCGTCCCACAGGCAGCCCTCGCCCAGGCTGTCGGCTGAAGGAACAAGACAGGTGACCGGAACAGTTTCCATCATGGCAACTCCTTGCTGCAGGAAGTGGAATTAATGCGGGATGCCGAACCTTACAATTGTTTAATCCGGCACGGACTTGAAATTTCACAATCACCTGCCATTTCAGAAGAGCCAGTGCCGGGCCCCTCTGGCAGGTCAGGACAGTTCGTGTCCGCCTGCGATGTCGGAACTGGATCAGTCCACATCCAACCTGATGAGCCCCCGGCATGGAACCCCTGTTCGCCATTCTCTACGCCGATGTGTTCGGCACGCCCGCCTATTTCTGGATGGCCTTCGCGGGCATCGTCGTTGCCCTCCTCGCATTCGACCTTGGAATCCTCCACAAGGACGACCATGAGATTTCCGCCCGTGAAAGCTTCATGCTCTATGCAGGGTACGTTGCCATCGCGCTGGGTTTCGGAGCCTGGGTGTGGTGGTCACGCGGCGCCCAGAGCGGGCTGGAATTCTATACGGGCTACGTGATCGAACAGTCCCTGGCGATGGACAACATCTTCGTCATTGCCACGATCTTCAGCTATTTCGCTGTTCCCCGCGTCTACCAGCACCGGGTTCTCTTCTGGGGCATCCTGGGCGCCATCATCATGCGCGCCATCATGATCGGTCTCGGCGCGGCACTGGTGACCGAATTCAACTGGATCCTCTATCTCTTCGGTGCCTTCCTCGTGTTCACAGGCATCAAGATGTACCTGGGTACAGATGAGGCCACCGACTTCGACAACAACCCTGTGCTCAAGTATCTGCGCAAGCACTTCCGCATCACCAATGAACTGCATGGCCATGATTTTACGGTCAAAAAGCCGGACCCGAAGACCGGAAAGATTGTGACCTGGCTCACCCCCCTGGCGGTCGCATTGGTGCTTGTCGAGTTCGTTGACCTGATTTTCGCGGTCGATTCCGTGCCTGCGATCTTCGCGGTGACGCTCGATCCCTTCATTGTCTATACGTCCAACATCTTCGCCATCCTCGGCCTGCGTTCGCTCTATTTCGCGCTGGCCGCCGCCATGCACCGCTTCAAGTACCTCAAGATTTCACTGGCCACGATCCTCACCCTCGTCGGCATCAAGATCTTCCTCGTGCCGATGGGGGTGAAGGTGGATACGCTGCTGTCGCTGGTTGCGACACTGTCGATCCTCGCTGCGGGCATTCTGTTCTCACTCTGGCGCACCCGCAAGGGTGGGCCGGAGGAGGCTGAATCCCAGCAAGAGCTTGCCAACTAGCTGCCACGCGATATCACTGGCACGGCAACAGTAGGCGAATCACATGAAGCACCTTGAGATACTGATCGAGCGCGTCATCCTGGCGTCACGCTGGCTGTTGGTGGTCTTCTACCTCGGGCTGACACTGGCGCTGCTGCTCTACTGCATCACCTTCGTCAAGAAGCTCTGGGACTATCTGTCAAAAGTCTGGATCGTCGAGGAAACGGACGCCATCCTCAAGATACTCTCCCTGATCGACGCCAGCCTGGTGGCCAGCCTGGTGGTGATGGTCATCATCTCGGGCTATGAGAACTTCGTCAGCCGGTTCGACGAGGCCGAGGCAAAGGGCGGGGAACTGTCCTGGCTCGGCAAGATCGATGCCGGCTCCCTCAAGATCAAGGTGGCGTCCACCATCGTCGCGATCTCGTCCATACACCTGCTGCAGGTGTTTCTCAATGCCAACCAGTACACCAACGAGAAGATCATGTGGCTCACCATCGTCCACATGGCCTTCGTCTTCTCGGCACTGCTGCTGGCCTATATTGACCGCGTGATGGCGGCGACCAAAAAAGGAAAAGGCGGGGACTAAGCCCCGCCTTTCATGTCTTTTCGCCGCTGCTGGCCTACACTGCGCGCAGGTACCACTCGAAATCGCGCACAGTGGGCTCGGCGAAGAATCGATCCGCTTCCACCTCCTTCAGCGTGCAGAACGTGTCAACGAATTCCTTGCCGAAATATTCCTTGAGAATGGAAGCGCGCCAGAAAGCGTCAATGGCGTCAAACCAGTTTCCCGGAATGTATTTGGCCCGCTTTTCGTAACCGTTGCCGACCACCGGATTGCCCGGATCCTCCTTTTCGCTGATCCCGTAATGCATGCCGGCGAGAATGGCCGCCATGACAAGATAGGGATTTGCGTCCGCGCCAGAAGGCCGGTGTTCGATGTGGCAGGCCTTGGCCGCGCCTGCGGGAATGCGCAGGCTGACGGTGCGGTTGTTGACCCCCCAGTTGGCGGCAACCGGCGCGTATGAATTGCGGCGGAATCGGCGGTAGGAGTTTGCATTGGGCGCAAAGATCAGCATCGATTCTGCCATGGCCGCCTTGAGCCCGCCAATCGCATGCATCAGCAATTGGTTATCGGCAGGGTTTTCGGCAGCAAACAGGTTGTTGCCGGCATCGTCGCCCAGCGAGACGTGCACGTGCATGCCGGAACCGGTCCACTGTGCATAGGGCTTGGCCATGAACGTGGCGCATAGCCCGTGCTTTTCGGCTGCCGCCTTGATCACGCGCTTCAGCATGATCGCCTCGTCGCAGGCCTTGAGCACGTCTGCGCGGTGGCGCAGCACGATTTCCATCTGGCCCGGGGCATATTCCGAAATCAGTGTTTTCGCAGGCAGGCCCTGCAGGTCGCACCAGTGATAGAGGTCCTTGAAGAACGGTCCAAAATCATCCGTGTCCTGAAGATAATAAGCCTGGTAGTGCTGGGGCCGCGCCTCATTGATCAGGGACCGCGGCGGAATGGGCTTGCCTGCCATGGCCGACGCCCGGTCCATGAGGAAAAACTCGAGCTCAATGGCGCCAACCGGCACCATGTTGAGGTCGGCCTGGAAGCGCTTGACGATCTTCTCCAGCGCATTGCGCGGGTCGGCATAGGCCGGTGTCCCGTCGAGATCATGAATGGCCGCCACGTATTGAGCGGTATTCTCAAGCCACGGCACGCGATGCAGTGTTCCGGGCACGGGCCACAGCAGCAGATCGCGGTCGCCTTCATCGAACACCAGACCGGTTTCCGGCACATCCTGCCCGGTCGCATCAAGAACCAGGGCAGAGATGGGGAAGAACCGGCCATCATTCCAGGCGGGCACCACCTCATCGCGGCGCAAGACCTTGCCGCGGATGACGCCGCAGAGATCGGTCCAGACGATCTGGATGCTTTCAATATCCGGGTTGGCATCCAGAAAGGCTTGCGCCTCCGCACCACGCTTCGGGGTTACATAGGTGGACATCTTGTGTTTCCTCCCTTTCGGGCAATCCCTTTGGGGACTGTCAGCTTTTCAGTTCGGCGATGCAGCGGTCAAGGCTGCGGATCAGGGTGTCGACATGTGTGTCGGTTGTCGCCGGACAGATCAGCATCATGTTGTGGAACGGCGTGATCACCACACCGCGGTTCAGGAGAAAGTGATGGATGGCTTCATCAATCGTCTGATGGATCACTTTCGACGCCTCAAAACCGTTCTTCGGACGGTCCGGGCAGCACATGAATTCCACGCGCGCTCCCACGCGGGTCACATGCCACGGCACGCCATGTTTGATGATGACATCCGCGATACCCTTTTCGAGCCGACGGGCGCGGCTGAGCAGGGGCGCAAAAGCCTCCTCTGTAAAAAACTCCTTGAGCACCGCCTTGATCAGCGCAAGCTGGATGCGCGACCCCGAAAGCGTGGTGCCGATGCCGGAACGGCCTTCGCCGCGAGCGGCCAGAAACTCCCGGATGCGCGCCGCAACCGCTGTTGAGAAGCCGTAGGCTGCAGCCGGAATGCCGCCTGCAATCGGCTTGCCGAAAACAAGGCCGTCAGGGCGAAGTCCCGCAGCTCGTGAATAACCACCGGGGCCCGATGAAAGCGTATGCGTTTCATCGAGTATGAGAAGCGTGCCTGTTTTCTCTGTGAGCGCTCGCAGCTTTTCGAGAAACCCGGGCGCGGGCAGCACCATGCCGATGTTGGTCATGACGGGCTCAGCCAGGACACAGGCCACATCGCCCGGTGACAGCGCCGCCGCAAGCGCGGCCTCGTCATTGAACTCGACAACCTTGGTGAAGGCCGTGAGATCACGCGGCTCGCCGACCAGCCCTTCGACCATCCGGACCTCGCCGTGATCCGCCGTGACGAACGTGTCGTCCACACAGCCGTGATAGCAGTGGTTGAAGACGAGGATTTTTTGCCGCCCGGTGATGGCGCGGCACCAGCGCAGGACAGCACGGTTGGCGTCAGACGCCGTGGCAGTGACCTGCCAGAACGGAAGGCCGAACCGGTCATGCAGCAAGGCACCCACTTCGGCGGCATCCTCCGAAGGCAGCATGGTGGTGAGGCCCTTGGCCCCCTCCCGTTGCAGCACATCCACAATCGCCTTGGGGGAATGGCCAAACATGGCGCCCGTGTCCCCCAAGCAGAAGTCGATGTAAGAATGGCCATCGGCGTCGGTGATGTCCACTCCGCTGGCCCGGTTGACAAAAAGCGGGAAAGGAGTGCCCCAGTCCACCATCCAGTGCATGGGAACGCCGCGGAGCCAGTTCTCGGCTGCCTTGCTGGCGAGAGCCTTCGAGTTCGGATTGCGCTGCTGGAAAAGGCTCTTTTCGCGCGTAAGCATCGCCGCGATGGCGATGTCCGGGATGGGTGAACGCAAGATGGACCTGACAGTTGTTACCGTTGACCATGGCCTTAGCCGGGTTTAAGGGGCCACCTCAACCCCTCAGGTTTGCACTGCAACATTTTCCGGGAAACACATCATGAGCCGCATCGCCTACGTCAACGGAAGCTACCTGCCGGAAGCCGAGGCAAAGATTTCCGTGTTCGACCGCGGCTTTCTCTTTGCTGATGGCGTGTACGAAGTGACCCCGATCGTGAATGGCAGGCTCGTGGACTATGACGCCCATATCGAGCGCCTCGACCGTTCGCTCGGTGAACTGCGCATGGCCTGGCCCTGCAGCAGGCAGGAACTGCGCGCCATGCATGAGGAACTGGTGAAGCGCAATGCGCTGAAGGAAGGCATCATTTACATGCAGGTGACGCGCGGTGTTGCCGACCGCCAGTTCAACTTCCCGAAGGAAGCCAAGTCATCCCTCGTCGCCTTCCCGCAGGTGATGGTGCTGGTGGACAATCCCAACGCCCGGACCGGCGTGAAAGTCATCACCACCCCTGATATCCGCTGGCTGCGCCGCGACATCAAGTCGGTGATGCTGCTGGCGCCAGTGCTGGGCAAGCAGGAGGCCTATGAGAAGGGTGCCAACGAAGGCTGGATGGTGGAGGACGGTTTTGTGACCGAAGGCACCTCTTCCAACGCCTACATCGTCAAGGACAACACCGTCATCACGCGACCGCTCTCGAACCGCATTCTGGCGGGCTGCACGCGCCGTGCCCTCTTCCGCCTGGCCAAGGAGCATGATGTGAAGATCGAAGAACGTGCCTTCACCCCTGATGAGGCCTATGCGGCCGATGAGGCCTTCCTCACGTCGGCATCGCAGTTTGTCATGCCGATCGTCGAGATCGACGGTAAGCGTGTGGGCGGTGGCCAGCCCGGTCCTGTCACGCGCAAACTCCGCGAGTTGTTCCTGCAAGAGGCCCAGCGCGATTGAAATTCTGCGGCAGTTGCAGTCATGCAACTGCCGCCTTTCCCGCCGCGGCGCGTGGCAAGATGATGGGTCGGCCATACTTGTCTGCCATCACGTCGGCCTCAATGCCGAAAGCATCGCGCAACCGTGCTTCTGTCAGTACCTCCTTGCACGGACCGAAAGCAGCAAGAGTTCCGTGCGCCAGCATCATCACCGTATCGGCATGGCACGCCGCAAGATTGAGGTCGTGCATGGCCATGACCACCAGCGCGCCAGTCTCCGCCACATAGTTCCGCAAATGCTGAAGCACCGTCATCTGGTGCCGCAGATCGAGGGCGCTGGTGGATTCGTCCAACAGCAACAGCTGGGGACGGCGCACAAACCGCTGGGCAAGCAACACCAGCTGGCGCTGCCCTCCCGAAAGACTGTCCAGCCTGCGATGTGCGAGTCTCTCCAGTCCCAGAGAGGCCAGTGCCACGCCTGCGGCATCGAGATCGGCAGGCTTCACATGCCAGCCAAGACAATCATGACGTCCCAGCAACACGGCCTCCATCACCGAGAGACCTGAAGTGATCTCCGCCGACTGCGGCATATAGGCCAGCACTGAGAAGTGAGGCCGCTTTCCGCACCATGTCATTGTGCCGGAACAGGGCAGGAGCCCAGCAACCGCAGCAAGAAGAGTGGATTTTCCGGCACCATTGGGGCCAATCAGGGCAACAACCTGACCACCCGCCATCTCTGCCGAGATCCGGGCGAGGACCGGTGTTCCGGACCGTCTCACTGCGACATCCCGGAGGGCAAACATGCCTGTTGTCATGTTGAGCGTCCCTTTCCCCGCCGTGCGATGACCAGAAAGAGCATCGGCACTCCGGCCACTGCCGTAATGATGCCGACAGGAATGGCAGCACCCGGCGATATGATCTTGCCAAACACGGACGCCGCGATGAGGATCAGGGCACCGGAGACGGCCGAAGCGGGCAAGGCAAAGCGGTGATCTTCCCCCACGAAGCTGCGCGCCACATGGGGTGCAATCAGGCCGACAAATCCGATGGTTCCGACGAAACACACAGCTGCCGCCGTCAGCACAGCGACCAGCAGGAAGCTCCGCTGGCGCAAGGCATCAACCCTCAGGCCAAGGCTTTCGGCCGTCCTGTCACCAAGGCGCAACGCCGTCAGGCTCCATACATTCGAGGCGACAAACGGCAAGGCCGCGAGCAGGATGGCAAATGACACGCCCACGCTGGTCCACGTCGCCTTGAGCAGGCTTCCGAAAAGCCAGAACACGATCTGCTGCAGCACTTCGGGTGAGGCCAAGAATTGCAGCAGCGACTGCAAAGCCTGGAAGAAGAAGAGAACGGCAATGCCGGACAGCACGAGGATTTCGGGCGTTGCGCCACGCAGCCTCGCGACGCCATAGACAAGCCCGGTCGCGATCAGCGTCATGGCAAAGGCGCAGATGGGCACAACAAAGAACTCCGGCAATGGCAGAAGCTGGCCAAACATGATGGCCAGCGCCGCCCCAAAGCCCGCTGCGGCGGAAAAGCCGAGCGTGAACGGGCTCGCGAGGGGATTGTCGAGGATGGTCTGCATTTGCAGGCCGGCAAGACCCAGGCAGCTTCCGACGATCACCCCCATGAAGGTCTGCGGCAGGCGCAGTTGCCAGACAATGGCCGCCGCCGCCCGGTCCTCGCCGTATGGACCGGCCAGCACGGCCTGCCACACGCTGGCCAGCGGCATGCCCGAAGGCCCATTGGCCAGATCCAGCAAGACAAGCGCCAGCAGCGCCATGCAGGCGCTTGCCAGCATGACGCTCTTGCGCAGGATACCACGGCGGTAACCGCCATGGATATCCATTGTGCCAGTCGTGTGTGTCACTTGTGCTTCAGCACAAAGACGCCATCGGCCTTGATGGGAAGCCACTCCCCATAGAAGGCAGAGACCTCGGCCATCGGATCAACATCTGCGAAGGCCTCGGGATAGAGGATCTTGGCGATGTAGCGGGCGAAGACGAAGTCCGAGAGTGTGCGTGCACCGCCATGATAGATGGCGTGCACCTCGCCGTTCTTCACGGCGGGAAGGTCTGCCCAGCCCGCACGGCCAAGATAGGCGGCCATGCGCTCATTGGCGACGACCGGATCAGCCCCAAAGCCGACCAGCACGGCCTGGGGCGCCGACAGCCACTCCGATCCCGCGAGCAGGATGACGTCAGGCTTCTGGGCCAGGACATACTCCGGATTGAGTGGCCCCCAGTTCTCGATCTGGCCCTTGGCAATGTTGGTGCCGCCAAGCGTCTCGATGAGCGTGCCCCACATGCCATTGCCATAGCTGTTGCCAAACTCGGCAGGACCCTTCTTGGCAAGCTCGACATAAACCTTCTTGCCGGAGGGGCCAGCGGACTTGATGCGCGCCTGCGTGTCTTCAATTTTCGCAGTGTAGGCCGCAGCAAGCTTGCCCGCCCGTTCCTCCGAGCCCATGACCTTGCCGAGAATCAGCGTCGATTGGACGTGTTTCTCCAGAGTCTGCGCATTGTAGTCGATGACGACATAGGGGATGCCCGCCGCATCGAACTGCTTCACCGTTTCGCCCAGCGCATCGTAGGCCCAGGCGGGCAGGATGGCGAGATCGGGTTTGGCAGCGATGGCCTTCTCGATCGAGAAGTTGCCTGTGTCAGTGTCGCCAACGTCCGGCAATCCCGCAATTTGCGGGTAGATCTTGCCATAGGCCTCAAACTGCTTTGGCCGCCAGTCTTTCCAGGGTGACAAGGACAGGGCAACAACCTTGTCCATTGCGCCATCGCCAACAACAGCGATGAAGTCCTCATAGTAGAAGCCAAGCAGCACACGCTGCGCCGGTCCGGCGAGTTTCACTTCGCGGCCTTTGACATCGGTAACCGAAATCTCGGCAAAGGCCGGGCTGGCGAGTATCATGGCAAGCGCCACAAACAGGTATTTTATAAGTTTCAACATGGTGGTTCAAACTCCGGGTGGAGAAAATTCTGAAAGGATGGAAATTTGTGTTGCCGTCAACTGCCCGACGGCATGCCGCAAGGTTCGCGCATGCCAGGCAGTGAGCAGGTCAGCAACATGACACCCCGGCGGCTGTGCTAGCTGGGCAGCAGGCAACTCAATACGACATGATCACGCACATCCGCATGATCTGCGGCACCGGTGTCAGTTCAATCAGGCGACGGGAGGTCCGCGCAAATGCGGAACGTGGTTCAGCGCGTGCCGGATGGCAACAACGCGAGGTGGTTGGAACACCAGCCGCACGGAAGTAGGAGCATGACCAGCGGGCTCACTGGCACAAGCCGCAAGACCGGGCGCGGATGACAACAGGCAGGCGTCGCAGACAACATTCTTGGCACCCGCGGGATCACGAGCCTTGCCATCATCGAAACAGATCGTCGGCAAGCTGCCATCCGGCAACATGAAGGCCGCAAGGTCAGGCGTGGGACGCAGCAGGACGGACTGGCTGTGGGCAAAGCCCAGAACCGCGACAGCCAGAGAATAAAACGCCAGCACCCAAGCGCGCAGCGATTTCTGGAGGCGGAACCACGTCATGCCGGTAGTTTGGAGCCTCAGACCTTGATCGTCAACAGGCTTGATGCGACTGCGCAGCAGGCACGCGTGGTTTCATGCGGTGGTCGGCGAAGCGTCCAATGCCAGCAGATAAGAGGAACCGGCATTGTCGAAACCAACGACAGTGAAACCGTCCGACAACAACGCCGTCATCTCCGCCCGCACACGCAGCCGCTCAGCCATGGCGAGATCGGGGTCGGAAGCAAGCAGGCCATCAATGTGGGTCGCAATGGAAATCCGCTTGATGGTTCCGGCGGGGATGGATGCCGCCTCGCCTGCGGCCAGCGCCGCAACGCGCGCGTCACCCAGAAACCATTCTGCCAGCACCCGGTCCGAAGGCAGTCCCGCATTGATGCCCTTCATTTCCCCGTAGTAGTCGCAATGGTAGGTGCGCACGATCGCACCCAGCCGCCCGATGTTGAGGTGCGCGTTGGTCCGCCGCAAGGGATCAAACGTCCAGCGCACCAGGGAGATGCCGCGTTCAAGGCACCACTGCCGCTGATACCACTTGAGTTGAACGGCAAGCCCGCCGCCTCGCATGCCGGGATGCACAGCCAGCCGGTGCGAATGCTGGATCGCTGGATCGCGCGAAGGAAAGCCAAAGACATGGCCAACGAGGTCGGACCCATTGAAGGCGCCGGCTACCAGTCCCCCCTCATGCTGTATCACCATCATCAGGTCAGCCGGATCAGGAAGGTCATCCGCGCCCCAAACTGTGCGCTGCAACGCTTCCGCCGCAAGGAACTCATCCATGCCGGAAAGATCGCGGATCACCGCGCCAGTCACGCCGGGAATCTTTCGCTCGATTGCGTGACACTGTCGAGGAAGGGCCAGTCCAGCGTGACGCCGATGCCAGGCCCCGCCGGAACCGGCATCACGCCATTCACCGTCTCCAGCTTTTCGTTCACGATGTCTCGCGTGAAGTAGCGGCTGGAACTGGACGTGTCTCCCGGCTTGCGGAAATTCGGCAGGGCTGACAGGTGGATGTTGTGGGCCCGGCCAATGCCGGCTTCCAGCATGCCGCCACACCAGACCGGACAGGACCAGGCCGCGCAGAGGTCATGGATGCGGCGCGATTCCGAATGCCCGCTCACCCGCCCGGCCTTGATGTTAATGACGCGCGCGGCACCAGAGGCCAGCGCCTTGCGCGCGTCCGACACGCTGCGGATGCACTCATCAAGGCAGATGGCCGTTTTCAGGCGGCCCTGCAACACCGCGTGGTCGTGAATGTCATCCCATGCAAGCGGCTGCTCGATATAGTCCAGCCCAAACTCATCCAGCACCATCATCACATCCATGTCGGCCAGCGAATAGGCGCTATTGGCATCGACCGTGAGATGTACATCCGGGAAGAGCCTGCGCACCGCCGTCACCAGCGCCACGTCATGGCCGGGCATGATCTTCAGCTTGATCCGCTTGTAGCCCAGATCAACATGCTGCCTGACCTTGTCGATGGTCACGTCGACGGGATTGATGCCAAGCGACACGCCCACGTCAATTCCGGTCTTTGTGCCGCCCAGCACCGTCTTGAGCGGAAGGTTCAGGGATTTCGCCCACAGGTCCCAGAAGGCCATTTCAATGGTGGCCTTGGTCATGGTGAAGCCGCGCCACGGCGCGAGAACGGGCTCGAGTGCCTCAGGATTCTCAAAGGACTTGCCCACGATCTGGGGCAGGAGGACCTCGCGCAGCAGGGCCATGCCACCTGCGATGCCTTCGTCAAGATAGTCGGGGTAAGGGTCCATGACTCCTTCGCCATATCCCTCAAGGCCACCGCTGCGCAGGGTCAGCAAGGGAAAGAGTTTTTCATGCATCGTACCCGTGGCGATGGTGAAAGGTGAAACCAGCGGCAGGCGCACGACCCGCAGTTCGGCGCTGTCAATCACCAGTGGTTGCCGTGCAGGCGATGTTTTCGGCATGGCCATCAGAACCCCACCCTGTCCCCACCCTTCAGCGCGAGCATGGCGCGTGCTTCACTGGGTGTTGCCACTTCGAGCCCGAGTTCCTCGATGATGCGGCGGATCTTCGCCACCTGCGCGGCATTGTCCGGGGCCAGTTGCCCCTTGCCGAGCCAGAGCGAATCCTCAAGGCCCACGCGCACATTGCCCCCCATCATGGCGGCCTGGGTGCAGAAGGCCATCTGGTTCTTGCCTGCCGCCAGCACCGACCAGCGGTAATCCTTGCCGAACAGCTTGTCCGCCGTTTCCTTCATGAACATGAGGTTCCGCATGTCAGCGCCAATGCCGCCGAGAATGCCGAAAATCATCTGCACGAAAAAGGGTGGCTTCACCAGCCCGCGATCCACGAAATGTGCCAGCGTGTAGAGATGGCCCACATCATAGCATTCATGCTCGAAACGCGTGCCATGCGCTTCCCCCAGTTCCTTCAGGATTCGGCCAATGTCGCCGAAGGTATTGCGGAAGATGAAATTGTCCGTGCCACGCAGGAACGGTTCTTCCCAGTCATGCTTCCAGTCCTTGTAGCGGTCGGCGAGACCAAAGATGCCGAAGTTCATTGAGCCCATGTTGAGTGAACACATCTCGGGCTTCGCCACCAGGGGTGCGGCCATGCGCTGGTCCACCGTCATGTTCGCGCCACCGCCAGTGGTAATGTTGATGACCGCGTCACAGTTCTGCTTGATGCGGGGCAGGAACTGCATGAACACGTCCGGGTCCGGCGTCGGCCTGCCATCTTTCGGGTCACGGGCGTGAAGATGGATGATCGAGGCTCCTGCCTTTGCGGCGGCAATGGACTGCTCGGCAATTTCATCGGGTGTCACCGGAAGGTGCGGCGACATGGTGGGGGTGTGGATTGAGCCTGTGACCGCAACCGAAATGATGACCTTGTTCGCCATGGAAGTTCCTTCTCTGCAACGGGCGCCGGACTGTCTACCTCTGGGCAAGCCTATTCCGCCACTGCCGTCATGTCACGGCCAGATCCCAGCCAGAGCGGTTCAATCAGAAGGCCATTGTTGAACGGCATGCCGGTCTAGTGGGCCTCGCGCTGTTCCCGGCTGGTCGCATGCATCAGGTCCGCGGTGCGGCGGTAAAGTTCAAGATAGGTTCCCATCCGGCGTTCATAGACAGGGAAATTCCGCGCATCGGGATTGACCGTCTTCCTGATGTCGACCCAATCGCTGATCGCGGCAGCATCCTTGATCAGTCCGGCCGCATAGCCTGCGATGAAACAGTTGCCGTAGGATGCCCCCATGGTCATGGCCGGCACGCGCTGCGGGACATTTGTGATGTCAGAAACAGCCTGCAGCCACACCGGATTCTTGGTCCCCCCACCAACGGAGGTCATCACCTTGGCTTTCGCCCCTGCCTTTGCCATCACCTGCAGCGAATGGTTGATTGAATAGCCAACGCCCTCCAATGCGGCGCGATAGAGATGTCCGCGGCCGTGGCCGATGTCGAGACCGAAGATCATGCCACGCGCATCGGGATCATTGAGAGGCGAGCGCTCACCGGAGAAATAGGGAAGGACGACAATGCCGTCAGAGCCTGGCGCCACCTTTGAGGCCGCTTCCGTCAGGACGGAATAGGCCTCGCCTGAGCCATTCTTTTCTTCGGCCACAAGGTCTGCGCCTATGTTGTCGCGGAACCAGCGGGTCAAGGAGCCGCTTGTCGCCATGCCGCCATGCAGGCAATAGGTTCCGGGAAAGATATAGGGCGTGGAGAACAGGTGTTCGTCCATCATGGGCGCGTCACTGAGCAGCGTGATCCAGGCGGTCGATCCATACATCAGCATCATGTCGCCCGGAGACCTGACGCCGATGCTCATGGATTCGCCCGCCACGTCGCAGGTGCCGATGGTCACCGCGGTGCCCTCTGCAAGGCCGGTGCGCCCGGCAGCCTCTGCCGTCACCCGTCCCGCCAGTTCAGTCGCCCAGCGTGGCTCGGGCAGGTTGCGAGGATCGACAATCCCATAGCACAGGTCGGGGGCCCAGGCGAGACGCGAAGGCTCGTAGAGCGGTCCAAAGAAACCTGCGGTCAGGTGATCAATGAAGAAGTTGCCCGTCAATCGGGCGGCGATGAAATTGGCGCACGGCAGGAAGCTGTGCGCCTTGCGGAAGACGTCTGGTTCATTGCGTTGCACCCAGAGGATCTTCGGTCCCATGGATTGTGCCGAAAGGCCGTTGCCCGTGCGCTTGAAGATCTGCTCGGCACCCAGCTTCCCGATCAGTTCGTCAATTTCCGCGACGGAACGTGTATCGACGCCGTACATGATCCCGCCCGAACGGAGAGGATTTGCGGCGGCATCCACCGGAACCATGGAGTAGATGCCACTCAGCCCGACGCTCGCAACGTCAGCAGGCCTGACTTTCGCCTGTTCCATGAGGATGCGGACGAGTGCGACAAATTCGCCCCACCAGACTTTTTCCACATCCTGTTCAACAAAACCTGGCTTGAGGAATTGCAGCTCGTGCTTGATGGCAGACGTGGCCAGAACAGTGCCTTGTGTGTCCGAAAGCACGCCCTTGGACTCATATGATCCGATGTCAATTCCAATGAGATAGGGCGGCATGCTGAACTCCAAAATCTTTGGTTGAGGCCATGCTGCCACAAGTGACACGGATGGCAAGCCCTGTATAGTCAGCCAAGGAAACCACCTTGTCACGTCCGTGACAGGACAAGCCGTCACACGAGACTGAGAGCCGAGGAACCGAACATGAGCCTGCCGTCCGTCTTCTCCATCGCCGGAAAATCCGTCCTGATCACAGGTGGTGCAAAGGGCATCGGCCGTGCCTGCGCTGAAGCGCTCGCTGCGGCTGGCGGCCGGATCATCATCGCGGATATGGATGAGAAGGCAGGCACTGGCACCGCGCGGGAACTTGGAGGAGATTTCTTTCCGCTCGATGTGACGGACAGGGCAGCGGTTGAAGCGCTGGCCAACACCATCGCGGCGCGCCAGGGGGCGGTCGATATTCTGGTCAACAACGCTGGCATCGTCCGGAACGGGCCGTCGGAGTCAGTCTCTGTCGCGGATTGGCAGCGCGTGATTGATGTCAACCTCAACGGCGTGTTCCATTGCGCGCAAGCCTTCGGCCGGGACATGGTGCAGGCGGGACGTGGTTCCATTGTCTCGATCTCGTCCATCTGCGGGAGCGTGACGGTCTATCCCCAGCCGCAGGCCGCCTACAATGCCTCCAAGGCGGCGGTGAACCTGCTGACCAAGTCGCTGGCCGTGGAATGGGCGCAGAAAGGCGTGCGCGTCAATGCCGTCGCCCCGGGATACACCGCCACGGAGCTGACCCTTGCCGGCCGCTCGAAGCCTGAATGGTTTGAAACCTGGATGCGCATGACCCCCATGGGGCGCCTCGGTGAACCCTCGGAAGTCGCAAACGCGGTGCTGTTCCTTGCCTCCGATGCCGCGAGTTACATCACCGGCACGGTGCTTTATGTGGACGGTG
>ERZ1645187.634-NODE-634-length-34526-cov-21.956717_pt1 | contig 34526 bp, 23 predicted proteins | sample MGYA00575352_ERZ1645187 | MGnify/ENA primary metagenome ERZ1645187 (study PRJEB40837, sample SAMN11349314) | freshwater sediment metagenome | isolation source: river sediment | host: Sediment | place: India: Wazaribad , New Delhi | collected 2017-02-21 ... | reverse complement strand
CCAAGAACAACCCGGTGCTCATCGGCGAGCCCGGCGTGGGCAAGACCGCCATCGTCGAGGGGCTGGCGCAGCGCATCGTCAACGGTGACGTGCCCTCCACCCTGGAGGGCAAGCAGGTGATCGCCCTGGACCTCGGCTCGCTGGTGGCCGGCGCCAAGTACCGCGGTGAGTTCGAGGACCGGCTCAAGGCGGTGCTCAAGGAGGTGGAGAAGCGGGCCGGCGAGATCGTCCTGTTCATCGACGAGATCCACACCCTGGTCGGCGCCGGCGCGGCCGAGGGGTCCATGGACGCCTCGAACATGCTCAAGCCAGCGCTGGCCCGCGGCGAGCTGCACTGCGTCGGCGCCACCACGCTCGACGAGTACCGCAAGTACATCGAGAAGGACGCGGCCCTGGAGCGCCGCTTCCAGCCGGTGCTGGTGCAGGAGCCGAGCGAGGAGGACACCATCGCCATCCTCCGCGGCATCAAGGAGAAGTACGAGGTGCACCACGGCGTGCGCATCCAGGACGCGGCCACGGTGGCGGCGGTGACGCTGTCCAGCCGCTACATCACCGACCGGTTCCTGCCGGACAAGGCCATCGACCTGATCGACGAGGCGGCCTCGCGGCTGCGCATCGAGATCGACAGCATGCCCACCGAGATCGATCAGCTCGAGCGCCGCAAGATCAAGCTCGAGATCGAGCAGGAGGCACTCAAGAAGGAGAAGGATCCGGCCTCGGCCGAGCGGCTCGCCCGGGTGCGCGAGGAACTCGCCAACCTGGACGAAGACCTCAAGGGCATGAAGGGGCAGTGGACCCTGGAAAAGGACATCATCCAGTCCATCCGCGACATCAAGGCGAAAATCGACCAGGCCCACATGGAGGAGCAGCGGGCCGAGCGGGCCGGCGAGCTGAGTAAGGTGGCGGAGATCCGCTACGGCCGCATCGTCCAGCTGCAGAAGGAGCTGGAGGCGGCCAACGCCCGCCTGGCCGAGATCCAGGAGCAGCACCAGATGCTCAAAGAGGAGGTTGCCGCCGAGGACGTGGCCAGCGTGGTTGCCAAGTGGACCGGCATCCCGGTGGACCGGCTGCTCGAGGGCGAGAAGGAGAAACTGGTGCACGCCGAGGAGGCCCTGGGCGGCCGGGTGATCGGCCAGCGCGAGGCGATCACCGCCGTGGCCAACGCCGTCCGCCGGGCGCGCGCCGGTTTGCAGGATCCGGACCGGCCGCTGGGCAGCTTCATCTTCCTCGGCCCCACCGGCGTGGGCAAGACCGAGCTGGCCCGCAGCCTGGCCGAGTTCCTGTTCGACTCGGAACAGGCCATGATCCGCATCGACATGTCCGAGTACATGGAGAAGCACTCGGTGGCCCGGCTCATCGGCGCGCCCCCCGGCTACGTCGGCTACGACGAGGGCGGCATGCTCACCGAGGCGGTGCGGCGGCGGCCCTACTCGGTGATCCTGCTCGACGAGATCGAGAAGGCCCATCCGGACGTGTTCAACGTGCTCCTCCAGGTGCTCGACGACGGCCGCATGACCGACGGCAAGGGGCGGACGGTGGACTTCAAGAACACCATCCTGATCATGACCTCCAACCTGGGCAGCCACATCATCATGGAACTGGCCCAGACCGATCCGGAGACCATGCGCCGCCAGGTGGACGACCTCCTGCACCGTCAGTTCAAGCCGGAGTTCCTCAACCGCATCGACGAGATCATCACCTTCCACGGTCTCACCCGCGAGAATCTGGCCGCCATCGTCGACATCCAGATCCGGCGCATGGCCAGGCGGCTGGCCGAGCACAAGTTCAAGGTCACCCTGACCAAGGAGGCCAAGCAGTTCCTGGTGGACACCGGCTACGACCCGGCCTTCGGCGCCCGGCCGCTGAAGCGGGCCATCCAGCGCCACATCGAGGATCCGCTCGCCCTGGAGATCCTCGAGGGACGGTTCGCCGAGGGCGACCGCATCCTCATCGACCGGGCGCCGGCCGGCGGCCTCGCTTTCTCCAAACAGTAAGCGCGGCAGACCGCGCCGTTTCCTCCCTCCCGGCCCCCGCCGCCACCCGCGGCGGGGGCCGGTCGCTTCGGGTCGGCTGCGGGCAAACAGTGCTTTGAAAACGCCGGCGGGCCGATTACATTGCCCCTGATACCCAGCGACCGCCTGCCGGGTGGGCGAGCAGCGTCCCCCCGGCCGGCGGCCGATCTTTCGCCCGGCGCCTTCGGCGGCTCGCCTTGCGCCGCATGCCCGGGCCAATCGGGGGATAGTCGTGCCCACCACCCGTTTCCCCGCCACGGCCGCAATGCGGGCCGGGCTCATCGCTGTCCTCCTCTTCGCCCTCTCTTCGCTGTGCTGCGTCCGGGCGCGGGCGGCTGCGCCCCCGCCGCCGGTGCAGGTCGAGATCACCGGCGATCTCACCGAAACCCACCGCCGCAACATCCGCAGCCATCTCTCCCTGGTCCGCGCCGCCGACCGAACCACCCTCTCCACGGCTCTGTTCAACCGCCTGTACGGCAACGCCACAAGGGAAACCGCCCGGGCGCTCGAGCCCTATGGCTACTATGCCCCGGTGATCACCCTGTCGAAACGGCAGCAAAACGGTGTCTGGCTGGTGCGCCTGCAGGTGGATACCGGCCGGCCGGTGGTCATCGAGGATCTTCGCGTCGAGGTGCGCGGCCCGGGCGAGCAGGACCAGGTGCTGCGCCGGACGGTGGAGCGGTTGCCGCTGCACCCCGGCGAGGTGCTCGACCACCCGCGCTACGAGGCGGCCAAGGAGGCGCTCATCGTCAGGGCCATCGACAGCGGCTACCTCAAGGCCGCCTACACCGCCAGCCGGGTGGAAATCCGGCGCCGGGACCATGCGGCCGCGGTCCACCTGCGCCTGGACACCGGCCCGCGCTACCAGTTCGGGCCCATCACCTTTTCCCGCGATTTCATCGACCACGACCTGCTCCACAAGATCCTGCCGGTGCGGGAGGGCGCGCCCTTCACCCCGAAGAACCTGGCGCGGCTGCGCCAGGCCCTGTTCAACGTCGGCTATTTCAGCACCGTGGACCTCGAGTATGACCTGGACGCGGTCGTCGCGGCGGCGGTGCCGGTACGGGTGGAGCTGCACCCGGCCCCGGCCCACAGGTATGCCGTCGGCCTGGGCTACGGCACGGACACCGGCATCCGCGGCACGCTCGAGTACGCCAACCGCTACCTGAACAGCCGCGGCCACCAGTTGGACCTGCGCCTGCAGCCCTCGGAACGCAAGAGCACCTTCAGCAGCGCCTACACCATCCCCCTGGGCGACCCGCGCCGGGACCGACTGTCCCTGCTGGCCGGCTACGAGATCGAGAACTACGACAACATCGAGTCCAACCTGTTCAAATCCACCGTCAGCCGGGACCATTTCCGCGAGCGGGGCGAGTTCTCGACCTATCTCCAGTACCTGGACGAGCGCTACGACACCGGCCTGGATTCCGGCCACGCCGCCCTGTTCATCCCGGGTGTGCGCGGCATCCTCTATCTCGCCGACGACCGGGTGAACGCCACCCATGGCCTGCGCCTGGCAGCCTCGCTCAGCGGTAGCCACGAGGGGCCGCTGGGCGATGTCTCCTTCCTCCAGGCCACCGCCGGGGCCAAGGGGATTCTCTCGGCATTCGACAAGTACCGGCTGATCGGCCGCACCGACCTGGGCACCACCGTGGTCGACGACCTGGACGACCTGCCCCTGTCCCTGCGCTATTTCGCCGGCGGCGACCAGAGCGTGCGCGGCTACGGCTACAAGAAGATCGGCCCCGCGGACCGGGAGGGCAACATTGTCGGCGGCCGCTACCTGTTCACCTGGAGCCTGGAGCTGGAACGCGAACTGTTCGACCAGTGGAGCGCGGCCGTGTTCTACGATGCGGGCAGCGCCATGAACAGTTTTACGGATTTGACCATGAAGGAGGGAGCCGGCGCCGGTATCCGCTGGAACGCGCCGTTCGGCCAGGTGCGGCTCGACCTGGCCAGGGCCATCGATGACGGCGGCAATTCGTGGCGGGTGCACCTCACCCTGGGGGCGGATCTCTGATGGGCCGCCGGCTGCTGGTGTTGCTGCTGCTGGCGCTGGGCCTGACCGGGATGGCCGCGGCCTTTGTGCTCGGGACCGAGCCAGGGCTGCAGGCCCTGGGTGCGCTCGCCTCCCGGCTGAGCGGCGGCCGGGTCGAGGTGGGCGCGGTCTCCGGCACCCTGCTGGGCGCACTGCAGCTGCGCGAACTGCGCTGGGAAAACGGTGTCGACCGGGTGACCATCGACCGCCTCGACCTGCGCTGGCAGCCAGGCGCGCTGTTCCGCGGCAAGGTGCGGATCGAGGCGGTGACGGCCGCCGGGGTGCGGGTCGCGCTCGGTCCGGGCGGTGAAGACACGGCCGCCGGACCGGTGGTCCTGCCGGACGTGTCCCTGCCGCTGGACCTGGGTATCGAATCGCTTGCGGTGGAGCGGCTGAACGTGGTGATCGCAGGCGAGGAGGTGTTCGCCCTGCAGGAGGCTCGGCTCGGCCCGGTCGCCTGGCAGGGCGACCAGCTCACCCTTGATGACCTGCGGCTGACCACGGCCACGGCAATCCTGCGGCTCCGGGGCCAGCTGCACACCGCGGCCGACTACCCGCTGCAGCTCACCTTTGACGGTACCTTCACGCCCGAGGGGTTCAACGCTTTTGCCGGCAGCGGCCGGGTGCAGGGGCCGCTGGCGGCCCTGGACTGCGAGCTGACCACCACCGCGCCGTTTGTCGCCCGTCTGCAGGGCAGGCTGCGCGATCTGCTCACCCATGCGGCCTGGGAGGCGAGCGTGACCAGTGAGCGGGTGGCGCTGGCGGCGATCGACCCGGCCTGGCCCGGCCAGGTGTTCACCGACCTGCACCTGGCCGGCAGCGGCAGCTTCAGCGACTACCGCGCCGAGGGGCGGGGGCGGGTGGCGACCCAGGGGATCGAGCGGCCCGTGGACCTGAACCTGCAGTTCACCGGCAACATGGACGGACTGCAGGTGAAAGAGCTCCATCTCAGCCAGGATCGGGCCGTGCTCACCCTCACCGGCCGGCTCGACTGGACGCCGGTGCTGGCCTGGCAGGCCGAACTTGCGGCCAGCCATTTCGACCCGTCCGTGCTCGTTGCCGACTGGCCTGGCGACCTCCAGGTCCGCCTGCGCACCGGCGGGCGCCTGGACGACCGGCTCGAGGCCGACCTGCACCTGGACGAAGTGCAGGGCCGGTTGCGCTCCCTGCCGGTCACCGGCGCGGGCGAGGCCCGGCTGCGCGGCAGGAGCCTCCAGGTCGAGCGGTTTGCCCTGGCCAGCGGCGGCTCCACCCTGCGGGTGAGCGGCGGCGCGGATGAGCGGGTGGATTTCGACCTGCGGCTCGACTCGGCCAACCTGGCGGAACTCTGGCCGGGCGCGGCCGGCGGTCTGCAGGTTCAGGCCAGGGTGGGCGGCACCACCCTGGCGCCGCAGCTCGACCTGACCCTCACCGGCACAGCCCTTGCCCTGGAAGAGTACCGGGCGGAGACACTCACCCTGTCCGCGCGCGGTGACCTGGTTTCCGGCGGCGCCCTCCAGGCCGACCTGCAGGCCGGGCAGCTTCGTTTGGGTGATTTGGTGCTCGACACCGGCCAGGCGCAGCTGCGCGGCTCGATGGACAGCCACAGCCTGACCCTGTCCGCAGGGGGGGCGGACGGCACGGCCGGCCTCACCCTCCAGGGCGGGGTCAGCCAGGGACAGTGGCGGGGCCGGGTGGAGCAGGCGCAGTACAGCGGCGCCGGTTACGGCGCCTGGCAGCAGGGGCCGTCGGCCGCACTCGCGATCGCCGCCGACCGGGTCGGGCTGCAGCCCTTGTGCCTGACCGGAACCTCCGGCCGGATCTGTGTCCAGGGGGACTGGGCCGGCAGCGACGGCGGCTGGCGGCTGCAGGCGGACAGCACCGATGTGCGCCTCGCCGCCCTGACCGGCCGGCAGGACAGCGACGGGCCCCTGCAGGGGCGGTTGCAGGCCAGCCTGGAGCTGGCCGGCCGCGGGCCGCAACTCCTGCGGGGCGCCCTGACCGTCCGCGTCGCCGACATGGTGCTGGCCGTCGACCTGGGTGACGGCAACACCCAGCAGGTCGGGTGGCGCACCAACGTGCTGCGGGCCGACTATGCAGGTGAGCGGCTCGCGGCCGTGCTCGACAGCGAACTCAAGGACGGCGGCATGGCGCACCTCGACCTGGCCATGGACCGGGTGCGCCTGCCCGGGGAGGATCTGCTCTCCCGCCCGGTACAGGGCGCGCTGCAGCTGAACCTGCGCGACCTCGCCCCGCTGACCGCGCTGACCGGCCAGGAGGCCCTGTTCAGCGGCCGGCTGCAGGGCGATGTGCGCCTGGCGGGCACGCTCGCGGCGCCCGAGGTCAGCGGCACCGTTGACCTGGCCGGGGGCCAGGCGGAAATCCCCCGCCTGGGCATCACCCTGGCGCCGCTGCAGGTGGCGGTGCGCGGCAATGCAGGCCAGCTGGCGGTGCAGGTGCAGGCCCGTTCCGGCGGGGGCGAGCTGCAGGCGGATACGGTCCTCCACCTGGACGGCAGCGGGGTCCGCACCGACGACATCACCGTCCGCGGCGAGGGGTTCCAGGCGGCGGCCCTGCCCGGCATGGAACTCACCGTCTCCCCGGACCTGCGCCTCACCACCGCCGGGGGGCGCCGGCAGCTGCAGGGTACGGTGCGCATCCCCCGGGCGCGCATCACCTCGGTGGATTTTGGCTCGAGCGTCTCCCCTTCGGACGACATGGTGGTCATCGACGACCCGGCCCACGCGGCCGCGGACGAGCCCGGCTGGCCCCTTTCCACCACTGTCCGGCTGGTGACCGGCGACGACGTGCGCATCGACGCCTTCGGCCTGCACGGGCGGATAACCGGCGACCTTGAACTCTCCAGCCGGACGGATCGGCCCCTGACCGGCAGGGGCACCCTGAATGTGGTCGAGAGTTCGTTCACCCTCTACGGCCGGCGCCTGCAGATCGATGTCGCCCGCCTGCTGTTCACCGGCTCCACCCTGACCAACCCGGGCATCGAGCTGCGCAGCGAGAAGCGCGAGGGCAACGCCACCGTCGGCCTGGTGGCCGGCGGTTTCCTGCAGAGCCCGGAACTCAGCTTCTACTCCCATCCCTACCTGGAGCAGTCGGTCATCCTCACCCGCCTGCTGGAAAACACCTCGGTGGGCGGCGAGACCCGCGGGGACACCGGGCTCATCGGCACTGTGGCCTCCAGGGCCGGTCTGGGCGGGCTGGTCCCCTACCTGCAGGGGGTCAAGGAGCTGACCATGATCGACGACATCAGCCTGGAAACGGGCGACGGCTACGACGACCTGTCGCTGGTGTTCGGCAGCTGGCTGACCCCCAAATTCCACGTGAGCTACGGCAAGAACATGCTCGAGGAGTCCGGCTCCTTCAACACCCGCTACCTGCTCGGCAAGGGGTTCTCGGTCCGCACCGAGACCGGACCCTCGCAGAGCGGCGGCGATATCCGCTGGGAATTCGAGCACTGAAGAGGCCGCCGCCGCGGTCTTTGCGCAGGGGACAACGGTGTTGACAAGCCGGGTCTTTCGCGGCAAGGTGCGCCCTGTTGCCGCCGGCCGCCGGGTTGCCGCGCGGCTGGGCGCCAGGCGGCAAAGGGGAGTGCGTGAACAGAAAAAAGTGGTACCTCGTCTCGGCTGTTCTCGTTGCCGCGGGAATGCTGCTTTTGGTTCTGCCCGTCCTGCTCGGGCTGCGGCCGGTGGCGGCGTTGCTGCTCGAACGGATGGACCGCCGCCTGCCCGGAACCCTGCAGGTCGAGGGGTGCTCTGTGGGCTGGCAGCAACCGCTCAGCTGCCGCGGCCTGCGCTGGGACAACCCGCAGCTCGGGCTGCGGGCCGAGGCGGCCGAGGTGCGGGGCGACAAGGGGCTGCTCGCCCTGCTGCTCGCCCCCCGCTACCTCGGCGAACTGACCGTGGTCCGGCCGGTGCTCACCCTGCTCGCCGCCCGGACGCCGGCGGCCGCGGCTGACGCTGTCCCGGCCCCGCCCGGCCCGGCGGCGGAGCCCACCGCCGCCTCGCCCCTGCCCTGGTGGGAGCGGCTGGCCGTGCGGGTACACGGTGCGGACGGCCTCGTCACCCTGGACCAGGGCGCGGCCGGTGCCCAGGCGCTGGCCCGCGAGGTCGGCTTCTCGGGCAGCCTGGCCCGGGGCACCGTGAACTACGCCCTGTCCTTCCGCTCCGGTGCGCAGGACGGCCGCCTGCAGGCCGAGGGCTTCATCAACCTGCCCACCCTCAACCAGTCCTTTCTCGACGCACTCATCTCCCGCACCGACCTCTCGGTTCAGGGGCTGGATCTCGCCCCCTTCCTCGCCCTCGCCGCTGCCCGCGGTTCCTGGCCTACCGGCAGCGGCACCCTCGACGCCACCCTGCACGTGACCACCGCCGGTTTCGAGGAAATGAAACTCACCGGCGATGCGACCCTGGGCGGCCTGCGCCTCGAGGGCGGCCGGCTCGGCGCCGACCGGCCGGCCCTGGACCGGCTGTCGGCCCGTTTCCACGGCAGCCGCAGCCGCCGGGACGGGTGGCGGTTCGAGCAGCTGCGCATCGATTCCGAGCCGGTCCAGCTCCAGGGACAGGGACAGCTGGACAGCCGCAGCGTCGGCCTGACCGCCTCCGGAACCGTGCAGCTGCCGCTGGTCGCGGCCCAGCTGCCGCACCTGCTCGCCCTGCACCGGGACACGGTGGTCCGCGAGGGCGTGCTCGATTTCTCCGTCCAGGTCTCCGGCCGGCCGGAGGATCTGCAGGCCCGGGCCGAGTGGCGCGCAGGCCGCCTCCGGGCGGTGCACCGGGACCAGCAGTACAGCTGGGACGCGCCCCTGACCCTGTCGGCCGAGATCAGCCACCGGAAGGGACAGACCAGGGCCAACGACATCCGCCTGCACACCCCGTTCCTGCAGGGCGCGGGCCGGGGCGGGGTCGAGGACTTCACCTTCGAGGCCACCGCCGACCTGGAGCAGATGTCGCGGGAGCTGGAAAAACTGTTCGTGCTGCCCTATGGCGGCCGGGGCCGGCTGCAGGTGTCCGGGGGCTCCCGCCGGGAGCAGGACGGCACCTTCCGGTTGGCGAGCCGGCTCGACATCGGCGGGCTGGCGGTGTTCAAGGCCGGCCGGACAGTGATGCCCGAATATGATTTTTTCCTGGAAAGCGAGATCGCCACCGCCCCCTCCTTTCTTCGGGATCGCCGCCTCGCCGGCCTGCGGGCGCGGACCATCTTCTGGCCGGGGCAGCTGCGTCTGAGTCTCGCAGACATGGCCAGGGACGCGGACGGCCGCACCACGGCCACGCTCACCGCCGACGGCACCCTGGACCTGGAGCGGGCGGGCCGGTTGCTGCAGGGCGGTGACCAGAGCGGGTCCGCCCCGCTGGGCGGCGATCTCGCCTTTGCGGGCAAGGGGCAGATCAACGGTCAGCGTCTGGTGGTGGAGGCCTTGAGCGGCCAGGTGGACCACCTGGCGGTGCAGGCCGGCACGGTCGCCTTCCGGCAGCCGGAGTTGGCCTTCACCCTGGAGGAGCGCGGGCCGGCCGGCCGGGAGGCGGTCACCGTGCGCCAGCTGGTAGTTGCCACCAACTGGCGCGAACTGGCGGAAAAGGACCGGGCCGTGGCCATCGTCGACCCGGGCCGCCGCCTGCTCGACCTGCGCCACCTGGCCCTGCGCACCGGCGGGCTGACCGCCCGGGGCGGCCTGCATGTGGGCGACTGGCGCCAGCCGTCGCTCGACCTGGCCGCGGAACTCGATCTCACCGGCGAGGCCGGGCCGCTCGTCGCCCTGGGCCGGGCCGCGGGCCTGTTCGCCGCTGACCTGCAGGCCCGCGGGCAGGTGCGGGCCGGGGTCACCGTTGCCGCCGAGCCGAACCGGCCGCAGCGGACCGAAGTGGACGTCCAACTGGACAACTTCGAATTGCTGCGGGCCGGGCAGCGGGTGTTCCGCGACCGGCAACTGCGCTGCGAGCTGCACAGCGAAGGGCGGTTCGGCATGGACCAGGCGGTGCGCGTTCCCGTCTTCCGGCTGCGCGCCACTCCCCTGCAGGCGGAGGGCGCGGGCCGGGTGAGCGGCAACGGGGCGGGAGTGCTGGAACTGAGCGGCCGCCTGACACCCGATCTGGCCCTCCTGAGCGACCCGCTCAGCGCGGCCATCGGCCAGCAGCTGCGCCTGAGCGGCAAACGTCCGGCCGAGTTCCGCCTGACCTGGCCGCTGCAGCCACCACTGCGTGTCGACCGGGCTGCGCTGCACACCACTCTGCATGCGGAGACGCTGCAGTTCCGCTCCATCGGTCTGCGCCGCCTCGACCTGCCGGTGGACATCAGCAAGGGCAGCCTGCGAACGCGCCTTGCCGGCGACCTCTACGCCGGCCGCATGGACCTGCAGCCGCACTGGCAGTTTGCCGCCACCCCGCCGCAGCTCACCATCGGGCCCACCGCGCGCGTCCTGGACGGCGTGGACGTGCAGTCCCCCCTGGCCAGCGGCCTGCTCCAGCACATCCACCCGCTGTTCGGCCCGCTGACCAGGGTGGAAGGCTCGGTCGACCTGCGCCTCGACGCCTTCCGCTGGCCGCTGCAGCAAGGACCGGCAGGTCGCCCGACCTTTCAGGCCACCTTCGGCCTCGACGAACTGCGGGTGTATCCGACCGGGGAAACCGCCGCGGCTCTGCGGCTCGCCGGCCTGGACCGGCACCCGCTCGAACTGGTCAGCCGCGAACTCGCCTGCGAGGGCCGCGACGGCCGCATCAGCTGCACGCCGGTGCGGCTGCGCAGCGGCGGGACGGAGTTGCGCTTGCACGGGGAGAGCGGCATGGACGGAGTGCTTGATTTCCGCCTGGCCATGCCGGCGAGCGAACAGCTGGTGGGCGGGCAGGGGGCGGGCCTGCTGCGCGCCGTCCGGGTCGAAGCCCCGTTCGTGGGCACGCTCACGGCCCCGCGGTTCGATCGCCAGGCCTTCCAGAAGACGGTGACCGCCCAGCTGCGGCGGGCCGCGGCCCAACGGCAGAACCCGAAGCAGACCGGCGGAGCGGCGCCGGACAAGGCCGCGGGCACGGTCCGCTGAGCGGCCCCGGTCTGCCCGGATGCTGCAGAACATAAACAGCAAGCCAGCGCGCTTGTCCCGGATCCGACTGCACTCGAGCAGTCACCAACGACAGGGAGGTGTACCATGAGCAAAAAAATCGTCATCATCGGTGCGGTCGCGGCCGGCCCCAAGGCCGCCTGCCGGCTGAAACGACTGCGGCCCGACTGGGAGGTCACCATGGTCGACCAGGACAGCCTCATCTCTTACGGCGGCTGCGGCATCCCCTACTACGTGAGCGGCGATGTCAGCGACGAGAGCGAACTGCGCGCCACCAGTTTCCACGTGGTCCGCGACGCGGCGTTTTTCGAGCACTCCAAGGGCGTCCTGGTGCGCACCCGCACCCGGGCCCTGGCCATCGACCGCAAGGCGAAAACGGTGCGGGTGGAAAATATGGACAGCGGCGCGCAGGAGGATCTGCCCTACGACCAGCTGATGCTCGCCACCGGCGCCCGGCCGTTCGAGCTGCCCATTCCCGGTGCGGACCTGGACGGGGTGTTCACCATCTCCGACCTGCACAAGGCCATCGAGATCAAGAAGCGGATCGCCCAGGGCAAGGTCAGCCGGGCGGTGGTGATCGGCGGCGGCGCCATCGGCATCGAAATGGCCGAGGCTTTCACCGATCTCTGGGGGGTGGAGACGACCCTGCTGGAACTGCAACCGCAGCTGCTGCCGCGGCTGGTGGACCGCCATTTCGCCACCATGCTCAAGCAGCACCTCGTGGACAAGGGGGTGGCCGTGCACACCGGCGAGTCCGCCGAGGTGCTCATCGAAGGTGATCCGGGCCAGGTCGGCTCGGTGCGCACCGGCAAGCGGACGCTGGCGGCCGACCTGGTGGTCATGGCCGTGGGCGTGCGGCCGCGCAGTGAGCTGGCGCGCGCGGCCGGGCTCGATGTGGCCCCGTTCGGCGGCATCAAGGTCAACCAGCGGCTGCAGACCTCGGATGCGAACATCTACGCCGCCGGCGACTGCATCGCGCTCACCCACCTGCTCACCGGCAAGGACACCCATACCCCGCTCGGTTCCCTGGCCAACCGCGAGGGGCGGATCGTGGCCGACAACATGGCCGGCCGGCCCGCCCTGTTCCACGGGGTGCTGGGTTCGTTCATCATGAAGGCCTTCGAGCGATGCATCGCCTCCACCGGTCTCACCCTGGAGGCGGCCCGGGTCGAGGGGTTCGACGCCGACTGCGCCCTGACCGCACCGGCCGACCGGGCCCATTTCTTCCCGGACCAGGCGGTGGTCATCCTCCAACTCGTCTTCGACCGGCGTTCCCGGCGGGTGCTCGGCCTGCAGGCCTTCGGCATGATGAACGACTCGATCTCCGCCCGGGTGGACGCGGCCGCCGCGCTCATCGCCAAGGGGGGCACGGTCGAGGACTTCGGCCTGCTGGAAATGGCCTATGCGCCGCCGTTCTCCTCGGCCATCGATTCCATCAACGCCGCTGCCTACGTGGCCGAGAACCTCTGCGACGACCGTCTGCGTCAGGTGGAACTGGCCCGGTTTCTCCAGTGGATGGAGGACATGGACAGCGAGCCCGACTGGGCGGTGCTCGATCTGCGCCACCCGGTGGAGGCCGCGCCCTACGTGGACAAGTTCGGCGCCGACCGCTGGACCGCGCTGGAATACGGCCAGGTACGGGCGCGCCACGGCGAACTGTCGCCGGACAAGACCTACATCCTCATGTGCAACGCCGGGCCGCGTTCCTACGAGGTCCAGGTGTTTCTCGACCACCTCGGCACGGTGGACACCCTGGTGCTGTGCGGCGGCATGAACGTGATCAGCCGACTGGGCGTGGACTGGTACATCAGGTAGGGCAGCGGCGTAGGTAGGGCAGCGGCAGGGCGCAGCTTCGGGGCTGGTCAGAGGCCGCCCCGAAGGTGCGGCCCTGTTGGCGGCGGGTCGGTCGGGAAGGAGGGCGCAGCCGCCGGGCGATCGGCCCGGCTGCGACCGGACGTGGGCCAGGCGGAGCTGTCGTTCAGGCGGAAAGGCCTGTCAGGAAGGCGGGCAAGCGGTCGAAGTAGCGGCCGACGTCTTCCGGCCGGTGGGCGTCGGAACCGGCACTGAGCGGGATGCCGCGCTCCAGGGCCAGGGTGATGATCCACGGCGCCGGGAAGGGCGTGCCGCGGAAGTCGAAGCCCGAGGTGTTGATTTCCAGGGCCACGCCCCGTTCCTGCACGGCGTCGAGCAGGTCGATGATCTGCTGCCGGTGGCTGTCGTCGAAGCGGAGTGCCGGGTAATGCCGCAGGGCCGCGTCCAGGTGGCAGAGCACGTCGCAGTCGATCTCCCGGACCGCGGCGATGAGAGCGTCGAAATACCGGCTGAGCACCCGGTCCACGCCGATGGCGGCAAAGGTGTCCAGGCTCTCCTGCCTCCGGCTGAGCAGGTTTAAATGGCTGCCGCCATGGGCATGGAAGTGGCAACTGAGGCCGACCCGGTCCCACGGGTAGCGGGCCAGGCGGGTGCGAACCGCAGCGGGAGCCGCCGGGTTGTAGCCGGTCTCCACCCCAAGCCGGACCTCGATCACGCCGCGGAAGCGCTCGCGCAGGCGCAGGCCCTCGGCGAAGTAGTCGTCGAAGTCCTCCTGTTCGAGCCAACTGCGCGGCTGGTAGTTGATCCCGGCTTCCAGGTGTTCGAGAAAGGTGATCACCCGCAGGCCGCGCGCCACCGCCTGCTCCACGTACTCCACCATCTCGCCGACCGCATGGCCGCAGCGGCGGGTGTGCACGTGGCCGTCAATGGAGGTGTCGATCAGGGGCTGCATGCGGGGAGGTCGGCGGGAACAGGAGCCTGCGTCGGCGGCGGGCGGGGCAGCGGGGCGGTTCAGGCGTTGCCGCGGGGAAAGAAGTGGAGCACACCGTCGATGTCCGAGGTGTCGCAGACATCGCCCAGTTCCATGTCGATGTCGATGAACCCCTTGACCCCGTCCAGTTCCACCGACAAGGTCGGTCCGTCCGGCAGGTGGTAGATCAGGGTGTCGACTTTGCTCAGGTCAATGGGGCTGGTGAAAATTCGTTTCATGGGCATGTGCCGGGTGGAGAAGAAGAATGGCGCTGTTGTAGCAGGTTCGCGCTGGAAAAAACAGCAAATAAGCAGCCGACCGCGAAAAACCAAAGAACCCTGAACGCTCCCGCGGACCACCCCGCGGCCGGGTTCGCTGCCGCCCGAACCTGTTGAAAATCCGTGGCGAACATTGCCCCGGATAGGGTTTGACAGGGGAAGCGCACATGGTACAATACCCATCTTTTCCCTGCCGGGCCGAACGGCCCAGTGCCTGACCAATCCGCACCCTGCAAGAGGCGCCTCATGACCGTTGAGAAAGATAGTGATACCGATTTTGAATTTGTCAACACGACGGACAAAAACCCGTCCAATATCCTCCCGGAAAAACTGACCCTGGATTCGCCCCTGCAGTTCGAATGCCACCCGGGGGTCAGCTGTTTCACCGCCTGCTGCCACAACATCAAGATCATCCTCACCCCCTACGACATCCTCATCCTCCGCCGGCGCCTCAACATACCGGCCCACGAGTTCATCACCCTGTACACCGAGCCCACCTACCTGGAAAAAACCGACATGCCCGGGGTGCAGATCAAGCTGACCGGCGAGAACAACGGCTGCCCCTTCGTCACCCCGGAAGGGTGCACGGTGTACACCGACCGGCCGTCCGCCTGCCGCTATTACCCGGTGGGCATGGCCGACTTCCACGAGGGCGGCAAGGACGATGCCGCCGAGGAAAAGTTCTTCTTTCTCGTCAAGGAACCGCACTGCAAGGGCCACGAGGAGCCGAAACGCTGGACCATCCGCGACTGGCGGGCCGACCAGGGGGTCGATGTGCGCGACGAGATGAACAAGGAATGGCTCCGCCTGGTCATGCGCCGGAAGTCCTTCGGCCTGCAGGCCACCCTGAGCGATGCGGCCAAGCGCATGTTCTTCATGGCCTCGACCGACCTCGACACCTTCCGCAAGTTCGTGTTCGAGAGTTCCTTCCTCGACACCTACGAGGTGGATGCGGACACCGTGGCGAAAATCAGGGAGGACGATGTCGAACTGATGCTCTTCTCCTTCCGCTACCTGGCCAACACCCTGTTCGGTGCGGCCGGCATGGCCATCAAGCCGGAAAAGATCAAGAGCAAGATCAGCGAGATCAAGAACCGCCAGGATGATGTCCTGCGCCAGGCGGAAAAGGAGTACGAGGAACTGAAAGCCGAACGGGAGCGGATGAAGCAGCAGAAGTAGACCGGACCGGTCCGGCCGGTTCGCCCCGGCCGTCACCGCGCCTGATCCGCCGGGAGGCAGCCGCACAGGGCGGGACAGAACAACGCAAAGGCGTTCTGTCCCGCCCTGTTGTCTTTGGTTCTGCCGGCGTGGTCGAAAGCGGAGGCGTTGGTTGGCTGCAAACGGCTTGCGGCCGCGGTCTGCCGGTCGGTAAGTGGAGGGAGACAAAAAAAGCCCTGCCGGCGAACCGGCAGGGCTTGTGTGCTTCAGAACAAGCTGGCGCTTATTCCACGTCCAGGGCCTTGGCCCAACCCTTGAGCAGCTTCCAGGCCTTGTCCACATCCTTCTGTGATGCGGCCATCAGCTCGTCCGCCATGGTCGGGTTGGCGAGCTTGAGCATCCGGTAGCGGTTCTCGTTGAGGGCGTACTCGGAGAACGGGATGGTCGGTTCCTTGGAATCGATGATCATCGGGTTCTTGCCCTCGGCCTCGAGGTCCGGGTTGTAGCGGAACAGCGACCAGTGACCGCACTCCACCGCCTTCTTCTGCTGCTCCAGACCCATGGCCATGTTGATGCCGTGGTTGATGCAGTGAGCGTAGGCGATGATCAGCGACGGGCCGTCATAGGCCTCGGCCTCCTGGATGGCCTTGATGGCCTGCTGCGGGTTGGCGCCGATGGAGATACGGGCCACGTAGACCGTGCCGAAGGTGGAGAAGATCAACCCCATGTTCTTCTTGGGCGCGTTCTTGCCGCCGGCGGCGAACTGGGCCACGGCCGCACGCGGGGTGGCTTTCGACATCTGGCCGCCGGTGTTGGAGTACACCTCGGTGTCCATGACCAGAATGTTGACGTTCTTGCCGGAGGCGAGCACGTGATCCACACCGCCGTAACCGATATCATAGGCCCAACCGTCACCGCCGATGATCCACACGGACTTCTTCACCAGGTAGTCGGCAACAGGCAGGAGTCGCTTGGCGACAACATCGGACTTGCCCGCGAGGGCGGCCTTCAACTCGGCCACGCGACCGCGCTGCGCCTCGATCTCGGCCTGCTCTTTCTGCGGAGCGCTGACCAGGGCGTCGGCCAGTTTTTTGCTGACCAGGCCACCCTTGACGGCCTGCTCAAGCAGTTCGAGTGCCTGGCTGGCCAGTTTGTCCACTGCCTGGCGCATGCCCAGACCGTGCTCGGCGTTGTCCTCGAACAGCGAGTTGGACCAGGCCGGACCACGACCGTCAGCCCGCTTGCAGTACGGGGTGGTGGGCAGGTTGCCGGAGTAGATGGACGAACAGCCGGTGGCGTTGGAGGCCAGCATGCGGTCGCCGATCATCTGGGTGACCAGCTTGATGTACGGGGTCTCGCCACAGCCGGCGCAGGCGCCGGAGAACTCGAACAGCGGCCGCTTGAACTGGCTGCCCTTGATGGTGCCGACGTTGATCAGGCTGTCGTCGACCTCGGGCAGGGCGAGGAAGGTCTTCCAGTTCTTCGAGGTTTCCGTTTTCAGTTCCTCGGAGTTCATGGCCATGGCCAGGGCGCGGATTTCGGTCTTTTTGCCGTCCGCACCCTTCTTGCGGCCCGGGCAGACGGTCACGCACAGGGTACAGCCGCAGCAGTCGGCGGTGGACACCTGGATGGTGAACTGCATGTCCTTGAACTCCTTGCCCACCGCATCAACGGTCTTGAAGGAGGCATCGGCGCCGGCGGCCTTGAGGGCCTCGGGGGTGGCGACCTTCATGCGGATGCAGCCGTGCGGACAGACCAGCGAACAGCGGCCGCACTGGATGCAGGCTTCCGGATCCCACTGGGATACCTGCACGGCGATGTTGCGTTTCTCCCACTGAGACGTCGCGGTCGGCCAACGACCGTCGTTGGGGAACTGGGAAACCGGGATGTCCTCGCCGTGGCCTTCCATCATCTTGGCGGTGACGGTCTTGACGAAGTCAGGGGCCTCGGCCGGTACGGTGGGCGGCATCTCGTGGCCGGTCACCTTCTTCGGCACCTTGACCTCGACGATGTTCTCGATGGCGCCGTCCACTGCGGCATAGTTCATGTTGACGACCTTGTCGCCCTTGATGCCGTAGGTCTTCTTGATGGCGTTCTTGATCGACTTGATCGCGTCGTCCTTGCTGATGATGCCGGAGATGGCGAAGAAGGCGGTCTGCATGATCATGTTGATGCGGGCGCCCAGGCCGAGGGCCAGGCCGAGTTTGACCGCATCGATGATGTAGAACTTGATCTTCTTCTCGATCAGCTGCTTCTGCACCAGGGCGGGCAGGTGATCCCAGATCTCGTCCTTGGTGAAGGTGGTGGTCAAGAGGAAGGTGCCGCCCGGCTCCAGGTTGGCCAGCATGTCGTAGGTGTTGAGGAAGGCCGGGTTGTGGCAGGCGATGAAGTTGGCCTTGTTGATCAGGTACGGGGCGACGATCTGGTTCTTGCCGAAACGCAGGTGCGAAACGGTCATGGAACCCGATTTCTTCGAGTCGTAGACAAAGTAGCCCTGGGCCGAGTTGTCCGTCTCGGTGCCGATGATCTTGATGGTGTTCTTGTTGGCGCCGACCGTACCGTCGGAACCCAGACCGTAGAACAGGGCGCGGAACACGTCCTTGCCCTCGATGTTGAAGGACTTGTCGTAGCTCAGGCTGGTGAAGGCGAGGTCATCGTTCGGGCCGACGCAGAATTTCTTCTTCGGGGCGAACGAGGCCATGTTGTCGAACACGGCCTTGACCATGGCCGGGGTGAACTCGGCGGAACCCAGACCGTAACGGCCGTTGAGGATCATCGGGATCATCATGGTCGGATTGGCCTCGGCAGCCTCGGTGACCGCAGCGCGAACGTCGAGGTAGAGCGGGTCACCGTTGGAGCCCGGCTCCTTGGTGCGGTCGAGCACGGTGATGCGCTCGACGGTGGCCGGCAGGGCGTTGACCATGGCGGCAGGGTCGAACGGCCGGAACAGGCGGACAATCACCAGGCCGACCTTCCGGTCGTCGGCGATGAGGTGCTCGACGGTGGAGGCGATGGTCAGGGCGCCGGAACCCATGACCACGATCACGTCGGTGGCGTCCGGTGCGCCGATGTAGTCAAACAGGTGGTACTGCCGGCCGGTGAGGGCGGCGAACTTGTCCATGTTGGCCTGGATGATGGCCGGCACGGCCTCGTAATACTTGTTCACGGTCTCGCGGCCGGTGAAGTACACGTCCGGGTTCTGGGCGGTACCGCCGATGGTCGGACGGTCCGGGGTCAGGGCGCGCTCGCGGTGGGCGATGACCAGGTCTTCGTCGATCATGGCGCGCATGTCGTCCATGGTCAGCTGTTCGATCTTCATGACCTCGTGGGAGGTACGGAAGCCGTCGAAGAAATGGACGAAGGGGATGCGCGACTGCAGGGAGGACTGGGTGGCGATCAGGGCGAAATCCTGGGCTTCCTGCACGTCCTGGGAGCAGAGCAGACCCCAGCCGGTCTGGCGGGCGGCCATGACGTCGCCGTGGTCGCCGAAGATGGACAGGCCCTGGCAGGCGATGGCGCGGGCGGTTACATGGAAGACCGTGGGGATCAGCTCGCCGGCGATCTTGTACATGTTGGGGATCATGAGCAGAAGCCCCTGGGAGGCGGTGAAGGTGGTGCACAGCGCACCAGCGCCCAGAGAACCGTGAATGGAGCCGGCCACACCGGCCTCGGACTGCATCTGGGAGATGACCGGGATGGAACCCCAGATGTTCTCCTGCTTGGCGGTGGCCTTGGCGTCCGCTTCGGCCGCCATCGGCGAGGACGGCGTGATGGGATAGATGGTTATGACTTCACTTGTGGCATATGCAACGTGCGTACATGCCTGGTTTCCGTCAATGGTGACCATTTTTCGCGACATAAGATCATTCTCCTTACACGGTGGTTGGTGTTTTCCGGCAACGGCGCTGCTGCCGGAAACGGTTACAGAAGGGCGCTATACGCAAGGCTCCGGGGAGCCTCAAAAACCAGGGCAGGTCCGGTCAATCTCCTTTCGCGCCGGTGGCACGGTAGATGTTGCGTACCCCGGGGATGCACCCCGGCCCCCGGCGGCGGAGCGGCCTGGGGAACAGCCGGTCTCGGGTTTTGGGCCCGGTCGTGAAAAGGCGATCGGGGGGGCAACTGATTGAAGTGCGGCGGAACCAGCGGTTCCACCGGTCGCGGCAATGAATTAGGATTCAGTAAAATACCGCGGCACGATAAACCAAAAACCAGCATTGTGCAATCTTAAATCGTTCACAAAAACCCATACATTGGCATCAGTCCGGGGGTGGCGCGCAATCCCCCGGACGGCTGCCGGCCGGGTCCGGACGGTGGTGTCCGGCACCGACTCAGTCGTCGCCTTCCACCAGGAAGTCCCGGATCTTTTCGTAGAGTGATTCCGGCATTTCATCGGTGAACATGAACCGCTCGGCCTCTTCGCCGGTGATGGTCGCCTTGACCTCGGCGGGCAGGGACCGCAGGATGGCCACCCGGGCCGGGTCGGGCTTTCTTGTTGCATTGGTCATGGTGCTGACGCTCCTCGCGCATGCTCATGGGGGAACCCGGCTGGTGCGGACGCGACTGGGGTCGCGCCCCCGGGAAAAGGTCGGTCAGTATAGACCGGGCCCGCGCAGAGGACAAGGGCAGCGGCGGGTGGCCGCCATCTTTTCCCCCGTCGCCCGGGGACAAAAAACCGTTCCCATCGATGGGGTATTTTGCTATGGTCACCCATTTCCCGGTCCGGGCCGGAGGCATCGCGGCCGCGGCCGTGAGGGCCGATCGGGAGCCCGAGCGCCCGGCGAACGGTCGACAGGCGCCGAACTGACCATCCCGGAGCGGAGATGAAAGCCACCCTGCAATTCCTGCTTCCCGGCGAGCGGGCCCGGATGATGCTCATCGCCGCCTGCATCGGGCTGATGACCGGCTGCGCCATCATCGTCTTCCGTGAAACCGTGGACCTGGTCCACGAAATCCTCTTCGTCCGCGGCCACGAACTCCTCCGGATCGGCGAGGGCGGCTGGCGCCGTTTGCTCCTGCCGCTGCTGCCGATCACCGGCGCCCTGCTGCTCATCCCCCTGTCGCTCGCCTTCCCCGGCGAGGTCAACGGCTACGGCCTGCCCGGCTTTCTCCGCCGGGTCAACCTGGAAAACGGCATCATCCGGGCGCGGACCCTGTTCATCAAAACCATCGCCACGGCGCTGACCATCGGCTCGGGCAACTCGGCCGGGGTCGAGGGCCCCATCGCCCAGATCGGCGGCGCCCTGGGCTCGCAGCTGGGGCAGCGGTTCCGGGTCTCGGGCCGGCGGATGAAGGTGTACATCGCCGCCGGCTGCGCCGGGGGCATCGCCGGTATCTTCAACGCGCCCCTGGCCGGGATGTTCTTCGCCTCGGAGATCGTCCTCTTGGGCAGCTACGAGATATCCTCCTTTTCCGCCCTGGTCATCGCCTCGGCGCTGTCGACCGTGGTCTCCCGGGCCTGGTACGGCGAGGTGCCGGCCTTTCCCATCCCGGACTACGCCATTGTCAACGCCTTTGTCGAACTGCCGCTGTACACGCTCATGGCGGTGCTGGTCGGGGTGGCGGCGGCGCTTTATATCCGCATGTTCTACTCGGTGCGCGACTGGTTCCAGGGGCTGCGGCTGCACGACCAGGCCAAACCGGTGCTCGGCGCGCTCATGGTCGGCGGCATCGCCATCTTCTTTCCCCAGGTGATGGGCAACGGCTACGACTACATCGCCAAGACACTGGCCGGCGACGCCCTGGTGTGGCGGATGGCCGTGCTGGTGGGGCTCAAATCGCTGGCCACCGCCGTCACCCTCGGTTCGGGCAACGCCGGCGGCGCCTTCGCGCCGTCGCTGTTCATCGGCGCCGTGCTCGGCGGCGCCTTCGGCGGCATCGTCCACCAGCTCCTGCCCGAATCCACGGCCACGGCCGGGGCCTACGCCACGGTCGGCATCGGCGCCTTCCTCGCCGCCTCCACCCACGCGCCGCTCACCGCCATCTTCCTCCTGTTCGAGATGACCGGCAACTACATGATCATCATCCCGGTAATGATCACCGCCGTGCTCGGTACGGTGACCGCCTCGTGGCTGTACAAGGACTCGCTCGATACGGTGGACTTCAGCCGCGAGGGTATCGACATCCACGAGGGGCGCGAGGTGGCCATCATGAAGTCGGTCCGGGTGGGCAAGGCGATCACCGAGGATGTGGATTTCATCAGCGAAAACGCCAACATCAACCAGTTGCTGGATCTCTTCCGCATCGCCCGCAGCAGTTTCTACTTCCCGGTGGTCAATCACAAGGGGCTGATGGTCGGGGTGGTGTCCATGCAGGACATCAAGACCATCCTGCACAGCGAGGAGGAGCGGGTCTGCCACCTGGTGGGCGCCATCTGCACCCGGGACGTGCTCATGCTCACCCCGGACACCAACCTCTACGAGGCGATGAACCTGTTCGACATCAAGGGGATCGACGAGATCCCGGTGGTCGAGAGCCTGGAGGAGCCCTGGGTGCTGGGCATGCTCAAGCGCCAGGATCTGATCGCCGCCTACAACCACGAAATGATCAAGCGCGGCATCGCCGAGCGGGCCGAGTCCATCCGCATGATCTGCTCGGCCGGCTGAGCGGCGGCCCGCGGTTGCCCAATCAGGGCCCGTGGTTATAGTTCATGCAGGCACGAGTTCATGCAGGCACGAAGGGCGTGCCGTTCGCTGTTCCCCGGCCGGGAGGTCTTTGTGCACGTCACCCTCGTTTCCTTCGGCTTCAAGCACGGTCCCGAGCCGGCGGAGTATGTCTTTGACGTGCGCTTCCTGGCCAACCCCTACTGGGTGGCGGATCTGCGGCCGTACACCGGCCGGGAGCGGCCGGTGGCCGACTATGTGCTCGAAAGCGAGGCTGGTGTTCGTCTGCTCGAACTGCTCGAACCGCTGCTCGCCTTCCTCATCGACCAGTTCGCCGCGACCGGCCGCGAGGCGATGACCTTGGCCATCGGCTGCACCGGCGGCCGGCACCGGTCGGTGGCCCTGGTCGAACACCTGGGCGGGGTGCTGCACCGCCAGGGGCACGTGGTCCAGCGGCGCCACCGCGACATCGACAAGGAATAGGGCGGCTGCCCACCCGCACCCGCGGGCACGGAGGCGCCGCCGGAAAAACCCATGGAGGACACCATGAAAGAGACGCTGAAGAACATCCTCTACACCGGTATCGGCATCGCCTTTCTCACCAAGGAAAAGGTCGAGGAACTGAAGGCGGACCTGATCGAGAAGGGCAAGATGAGCCAGGAGGAGGGGCGGCAGTTCGTCGACGACCTGCTGCGCCGCTCCGAGAAGGCGAGAGACCAGCTCGACCTGTGGATCAACAAGCGGGTGGAGGAGCGCATCGCCCAGTTCGACCTGGCCACCCGGGACGAACTGGCCGACCTGCGGCGCAAGGTCGAGGAACTGCAGGTGGCGCTCAACCGGGAAAGCCGCGAGTAGACCGGCCCGAGCCGCCACATGTTCAGCATCCGCAAGCTGGGGGCGATCGGCCGGACCTACCGCCACCTCAACCGGTATCACCGCATCCTGCGGGTCCTGTTCAAGTACGGCTTCAACGATTTGGTCGACCGGCTGCACATCGACCAGTATCTGGAGTCGGGCCTGCAGATGATCAACCGCAAGCCGCGCGAGCAGATCGCCCGGCTGAGCCGGCCGGAGCGGCTGCGGCTGGTGTTCGAGGAACTGGGGCCGACCTTCATCAAGCTCGGCCAGCTGCTGTCCACCCGGCCCGACCTGATCCCGGCCGATTACCTCGACGAATTGGCCCGCCTGCAGGACGAGGTGCCGGCCTTCAGCCTGGCCGAGGTGCACGCCATCTTCCGCGAGGAACTGGGCCGCTCGCCGGACGAGGTGTTCCACTACTTCGATGCCGAACCGCTCGCCGCGGCCTCCATCGGCCAGGTGCACCGGGCCCGCCTGGACAGCGGCGCCGAGGTGGTGGTCAAGGTGCAGCGGCCGGACATCGACACCGTCATCGCCGTTGACCTGGAGATCCTCGCCCACATCGCCGGCCTGATGGAGCAGTACCTGGAGGAGGTGCAGGGCCACCGGCCCACGGCCATCGTCCAGGAGTTCGCCCGCAGCCTCAGCCGGGAGATCGACTTTGCCGTCGAACTGGCCAACATCCAGCGCTTTGCCCGCCAGTTCGAGCGCAACCCGGCCATCCACGTGCCGCTCGTCTACCCGGAGTTGAGCACCCAGCGGGTATTGGTGATGGAGTACGTGCTCGGCATCAAGGCCTCCATGACCACCCAGCTGCGCGAGCAGGGCTACGACCTGCCGCTCATCGCCGAGCGCGGCGCCACCCTGGTGATGGAGCAGATCTTCGTGCACGGGTTCTTCCACGCCGACCCGCACCCGGGCAACGTCTTCATCCTGCCGGACAACGTCGTCTGCTTCATCGATTTCGGCCAGATGGGGCGGTTGTCGCGCAAGGACCGGGAGGACTTCACCGATCTCGTGCTCGACCTGGTGGCCGGCGACGAGCGGACCATTGTCGACGGGGTGCTCCAGGTGACGGTGCAGCTCGGCGAGGTCGACCGGGAAGCGCTTGGCCGCGACCTCGGCAGCCTGATGGACCTGTACCTCTACCGGCCGCTGGACGAACTGGAGGCGGGCCGCATCCTTCAGGATCTGCTCGACCTGGTCACCCGGCACAAGCTCACCTTCAAGCCCGCCTTCTACCAGATGATGAAGGCCCTGAGCACGGTGGAGGGGGTCGGGCTGATGCTCGACCCCAAGCTCGAGCTGATCCGCCTGGCCCGCCCGTTCATGCGCCGCATCCGGCTGGAGCGGATGCGGCCGGCGCGGCTCGCCGAGGAGATCGCGCGCACCGGCTCGGGCTACCTGCAGCTCCTGCGCGAACTGCCCGAGGAGCTGCGCGCCATCCTCCGCCAGTTGCGCGGCGGCCGCATGCGCATCGAGTTCGAGCACCACGGTCTGCAGGCCCTGGGCGCGGCGCTCGACCGGGTCTCCAACCGCATCGCCTTTGCCATCGTGCTGGCCGCGCTCATCGTCGGCAGCTCGCTGATCGTGCTCTCCGACATCCCGCCCCACTGGCACGACATCCCGGTGATCGGCCTGCTCGGTTTCCTCGTGGCCGGGATCATGGGTTTCTGGCTGCTCTTGTCCATCATCCGCCACGGCCGCATGTGACCGGCCGGCGGATCACCCGCCGCCGTCGTCCGCGTCCCCTGTCTCTCCCCCCTTGCACTGAACGTCTTCCACCTCGCTGTCGCTGCGCTTCGGCAGGGTGATACGGAAACAGGCGCCCACCTCCGCCTCCACCGCCTCGATCTCGCCGCCGTGCAGATCGATGATCTGCCGCACCAGGTGCAGGCCGAGTCCGAAGCCCTCGGCCCCGCCGGTCTGCGTGCCCCGCTGGAACTTGTCGAACACGGCCTGCCGCTCCGCCGCCGGGATGCCCGGGCCCTGGTCGGCCACCGTGATCACGAACTGCTCCGGCTCCTCGACCAGGGAGAGGGTCATGGTGGTGTGCGCCGGGCTGAACTTGACCCCGTTGTCGAGCAGGTTGAGCACCGCCTGCAGGAGCAGCGACTCGTCGCCAACCAGGGGCGAGGTCCGCTCCGGCCGTTCGAGGACGATGTCGATGTCCTTGGCCCCGCTGCGCGGCGCCACCCCGGCGATGGCGTCCTCGAGCATCCGCCTCGGCGGGAAGGGGTAGCGGCGCACCCGCTGGCGGCCGCTCTCCAGCCGGGCGATGTCGAGGAAGTCCTCGATCATCCGGTTCAGCCGCCTGGTCTGCGAGCAGATCTCGCCGGCATACTGGCGCGGGGCGCCGTCCAGGGTCATGGCGAGCATCTCCCCGTACCCGAGGATGGTGGTCAGCGGCAGCTTCAGTTCGTGGGAGACGATGGACACCACCTCGTCCTTGACCCGTTCCAGTTCCTTCAGTTCGGTGACGTCCTGGAACACGGCCAGGGTGCCGCTGAAGGGCACGTCCGTTGCCTGCAGCCGGTGGCGGCGCACCTGCAGGTGGCGCCTGAGGCCGCTGTCGTCGCGCACCTCCACGTCCACGCAGGGTGCGGCCGGGTCCGCGCCGGCGGGCGCAGCGTCCGGGTCGGCCTCTGCCGGGTCGTTGCCGATCGCGGCGCGGAAGGTGGCGCTGGCGGGCAGGGGTGGGGAGGCTTCGCCGGTGAACCGGCGCCAGAATTCGACAAAGGCGGTGTTGGCGAAGATCGGCCGGCCGCTGGTCCGCTCCCAGAGGATGAGCGGCGGCAGCTCTTTTTTGAGCAGGTCGTCGAGAAAATGGTGCTGCAGGCTGAGGGCGATGATGGCCGCCTGCAACCGGTCGAGGTGGCGCTGGATGGAGGTCACGGTCAGGGCCCGGTCGCGGCCGGGAGCGCGGATGAACCGGGCCGGGATGTTGGTGCACACCTGCTGCAGGCCGGCGTCCAGTTCGCGGGCGAGCCGCCGCACCTCGCCGAGGATGCGGCCCGCGGCCCAGAGGAGCTGGCGGAACAGGTGCGCCAGGTAGGTGAAGAACAGGACCGTCAGCACCGGCAGGAAATCGAGGAAGCGGTGCGAGGTAAACAGCACCAGCGCGGCCGCGACCAGGGCCACGACCAGGCCGAGGTTGAGGGCGAGGTTGAGGCGTTCACCGGTCACCGGCCAGACAAAGAGGGCGAGGACGCACACCGCGCCGATGCACAGGGCCGGCGCCAGCGGCAGCGGGCGGATGTACGAGCGCTCGAGCGCGTTGGCGACGATGGTCGCCTGGATCTCCACCCCCGGGGTGGGGTGTTGCCTGGTGAACGAGGTGACGTGGGTGTCGCCGAGGCCGACCGCGCGGGCGCCGACCAGCACCAGACGGTCGCGGAAGAAGTCCGGCGGGTGGCGGCCGGCGAGCACATCGGCGTAGGAGAGAAAGAGAAAGGTCGCCTCGGGACCGTAGAAGTTGATGATCAGCGGTCCGCCTGCGGGCGCCTGCGCCGCCAGGCCGGCGGCCTCGAGCAGGGCGCGGGCAAAGGTTGGAACCCCGGTCAGCGCCTCCGGGTGGAAGCGGCGGACAATGCCGTCCCCGGAGAGCATGGTTTCCACGTGACCGACCCCGGCCTGGCCGGCGAGGGTGGTGGCGGGCGCCAGCAGCCGACCGTCGTAGGCGCGGGCCAGGGTGAGCACCACCGGCGGTCCGGCGGCCATGGCCCGGCTGAGCCGGTCGTCACCGGTCGTGGGTTCGGGGAAGAGGAAGTCGAAGCCCACCGCCCGGGCCTGGTGCAACCGGTCGAGCAGGCGGGCGTGCAGTTCGCGGGCAAAGGGCCAGGCGCCGTGGCGCTGCAGGCTCGGCTCGTCGATGCCGATGAGGACGATCCGCTGGTCCGGCTGGCGGGGGCCGCGCAGCCGGAACAGCAGGTCCAGGCCGTGGTTGGCGAGGACGGTGCCCAAGCCGCTTGATTCGAGCAGGACAAGCAGCAGCAGGCCGAGGCCCGGGGCGAGCAGCCGCTGGGGCACCGCGTCGGCTCCCGGGCCTTAGAGGAGGATGATGCCCAGGGCGACCACGCCCATGAGCAGTTCCTCCCAGCCCAGCGGCTTGGGTTTGACGGTGAGTTGCTGGGGCGGCGTCCACGGGGTCTGCGGCTGGCCGTTGACCGTGCCGCGCAGGCGCACGTGGTAGGTGCCGGGGTTGAGCCGTTCCTCCAGGGTGCAGGAGGTGGCGGTCAGGCCTTCTCGGGCGAAGACCAGGGTGGTGAAGGCCTCGTCGCTGGCCACCTGCAGGTCGTACTGCCAGCCCTCGGCCATGGCCGGCCATTGCAGTACCGGCCTGGTGTTGGCGGTGGCCTCCATGGTGCCCATGTCCGGCACCGGCGCCAGTTTCCAGGCCACCGGCAGGGAGAACAGGGTCTCGAACCCGTCCGCGGCCACGGTCCGCACCCGCACATGGTACTCGCCCGGGGCGAGCTGCGGGCTGGTGTAGCGCGGTTCGCGCACCTCGCGCCGGTCGAGCAGGCGGGAGAAGCCGGCGTCCGCGGCCAGTTCCACCTGGTAGTGATCGGCCTGGTCCGAGGCCAGCCATTCGATCCGGCCGGTGGTGCCCCACAGGCTGCCGTTGTTCTGCGGCGCGGTGATCAGCGGCGCGGGCGGCACGGTGCGCAGGGTCAGGGGGCGCGGGCCGGCAGGGGCGCTTTCAAAGCCCTCGGCATCGAGGGCGCTCAGGAAGGCGAAATACCGGCCGTCGGCCAGGGTGCCGATGGTGAAGGCGCTGCCGGCCGCCACGACCTGGTCGGCCGCGGTGGCCTGGCCCTGGTCGTCGCTGGTCAGCCGCAGCCTGAACCGCTTGGCCGTGGCGTGGGCGGGCGTGTGGATCTGCATCGGCAGGGTGCGGTAGAGCGGCTCGATGGTCTCCACGGCTGGCGCGGCGGGCAGGGCCCTGGGCCGTTCCGGCGTACCGCCGGCGCGCACCCGCGTGCCCTGGCCGGCGGCGAGACCGACGTTCCTGCCCCCGGCCGCCACCTCGACCCGGCCGCGCAGGGTCTCCACCGTGTTGGCCTCGCTCCCCTCGCTTTTGAGGCGGTATTCGGTACCGCGGATGCCGGTGACCGCGATCGGCGTGCGGGTCTGAAAGGTGTCGTTGGCGCGCAGCTTCTGCCGCACCCAGTGGACCAGGCCGCCCCGGTCCAGGGTGAAATCGGCCTTGATGGTCCCGTCGGCGAGGCGGAACAGGTAGGCAATGGTGAAGCGGGCCTCCGGCTCCACCCGGGTGTAGGTGTTGTCCGGCAGGATCAGGTGGGTGTAGCCGTCCGGCCCGGTGACCACGGTCTGGCCGGCGGCCACGGTGTCGTCCTGACGCAGCGGGGAGGTGCGGCCGTCGGCGGTGTGCAGCGACACCGGCCCGTTGACCGCGGCCACCCGGGCGGTGAGCGGTTCGGCCACGAGCAGTGACAGCGGCACCTGCAGGGTGGTGTCGCGGATGATCAGGTAGGGTTCGGTGAGCTTGTTGAGGGCGGCGATCCGGCGCCAGTCATTGCGGTCGCGGCAGTAGTCGCGGGCGAGGTGGATGAGGTTGGTGCCGGCGCTGACGTGGATGGGGATGAGCACCTCGGCCGGCGCCCCGGCCGCGACCCGTCCGGGCAGGCAGAAGAGGGCCAGGACGAACAGGAGACAGGCGAGGGCGGAACGCACCGGTGCGGGGGCGGCGGGGCGCGGTTTGGGCATGGGCATGGGCAGGGCGAGGGCGCAGCGGTTCATGACGGTTCTCCGGCAACGAGTTTGTAGCCGACGCCGGCAACCGCCCGGATGGTCAGGGCGTGCGGACAGGCCTTGTCCAGCTTGCGGCGAATATTGGCGATATGCATGACCAGGGACTTGGTTTCCGTCTCCGGTTCGTAGCCGAGCACCTCCTTGAGCAGTTCGCCGTGGGGGGCAACCGCCCGTCCCTTGGCGGCGAGGTGGTAGAGCAGGTCGAACTCGGTCTTGGTGAGCGGGATGCGGGAGCGGTCGGGCAGCAGCGCCTCCCGGGCGGCCGGGTCGATGGTCACCGGGCCGACGGTGAGCGGCTGCGGCGCGGGTTCCCCGGCCGCGGCGGTGCGGCGCAGCTGGACGCGGATGCGGGCCAGCAGTTCCGCCGGGCTGAACGGCTTGGTCAGGTAATCGTCGGCGCCGTGGTCCAGGCCGGTGACCTTGTCGTCCACACCGCCCTTCTCGGTGAGCATGATCACCGGGGTCCGGATGCCGGCGTGGCGCAGTTCGTCGAGGATGGCGAAGCCGTCCTGGTAGGGCAGGACCACGTCGAGCAGGATGAGGTCCGGCTGCTCCGCCCGGATACGGGTCAAGGCATCCCGGCCGTCCGCTGCCGCCCGCACGGTCATACCCTGGGCGGTGAAGAACACCACGAGCATGTCGCGGATGAAGGGATCGTCCTCGAAGAGGAGGAGTGTGCATGGGTGCGGTGTCAACATGGCCAACCTGGACAAACCTGGAAGATTTTTCTCAGGAATGAATACGATATCTGCCTGCGGCTGGCAAGAGATAGTCTTGTGCCGGAGCAAGATAGCCGGGCTGTCCGCCGCCGCAAGCGGCTGCGGCCGGTGCGGGCAGGGGCCTAGATGCGCAGCCAGCAGAGCAGGGTGAAAACCGCGTAGGCGAACAGCCAGAGGACCAGGGCCAGCAGCCAGCCGCGTCGGCCGGCGCCGCCCTCGGGCAGCCAGAAGAGGATCGCCACCGGCGCCAGCGGCAGGACCACCCCGGCGACAAAGGGCGGCAGGTAGCGGAGCAGTTCCTGCAGGCCGAGGAAGAACCACGGCCCGGCGATGAACAGCAGGCCGAACCGTTCCGGCTCCACCGGCGCGGCGAACACGGCGGACACCCCCACCGTGGCCAGCACGAGCAGCAGGTGGCTGCGCCAGCGGGCGGTGTAGCGGCGCAGGTGCGGCCAGGCGGCCATGCCGCCGAGCACCACCAGGCCGATCACGTGGTGCAGGTAGACCTTGCGCACACCGCTGTCCGCCAGGTCGAAAAACAGGTCGTTGATCAGCCCGCCCACCAGCGGGATGGACAGGCAGATGTGCTCGGCAATGGCGCCGGCCGCCTCGCCGGTGGCGTCGCCGCGCAGCACGTAGCCGGTGAACAGCAGGAGCAGCGCGGCCGGCAGGGTGGCGGAGAGCCGGATCCAGGCCCCGCGGGTGAAGCGGGTGTCGTTCTGCCACAGCACCACGGCCAGGTGGGCGAGCAGCAGCAGGAAGAAGGCCTGGCTGGAATAGTAGTGCAGGGCTCGCCAGAACGAGCCGTAGGGAATCACCAGTTCGATCGAGGTGGTGGCGTAGAAGGGCTCGGCCGGGTCGTACTGCAGGCCGATGACGATGCCCGAAAGCACGGACAGAAAAAGGCTGATCAGCGAGGCCCCGCCCCAGCGGTAGGCCAGGAGCAGCCGCACTGGCGCGGATCGGGTGGGGCGATCGGCCCGGCCGCTCATCAGAGCTGCACCACGTAGGCGGTGGTCCTGCCCTCGGCGTCCTTTTTCAGGGTGACCTGGTGGGTGGGCAGGTTCCGTTCCGCCGGCCCGGCGAACCGCTGGCCCTCCGGGGTGAAGCGGCTCTGGTGGCAGGGGCATTCGATGTAGCCCTTGTCCTCCTGGTAGTTGAGCCGACAGCCGAGGTGGGTGCAGGTGCGGGACACCGCCCGGGCGCTGTCGCCCGCGGCGAACAGGAGGAAGTCCGGGCCGGTGTGCACCCCGCTCAGCGGCAGCGGCGCCGGCACCTCGACCAGCCGTGGTTTGCGCGGCACCTGGAAGCCGGTGAAGCGGAGCAGCGGGTAGACAAACAGGGTCGCGGCCAAGGCCGCCGCCCACCGGCCCCAGCCGAGCAGCAGCTGGCGCCGGTCCGGGGTCTTCGGGTCGGCGCCGTTCGGGGGGGTGGCGCCGGTCATCGGCCGAATTTCTCCGCCAGGGCCCGCTCCACGTGCGCCGGCACCAGGCCGCTGATGCTGCCCCCCAGCCGGGCGGTGTTCCTGATGCCGGTGGAACTGATGTAGATCCAGCGGAAGCCGGTCATGAGGAACACCGTCTCCACGTTCCGCTCGAGCCGCCGGTTCATCAGCGCCAGCTGGAACTCGTAGTCGAAATCGGAGATCGCCCGCAGGCCGCGGATGATGGCGCGGGCGCCGCGCCGGCGGGCGTAGTCCACGATCAGGCCGTCGGTGGCGCCCACCTCGATGCGGCCGTCCAGGTCACGGAAGCACGCCTCGATCAGGGCGCAGCGCTCCTCCAGCGAGAACAGCGGCGTTTTCTGGGGGTTGACCGCCACGGTGACAATGATCCGGTCGAACAGGCAGAGCCCGCGGCGGATGATGTCGATGTGGCCGTTGGTGATCGGGTCGAAGGTCCCGGGATAGAGGGCGATGGCCGGGGCGGGCCTGCGGTCGCAGGTCGGGGGCGTGTCGAGCGGTGTGTCCATGGGGTCAGGTTCCTGCCGGCCGGGGCCGGTAGAGCCACAGGCCGGTTTCGCCGTAGCGGCGCTGGTCGACCAGGGTGAGCAGGCCGGATTGCGCCGGCAGATCGACCCGGGCGTGCTCCTCGACCACCACCAGCGCCCCGGGGGCGAGCAGGCCGGCCGGTTCGAGCAGGGGCAGCAGGCGTTCGGCCAGGTGCTGCCGGTAGGGCGGGTCGAGGAAGACCAGGTCGAACGGCAGGTCAGGGTCCAGGCCGGCGCGCAGCGGGGTCAGGTTCGTGGTCGCGGCCAGATCCAGGCGGGCGAAGGCGGCCGCCGGACAGCTCAGGCTGGCGCGCAGGTTGGTTTCGATGAGTCGGCCGGCGGTGAGCGAGCGATCCACGAACAGGGCGAACACCGCGCCCCGGCTCAGCGCCTCGATGCCCAGCGCGCCGGTGCCGGCGAACAGGTCGAGCACCCGGCTGCCCCGGGGCCGGGCGCCGAGCAGGTTGAACAGGGCCTCGCGCACCCGGTCGCAGGTCGGCCGGATGAGATCCCGGCCGGATCCCGGCGCGGCCAGTCGGCGGCCGCGGGCGCTGCCGCCGGTGATGCGCATGTCCGCGTCTGATCGAGGCCTAGAGCGGCCGGTTGTCCGGGCTCACGGCCTTCACCTTCTTCCGTCCCAGCCGCCCGCGCAGGGCCAGCACCGGCCCGGACAGGGTGTAGAGGAAGATGGCGGGAAAGAGCGTCTTCGGCGGATCGCTGGCGAGCAGGATGAACAGCAGGATGAGGCCGATGAACAGCTGGAACCGCTTCTCCCGGGGGATGTCCAGGTGCTTGAAGCTGGCGTAGCGGTGGGTGGAGATCATCAGGTAGGAAAGCAGGTAGATGAGCACCAGCAGGGAGACGTGCCTGACCGTGCTGGTGGTGTTGAACACGTCACTGCTGAACAGGACCGCGGTGGCGACCACGCCGGCCGCGGCCGGACAGGGCAGGCCGGTGAAGTCGTGACTCGGGCTGGCCACGGTCTGCGAGTTGAAGCGGGCGAGCCGCAGGGCGGTGGCGGCCACGTAGAGGAAGGCGGCCAGCCAGCCGTAGCGGCCGTAGGGGGTGAGCGCCCAGAGATAGGCCAACAGCGCCGGCGCCACCCCGAAGGCGACCATGTCGCAGAGGGAATCGAGTTCCATGCCGAAGGTCGAGGTGGAGCCGGTCATGCGCGCCACCCGGCCGTCGAGACCGTCGAACACGCCGGCCACCAGGATGGCCACCGCGGCGGCGAAGAAATGGCCGTTGAAGGCGGCGATGATGGAGTAAAAGCCGCTGAACAGGCTGCAGATGGTCAGCATGCAGGGGACGATGTACATGCGGTTGGGCGAGGAGGTGTTGTCCATGGGTGCTCGTGCTGGGGTGCGGGAACGACGGTGTGGCGGGATCCGGAGACCGGGGCGTCAGCACCGGCGGTGCAGGCTCCGGCCCGCATGGAAGGACAGTATACGCCCTCCGGCGGCCGGAGACAAATCTTTCTTAAGCCTTGTCGCCGGCCGATTCCCGCAGCACGCCGAGCACGCTCTCGCCGGCGCGGACCAGTTCGCCCTCGCGTACCCTGATCTCGGTGGCGAGCGGCAGGTAGAGGTCGAGACGGGAACCGAAGCGGATCATGCCGTAGCGCTGGCCGGCCGCTACCCGGTCGCCCGGCTCGGCCCGGCAGACGATGCGGCGGGCGATCAGGCCGGCGATCTGCACCACCGCGTAGCGCGCCCCGGCCGGGGTGGCCACGGTGAGGGCGCAGCGCTCGTTGTGGAGCACGGCCTTGTCCTTGTCGGCGGCGTAGAAGCGGCCCGGGGTGAGCACCACCCGCTCCACCGTGCCGGCCAGGGGGATACGGTTGACGTGCACGTTGAACACGTTCATGAAGATGGAGATCTTGTGCACCCGCTCGTGCAGAAAGCAGTCGTCGTCCAGTTCGCGAACCACGATCACCTTGCCGTCCGCCGGGCTGACGATGGCATCCGTCTCTTCGGGCAGCACCCGCGCCGGGTCACGGAAGAAGTAGGTGACAAAGGCGGTGAGCAGCAGCGCGCCCAGGGCCGGGACGACCAGGCCGAGCAGGCTGAACGACAGGGTGGCGAAGGCGCTGAACAGGATGAACGGGTAGCCTTCGCTGGCCAGGGGGACTCGGGGGGTGTGCATGGGGATTCCGCGGGAGGGGGTGAACCGGCCGGACCCGCCGCCGGGCGGAGGTCCGGCCGGGGAACGGTTATTTCTTGGGGGCGCGCATCATGGCGATCTTGCCGGTGCGGACGATCTCCTTGATGCCCAGCGGCCGGAGGATGTCGATCACCGCCTTGATCTTGGAATCGGAGCCGGTGATCTCGAGCGCGTAGGAATTGGGGCTCACGTCCACCACCTTGCCGCGGAAGATGTCGATGATGCGCAGCACCTCGGCCCGGGTGCTCGCCTCGGCCTTGACCCGGATGAGGACCATCTCCCGCTCGACGAATTCGCCCTCGCTGACGTCGCTGATCTTGATCACGTCGATCAGCTTGTGCAGTTGCTTGGTGATCTGCTCGATGATGGCCGCCTCGCCGCGGGTGACCACGGTCAGGCAGGAGACCTGCGGGTCGAAGGTTTCGGCCACGCACAGGCTTTCGATGTTGAAGCCGCGACCGCTGAAAAGCCCGGTCACGCGCGACAGGGCGCCGGGTTTGTTGCGCAGGAGGACGGAAAGGGTGTGTTTCATGGGGTTGGTCCTGTTCGACGTGGGTTGTCTCTGTCAGAGCGCGGCCGGCGCCCTGGCCGGCCGTGTCGGGGTTGCTGGCGACGTGCGCCTCAGACGAGCAGCATCTCGGTGGTGGCCTTGCCCGCCGGCACCATCGGGAACACGCCCTCCTCGCGGTGGATGGAGAAGTCCATGATCACCACGTTGTGCACGGCCAGGGCCTCGCGGATCACCGGCTCGACCTCGGCCTTGGTCTTGGCGCGCAGGCCGACCGCGCCGTAGGCCTGGGCCAGGGCGACGAAATCCGGGGTGACCTCCATCACCGTGGAGGCGTAGTGGCGGTTGTAGAACAGTTCCTGCCACTGGCGGACCATGCCCAGGTAGTTGTTGTTGAGGATGGCGATCTTCACCGGCGCGCCGCATTCCCGGGCCGTGGCCAGTTCCTGGATGTTCATCTGGATCGAGCCGTCACCGGCGATGTCGATGACCGTGGACCCGGGAAAGGCGACCTGGGCGCCGATGGCCGCCGGCAGGCCGTAGCCCATGGTGCCGAGCCCGCCCGAGGTGAGCAGCCGGCGCGGCTTGCAGAACTTGTAGAACTG
>ERZ1645187.632-NODE-632-length-34590-cov-12.111568_pt1 | contig 34590 bp, 23 predicted proteins | sample MGYA00575352_ERZ1645187 | MGnify/ENA primary metagenome ERZ1645187 (study PRJEB40837, sample SAMN11349314) | freshwater sediment metagenome | isolation source: river sediment | host: Sediment | place: India: Wazaribad , New Delhi | collected 2017-02-21 ... | reverse complement strand
GGTCGAGGAGGGGCTGACGACGGCGGAGGCGCGGTCGCGCTGCTGGTTCGTCGACTCCCGGGGCCTCGTCGTGGCGAGCCGCACCGACCTGACGGAGAACAAGCGTCCCTTCGCCCACGAGGCCGTCCACGCCCCCGACCTGCTCGGAGCGGTCGAGGAGGTGCGTCCCACGTTCCTCGTCGGGGTCTCGGGGCAGCACGGCGCGTTCACGCAGGAGGTGGTCCGGCGGATGGCGGAGCTGAACGAGCGGCCCGTCATCTTCGCCCTGTCCAACCCGACGTCGAAGGCGGAGTGCACCGCCGCCCGGGCCTACGAGTGGACCGAGGGGAGAGCGGTGTTCTCCTCCGGCAGCCCGTTCGCTCCGGTCGAGTACCGGGGTCGCACCCTCGTGCCCGGCCAGGGCAACAACGCCTACATCTTCCCGGGCGTGGGTCTCGGGGTCACCGCCGTCGAGGCGGCGCGCGTGACCGACGAGATGTTCATGGTGGCGGCCCGCACTCTCGCGGACCTGGTCTCAAAGGAGCAGCTCGCGAGCGGCAGCCTGTACCCGCCGTTACGGGACATCCGGGAGGTCTCGGCGCGCATCGCCGTCGCCGTCGCCGAGCTCGCCCACGACCAGGGCCTCGCCCGCGTACCGCGGCCCGCCGACCTCGGCGCCCGCGTGCGGGAGCGCATGTGGAGCCCGGTGTACTGATCCGGCGCAGGGGCTTCCGACGAGACATCACTGCTGTTATGGTACGTACGTACCAGAGTGGAGCGTTCAGGACGTCGGTGTCCCGGACGACCGGCCTGGAGACCACAGGCTGGACGACGGCACCGCTGCCGGCAGCCTCACATTTCGACAACACTCAGGAGCCTGCCGTGAGCCTCAACGCCACCAACCCGCGCAACACCGACGCCGCCCCGAGGAGCCCGCTCTCGTCCCAGACGGTGGCCTTCTCGCACTACAACAACCTCTCGGCCCAGCTGCCGATCGACCCGGCCACCGGTGAACTGGTGGCCGGCGGCGCGAGCGAGCAGGCTCGCCAGTGCCTCGAGAACGTCAGGGCCGTCGTCGAGAGCATCGGACACGTCATGGACGACGTCGTCCGGCTCACCGTCTTCCTCACCGACCTCTCCGACCTCGACGCCGTGAACGAGGTCTCCGCGAGCTACTTCCCGCTCTACGTCCCGACCCGTACGACGGTCGGCGTGGCCGCCCTGCCCAAGGGCGCCGCTGTCCAGATCGAGGCCCTGCTCTCCAACGGCGAGGGCTCCATCCCGGACGCCCCGCAGGCCGGCGACCTCGTGAAGGTCGCGCGCGACACCGACGAGGCCCCACGGCTGCCGGGATCCACCCAGACCGTGGCCTTCTCCCACTACAACAACCTCACCGCCCAGCTCCCGATCGACCCGCGGACCGGCGAGCTCGTCGCCGGCGGGGCGACGGAACAGGCCCGGCAGTGCCTCGAGAACGTGCAGACGATCCTCCGGAGCATCGGCCACGTGATGGACGACGTCGTGCGGGTCACCGTGTTCCTCACCGACCTCTCGGACCTCGACGCCGTCGACGAGGTCTACCCGTCCTACTTCCCCGGTTACCGCCCCGCGCGGACCGTGGTCAACGCGGCCGCGCTGCCGCTGGGCGCTGCCGTGCAGGTCGAGGCCGTGGTGTCACATGGTGACGGCACGCCCCCGCAGGCCCCCGAGGACGCGGCCCTCCTCGTCATCGAGCCCCACGACACGGACGCCGCCCCCCGCGACGCGCTCTCCACGCAGTCCGTGGCGTTCTCGCACTACAACCACATCACGGCGCAGCTGCCGGTGGACCCGGCGAGCGGCGAGATGGTCGCCGGCGGGGTGAGGGAGCAGGCGCAGCAGTGCCTGGCCAACATCAGGGCGATCGTGGAGAGCGTGGACCACGTGATGGACGACGTCGTGAAGGTCAACCTCTACCTGGCGGACATCGCGGACCTGGACGCCGTGGACGAGGTCTACGCGACCTTCTTCCCCGGCTACGTGCCGGCGCGTCGCGTGGTCGGTGTCTCCTCCCTGCCCGGTGGCGCGTCGATCCAGGTCGATGCCACCGTGTCGAACGCCGAGGGCACCCCGCCCGGAGCGTGACACCTGCGTGACCCTCCCGGGGGCCGATCCTCCACGGATCGGCCCCCGGGTGTGCTTCAGTGGAGAGGTGGCCGGACAGTGCACGACTCCCTGGGCCCGCAGCACCGATGACGTGCTCGCCGCGTTCGGGAGCGCACCCGGCGGTCTCACGCCGGATGAGGCGGCGGCGCGGCTCGAACGGTACGGCCCCAACGAGATCGCGGCGGCCGGACGTGTCCCGCCCTGGCGGATCCTGCTCGACCAGTTCAGGAACGTCCTGATCATCATCCTGCTGGTCGCGACCGTCATCTCCGTGGCGCTCGGGGAGGGCGTCGAGTCCGTGGTGATCCTCGTGATCGTGGTCTTCGCCGTGCTGCTGGGCTTCGTCCAGGAGTACCGGGCGGAACGCGCCATCGACGCCCTCCGGGAGTTGGCCGCACCAACGGCCACGGCGGTGCGGGAGGGGCGCGAGGTCGAGGTGCCCGCCCAGGATCTCGTCCCCGGCGACGTGATCCTCCTCGAGACGGGGGATCGGGTCCCCGCCGATGCCCGCGTCCTCCGGTCGGTGAACCTCAAGGTGGACGAGGCGGCCCTCACGGGCGAGTCGGAGGCCGTGCGGAAGTCCATCGCTCCGCTGGAGGAGGACCTCGCCATCGGAGACCGCGTCAACATGGTCCACGCCGCCACCGCGGTGACCTACGGGCGTGGGCTCGCCGTCGTCGTCGCCACGGGTATGGCGACCGAGGTGGGCACGATCGCCACGCTGCTGGAGACGGTGGAGACGGGGCGCACGCCCCTGCAGCAGAACCTCGACCGTGTGGGCACCGTCCTCGCCCGCGCCGCGATCGTGCTGGTACTCGTGGTGGCCGGGCTGGGTCTGCTGCGAGGCCAGGAACTCGTCGACATGCTGCTGTTCGGGATCGCGTTGGCGGTCGCGGTGGTGCCGGAGGCGCTGCCCGCGGTGGTCACGATCTCGCTCGCGATCGGCGTGCAGAAGATGGTGAAGCGCAACGCCCTGCTGCGGCGCCTCCCCGCCGTCGAGACCCTCGGGTCCACGTCGGTGATCTGCTCCGACAAGACGGGCACGCTCACCAGGGACGAGATGACCGTGCGCCGACTCCACGTCGGTGGTGAAGTCGTCGAGGTCTCGGGCTCCGGCTACGACCCGTCGGGCGCGTTCCACGGTGGGGACGCGACGATCATCGCCCGCCTCCTCACCGCGGCTGCCCTCGCCTCCGATGCGCGCCTGGTCGAGCGGGACGGGGTGTGGGGCATCGAGGGTGACCCCACCGAGGGGGCGATCGTCGTGGCGGCGGCCAAGGCGGGTCTCAAGAAGGACGATCTCGACCGGGCCCAGCCCCGCATCGACGAGATCCCGTTCACCTCCGAGACCAAGCGGATGACCACCCTCCACGCCGTCGACGGCGGGGTGCGGGCCTACACCAAGGGTGCGCCCGAGGTGGTGCTGCCCCGCTGCACGCGGGTGCTGACCTCAGACGGGGTCGTCCCGCTCGACGACGACGTCCGGGACGCGGTGCTCGCCGTCACCCACGATTTCGCCTCCGAGGCCCTGCGGGTCCTCGCCGTCGCCGTGCGCAGCGACCCCGAACCCGGGACCGCCCAGGACGAGCTGACGCTGCTCGGGCTCGTCGGGATGATCGATCCGCCACGCCCGGAGGCCCGGGACGCGATCGCCACCTGCGCGAGCGCCGGCATCCGCGCCGTCATGATCACCGGGGACCACCCGGCCACCGCCGCCGCCGTCGCCCGTGAACTCGGCCTCCTCACGGACGGGCGGGTGGTGCTGGGCGCCGAGCTGGACGAGATGGGGGAGGAGGAGTTGCACCGGGACGTGGAGACGATCGCCGTGTACGCCCGGGTCTCCCCGGCGCACAAGCTACGCGTGGTCACCGCCCTGCAGGCCGGCGGCCACGTGGTGGCGATGACCGGGGACGGCGTGAACGACGCACCGGCGCTGAAGAAGGCGGACATCGGCGTGGCCATGGGGATCACCGGCACGGATGTCACCAAGGAAGCCGCGGCGATGACGCTGACGGACGACAACTTCGCCTCGATCGTCGCCGCGATCGAGGAGGGGCGCGGCGTCTTCGCCAACGTCAAGAAGTACCTGATGTACCTCCTCTCGGCGAACATCGGCGAGATCGGGCTCATGATGGCCGCGATGCTCATCGGGTTGCCGCTCCCGCTGTCCGCCGTGCTGATCCTCTACGTCAACCTCGCCACCGACGGTCTGCCCGCCCTCGCCCTGGCCGTCGACCCGCCGGAGCCCGACCTCATGCGGCGGGCGCCACGGGACCCGCGGATCGGCGTGTTCACCCGCCCGGTCGTGGCACTGATGCTCACCGGTGGCGCGTGGTCCGCCCTCATCAACACCAGCCTGTTCGGCTGGGCCCTGGCCTCCGGCAGGCCGCTGGAGCAGGCGATGACCATGGTGTTCGCCTCGCTGGTGGCGGTGGAGTTCCTGAAGGCCTACAGCCTCCGCTCCGACCGGACCCCCGGGTGGGTCCGCCCCTTCGTCAACAGGTGGCTCAACCTGGCGATCCTCTGGGAGTCGGCGTTGCTGCTCGCCATCATCCACGTGCCCGTCCTCCAGGGCGCGTTCGGCACGGTGACGCTCGACCCGCTGGACTGGGCCGTCATCCTCGGCGTCGCCGTCACGATCGTCCCGGTGCTCGAGCTCGTGAAGTGGTTCAACCGGAGGTCCATATAATACGGTTGCACCGTGATAAATGCTTCCGGGCCGACTTGCGGGCCTCGGCCCGCCACGCGCGACTGGCCCGTGGACCTTGGTGCCACCCGGTCCGCGGTGCTGGACGTGATCGCGGATCGCGGCCCCGTGAGCGTGGCCGCGATCGCCGACGAGCTCGGTCTCCACCCGAACAGCGTGCGCGATCATCTCGACCATCTCCTCGACTCCGGGCATCTCCGGCGCGTCCGGGCGGAGGTGCAGGGACGGGGCCGGCCTGCCTGGCTCTATGAACTCGCGGCGGCCGCCCAGCCCGGGGGCTCCTCCGCCGTCGTCGCGGCACTGGCAGCCCACCTGCAGGCCACCTTCCCGGACCCCGCCCGGGAGGGGCGCGCCGCGGGGCGCGCGCACGGCCGCACCCAGGAGTCCGACATCCCCGCGCTCATGGCCAGCTTCGCACCGGAGGACCGAGGTGCCGGCACGCTGCTCCTCACCCGGTGTCCCGTCCTCGACGCCGCCCGCGCCCACCCGGACGTCGTGTGCGCCCTCCACCTCGGCCTCGTCGAGGGAGCGCTCGAGGCCGCGGGCCGGCGGGACGTCACCCCGGAACTGGTGCCGTTCGCCGAGGAGCGCGGCTGCCTCCTCCGGCTGGCCGGTCCTCGATGACCCGCGCCGCCGCGCCGCACCGCGTCATCCTCCTCGTTCCCGGTGGGCTCGCCCTCCTCGCGGGCCTCCACGCTGCCCTCATGCTGCTCCAGGTGCCGGTTCCCGCGGTCGAGCGGCTCCCCGAGGTGCACGGCATCATCCTCGTGCTCGGCTTCGTGGGCACACTCATCGCCCTGGAGCGCGCGATCGCCCTCGACCGGCCACTCGGCTTCGCGGCCCCCGCTCTCCTGGGCGCCGGCGTGGTGCTCGCGCTCGCACCCGTACCGCCGGCGGCCGGCGGAACCGCCTTCCTCGGCGGGTCGGCGGCGCTGGTTGCCGTGTACCACCGGCTCTGGCTCCGCCAGCGTGACGACGCCGTCCTCGTCCAGGCACTCGGCGCGGTCCTCGCCGTGGGCGCGGCCGGTCTCTGGTTGGGGGGAGTGGAGGTGCCGGTCCTCCTGCCGTGGCTCGTGGGCTTCGTGATCCTCACGATCGCGGGGGAGCGGCTCGAACTCGCCCGCCTCGCGATGGGCTCCGGCGCCGGTGGCACCCTCGTCGCACTGGCCGGCGGGCTCATGGCCGCCGTGGCGGCCACCCTCCTCTGGCCGGCGACGACGCCGCTGCTCGGCCTCGCCGTCGTCGCCCTGACGGGATGGCTGGCCCACCACGACGTCGCGCGTCGCACGATCCGGGGCACGGGCCTCGTGCGCTTCATGGCGGCGGCCATGCTCGGCGGGTACGCCTGGCTGGTGGTCGCAGGGCTCGTGTGGCTGCTGCGGGGGCAGGTCCTCACCGGCGCCGCCTACGACGCGGCGGTGCACGCGGTATTCCTCGGCTTCACCCTCTCGATGATCATGGCGCACGCCCCGGTGATCCTGCCCGCCGTGCTCCGGCGGCCGCTGCCCTACCACCCGCTCCTGTGGGTGCCCTTCGCCCTGCTGCACGCCTCGCTCGTGGTGCGACTCTGGCTCGGTGGTGCCCTCCTCCTCCCCGGCGCCTGGCGGGCCGGGGGAGTCACCAACGTCCTCGCCGTCCTGCTCTTCGTGGGCGTGGCCGCCTGGCGGGTCCTCTCCGCGAGGTCACGTGCCGATCGGAGGACCCCATGACCGCCACCGCCTCGACCCGCGGATTCTGGCTCCTGCGGGACATCCCGACCGTCGCGTGGCTCGCCGCGGCCGGGGCGGTCGCGCTCGTGCACCCCCTCGTGCCCGCACCACGCTGGCTGATGCTCCACCTCCTGCTCCTCGGGGCGCTCGGCCACGCCATCCTCGTGTGGAGCCGCCACTTCGCCGATGCCCTACTGCGCACGCCCGCGGGTGACCACGACCGGCGGGACCAGAACGTGCGCCTGCTCCTCCTCAACGGCGGGACCGCGGCAGTGGTGACCGGTGTACCCGGGGACTGGTGGGGCATCGTGGTGGCCGGCGCGCTCGCGGTGGCAGGCGCCGTGGGCTGGCACGGGCTCGACCTGCTGAGGCGTGTGCGGCGGGCCCTGGCCGCCCGGTTCGCCCACGTGGTGCGGTACTACGTGGCCGCCACGGCCTTCCTCCCAGTAGGCGCAACGCTCGGCGTGCTGCTCGCCCGCGGCCTCGCCGACCCCCTCGACACCCGGCTCCGGCTCGCCCACGCGGCGGTCAACCTGCTCGGGTGGGTGGGCCTCACCTTCGCCGGCACTATCGTCACCCTCTGGCCCACCGTGCTGCGTACCCGCATGGTGCCGGGCGCGGAGGCGGCCACCCGCCGCGCCCTGCCCGTCCTGCTCCTCGGGATCCTCGGCACCGCCCTGGCGGCGTGGCTCGGGCCGCCCGTCGTGGTGGCCGGGGCACTCGCCGTGTACCTGTCCGGCCTCGTGTTGGTGGCCACCCCGTTCGTGCGTACCGGGTGGCAGCGGAGGCCGGAGAGCTACGCCTCGTGGTCGCTGCTCGCCGGGTTCGCCTGGCTGCTCGGAACACTCGCCGTCCTGGCCGTGGCGGTCGCCCTCTCCGCCACGTGGGAGACGGTCTCCGCGCGGGTGACGTGGGCGGCGCCCCTGCTCGCTGTGGGCTTCGGCGCGCAGATCCTGCTCGGCGCGCTCTCCCACCTCGTGCCCGTGGCCCGCGGCGGCGGGCCCGCCCGTGTCCGGGCCACCGCAGCGGAGATGGACCGGGCGGCCGGGCTGCGCCTCGCCCTTGTGAATGGTGGTCTCGTGGTCGCAGCCGCTCCCGTGCCGAGCCTGGTGCGCGTGGCGGCAACGGTACTGGTTCTCGCCGGACTGGCCGCGTTCCTCCCGCTGCTGGTCCGTGGACTGCGGGCGGGTCGCAGGGCCGCCGGTGCGACGAGCGCGCCCGGGGATGTCACCGTCGCGGACGCAGCGCCCCCGCCCGCCCGGCGGACGGCGGTGGTGGGTCTCGCCGTCGTCGTCCTCGCGGTTGCCGCCGCGGCAGCCGCGGACCCGGCGGCGCTCGCCGTCCGCACGGCGGCCACGAACGGTGCGGCGAGCGGCGTGACGGACGCTCCCACCCGGACCGTCGCGGTGGAGGCACGGGACATGCGCTTCTTCCCCTCGGAGGTCACGGTGCCTGCCGGGACGCGGCTCGTGATCGACCTCGTCAACACGGACGACAGCGAGGTCCACGATCTCGTGCTCGCGGGAGGGATGGGGACCGCCCGGCTGGCGCCCGGCGAGTCCGCCACCCTCGACGCGGGCGTCGTCACCACGGAGCTCGACGGATGGTGCTCGGTGGTGGGGCACCGGCAGATGGGGATGGTGTTCACGGTCCACGTCGAGGGCGAGGCGGCCGCACCTGCGGCTCCGACCCCGGAGGACAACCACCCGGCCGGCCATGCCACCGACCGTCCCATGGGCGAGTTCGACCCGGACTTCGTGGCCCGGGACGCCGTCCTGCCGGCCCTTGGCGAGGACACGGTGCACGAACTCACCCTGACGGTCAGGGAGCAGCAGCAGGAGGTGGCACCCGGGATCGTCCAGACCCTGTGGACCTACAACGGGACCGCGCCGGGCCCGATCCTCCACGGCCGCGTGGGAGACGTCTTCGAGATCACGCTCGTCAACGACGGCACCATCGGGCACTCGATCGACTTCCACGCCGGCGCCCTCGCCCCGGACCGGCCCATGCGGACGATCGCGCCCGGGGAGTCGCTGGTGTACCGCTTCACCGCCACGCGCGCCGGCATCTGGATGTACCACTGCTCGACCATGCCGATGAGCGCCCACATCGCCAACGGGATGTTCGGGGCGGTGATCATCGAACCACCGGACCTGCCGCCGGTGGACCGCTCCTACGTGCTCGTGCAGTCGGAGTTCTACCTCGGGGCGGACGGCGGCGAGGTGGATGTGGACAAGGTGGCGGCCGAGCGGCCGGACCTCGTCGTGTTCAACGGGTACGCCGACCAGTACGACGCCCGGCCCCTGCCGGCCCGGGTGGGGGAGCGGGTGCGGGTCTGGGTCCTCGACGCCGGCCCCAACCGGCCCACCTCCTTCCACGTGGTGGGCGGCCAGTTCGACACCACCTGGGCGGAGGGCGCCTACCTGCTGCGCAGCGACGACGGCGGCACCGGCGGCTCGCAGACGCTCGCCCTGGCGGCGGCGCAGGGTGGCTTCGTGGAACTGGCGTTCCCGGAGGCGGGGCACTACCCGTTCGTGTCCCACGTGATGGTGGACGCCGAGCGCGGGGCGCGCGGGGTGTTCGAGGTCTCACCCTGACCGGCCGGGCGCTCAGCCCACGGGTCACTCGTCCGCGGGGCGCTCGGGTTCCACCGGGTCGATGAGGTGCGGTCCGTCGTTGCGGACCGAACCCACGGCTCGGCCCACCGGCCGCGGGGTGAGACGTGGTTCCGGCATGGCCGCCAGGAGGGCCCGGATCTCGTCCGGGTCGGTGAGCGCGGGATCGAGCCAGGCGTCGAGCAGGTCCGCCGGCACGATCACGGGGGAGCGGTCGTGGACGTGGCCCAGCGCATCGGAGGCGGTGGTGGTCATGATGGTGCAGGTCCACAGCCACGCGGCGGGATCGTCCGGCGGCAGGTCCGGGTCCTTCCGCCACTCGTAGAGCCCCGCGAAGGCGAGGGGGGCGCCGTCGGGGTCGCTGAGGAACCAGGGTTGCTTGCGCCTCCCGGCGGCGTCCAGCTTCTGCCACTCGTAGTAGCCCTCCGCCGGGAGGATGAGGCGGTGGTGGCGGGCGGCGTTCCGGAAGGCCGGCTTCGTCAGGATGGTCTCGGAGCGGGCGTTGATCATCCGGCTGCCGATGGAGGGATCCGACGCCCAGGGCGGGACGAGGCCCCACCGGGCGGTGCGCAGCTGGCGTCGCTTCGCCGTGGGGTCGTCCTTCGGGGAGCGGTCGAGCACCACCCGGACGTCGTCAGTCGGCGCCACGTTCCAGCTCGGGGGCACGGAGCCGGGCGCCACCACGTCGGCCACACGGAAGGCACGTGCCACGTCGTCGTCGTTGCGGAAGCTCGCATACCGTCCACACATGGCCCTCAGTCTGCCCTCTCGATGCGGCTCACGTCCCGGGCGGGTACCCACACCCCGCGGGTGATCGAGCGGGAGTCCTCCACCATCACGAGCACGAGGGGAGTGGTCCACGCGGTGGCGCTGGTCTCGACGACCTCCTCGCCGTCGTCCGCCCAGCGGAGGCGCACACGCACGGGCACGGGCTCACAGCGGGTGTACCGCGCGGGCACCGCCCGGGCGTTCAGGATCCGCTGGTGCCCCGCCCACCAGGGCGGCACCTCGCCGTCGGCCACCATGAGTCGATCGTACACGTGTTCGAGTGTGGCGGCCCCGGTCCTACCGTTCGACTCACAACGGCAGGCCGTCCACCAGCCACCAGCTGGCCGCGGCGATGGCGACGGCGTGGCTCACCACCCACACCACGCGCGGGAGGTGGGTGAGCCGGGCGAGGATCCCGGGGTCGGAGTCCCACCCCGGCCGCGCGGCCACCGCCAGGAGATGACGCCAGGCGCCGCCGAGGAGGAACAGTCCCACCCCCAACAACGCCGCGCCCTGCACCTGCGCGGTGCCCCACCACCACAGCACCCCGAGTCCGGCCGCGAGCACCAGCAACACCACGCCCGTGTAGAGGCTGCGCGCCCGCGACAGGCCCAGGAGCGTCAGAACGGCACCAGCGGCAAGGAGCGGCGGCGCCCAGCCCTCCAGTGCCAGGCGTGCCACGCCGGCACCCACGAGCGCCGGCGCCGGATACCCCGCCCACGTGGAGGCGGCGAGGCCGAACCCGCGCGTCCGCCCCACGGTCACGGTGTGCCCGGACATGTCCGGCCGCAGCACGAGCCCCGTGAAGCGCCGCCCCGCCATCATCCCGACGACGGCGTGCCCCAGCTCGTGCACCACCGTCACCGCGATCCGGGTCCAGCGCCACGCGGCGGGGACGAGCAGCGTGAGGAGGGCGAGCCCGGCCGCAGCGAGCACGGTGGCATCCACGCTGAGCGCGCCGTCCGGCTGGAGGCGGGCCCACGCGAGCGCGACCCAGTCGGCGGCATCCGTCACGCCCCCAGTGTGCGGCATGCGTCCCCAGCACCGACACCCACCCTAGGATCGAACGCATGACCATCCGCACCGCCATGATCGGCTTCGGCATGTCCGGGAAGGTGTTCCACACGCCCTTCCTCGCCGACAACCCGGCCTACTCCCTCGACGTCATCGTCACCGGCAACCCGGAACGTGCCGCGCTCGCCACCCAGCTCCACCCAACCGCGCGCGTCGTCCCCACCACCGAGGAGCTGTTCGCCGGTGCGGCCGACCTGGACCTCGTGGTCATCGGGACCCCGCCGTCCACCCACCTGGCCCTCGCGGACGCCGCGCTGGACGCCGGGCTCCACGTCGTCGTCGACAAGCCCTTCGTCCCCACGGTCGCCGACGGCGAGGCCCTGCTCTCGAAGGCGCGTACGGCTGGCCGCGTGCTCACCGTCTTCCAGAACCGGCGCTGGGACTCCGACTTCCTGACCGTCCGCCGCCTCCTCGCCGAGGGAGCGCTGGGCGAGGTGGTCCTCCTCGAGTCCCGCTTCGACTCGTGGAAGCCGGCCGGCCTGCGCTCCTGGAAGGGCACCGCCACGATCGCCGAGGGCGGTGGCCTGCTGGCGGACCTCGGGCCGCACCTCATCGACCAGGCGCTGCAGCTCTTCGGCCCGGCCGTCGAGGTGTACGGCGAGACCGCCCGGCACTCCGAGCCCCGGGACGCCGAGGCCGACGACGACGCGTTCGTCTCGCTGCTGCACGCCTCCGGGGTCCGGTCGCGCCTCTCGATGAACATCGTGACCGGGCTGCCGGCGCCGCGCTTCCGCGTGCTCGGCACGGCGGCCACCTTCGAGTCCTGGGGGATGGACCCGCAGGAGCGGCAACTGGATGCCGGGATGACGCCCTCGGACCCGGCGTACGGCATCCGTGCCGAGGAGACGTGGGGCACCCTCGGAACCCCGGAGGCCTCACGGTGCGTGCGGCCGGAGCGCGGCGCCTACGGCGAGTTCTACCGGCTCCTGGCCGAGGCGCTCACCGCGGGTGGCCCGCTCCCGGTGGACCCGGAGGACGCGCTGGCGGCGATGCGCATCATCGAGCAGGTGCACGCGCGCGGCCGGTGAGAGGCCCACGGAGCACACGTCGCGCGCCCGACGGCGGTACTGTGGCCCCAGTTGAGCAAGGAGGCAGTCGATGAGATACCTCGCCCCGGACTTCGTGGTTCGCAGCTTCCTGGACATCACGCCGGAGGACGTGCGGGAGCTCTCGCCGGACTCGCTGGCGATCTGCGTGGACATCGACGGCACGGTGACCGACTTCCACGCCCCGGAGGTGCCCGCCGACGCCCAGGCGCGGCTCCGCAGCTTCTCCGACGCCGGCTTCCTCACCTTCATCGTGAGCAACTGCTCGGGCCGGCGCGTGACCGAGGTGCACCGCCTGTTCGACGACCTGGTCACCGGGGTGGTCACCCCGTTCGACTGCCTCGGCCCGGAGGACGACGACGACACCGGCCGGTCGCACCGCAAGCCGGCGCCCGACATGCTGCTCGCCGTCGCCGCGCGGTACTGGGTGACCGACCCCGACACCGGTGTGGAGCGCACTCCCCGGCCGGAGGAGCTCCTCATGGTGGGGGACCAGATCTTCAAGGACATCATCGCAGCGAAGCAGGCCGGCGCCCCGTCCGTGCTCGTGCCCCGGCTGGGGAACCGGGATCACGTGGGGGTCCGGGTCGCCCAGCGTCCCGTCGAGGCCGTGGTGCGCGCCGCCCTGCGCCTACCTGTCCGGGACGAGGACTGGCCGCGCCGCCTGACGCCGGTGCGCCACCGGTGACGCACTCGGCGACCACGGACCGGCACTTCCTCCACTTCCAGCACGTCGATTCCGTCGAGGAGACCCACCACGGGCTGCTCGCCCACCTGTACGGGGAGCTCCTGCGCATCGACGTCGTGCGGGAGGACGTCGTCCGCATCCAGATGTCGCGCGGCGGGGTGTTCGACGAGGCCCCCAGCCACGCCGTGGCCGTGGACCCGCTCGCGCAGCCGGTCGAGTTCGCACTCGACCGGGGCGACGACGTCGTCCGCCTCCGGACCGCCGCCGTCACCGTGACGCTCGGCCTGGCACCGTTCGCCATCGACGTCCACCGGGTGGACGGGAGTGCCGTCCTCGAGACCCTGCGGTCGGGGGATGAATCGCTGGCCTACGCCACCCTCAACGACGAGTTCGTGCTGCGCCGTCGCGCCCAGCCGGGCGACCCGGTCTGGGGGCTGGGGGAGAAGGCCGGAAGGGGGAACCGGCGGGGCCGGGACTTCACCCTCTGGAACACCGACGTGCTGGACCCGAAGGCGTCCGGGGAGTTCACCGCCGGGCGGCCGAGCGGGGATCCACGCGCGGACGAGACCTCCACCGAGTTCGACCCGTACTACGTCTCGATTCCGTTCCTGTACCACCAGGACGCGGCCACGGGCGCGATGTCCGGTTCCTTCATCGACAACCCGTACCGGGCCCACTACGACCTCACGGCCCCGGACGAGATCGCCATCCGCTTCGACGGCGGCCAGTGGATCGAGTACATCTTCGCGGGACCGGACATGCCCGGGATCCTTCAGGCCTACACGTGGCTCACCGGCCGCATGGCCGTTCCCCCGCTGTGGGCACTCGGCTACCACCAGTGCCGGTGGTTCGACTACACCCAGGACGCGCTCGAGGGCCTGGGCCGGGAGTACCGCGAGCGGGACATCCCCTGCGATGCCCTCTGGCTCGACATCGACCACATGGACGGCTACCGCGTCTTCACCTGGAACACCGACCGGTTCCCGGACGTCCCCGGCATGCTCGCCCGCCTCCGCGCCGAGGGCCTTCGCATGGTCACCATCGTGGACCCGGGCGTGAAGCACGACCCGGGGTACTGGGTCCACGACCAGGCCGTCGAGCGGGAGGTCCTGTGCCGCACCGAGGGCGGGGACACCTACATCGGTCAGGTCTGGCCGGGGCGCACCGCCTTCCCGGATTTCACCCTCCCCGAGGCGCGCGCCTGGTGGGGGGAGCTCAACGCCGGGCACGTCGCCTCCGGGTTGGCGGGCATCTGGAACGACATGAACGAGCCCGCCACCGGCGAGATCGCGCCGGACCGCATGCGCTTCGGCCACGGGCAGTACTCGCACGGCAGGTTCCACAACCAGTACGCGCTGCTGATGGCGATGGGCACGGTCGAGGGGCTGCGGGCCGCCCGGCCCGAGGCGAGGACCTTCGTGCTCTCCCGCGCCGGGTTCGCCGGCATCCAGCGCTACGCCGCGAACTGGATGGGGGACAACATGTCCCGGTGGGACCACCTCTGGCTGTCCATCCCGATGGGTAACGGCCTCGGGATCTCGGGACAGGCGTTCGTGGGCGCGGACGTCGGGGGCTTCGCGGAGAACTGCAACCCCGAACTGCTGGCGCGCTGGATGCAGCACGGGGCGCTCACCCCGTTCTTCCGCAACCACGCGATGGCCGGGACCGTGGACCAGTACGCGTGGTCCTTCGGCCCCGCCATCGAGGGCATCGCCCGTGAGGCGATCCGGCTCCGCTACCGGCTCCTGCCCTACCTGTACGCCTGCTTCCTGCGGGCCGCGGAGACCGGCGCCCCGGTGCAGCGGCCGCTCGTGTTCGACCACCAGTGGGATCCGCAGGCCCGCGACATCGATGACCAGTACCTCCTCGGCCCGCACCTGATGGTCGCGCCCGTGGTGGGGCCGGGCGTGCGCTCCCGCGAGGTCTACCTCCCCGCCGGCGGGTGGTACGACTGGCACACGGGTGAGCACCTCGACGGTGGACGCTGGGTGACCGCCGACGCCCCGCTCGAGCGGCTGCCACTCTTCGCGCGGGCGGGCGCGCTCATCCCGATGCTCCCCGAGGCGCCCTCCTCGACGGCGGGTCTCGCCCCCCGCGAGATCGAGCTGCACCTCTTCGTGCCGCGCGAGGACGGCGAGTGGACCACGTTCCTCCAGGAGGACGACGGCGAGACCCTCGCCTTCGCTGGTGGCGCCCGCGTCCGCACCACGCTCACCGTGCGCCGGGCGGGCTCGCGGATCACGGTGCGCGGCGACGTCGACGGCGACGGTCACGCGGCGTTCGCCCGGGAGGCGTTCGTACTCGTCCCGCACGGATCGGGCGCCGCTCGCGTGCGGATCGTGAACCGTGGTGAGCCCTTCGAGGTCACGCTGGCATGAGGAAACCCCCACCCGATCGGGTGGGGGTTTGCTCGGATTCTGAGTAGATCAGAGCGGGCGGACGTTGTCCGCCTGCGGGCCCTTGTTGCCGGCCACGAGGTCGAACTCGACCTTCTGGCCCTCGTCGAGGGACCGGAAGCCCTTGGTCTGGATGGCGGAGTGGTGGACGAATGCGTCCTTGTTCTCCCCATCAACCTCGATGAAGCCGAAACCCTTCTCGGCGTTGAACCACTTGACGGTTCCAGTTGCCATGCACTTTTCCTTCGGTTCTTGAGTCCACATCCTGCGGATTCAGGTCACACTGCCAGACCATTGTCCCCGCAAACTCCTCGATCCCGACGTGCTTGCGACAGCTCCTCCATTGTCGCACGCCTCGCGCGATTCGCAAGGATCGTGGGGCACTGATCGTGCTGTGAGTCGAGTCTCGCTCAGTAGACGGTCAGTCCGTGGGACCGGAACTGGCCCCGCACCCGCTCCACGAGCTGCGGGGCCGGGGGCTGCGTGTCCGCGAGCCGGTAGTCCATCCCGAGCCGGTCCCACTTGTCCCGCCCCATCTGGTGGAACGGCAGGACCTCGACCCGGCTCACCGTGGCGAGCGAGGCGGCGTAGGAGGCCACGGCGTCGACGTTCTCCTCGCCGTCCGTCAGCCCGGGGACGACGACGAACCGCACCCACGTCTCGATGCCGCGGCGGGCGAGCCGGCGGCCGAACTCGAGGGTCGGGGCCAGCTCGCGCCCCGTCGTCGCCCGGTAGGTGTCCGGGAGGCCGGACTTGACGTCGAGGAGGACGAGGTCGAGGGAGTCGAGCAGGCGGCCGTCGGCATGGCTACCGAGGAAGCCGGAGGTGTCGAGGGCGGTGTGGACGCCCAGTTCCTTCGCACCCTCGAGGAGACGGGTGACGAACGCGGCCTGCATGAGCGGTTCCCCGCCGGAGACGGTGAGGCCGCCGCGCGTGGCGCGGAACACGGGCCGGTAGCGCCGGACCCTCGACAGGAGCTCGTCCACGTGGACCGGCCTCCCGTCGCGCATGCGCAGCGTGTCCGGGTTGTGGCAGTACAGGCACCGCAGCGGGCAGCCGGCGAGGAAGGTGGTGAGGCGTGTGCCCGGCCCGTCGACGGCGGTCACCAGCTCCCACGAGTGCAGCGAGCCCACCTCGCCGGCCCGGACCGCGGCGAGCTCCTCGGCACGGGGGAGGTCGGCAGTACGGACCGCGGCGAGAGCGGTCATGTCACAGGCCCCCGTGGAAGGTGCGGGAGATGACGTCCTCCTGCTGCGCGCGGGTGAGCCGGGTGAAGTTCACCGCGTACCCGGAGACCCGGATGGTGAGCTGCGGGTACTTCTCGGGATTCTCCATCGCGTCGCGGAGCGTGTCCCGGTTCAGCACGTTGATGTTCATGTGGAAGCCGGACGAGCCCATGTAGGCGTCGAGGAGACCCACCAGGTTGGTGGTCTGCTCCTCCGGCGTCCGGCCGAGCCCGGAGGGCACCACCGTGTTGGTGAGCGAGATGCCGTCCTGCGCCTCGGAGTAGGGCAGCTTCGCCACCGAGAGGGCCGAGGCGAGCATGCCGTGGGTGTCGCGGCCGTTCATCGGGTTGGCGCCGGGCGCGAAGGGCTCGCCGGCGCGGCGGCCGTCCGGGGTGTTGCCGGTGTGCTTCCCGTACACCACGTTCGAGGTGATCGTGAGCACGGACTGGGTGTGCACCGCGTCCCGGTAGGTGGGCAGGGCGCGGATCTTGGCCATGAACCGCTCCACCAGGTCCACCGCGATGGCGTCCACCCGGTCGTCGTCGTTCCCGAACATCGGGAACTCGCCCTCGATGCGGTAGTCCACCACGAGGCCCTCGGCGTTCCGGAGAGGGTGCACGGTGGCGTACCGGATGGCGGAGAGGGAATCGGCGGCCACGGAGAGGCCGGCGATGCCGCAGGCCAGGGTGCGCAGCACGTCGCCGTCGTGGAGGGCCATCTCGAGGCGCTCGTAGGCGTACTTGTCGTGCATGTAGTGGATGCAGTTCAGCGCGTCCACGTAGGTCTGGGCAAGCCAGTCGAGGAGCGAGTCGTACTTCGCCATGACGTCCTCGAAGTCGAGCACGGTGCCGCTGACCGGCTCGGAGGCGGGGGCCACCTGCTTCCCGGTCAGCTCGTCCCGGCCGCCGTTGATGGCGTACAGGAGGGCCTTGGCGAGGTTGACGCGCGCCCCGAAGAACTGCATCTGCTTGCCGATCGCCATCGCGGAGACGCAGCAGGCGATGCCCGAGTCGTCCCCGCACTGGGAGCGGATCAGCTCGTCGGACTCGTACTGGATGGCGGAGGTGTCGATGGAGGCCTGCGCGCAGTAGCGCTTGAAGCCCTCGGGGAGGTCCTCGCTCCACAGCACCGTGAGGTTCGGCTCGGGGGCGGGGCCCAGGTTGTAGAGGGTCTGGAGCATCCGGAACGAGTTCCGGGTGACGAGGTGGCGGCCGTCGTCGCCCATGCCGCCGATCGACTCGGTGACCCACGTGGGGTCCCCGGAGAACAGGGCGTCGTACTCGGGGGTGCGCAGGAAGCGGACGATCCGGAGCTTGATCACGAAGTCGTCCATGATCTCCTGGGCCTCGGACTCACTGAGGAGGCCCTCCTCGATGTCCCGCTGCAGGAAGATGTCGAGGAACGTGGAGGTGCGGCCGAGCGACATGGCGGCACCGTTCTGCTCCTTCACCGCCGCGAGGTACGCGAAGTAGAGCCACTGCACGGCCTCGCGGCCGGTGCCGGCCGGGCCGGAGATGTCGTACCCGTAGCTGGCGGCCATCTGCTTCAGCTCGGCAAGGGCTTTGACCTGCTCGGAGTTCTCCTCGCGGTCCCGGATGACGTCCTCAACCGAACGCCGGCTGTCCAGGGCCGCCCGCTCGCGCTTCTTGTCCGCGATCAGGGCGTCGACGCCGTAGAGCGCCACCCGCCGGTAGTCGCCGATGATGCGGCCGCGGCCGTAGGCGTCCGGCAGGCCGGTGACGATGTGGGCACTGCGGGCGCGGCGCACGTCCGGGGGATAGACGTCGAAGACACCGTCGTTGTGGGTCTTCCGGTAGGTGGTGAAGATGTGCTCGAGGGTGGGGTCCACCTCGTAGCCGTAGGTGGTGAGCGCGTTGGCCACCATGCGCCAGCCGCCGTAGGGCATGATCGCGCGCTTCAGCGGTGCGTCGGTCTGGAGGCCGACGATGATCTCGCTGTCCTCCTCGATGTACCCCGGCGCGTGCGAGGTGATCGTGGAGGGGGTGGTCGCGTCGATGTCGTGGACCCCCGTGATGCGCTCCTCGGGGAACATCTCGGAGAGGATGCCCCACACCCGGGCGGTGCGCTCGGTGGGCCCGGCGAGGAAGGAGGCGTCGCCGTCGTACCGCGTCACGTTGCGCTGGATGAAGTCGCGCACGTCGATCCGGTCCTGCCAGGGGCCGGGGGTGAAGCCCCGCCAGGCGAAGGAGGGGGTCTCGGTGTGCTCGATGGTGGGGATGGCCATGTGTCGTTCCTTGTCAGCGGCCTCGTGGGCCTTCGGGGACAGGTTTCGTGTACCTGAAATTCACCCTAAGGTCCCCACCCCGTGGCACGGATGGGACGAAAGGACGTCACCGACCGTAAGAACCGTCACAAACCCGTGACCTGCGGTGACGTGGCCCACACAGCAGGCTTGGGGCGGTGGCCTACCCCGCGGCGAACCGCACCGGAGGAGCGCCCGCAGCCGACCGAATCAACCCGTGGACAAGCGCCACCGGCAGGACGGCCGCACCAGCAACCTGCATCCCCACCTCGTACCCGAGGGATGAGTCCGCGTACGGCTTGCCAGTGAGCCGGGACACGAACGCGCTGTAGGGGATGCCGTACATGTTCCCCACGTGCATCACGTGGGCGGCCGCCAGCACCGTGCGCGCCCGCTCCGGACCGTACTCGCGGACGAGGGCGTCATGGGCAGCCCTGTCCGGGTGGGCGCGCGAGTCGGCATAGTGCTGGGCGAACACCACCCCGGTGGCCTCGCCCGGCGGGACCACCTCACCGTCACCGGAGAGGAGCGCGCTGATCTCCTCGCCCGACATGCCCTCGCGCAACGCCATGCGGGTGTGCGCCCATGAGCACGCCGGGCACCCGTTCACCTCGGTGACCGCGAGCATGATGCGCTCGACGGCGGGGCCGTCCAGCGTGGTGCGGCGTCGGTTGGCGGCGAGTGCCGCGATCTGGGGCGGGAGGAGGACGACGGCGTCGTAGAACTCCGCGAGGTCGAACCTGCGCTTGTACCGGGACTGCGGTGTCATGGGCACGAGTCAATGCTACGTCTCTCCGTACCCCTCGCTGAGGATGGCCCGCATCAGCATCCGTCCGAGCTCGTCGCCGAGGTCCTCGCCGGCATCAGCGGGCACCTGGAGGAGCCACATCGGGACGCTCTCGCCCGGCGTCTCGAGGTCCGGTGCGCGGAACGGCTCGGAACCCGGCACCCGCCGCGCGCCGTGCCGTTCGTAGAACCGGATGCGCCGTACCGCCATGTCGCCACCCCACTCCGGGTCCTCCACCTCGAGCACGAGCGGCCGGCCGAGTCCCCGCATCATGCCGAGCAGCTCACCGCCGAGTCCGCCGGAGCGCGCCTCGGCGCGGACCGCGAGGTACTCGCCGAACATCCACGGCGGCGCCGTTGTCAGGTCCTGTGCGATGGCGAACGCGTCCACGCCGCCGAGCGTCCACAGCCTGCGGCCACCGGTCTCGATGCCGGCCCGGAGCACGTCCTCACCCATGCGCTCCGCCGCCGGGAACGCCGCGCGATAGATCGCCGCGACGCCGTCCCACACCTCGTCCGGGACCGCCACGCCGTGCCACTCGCGCAGTTCCATCACGATCCTCCCGCCAACCCTTCCACCAGGCGGGCCACGAGCTCCGTGACCCCACCGCGCGCCCCACGGCGCACGCCCCCAATTCTCACGGACTCACGTCCTCCGGCGCAGCTCACCGGTGCACACTTGGAGCCATGCGCCAACTCGTGGTCCTCGGCACCGCCTCCCAGGTGCCCACCCGGACGCGGAACCACAACGGCTACGTACTGCTCTGGGACGGGCAGGGCATCCTCTTCGATCCGGGCGAGGGCACCCAGCGGCAGATGCTCCTCGCCGGTGTCTCCGCGAACCAGGTCACCCGCATCTGCCTCACCCACCTCCACGGGGACCACTGCTTCGGCCTCCCCGGGGTGCTCTCGCGGTTGTGGCTCGACCAGGTGGGCCACCCGATCCACCTGCACTTCCCCGCATCGGGGGAGGAGGCGGTGCGGCACCTGATCGCGGTCGTGGGGCACTCCCTCGACCTGCGCCTCCACCCCCACGGCGCCGCGGGCGAGGTGGCGGACGGCCTGTTCGTCCGGCCGCTGCACCATCGCATCGAGGCCTACGGCTACCAGCTCGTGGAGCCGGATGGCCGGACGATGCTGCCCCACATGCTCGCCGCTGCCGGCATCGAGGGTGAGGACGTCGGCCAGCTCATCCACACCGGCCACCTCCGTGGGGTCCGGCTGGAGGACGTCAGTGAACGGCGTCCGGGCCAGCGCTTCGCGTTCGTGATGGACACCTCGCCGTGCGCGGGCGCGGAGCACCTCGCCGACGGTGCCGACCTCCTCGTCACCGAGTGCACCTTCTCCGACGACGACGCCGACCTGGCTGCGTCCTACCGTCACCTGACCGCGGGTCAGGCGGGCCGGCTGGCCGCCGCCGGCGGCGCGGACACCCTGGTCCTGACGCACTTCTCGTCCCGCTACCAGGATGTCGAGCCACTGCGGCGGCAGGCCGAGGCGCGGGCGGGCGGGACACGGGTGCTGGCCGCCTCGGACCTCGACCGCTTCGACCTCCCCCCACGCCGGAACTTCTGAGTCCTGCGGTCTCAGCCCCGCAGCCGCACCAACGCCTCGAGGACGCGGCCGATCTCCTCCGGGTCGGCGACCCGGTGTGCCGCAGCGGTCTCGCCCGAGCCGACCTTGATGCCGACGTCCCCGTCCCCGAGCACCTCGAAGCCGTGCTCGTCGGTGACGTCGTCGCCGGCGAAGAGCACGCCGACCGGCCCGTCCGCGGCGAAACCGTCTCGCAGGTCGGCGAGCGCGTCGCCCTTGGTCATCGAACGCACCGAGAACTCGACGACGTCCTTGCCCTTCATCGCGTGGACGCCGGACCACGTGGCCGGTCCGTCCAGGGCCCGGGAGATCACCTCGTCGGCCTGCTCCCGGGCCGCGAGGCGCGTGTGGAGCACCGCGGCGACGGGCTTGATCTCCACCCAGGCGCCCGGCGCGTGACCCGTGAGATCCTCCAGAGCGGTGATGAGTTCGGACAGGGTCGCCCGCTCCGCGTCGGTCAACCCGAGGTCGGCGGCGGACAGCTGACCGGACTCGTCGATCGTGGCGGTCTCCGAGCCGTGGCTCCCGATGAGCACCGTGCCGGCCGGCGGCGCCGCCAGGCGCCCGAGCTCCTCGGTGGGCCGGCCGGAGACGAGGGCCAGGATCACGCCGTCGTCGTCGGCGAGGTCGGTGAGGGCGCGCGCGGAGTGGGGCAGCACGGAGACGGACTGCGGGTCGTCGGCCAGTTCGGCGAGCGTGCCGTCGAAGTCGAGGGCGACGATCACGCGGTCCCGGGCGGCGAAGGTCTCGAGCGCGCGGTTCAGTTCTGCGTTCATGTCTCACTCCCGGTCAGTGCGTCGAGAAAGCGGTGGGCCCAGGCCTGGACGTCGTTCTCCATCACGCGGCGGCGGAGGAACCGCATTCGGCGGCGACGTTCGGCCCGGTCCATGGTGACGGCCTGCATGATCGCCGCCTTCAACCCGTCGATGTCGTACGGGTTCACGGCGACGGCCTGCGTGAGCTCGTCGGCGGCGCCGGCGAACTCGGAGAGCACGAGCACGCCGTCGCCGTCGAAGCGGGACGCCACGTACTCCTTGGCGACCAGGTTCATGCCGTCGCGCAGGGCGGTGACGAGCATGAGGTCGGCGGCGAGGTAGAGCGCGACGATCTCCTCGCGCGGCTGCGGCTGGTGCAGGTGGATCACCGGGTTGTGGCCGATCGTCGCGAACGAGCCGTTGATACGGCCGACCGTGGACTCGATGTCGTCCCTGATGGCCTGGTACAGCTCCACGCGGCCGCGGCTCGGGCTCGCGACCTGCACGAGCACGGCGCGGGTGGGGTCGAGTTCGCCCTCGTCGAGGAGTTCACCGATCGCGCGCAGACGGTGCCGGATGCCCTTGGTGTAGTCGAGCCGGTCCACCCCGAGCATGAGGAGGTCGGGGTTGCCGAGCTCGCGCCGGATCTCCGCGGCGCGATCCTGCACCTCTGGACTGCGGGCGAGGGCCTCGAAATCGGCGCTGTCGATGGAGATCGGGTAGGCCTCGGCGCGCACGAGCCGTTCCGGCTCGTCGGCCCGGGTGCCGGGCACCTTCACGAAGGTTCGCTGGGTCTGCATCCCCAACTGCATCCGCAGGGTGCGGCGGAAGTTGGAGGCGTCGGTCTTGCGCTGGAACCCGATCAGGTCGGAGCCGAGCAATCCCTCGAGGATCTGGCGGCGCCACGGGATCTGCCGGAAGATCTCGTAGGGCGGGAACGGGATGTGGAGGAAGAACCCTATCCGCAGGTCCGGGCGCATCGCCCGGAGCATCGCGGGCACCAGCTGGAGCTGGTAGTCGTGCACCCAGACGGTCGCGCCCTCGGCGGCCGCCGCGGCCGCAGCGTCCGCGAAGCGGCGATTCACCTCCTCGTAGGTGGCCCACCACTCACGGTGGTACTCGGGTGGGGCGACGCCGTCGTGGTACAGCGGCCAGAGCGAGGCGTTGGAGAAGCCTTCGTAGTGCTCCTCGAGGTCGGTGGCCGAGAGGGGGATGGGCACGAGGGTTCGGCCGGAGTCGTCCGTGAACGGATCGAGTTCGAGGCCGGCCGTGCCGCACCACCCGACCCACGCGCCGGGGTTCGAGCGCATGACGGCGTCCATCGCCGTCACGAGGCCGCCGGGGGAGGGCCTCCACGTGACCGTGCGGCCCTCGGTGCCCTCCGTGACCTGTGCGTCGACGGGCAGCCGGTTCGCCACCACGACGAGCGATTGTGGGGTGATGTCCACGGGTGCGCTCCTTCGTCTCGAATGTCAGGTCCGTCTTCCACCCTAACCGGGCCGTGTGACACGGCGCCCCCGGGTGGGCAGGTCCGCGGCCGTCGAGTTGCCACCGGTTGCCACACGGACGGGGGCTTCGGCCTAGCATCGGGCCATGGTCCCTCCCATCCGGACAGCGCTCATCGGGTTCGGGCTCGGGGGCCGCGTGTTCATCGCACCCTTCCTGCAGGCGGACCCCACCTACACGCTGCGCGCCATCGTCACCGACAACCGGGTGCACGCCGCCGCAGCCGCCGGCCAGTACCCGCGGACGCACATCCTCCCGAGCGTCGCGAAGCTGTCCGCCCACGCGGGAGCCATCGACCTGGTGATCCTGGCAACCCCACCCGAGACGCACCGCGACCTCGGCACCACCGCCCTCGCCAAGGGCGTGCACGTCGTCGTCGACACCCCGTTCGTCCTCAGTGCCGCCGACGGCGAGGCCCTGGTCGCGCACGCCCGCGCGGCCGAGCGCCTGCTCACCGTCTACCAGCACCGCCGCTGGGACTCCGACTTCCTCACCGTGCGCCGGGTGATCGCGGGCGGCAAGCTCGGCGAGATCCGCGAGTTCGAGGCGCACTTCGACTGGTGGCGGCCCTCCGGGCTGTCATCATGGCGGGTCGACGACGCCGCGAGCCAGGCCGGCCGCATGCTGTCCGAGCTCGGCTTCCACCTGATCGACCAGGCGATCCAGCTCTTCGGCCCGGTGCGCGAGGTGCAGGGCCACGCCGCGCCGCCGGCCGAGGCGCACCGCGTGGACGAGGAGGCGCGGGTCCGGCTCCTGCACGCCTCCGGGGTGCACTCGCTCCTGACCATGGACCCGCTTCCCAACATGCCCGTCCCACGCTTCACGGTTCGCGGGACCGCGGCCACCTACGAGAAGTGGGGTCTGGACCCGCAGGCGGCGGACATCGACGCCGGGATGCTGCCCACGCACCCCGATTTCGGCCGGGAGTCCCGGGAGGAGTGGGGCAGGATCATCACCCCGGACGCGGTCCGCGTGGTCGAGGCGGAACGCGGCGCCTACGGAGAGTTCTTCCGCCTCCTCGCCGAGGCGATCCGCGGGGACGGGCCGTTGCCCGTTGACCCCAGCGAATCGGTGGAGGTGGCCCGGATCATCGAGCAGGTGAGCCGCACGCACTGAGCGTCCACCGCTGCAACGCACCCGAAACACTTGCTGAACCGCCGTCTCCAACAGTAGTTTGGTGACACGGGGCCGGTGGCGCACCCAGCACCATCCCCCGCCCCCAGGGGGGAGCAGCCCATGCCTCCTGTTCAGCGCCGGCTCACCATCAGCGCCCGCATGCTGCGGCCGCGGGACCTGCTCGACCTGACGGTCACCGCCCAGGGTGCCGGGCTCCGGCGCGAACCGGACCGGCCCGTCCTGGTGGTGGGGCCGGACGGCGGCCGCCTCGTCGTCGGATTCGCCTTCCAGCACCTCGGGGAGCAGGCGTGGCCCGAGTCCGCGGTCAGCCCAGAGCCGAGCGGCGTCGCCACCCACCGGGCGGCGCGTCCCTCGCGGCTCGCCTATGACCTCCCCGCCGGACTCGAACTGCCATGGACCGTCGAGGGCCTGCTCGCCGTGCTCCCCACCCTGCACCTGCGCGTGGTGCCGCTCGCGACACCAGCGGCCACCACCCGGCAGAAGCTCCCGATGTGGGTGCTCACGCGCCCGGAGGTGGCGACCGCGGCGGCGCACGGAAGCGTCACCCTCCAACGAGCGCGCTCCGTCCGGCTGCTGCGCGGCCTCACCCACGGCGGGATCGGGACGCTGCCGGACCAGGCGCTCGTGCCCAGCCCGCCCGTGCGGCCACGCCGCACCCGCCCCAGGCCGCCCGCCGAGGACGAGACCGCCCTCGAGATCCCCTACCGGCTGGTCGTCTCACCGGCCGAGGGCACGACCGCCCATGATCTCCGCCCGTTGGCCCCGGCCATCGACGACGATCGGGTGCAGCTCTGGCGCACCGAACTCACCGCCCCGACCGTCCGTGCGGTGTGGGCGCGGGACATGGAACCACCGGACCTCGCCGCCGGCGAGGACGTGACCCTGATGTCCACCGACCCCGTTGACCGGCGTACCCTCGTGCGGCAGAGCGCTGCCACCCACGAGGGCCACACCCCCGTCCCGTTCGCGGTGCGCCGCCTGTTCCTCTCCGCCCTCGGCGCCTGGGTGGACTGGCGTGGCGAGTGGGACACCGGGCCCTACGGGGAGACGTTCACCACCTGGGGATACGGCGAGGCCACGCTCATCGGCTCCTACCGGCACGTGGCGGACATGGGGCGCGACAGCTACGTCCGCGTCGTCTACCCCGGCTTCCTCTTCCCGTTCGGGCACCGCGCCGACCTCGTCAAGGTCACCGAGCGCAAGGTGCACGAGCCCACCCGCACCGCCTACCTGCGGCAGCGCCACTTCATCGTGCTGCGCGAGACGGTGCGCGGCTGGCAGGAGCGGGACACCCCGCTCAGCCAGGTCACCCTGCAGCCAACCGTCACCCCCGATCTCGACCCGGTGGGCATCGACCCCAATGAGATCTTCGTCCCGCACCGCGGCGGGCTGCCCTTCGCGTGGGACCTCCTCGGGGTGGACCGGGCGGGGGAGTCCGCCACCCTCTCCGCGGCCCTCGTGTTCGTGCCCGACGCCGCCATCGTGCACAAGCGCGACGACGGCCGGAGCCCGGACGAGATCGGCCAGGACATCACGGACGCCTACGCCCCCCACCGGGTCGTCGATGCCCGGGGTCAGCTCGTCTCGTTCGCGTCCCCCGCCGTTCACGGCGACACCCGGCTCGAGGCCAACACCCTCACCTGGGCCGGCCACACGGACACCGACGCCTTCACCTCCCGGCCGTACCTCGTCCGTGCCAACGCGGTGGTCCCCGCGCTGCGGCACCTCGCCGGCCAGGCACCCGGAGTGAACCTCGTGTTCGCCGAGGCCTTCCTCGCCGCGGATCCCGCCGCCACGGACGGCTTCGGCCCGGCCAACCCGTCCGGCCTCTTCCTCCGCCTCGAGGGCCCACCCGTGTCGCTGGACTTCTCCACCGGCACCGACCGCGCCGGTGGGTTCGTCGCACCGAACCAGATGGTCCGCGCCCTGTCCCGCACGCTCGGTGCGGTGGGCGACGCCGGCACCACCCCGGGCACCGGACTGGCGGTCGGGAGGTTCGACGCCGCCACCTTCCTCGATGGAGCCCTCCCCAAGCTGTTCGGGCTCTTCGACCTCGTGGACCTCCTCGAGGCTCTCGCAGGGGAGTCCCTCGACCTCGCCCCGTCGTTCGTCACCGAGGCCCTCGACGCGATCAGCGCCATCGCCACCGAGGTGCGGCGCCTGCGAGACGCGGCCACCGGCGCCCAGGCGCGCCTCGCCACCGACCTGGCGAACGCCGTCGCGAGCGGCGCCCACCAGGGGGCACGTGATGCGATCGCCGCCGCGCAGGCCGAGCTGGACGGCGCCGTCGGGCCGCTGCTGGCGAAGCTCGACGCCGTCGCCACCACCCTGGCCACCCTCGCCGGCAACCCGGCGGGTGTGGCCGGGGCGCAGGCGGCGATCACGGACCTCGCCGGTGCGCTGGGCGGGCTGCGCACGGCGCTCGCACACCCCCGGATCCCCGTGGCGGTCCGCTCCGCCCTCGCCACCCCGCTGGAGGCGCTGGACGCGCTCCTCGGCGCCGCTGGGGTGCTGGACGCCGTCGCCGACTTCGCCGCCGACCTCCTCACCCCCGCCGACGGCGTCACCGCACGCTTCGAGTGGCGCCCCGAGATCGGGAGCTGGCCGTCCGAGGCGAACCCGGTGTTCCGCGCGAAGGACAGCCACGGCTTCGCGCTCGGCGTCGTCGTACGAGCGGCGGCGCAGGGCGCCCCCAGCGTGGACGTGAGCGCAGAACTGCGGGACTTCGCCCTGGTGCTGCTGCCCGGCGAGCCGCTCATGGGCCTGAACTTCTCCCGCATCGGGTTCCGCGTGGGCTCGGGCGGCAAGCCGGAGATCGACGTCGTCTTCGACGGCATGGAGTTCCTCGGTGCCCTCGGCTTCATCGAGACGCTCCGGCGGATGATCCCCTTCGACGGGTTCGCCGACCCGCCCTACGTCGATGTCGGCCTCGACGGCGTGACCGCCGGGTTCGACCTCGAACTGCCGAGCGTCTCCGTGGGCGTGTTCAGCCTCGAGAACCTCGCGCTCGGCGCGGACGCCCGCGTCCCGTTCCTCGGCGACGCCGTCACGGTCGGTTTCCACTTCTGCTCGAAGGACTCCCCGTTCCGCCTCACCGTCATGTGCATCGGCGGCGGCGGCTGGGTGGCGCTCCGGCTCTCCCCGATGGGGATGGTGGAGCTCGAGATGGGACTGGAGGCCACGGCCGCCCTCTCCATCGACCTCGGCGTGGCCTCGGGATCGGTGTCGATCGCCGTTGGTGTCTACCTCCGGATGGAGGGTGAGGCCGGTTCCCTCACCGGATACTTCCGTATCCGCGGTGAGGTGGACGTCCTCGGCCTCATCTCCGCCTCCATCACCCTCGAACTGTCGCTCACCTACGACTTCCCCACCGGGAAGATGATCGGCCGCGCCTCCCTCGTGGTCGAGGTGGAGGTGCTGTTCTTCTCCGCCTCCGTGGAGGTCACCTGCGAACGCAAGCTCGCCGGATCCAAGGGAGACCCCGTCCTCAAGGACATCATGCCGCCGGACTCCTCCGGCCACAGCGCCGCCTGGTCCACGTACTGCGCGGCCTTCGCCCCGGGAGCCTGACATGACCACCACCCGCGTGCTCGCCACCGCGCTGCCGCACTCCCTCCAGGCCGACGCCGCGTTCCACCTCTCGGTGTTCTTCACGCACCGCCTCACCCCGGACACCCCGGGCGCCACGCTCGGCGACTTCCCCGCGGCGGCGCACTGGGTGGAGACCCTGCTGGCGGGACGGCTGCTGCTCGTCACCGACAACATGCTCGCCGGCATGCCCGCCCACCTCGTCTCCGCTCCGGACGAATCCGCCTGGGAGGCGGTCTTCCCCGGCACCACGCCCGTGAACGGCTTCCCCACCCCCGACGTCACGGCACAGCCGTGGCGCACCTACCCCGCCCACGCGATGGACGGGCACGCCCTCGACCTGCACCTGGCCTCCACGCTCGTCTCCCCGCTCACCCCGCCCCCCGTGGACGGCAACCCCGTGGCAGATGCGGTGCTGGACGCCTTCATGGAGGTCCACCCCGGCCTGCGCGACCTGCGGGGCGTGCCCGGCCAGCGCCGGGAACGGGATGCCGCCATCCTGGCGCGGAAGCTCCAGGAGGCCGCTGCCAGCCTGGGGCAGCGCACCGGCCGGAAGACTCACGCCGACCAGCCGCTGCCCTGGACGTCGGCGATCGAACTGCTGCTGCGGGACACGGTGGGCGACACCCAGCTCACCGAGTACCTCGACTCCCTGCTCGGCCGGACCGACCTCACCGACCCGGTGCTCGTGGCGCTGCGCGACGTCCACGCCGCCCGCCGGTTCTACCAGCGGGAGGAGGTGGAGTACCGCGCCACCCCGGACCCGGACGCGCCGCCCACGCCGCGCCCCACGGTCCCGGTGCAGGACTTCCACGAACGGGCCGCCGGGCTCGGCGGCACCCCGGTGCTGCTGCGGAGGCTCGGCCTCGCCGTCGACGTGACCGTGGACTCCCGGGCCGTCCAGCGCCTCGCGCGCGCCCGTTGGGTCTCGGCCCGGTTCATCCCCGCCCGCGGTCACGACGTGACCCGCCTCGCCCCGCCCCGCACGTGGTGCGAGGCCTCCCGCGGACACTTCCGTGCCGTCTCGTCAAGCGCGTGGACGGCCGGAGCACTCCCACTCGGTTCCGACGCGTACACGGTGCTGGACCTCGACCCGGACGCCTCCGCCCTCAAGCTGGAGCAGCACGTGCGCGACCTGCCCCGCCTGCTCGCCGCCGAGCTCAACGGCGATCCCGCGACCGCCGCCCCCGCCTCGCTCCGTGCCACCGGCTTCTCGATCGCGCGGACGGGCCGGGACGCTGCCCTGCGCGCCCAGGTGGAGCGCGCCGGCACCTTCGAGGCCGTCGACGACGACGGCGCCACCCCCGGTCCCGACCTCGCGTGGGACGACGTGGTCCGCGGCATCCGGCTGGAGGTCTGGGACGACGTGACCAGGACATGGCACTCCCTGCACCACCGCCGCGTCGACGTCACCGCCGGGGCGACCCCGGTGCTGACGAAGGCCCCGGACATGGGGTTCCTGCAACTCACCGGCCTGACCCGCGTACCGGGCGACGGAAACCCGTACCACCTGCACGAGGTCTTCGCGGGCTGGGACGGGTGGAGCCTGTCCGCGCCGCGGCCCGGAAGGATCATCGTGCACGGCGACGGGGTCAACGGTCCGGTGGGGGAGGAGGTCGTCCTGGACGAGCCCCTCGACGACCCGGCCAGCCACGTGCGGATCCGCACCGAGGTGCAGGAGGGGACGTTGCCGTGGTTGCGGTACGGCCGCAGCTACTCCTTCCGCGTGCGTGGGGTGGACCTCGCCGGCAACTCCGTGCCGCGGCCACCGGCCGCCCTGAGCGCCGCCGCCCGGCGCCGCGCGATCGCGGAGGCCCGCACCCACCTCGAGCGGATGCGCACCCGGGTGGTGCAGCAGGACCGCGGCGGCGTGCTCGGCCGCGTGCGACAGGAGGTGCTCCAGACCCTTCCGGAGGACGGTGGCACCGTCCTCGACCTCCTCGCCACGAGCGCCGGGGACCTGTCCGGCGCGCAGGAGCGGGCGGCCGGTCGGCTCTCCACCCCGGAGGTGCGCCTGCCCCGGGAGGCCGTCACCGGCGTCCCCGACGTCGACGGCATGCTGCGCCGGCGCGTGGCCGAGGAGGCGCAGCGCGAGCGGGACCAGGTGGACCTGGCCGTGCGCCGCGGCGTCGCCGTCGCCGTGGGACGCCTCGCCCGCACACACGAGGCGTGGCGGGTGCGCCCGAGCATCGCCGTGAACCCCGAGGCCCTCGTGGAGATCGACGACGCCGTCAACCCCATCGCCCCGCACCCCCTCCCACCGCCCCTCGAGGGCATCGAACTGGCCCCGGTGGCGCCCGACACGCCGGTGGTCACCACCCCCAGGCCCTTCCTGCGCTGGCATCCGGTGCCCCCGCCGTCCCTGGTGGCCCGCCGTCCCCTCGGCGTGGGGGAGTCACTGCAACGGCTGGTGGTGCGCGACGACGTCGCCGCGGAACGGCACGTGGTCCCCCCCAAGGCCACCCAGCTCGAGGCCGAACAGCACGGCATGTTCGACGCCGCCATCGGGTCCACCGACCCGGCCGTGCACCGTGCCGCGTTCGCGATCGCGCTGAAGGAGCGCGGCACGCTCCTGGACGAGTGGATCCAGGACCCGAACGACCCCAACGGCACCGTCCACCAGGACGGCATCGAGCTGCACAGCCGGCCGGGAGCCGATCCGCACGCGGCGGTGACCCTGGCGCAGATCACCGCGCAGCGGGACACCCCGCTCGGCGAGGGCCAGTACGTGGTGCACGACACCGATCAGCTCATGCTCCCCTACCTGCCGGATCCGCTCGCACGCGGCCTCTCCCTCGTGTTCCACGACGCCGGCGCCCCCCACGCACTACCGGAACCACGGGTGCTCCAGACCGTGGTGCTGCCGTACGACGGCGTGTGGCCGGGCGTGGAACCGCTGCGGCTGGTCGTGGAGCCGGGCGACGAACTCGGCGCGCGCCGGGACGGGAACCGGGTGCTCGTCACCCTGCCGGCCGGCGAGCAGGTGCGGGTCGCCATGTCGTCCGCGCTGGACGAGAGTGACCTGCGGATCCTGGGCCTCTGGCGCTCCCACCTGGCCTCCGCTCCGGACGCCGACGAGGAGGCGCGCGCACTGCTCGCCCGGGCCGCGGCCAACGGCTGGTTCTGGTGGCTCACCCCCGCCCACGAGGCACGTCTCGTGCACGCGGTGCGCCACCCGGTGCGCCCCCCGGAGCTGGCGGCGCTGAAGGTGCTCGTGCGGCCGCCGGACCTGACGGTGGCGGCGCTCGTGGGCGTCGTCGACGTCCACGGGCCGAGCACCGAGCGGCTGGTCCTCGAGGCGAGCTGGGACGAGTGGGTGGACGACCTCGCCGCGCCCGGGCCGGTGCGGGTGCACCGCCAGGACGTGGTGCTGTCCTCCCCGGTGCAGCCCAACGAGCGGTACGGGTTGCTGCACCTCGTGGACGCGGTACTCGGCGGCCAGGACGGGACCGTCCCTGTGGTGTCCCACCGGGCGATCCAGGCCTTCCCGGACACCCACCACCGCCGGGTGACCTACACGCCGCGCGGCCACACCCGGTACGCGGAGTACTTCCCACCGGCCGAGCTGCCGGCGCCGGACGACCCGCTGCTGGCGGGAGCCCCCCGCGAGCTGACCGTGGTCAGCTCGGCCCGGCCCGCCGCCCCGGAGGTCCTCGACGTGGTGCCGCTCCTCCTGTGGGAGGAGGCCACCGAGCCTGACCAGCCGTTCGCACTGCGCCGCACCCGCCGGTCCGGGGCGCGGATCTGGCTGGAGCGCCCCTGGTTCTCCTCGGGCGACGGCGAGCTGCTGGGCGTGGTCCTGGACCCGACCGGTGCCGTGCCACCCACCATGGCCTCCCGTTGGGGGAAGGACCCCGTGGCGGTCACCGGCCTGCCGCCGGACGCGCTGCTGCCGCCGCTCGTGCACCCCGTGGACCTGGTGCTGAACGCGATGGCCGGCGAGGTGGTCGAGGAGCGGCCCGGACGCCCGGTCACGATCTTCAGGACCGCCCGCGTGGTCGAGGCAGCCGGCAGCCCCGAGGCACTGGTGCTCGGCTACCGGCCGGAGTACCACCCGGAGAGGAGGCGGTGGTTCGTGGACGTGGCCATGGACCCGGGGGAGTCGCTCTGGCCGTTCGTGCGGCTCGCGGTCGCGCGCTACCAGCCCGATTCGCTGCCCGATCGGGAGCTCTCTCCCGTGGTGATGGCGGACTGGGTCCAGCCGCTGCCGGAGCGCGTGGCGACGGCGAGCCGGCGCACCGAGGCGACGGTGCGGGTCACGGTGACGGGCGCCGTCGGGATCACGCGGATGCCCGCGTCGCAGCATGGGGTCGCCGCCCCCCTGGACTCGGTGGACACGGTGCTGCAGGCCTCACGCAAGGTGTTCGCCACCGTGCAGGAGGCGCCGGGTGAGGGTGGCGGGGACCTCGACTGGGTCTCCCGTGTGCGGCGCCGCCTGCCGCTGGTGGGCGTCCAGGGGATGCGGGTCACGTGGTCCGAGGAGGTGCCCCTGCCCGAGCCCGTGGCACTCGCCACTCCGGGGACCTCAACCCGGTGGCGCGTGCTCGTGGAGGAGTACGAGTACTTCGACGCCGACCCGCTCGAGGGGCCGAAGGAGGGGACGCCGAGCACCGCGCACCGCCTCGTGTACGCGGACCACTTCATGCTCTGAACCTGCACGATCCGGGCCGAACGGGGTGCGCGCGGTCGCAGTGGCCGCGCGGTAGGTTGCGGTCATGGCCCCGACCACGCTGATCGCCGCGGACCGGCTCTTCGACGGCACGAGCTTCCGCAGCGGCTGGGTGCGCATCGAGGGCGGGACGATCGTGGAGGTTGGCGACGGCGTCCCACCGGCACACCCGGATCTCTCGCTCCCCGTCCTCGCCCCCGGGTTCGTGGACGTGCACTGCCACGGTGGAGGTGGGGCGTCCTTCGTGACCGAGGACCCTGCCGACGTCGCGCGGGCAGCCGCAACGCACCTCGCCCACGGCACCACGACCGTGGTCGCCAGCCTCGTGACAGGGTCCACCGCGGCCCTCGAACGGCAGGTCGACGTCCTCACCCTCGAGGTCGAACGCGGCACGATCGCCGGCATCCACCTCGAGGGACCGTGGCTCGCCCCGGAGTACCGGGGCGCCCACGACCCCGCCCTCCTCGTCATCCCCGCGCCGGCCGACGTCGCGGCGCTCGTCGACCGTGGCCGCGGAACCATCCGCATGGTCACCATCGCCCCGGAGCTCCCCGGTGCGCTGGAGTCGATCGCCCTGCTGGCCGCCCGGGGGGTGGTCGCCGCCGTCGGCCACACGGGTGCGGACCATGGGACCACTCGCGCCGCCATCGCCGCCGGCGCCACCGGTGCCACCCATCTGTTCAACGCGATGCCCCCGATGCACCACCGCGCGCCCGGCCCCGTGCTGGCGTTGTGGGCGGACGAGCGGGTGTTCGTCGAGCTCATCGTCGACGGCGTGCACGTGGCGCCGGAGCTGGCCGCGTTCGTGATGGCCACCGCGCCGGACCGGTCGGTCCTCGTCACGGATGCCATGGCCGCGGCGGGCTCGGCGGACGGCGACTACGTGCTCGGCGATCTTCCGGTGGAGGTGCGCGACGGCGTCGCCCGCCTCGCCGGGACCGACACGATCGCGGGCAGCACCCTCACCCTCGACCGGGCCATCCGCACCGCGGTGGCAGCAGGGGTGGACCTCACGGACGCGCTGCGCGCCGCGACCTCCACCCCCGCCCGCCACCTCGGCCTCCACGGGGTGGGGCGGATCGCGGCCGGGCACCACGCAGACCTCGTCGCGCTCGACGACGGCCTGGCGGTGACGCACGTGATGCGCCACGGCCAGGCCATCCACCCCTGACGCCCCGCCCGAGCCGGGCGAGGCTCGTCAGGACTCGGCGTGCGGCACGATGACGGCGCGCGCGGAGAGCGTGCCGTCCACCAGCTTCTGGTAGGCCTCGAGCCCACCCTCGAGGGTGTACTTCTCGATGTGCGGGGAGATCTTGCCGTCCTTGTAGAGGGCCACCACGTCGTAGAGGTCCTCGATGGTGCCCCAGTACGTGTTGTAGAGCTTGGCCTCGTAGGGGGCCTTGTAGAAGCTCCACTCGTAGGGGTGGCCGGCGATGCCGGCGATCACGACGGATCCCTGGCGGCGGACGACGGTCATCGCGAGCTCGATGGTCGGGGTGACACCGACGAAGTCGAACACGGCGTCCACGCCGTGGCCCTTGGTGGCCTCGTGGATCCGGTCCGCCTGGCCCTCGCCGCCGGCGACGGGTACGCCGCCGAACTGCTCGACCGCCTTCATCGCGTCCTCCTTCATGTCGGTGACGAGGATCGTGGCGCCGGAGAGCGCGGCGAGCATCTGGACTGCCATGTAACCGAGGCCTCCGAGGCCGATGACGAGGGCGTACTTGCCGCCGCCCGCGAGCGCCGGCAACGCGTTCTTGATGGCGTGGTACGGCGTGAGGCCGGCATCGGCGAGGGGCGCGGCCGCGATGGGGTCGGCGTCGCCGAGGGGAACGAGGTTGCGGGCCGGGACGACGACGTACTCCGCCATCCCACCGTCCCTGCCGAGGCCGGTGGCGAGGTACGACATCTCCGCGACGTTCTCGCAGTAGGTGTCCTGT
>ERZ1645187.631-NODE-631-length-34619-cov-21.754224_pt1 | contig 34619 bp, 28 predicted proteins | sample MGYA00575352_ERZ1645187 | MGnify/ENA primary metagenome ERZ1645187 (study PRJEB40837, sample SAMN11349314) | freshwater sediment metagenome | isolation source: river sediment | host: Sediment | place: India: Wazaribad , New Delhi | collected 2017-02-21 ... | reverse complement strand
CAATTCCCTTGTACACACCTGTTGACTATTCCATCGGGTGGTTTATGATATCGGCATTATTTTTGTAATAATCCAATGATATGAAACTACAACGCCCTGCATTCCGATTTTTGCTTTTCCTGTTTTTTGCATTGACAAGCCATGCATTGTTCGCACAGGATGAACTGGATATTGTAAATCCGTATGAGATGAAAGTGTCACGCTCGAAAGAGGCGGATACTTTTTTTATCAATCAGAAAACGATTCCGGCAAAGGAACTCTATAAGAACCTGGATACGCTGCGTACCTACGATGTCTTTCTGGAAGAGCGCACCACGCCATTTGGAATTGCCTATATGTGCAATGGCGCCGAGGTGACTAAAAGCAGATACATGGAGATGAAGCGTTTCTGGAATGCGGCGGATGCCTGTCAGCCTTGCCTGCTCTATACCTACAACAATAAAGACCAACTGAAATATGTGGCCTATCAGTATGAAAACTGTCTTTGCGGAGAATACAAGGAATATTATCCGGAGGGACAGCTGAAAGTTGAAGGCCAGTTCAGAGAAAATCTTACCGGCAACTGGGAAAACCTGAAACAGCGGAATTTATGCAGTGTCCGCAATGGCACCTGGACCTATTATCTGGAAAATGGCAATGTAGAGAAGATCGAAGTGTATGTGGATGGTAAACTCAAAGAGGTGAAAAATGCCACCAATACGAACTTGCCTTCTACTGTATTGCCGTCAAAATCAAATAATTCCCTGCATCCTTCCAATACGAAGTCGTCTGTACCACAGGAGCAGCAAACACAGGAAGAGCCAACGGAAAAGAAGAATATTTTTCAGAAACTGAAAGAAAAAAACAAGTAATCTCCCCATTTTTAGCACTGCCTATTCGCAATGGTTTGCGCGAAAGCAATTTTAGGGCATATTTTTTTCAAAAAATGTTCTTTTTTCAAAAGGATGATACGCAGGATGTTTTTTGCCTGAAAAGTCTGTTTTATTGATTTACATCAAGGCTGTAAAAGTCCTTTATTTACAGCGGTTTTGGTCCGTTTTGTCATCTCTGTTTAATGCTATTTTAACATGTGTTTTTTTATAACTGCTTAACTATCTGTATTCACCTTAAAATGGTATTTTTCAGATTTTTAAACAACTGTTAAGAAAATAGTTATTGGATGTTAAATTATTTCCTTTAATTTGTAAAAAAACTGCAAGTTATGAAGTATGTAAACAAAATCAGTATGCTCCTGGCATTCTGTTTATGTAGCTTTGCTGCGATGGCGCAAACCGTCATTAAAGGGAAAGTTACAGATGGCAAAGAGCCTGTGATAGGAGCGAACGTGACTGTGAAGGGAACTACGGAGGGAACCGTGACCGACATAGACGGTAAATTTGAATTATCAACCAATCAGCCAACTCCCGTTACGCTGATTTTCTCCATGGTCGGTATGACCAATCAGGAAGTAGTGGTGGAAGGCAGCAAAGATGATGTGAGTGTTACATTGTCAGAGGAAACCAGTTTGCTGAATGATGTAGTGGTAGCTGCATCGAGAATAGAAGAAAAAATCCTGGAATCTCCGGTAACCATTGAGAAGATGGACCAGAAAACAATCAAGGCTGCGTCTTCTTCCGACTATTACGATGACCTCGGAAAACTCAAAGGGGTGCAGGTAATTCAAGGTTCAATGACGTTAACATCTGTTAACACACGTGGTTTTGGTGGGATTTCTAATACTCGTTTTGTTCAATTAATGGATGGAATGGATAATGCAGCGCCATTATTAAACTTTCCAACAGGAAATGTTGTCGGTATAGGTGAATTAGATATTAATAATGTAGAATTATTGCCTGGTGCATCGTCTGCATTATACGGCCCGAACGCATTCAACGGTATCTTACTAATGAACTCTAAAAACCCATTTGAACAACCAGGTTTTAGCGCTCAAGTGAAAGGTGGATTTGCACAGGCTAACAACGGTTATGGTGTTAAACCGCTAGGTAGCGTAGCATTAAGAGTAGCACATGCGTTTAAAAGTAAAAAAACAGGACAAGATTATTTAGCTATAAAAGTTAACGCAAATGCATTTCAAGGGACAGATTGGGTAGCTAACGATTATACTACATCAAGGAATAATTCAGGACCTTTAGGTTCACAAGGATTTGATGGGATGAATCTTTATGGAGATGAAAATAATATATTAGCTAATCCAGCTGCGTCTAACGCATTTGCAGGTGGCTTATTTCAAACAAGAAATGCAACAATAGCAGGAGTTAATAATGCTGTAACAGCAGGCGTAACAGCAGCAGTTGATGCTCAGACACCAGCGATTACAGCAGGTGTAACCGCAGCAGTTAGAGCGGGATTCTTAGCTGCTAATCCAGGTGCAACACAAGCAGATGCAGATGCATTCATAGCATCTCCAACTGGTCAAGCTCAGATAGCAGGTGGTGTAGCGGCACAAAAACAATCACTAATATCACAAGGTGTTGCAGCTCAAATGGCTTTAAGAGATATACCCGGTAGATTTGATTCAATTCAACCATTAATTGATCAATTTGTCGCAAATGGATTGAATAGAGATGGTTTTTCTGAGGAAAGCTTAAGAAAAGCAGTTGATGACGCTAATAAAGCGACTTCATTTAAAGGTGACGTAGGTGTCTATTTCCGTCCATTTAAAGATAAATCTTATGAGTTTTCATATCAATACAGAATAGGTTATGGTAATTCTGTGTATCAGGCTTCTGAACGTTATGCTTTAAGAGGTTTTACCCAACAGTTTCATAAAGCAGAAATAAAAGGAAAGGATTTCTTCATTCGTTCTTATATGTCACAAACTAACGCAGGACAGTCTTATAACAATACAGCACTAGGCCTTACTGTAAATGAAATAGCAAGTCCAACATCTACTAGTTGGTTTCCAAAATATTTAGGTACTTTATTGCCAAATATTGGGAGTGTTTTAGCACAACAATCTGCTTCAAGTTTATTGGCTAATAATGGCGCCTTATTTAATCAGCTTCTGGCAAATGCAAGAGATTCTGCAAATGCAAGTTGGAATAATTTGTCAAAAGAAGAACAAGAAGCTTTAATTAATACTGTAAGAGATGGTTATTTTCAACGTGGAGGCGCTGGATTTATTGATAATTCAAGGTTGTTCCATACAGAAGCAATGATAGATTTATCTCGTTGGACACATAAATGGATAGATATACAAGTGGGGGGTAACCATAGAATGTATAGTTTATTTACAAATGGTACTGTATTTAATGAAGACCCGGACGGAGATGGTGTATACAAAAGAATTAGTATACATGAAGGTGGTGCATATTTACAATTAAAAAGAAAATTGTTTAAAGATATGCTGACTTTACAAGGATCTGTACGTTTCGATAAAAACCAAAATTTTAAAGGTATATGGTCTCCAAGACTTGCAGCTGTATTAACTTTAGGAAAAGATAGAAATCACAATATTCGTACATCATATCAAACTGGTTTCAGAAATCCAGATACACAGGCTCAATTCATTTATTTTCCAGGAGCTTCCATATTGCTAGGTGGTACTGAAGAGAATGCATCAAGATATGGAATTTATAATGGTGGAGCTTGGACAGCAGCATCTTACGCTGCATTTATTAAATCTGGATTAACGCCAGCATCTAGAGACTCTAGTTTGCTTGTTACAGCAGATTTGAATTATGTAAAACCAGAAAGATTACAAGCTATTGAATTAGGTTATAAAGGAGTCTTTTTCAAAAAATTATTGATTGATGCGAATGGTTATTTTAATATCTATGATAATTTTATTGAGCAAGTTTTTGTCAATAGCAAAGATACTACAAGACATAAAGGTCAATTAATAGCAGCTGGTACGTCTTGGTATCCATACACTAACTTTAATAATAGAATTTATTCTTATGGTGCCGGACTTGGTATCGCTTATGTTTTACCTAAAAATATGATAGTCAGAGCAAGTTATAATTATATGGATTATAAAGTAAAAGGCGATAGTAATGATGAAATTAGAAATCAATTAAGTTTCCAATCTTCACAACACCAAGTATATATTGGATTGAGTGGCGATAGAGTTTGGAAAGGTTTAGGATTTGCTGTAGATTATAGATGGCAGTCTTCAATAAATTGGATATCTTCTTTTGCTAATGGTACAGTGAAACAAAGAGGGGTGTTAGATGCTAATATCTCATACTATGTAGATAAAGCGATGACAACCTTCAAAGTGGGTGCTACCAATATTGCAGGTCCAGAGTACAGAACCAACGTAGGTGGTCCGTTTATCGGCAGAACATTCTACGCTGCTGTAACTTTCGATCAAAGCAGAATGTGGAAAGAACGCCACAGCGAAGTGACTGGTGCAAGAGAATTCTAATTCCCGTCAGTCATATCAAGATACACAGCAGGCCGCGATATATCGCGGCCTGCTTTTTTTTAGTCAAAATGTACATATAGAAATTACACCTGCCATTTCAAAACAGGTATTTGCTGTAAAAAAAACAAATGGAAGATTACGCGTGCTGCATGCCGTGTTGTTGGCTGGACGATATCTGGTGCCCGTTCATTTTGTGGATTTTATGCAGAATTTCACTGGCCACTTCCAGTGTTTTCAGGCCGTCGATGGCCGTTACAACCGGCTCTCTGTTGAATATCAGACATTCCGCGAAGCTATTCAGTTCTTCTTTCAGCGCATCATATTCTTCCGGCACCCAGGTATCTGTATTCAGAAACCGTAAATGCTGCCCGTTTCGGATAGGAATGGCGTTGTTACCTGCGGTATCTGATAAATGTATCAATGCGGTCTCCCGATGCAGGAAATCCAGCGTATAATGTTTCTCTTTTTCAAAGAAATCCATTTTTCGCATTTTTTGTCCGGACACCCTGCTGGCTGTCAGGTTGGCCACGCAGCCGTTATCAAACTCAATGCGCGCATTTGCAATATCTATATCATCCGATAAAACGGATACACCGTTGGCATGTATGGATTTGATATTGGCTGCCACGGTATGCAGTACAATGTCAATATCGTGCATCATCAAATCAAGCACGACAGATTGGTCATGTTGTTTGGCATCAAAGGTGGTAAGCCGGTGCGCCTCAATCAGCATGGGTTGTAGGGCATATTCGCGAAGGGAGAGAAAAGCCGGATTGAAACGTTCGATATGTCCGACCTGAAAGATGATATTCGCTTCTCTCACCAGTTCTACCAGACGTTTTGCCTTTTCTATATCCGTGGATATCGGCTTCTCAACAAACACATGCTTGCCATATTTAATCGCTTTCTCTGCATATAGCAGGTGCGTGTCTGTTGGAGTGATAATATCAATGGCATCGCACTGCTGAATCAGTTCTTCCACATCTCGGAAGCCCGTCACACCGAATTCTTCTTCGATATGCAGCAGTTGCTGTTCCTGCTGATCGTAGCAGCCGATTACCCGGAAATAAGGCGACACCAACAGTCTTTCCAGGTGCTGTGTGCCCATTCTACCTACGCCTATGAGTCCGATTTTAATCATATGCTGTCTGCCTGAAAGGCATTCTTAAAAACAAAAGTATTTTAATATTTGGCTCAATTACAATTAATTAATCCACGAATTGTGCATTATGCGTATTTTTGCACCGTGGTAGCCAGTAAAAAAATTGCCTTTCAAACCCTCGGATGCAAGCTCAATTTCTCCGAAACGAACGCCATTGCACGTAAAATGCAGGAGCGTGGTTTTCATACGGTGGAATTCGAGGAAGCGGCAGATGTGTATGTGATTAATACCTGTTCCGTCACCGAACAGGCAGACACCAAATGCCGCAATATCGTGCGGAAAGCGATGAAGCTGAATCCGGATGCGTATGTGGTGGTGATCGGCTGTTACGCGCAGCTGAAACCCAAAGAAATAGCAGGTATCAAAGGGGTAGATCTGGTGCTCGGAGCTTCCGAAAAATTCAGACTGCCGGAGATTATTACTGACCTCACAAAAAATCCGTGCGGGCAGGTGATGGCTTCCGAAATTTCCAATGCCAATTTCTTTGTGGATGCTTATTCTGTGGGCGATCGCACGCGTTCTTTCCTGAAAATTCAGGATGGCTGCGATTACAAATGTTCGTTTTGCACCATTCCGCTGGCGCGTGGCAAAAGCCGCAGCGACACGCCTGAAAATATCCTGAAAAACGCCCGGACACTGGTTGCAAGCGGCGTGAAAGAAGTGGTGCTGACAGGAGTCAATACCGGCGACTACGGCAAAGGAATTGACGGAGATTATAACTTCTTCGATATCGTGAAAATGCTGGACGGTGTAGAAGGTATCGAACGTTTCCGCATTTCTTCCATCGAACCGAATCTGCTGACGGATGAGATTATTTCATTCGTCGCGAATAGCCGGCGTTTTATGCCGCATTTCCATGTGCCGCTGCAGAGTGGCAGCGATAAAATGCTGAAGCTGATGCAGCGCCGTTACAAGCGCGAAGTATATGCGAGCCGTGTGCAAAAAATAAAATCTGAAATGCCGCATGCCTGCATCGGCGTGGATGTGATTGTTGGATTTCCGGGAGAAACAGACGAAGATTTTCTGGAGACGTATCAGTTTATTCAGCAACTGGATGTATCTTATCTGCACGTGTTCACTTATTCGGAAAGAGCCAATACAAAAGCGGTGGAAATGCCGGGTGTCGTTCCTGTGTCGGTACGCAATGAACGCAACGCGATGTTACGCACGCTGAGCGAAAAAAAACGCTATCATTTTTACAGTCAGTTTGTAGGACAGGAGCGCTTGGCGCTGATGGAAGAAGAGCAGAAAGGCCAGATTATGCACGGGTTTACGGATAATTACATCAAAGTGAATGTACCTTATGATGCTGCGTTAGTGAACCAGCTGGTGCCGGTTATGCTGGAAGGAATAGATGATGACGGCAATATGAAAGCGGCCGTTGTATCTGCTGCTGTTAACTGCAGATAACTACTTTTTTTGTTTCAAAAAACGGTTCGGAAAATAAATCTTTGATGTCCACTACACGGATATTTTTTTTGATATCCTGCAGTTCTTCTTTCAGATCACCACCTTTCAGCGCGATGATTTTTTTCGGATGTTTGTTTTTGCTCCAGCGGAGGAGTTCACTCATCTGTGCAACCGCCCTGGTGACTACATAATCAAATGGTGTTGTCAGCGTTTCCGCACGGGCCACTTTTGTGGTTACATTTTTCAGACCGAGAGCCTGCGCGACAGCCTCTACTACCTGTATTTTTTTTGCAATGGAATCCGTCAGCGTGAAGTGTGTTTCCGGAAATGCAATTGCGAGCGGAATGCCCGGAAAACCGCCGCCTGTGCCGATATCCAGCACCTTGTCGCCCGGCTGAAATGGATGCACTTTCGCGATGGCCAGTGAATGCAGTACATGGTGTATGGTAAAGTTATCCATATCCTTTCTGGAAATCACATTAATGCGTGCATTCCAGGTGGCATACAGTTCATTCAGTTCGTTCAGTTGCTGCAACTGCTGTGGGGTGAGTTCCGGAAAATAGCTTTTCAGTATATCCATGCCGCAAAGGTAATAAAGTGACGCCACATCACGTATTAATGTATGTAGGCTAACTGCTGATAATTTCGGCTGATGAAATCCTGGTAGCAGCGGATGAGTTCATTCTTGGACTGCTCCACCATCTCGAAAGTATTCGGGAAAACACCCGGCGGCAAATGCAGTTTCTGCAAGGTAGCCGTACTCAGCGCCTGTTTGTCGCCGAATATCTCATAGAACGAATAATTGTAGGCCGCATTGCCTGTGCATTTGGTGGAACGAACAAAACTTTTGGTGAAACCATCATAGATAGTTGCATCGCCGAATACCTGCGCTGTTTTCTGCATGCGCACTTCTTTCACTTTGCATTGAATGGTTTTGTATTTCGGTATTTTGATGTCATTGCCCAAAGAGTCTTTTTTGACATTGCCGCGTTCATCCAGCACATATTGCCAGCCATCTTCCACACGCTTTTCTTCGGTGGTGTGTATTTCCTTCACGGACTCCGGCGAAACCTGAATGGAATAGAGGTTGAGCTTCACGATATAATCGTAGTTGATGCCTGATTTTTCCCGGTAATCGAGGTGTACCCACTGGTCTTTTTGGGTGAGCTGCAACTGGTCGACGATGCTTTGTTCAAATGATGGCGGCAGCAGCAGCATCGGATTTTTATCGACGATCAGCAGCGCGTAATTTTTGCCCTTTTCCATTGCCATATCCATCAGTTCATTGACGTCTTTATAGTTGATATAAAATTTGCGCGATGCCGAGAAATATTCCAGCGACTGCCGGATACTTTGTTTCTTTCCGGAGTTCAGCAATTTCAATCCCTGATCGTAATAACTCTGCGCGGCGTTTTGTCTAGATTCCTCGAGAGCGGCAGATAAATCAAAGGTTTCAATGCTAGCTTTGCGTCCGTCGCTGTAATATAAAGGCAATACTTTCAATACCGCATTTTGTCGGGTTTGTATCGCCGAGTAAATATCAAAAATTTCTTCCCAGCGGTCGCCGTTGTTCAGGCTTTTCAGTGTCTTTATTTTTTCCTTGTCACGCTCCAACACAGCAGCATAGGCCTTTTCAAACAAATTGATTTCTTCGTCCGAGATTTTTTTCTTTTCAAGAAACAGGCGAACCACCTGGTCGTAGTTTCTGCTGTCGTAGCTTTTTTTGATACTCTGGCAGCCACTCAGCGATAGCAATAAAATAAAAAAAGAAGATATCAGGTAATGTTTGCGCATAGTCTTATGTATTGGTTTGGAAACAGTAAAAATGATGCCAAAATAGTTAAAAAGTCGCATCTGCCGCCAAAACCTTACAAATTGTCTTTTTCCGGCTGTTTTTTATGTGTTTGGGAGGCCTTGCTGACATCCTAGAAAACAAGTATTCCACAGGTATTTGCTGGCATTCCGGTAAAATGTTCCGGATTTGCGTAAAGAAATGTTAAATGTACATTAAATTCTTTTTAGGGATACTTCATGTCATGAGTTTAAGCTTTGAAAATCAATACCATGTAACTTATTTAAAATTATTCTAAATAGCAGATTTTTCCACATTTTGTACTATTTCAAGTGTCGAATGCTATATTTGCAACCGAGAAAAATTAGCCAAATAATGCATTCTTGTAAACAAATCAGAGGAGTCCTCACACTAATAGTACTAGTTTTATCGCTCGCATTCTCTAGTAGAACTTTCGCTGCTGTAGCAATCCCGGATGTAGATCCGGCTGACGCCGCTATGGTAGACAAGGCAAAGAAAGGGATGGAGTTCTTTAAAGCTAACTGTACTGCATGCCACGCTATCGATAGAAAGGTGGTAGGTCCTGCACTGGCAGGAACATGGGATAGATGGGAAAACGAAGCCAAACTCGTTGCCTGGGTTCAGAACTCCAGCAAGCTGATTGCTTCCGGTGACCCGTATGCCAACAAAATCTTTAACGAATACAACAAGTCAGTAATGCAATCTTTCCCGCAATTGACGGCAGAGCAGATTGTTGACATGTTTATTTATATCAAGGCGAAAGACGCGGGTGTTGCGCTTCCGTTTGAAGCTCCGGCGCCGGGTGCTGCCGCTGCAGGTGCGCCTGCTGCTGCTACCAACGAGGGTGACGCTACCTGGTATATCTGGGCACTCGTAGGTTTCCTGGTGGTACTCGCAGGTTTGCTGTGGGGCGTAACTTCCAAACTGGATAAAGCAGTGAAAGAAAGCGAAGGCCAGGTGGTAGAGGAAGTGTCTATCGACAAAAAAATCTTTAACAAGAAAACGCTGAAAGTATTGCTGCTGATAGGTTCTATCCTGTTGGTGTTCAATATCTTCAATGGCGCTATCGATTTGGGACGTTCTCAGGGATATGCACCGGATCAGCCGATTAAGTTCTCTCACGCATTGCACGTAGGACAGAATCAGATTGAGTGTCAGTATTGCCACAGCGGTGTTGAAAAAAGTAAACACGCAGGCATTCCGGGTACGCAGATCTGTATGAACTGTCACAAATATGTGCAGCAGGGACCAAAATACGGAAAAGACGAGATTGCTAAAATCTACGACTATGCCGGATGGAATCCTGACAAACAACAGTTTGAAAGAGCCCCTAAGAATATCGAATGGGTGAAAATCCACAATCTTCCTGACCACGTATACTTCAACCACGCACAGCACGTGAAAGTAGGTGGCATCGACTGTCAGACTTGCCACGGTAAAGTAGGTGAGTATGAAGTAATGAAACAATTCGCGCCACTGTCCATGGGCTGGTGTATCAACTGTCACCGTCAGACAGAAGTGAAATTTGCAGATAATAATTACTATTCTGTATTCCAGAAATACCACGATGAACTGAAGAAAGGTACAAAAGGAAAAGTAACCGTGGAAGATATCGGCGGTACAGAATGTCAAAAATGTCACTATTAATATTCCAGAACTCAATTAACTATAATATAAATGAGTAACAAAAAATATTGGTCAAGCTTGGAGGAGTTAAACGAAACTCCTGCATACAAAGAACAAGCTGCGAAAGAATTTAACTACGAAGTAGATACCAACGAGCCGGAAGGTGAAGGTACCAACCGACGTGACTTCCTCAAAGCTATGGGTTTCAGCGTATCTGTTGCGGCACTCGCAACGGCTTGTAAAATCCCTACGCACAAGGCAATTCCTTACACTATGGACCTGAGAAAACAGGTGCCGGAAGTAACACCGGGGGTAGCAGATTATTTTGCTTCTACATTCTGTGACGGAACTGACTTTGTAAGTGTATTGGTAAAAACAAGAGAAGGTCGTCCAATCAAAATCGAAGGAAACAGCGATGCTCCTCTGACTTTAGGCGGTACCAATGCTAAAGCACAGGCTTCCGTACTCAGTTTATACGATGTAACACGTCTGGCTACGCCGACTGTTAAAGGTAAAAAAGCATCTTGGTCGAAAGCAGACGCGGAAATTACTGATAAACTGGCGGCTATCGCTGCAGAAGGCGGTAAAATTGCGCTGGTAACCGGTTCTCTGAGCTCTGTTGTAACTAAAAAAGCAATCGACGCATTTGTAGCTAAATATCCTACTACGACTGTAGTTAGCTATGATGCTATTTCTAAATATGCCGTAAGAAAAGCGAACCAGGTGAGTCTGGGGGCTGCCATTATTCCTACCGTTCATTTTGATAAAGCGGAAGTAATCGTTGGTTTCAACGCTGATTTCCTGGGTACAGATGTATCTTCTACGGAAAACACCAAGAAATACATCGCTAACCGCGTACCGACCAAAGCAAATCCTAAAATGTCCCGTCACCACCAGTTCCAGTCTACTATGACAATTACCGGTGCAAGTGCGGATTACAGATATCCTATCAAACCATCTGAAGAGAAACAGGCGTTAATCAACCTCTTGTCTAAAGTAGGTGGCAGCGTTTCCGGCGTGGCAGCACTGAGCGGAAAAGATGCGAACGAAGGAATTGATAAAGTAGCAGCAGAATTACTGGCTAACAAAGGTAAATCTGTGGTAGTTTCCGGTACCAATGACGTAGACGTACAATTGCTGGTAAACGCCATCAACGGTGTTTTAGGCAACTACGGCAGCGTAATCGACACTGCGAATACTTACAACCTGAAAACAGGTAACGATGAGTCACTGGCAACATTGGCAAACGACCTGAAAAACGGGGCTTATAAAGGAATTATCTTATTGGGTGCTAACCCTGTTTACAATACACCATACGGCGATATCTTTAAGGATGCCATTAAAAAAGCAACTTTATCGGTATCTACAGCAGACAGACCGGACGAGTCAGCTCAGTTCTGTCAGTATGTAGCACCGGATTCCCACTACCTCGAGTCATGGGATATCATCCAGCCTAAAACAGGTGTTTACGGCTTCGTTCAGCCGGCTATCGTGACATTGTTCGAAACACGTCAGGCGGCAGAATCACTGTTCAACTGGGCAGGTAACACTACGCCGATTGCGCAGATTGTTCAGAATGAAATTGCCGCAATAACAGGCGCAGGCTATCAGTCCGCAGTGCAGGCTGGTTTCTACGGTACACCGGGGGCTGCAGGTGGTGCTTCCGCCAACGTGGCTGCTTCCGTGGCTGCAGTGTCTTCCGCAAGCACAGCTCCGAAAGGCCTCGAAGTTTTATTCTATGAGAAAGTAGGTATCGGTGACGGTACTTTCGCGAATAACCCATTCTTACAGGAGATGCCGAACCCGGTATCCAAAGTAACCTGGGATAACTATGTATGCGTTTCTTATTCTTACGCAAAAACACTGGGTTTAAGTGAAAACGACATCCAGCCGGCAGATAAAAATGTTCCGATTGCTAAAGTTACAATGAATGGTAAATCCATCGAATTACCTTTAGTAGTACAATTCGGTCAGGCTGCCAACACCATCGCTATCGCTTTAGGTTACGGCCGTGAAAAAGCGGGCAGAGCAGGGGATTTGGTGGGTAAAAACGTTTATCCTTTCCTGAAAGCAGGCAACGGTGCTACCAGCTACCGCACAGACGGTGCTACACTGGAACTGACCGGCAAAAAATACGAACTGGGTCTGAATCAGACTTACCACACACTGATGGAGGATAACAACCTTCCGATGCGTCCTAAGCGCTTCAGAAGTGCTATCGTGAAAGAAACAACTTTGGCTGATTTCCAGAAAAATGATCATTCCGGAAATGAAGACAGAGAGCACATCAAAGAACACTTCAGCAAATCATTATACGACGGTTATAAACCTAACGACTACAAACAAGGTCACCACTGGGGTATGACTGTAGACCTGAATGCATGTATCGGTTGCGGTGCCTGCGTAGTGTCTTGTAATATTGAAAATAACGTTCCTGTAGTGGGTAAACGTCAGGTGTACCGTTCTCAGGAAATGCACTGGATGCGTATCGACCGCTATTACAACGGCAATCCGGATAATCCGGATGTGGCATTCCAGCCAATGATGTGTCAGCATTGCGACAACGCGCCTTGCGAAAACGTTTGTCCGGTAAATGCAACCAACCACAGTTCTGAAGGTTTGAACCAAATGGCGTACAACAGATGTATCGGTACAAGATATTGCGCCAACAACTGTCCTTATAAAGTACGTCGCTTCAACTGGCTCGACTATCAAGGGGTGGATAGCTTCGGTAAATTCAATGACGGTGCTATGACCTTCAACGATACAGAAGCACAGTCTTACATGTTCGAAGATTTAACCCGTATGGTGTTGAATCCGGATGTAGTAACAAGATCCCGTGGTGTGATTGAAAAATGTTCTTTCTGCGTACAGCGTATTCAGGAAGGTAAGCTGACCGCTAAGAAAGAAGGTCGTCCATTGAAAGATGGCGATATCAAAACAGCTTGTCAGACAGCTTGTCCTACCAATGCGATTGTGTTCGGAGACCAAAACAACAAAGAAGGCGTTGTCGCACAAACATTCGACCAAAGCGGAAGAAACTATTTCGTACTGGAAGAACAACACTTCCTCTCGTCTGTAGGATATCAGGTTAAAGTGAGAAACAAAACAGAAGAGCCTGCAAATTATTTCATCCACAAACCTGGTATATAACATTCACTAAAAAATCGTAAAGTAAGATATAATGGCAAGTCATTTTGAATCACCGCTACGAGAACCGTTAATTAACGGGAATAAAACGTACAAACAAATTACGGAGGATATCGTCAGACCGACAACAGGTAAAATCCAGAAAAAATGGTTGATCTGGACACTGGTATCTGCTGCATTTGCCGGTTTGTTCGTATTCTGTATCGCCTGGGAGGTTGCTTTCGGTATCGGTACCTGGGGTGCCAATAAAACCGTAGGTTGGGCATGGGATATCACCAACTTCGTTTGGTGGATCGGTATCGGTCACGCCGGTACGCTTATCTCCGCAATCTTATTATTATTCCGTCAGAAATGGCGTACAGGGGTAAACCGGGCTGCTGAGGCGATGACAATCTTCGCGGTAGTCTGCGCCGGTCAGTTCCCGATTTTCCATATGGGCCGCGTTTGGGATGCATTCTTCATCTTCCCTTATCCGAATACAAGAGGTCCGCTGTGGGTGAACTTTACTTCTCCGTTATTGTGGGACGTATTCGCGATTTCTACTTACTTCACGGTATCCTTATTATTCTGGTACACCGGTTTGGTGCCTGACTTTGGTACTATCCGTGACCAGTCTAAAACACCGGGCAGATGGAAATTCTACAACTTCCTGAGCTTTGGCTGGATTGGTACAGCAAAACACTGGGAAAGATGGGAGTCATTATCCCTGATTCTCGCAGGTTTGTCTACACCACTCGTATTATCCGTACACACTATCGTATCCTTTGACTTTGCTACTTCCGTTATTCCGGGCTGGCACACTACCATCATGCCTCCATACTTCGTTGCCGGTGCGATTTTCTCCGGTTTCGCGATGGTATTGACGCTCATGCTCGTGGCACGCCACGTGATGGATCTGAAAGACTATATCACACTCGCACACATCGAGTCTATGAATAAAGTATTGTTGCTGACAGGTACCATGGTAGGTATTGCTTACCTCACGGAGATTTTCGTGGCATGGTATTCCGGTAACATGTATGAGCAGTATGCATTTGCCAACAGAGCATTCGGTCCTTACTGGTGGTCTTACTGGGCGATGATGGGTTGTAACTTATTGTCTCCGCAGATCTTCTGGTTCAGAAAATTCAGAAGAAGCGTAACGGTTACTTTCATCATGTCTATATTCGTAAACATCGGTATGTGGTTCGAGCGTTTTGTAATTATCGTAACGTCCCTGCACAGAGATTACTTGCCATCCAGCTGGTTGTACTATTCACCGACATGGGTTGAGGTAGGTATCTTCGTTGGCTCCATGGGATTATTCATGACCTTGTTCTTATTGTTCTGCCGTTTCTTCCCGGTAATTGCCATTGCAGAGGTTAAATCTGTACTGAAAGTATCCGGTAACCAATACAGAGCAAAACAACTGGAAGAAGTAAAAGAGCAGGAAGTATACAAAAGTGTTTCTGTAGAAAAAGGAAGTTGGGATTAAAATTAAATTTTAGTATAGAGTAAACAGTTTTTCTGGTATTACTTACTACTTAATACTATCATATATGAGCAATACAAAAAAATATTTAGTAGGAATCTTTGATGACGATGACACACTGATGCACGCCGTGAAAGATGTTCGCAAAGCAGGTTATGAAATTACCGATGCTTACACGCCATTTCCGGTACACGGACTGGAGCATGCAATGGGATTGGAGCCTACACGTTTGCACACGGCGGGTTTCTTCTTTGCTGCAACAGGTCTTACCGTTGCACTGAGTATGATTACCTTCATCAACAAATTCAACTATCCGACGGATTTTGGTGGTAAACCATACTGGGCGTTGCTGTCTTATGTTCCTATTACTTTCGAACATACCGTATTATTCTCCGCGATAGGTATGACCGTTTCTTTCTATTACCTGTGCAAGCTGTGGCCGGGTAAAACACCAAAAATCATTGACGAAAGAACAACTGACCATTTATTTGCACTCACTTTTGAACTGGACAGTACAAAAGATGCAAATTATGTAAATGCTGTTTCTGAACTTTTGAAGAAAGAAGGTGCTATCGAAGTTTATCAAAAAGAAGTATAAAAAGCTATGTTAAAGTCATATCATATCCTGTTAATCATGCTGGTGCTCGGATTTACTTCCTGCATTCGCAGCGAAAAAAAGCCTGGAAGAGAATACGTTCCGGACATGTCAAATCCGTATGCTTATGAAGCGGGTTCTCCTAACCCGATATTCAAGGACGGAAAATCCAATCAGCTGGCTCCGGAAGGTAGTGTGGGCCGCGGAAAATACATCTATCCGCTCCAACAGGAAGAATACGAAAGAGCTGCTACCGAAATCAAAAATCCATTCGCATTCACTGCGGAAGAGATCGATGGGGAAGGTAAAAAACTTTTCAAAGTAAACTGTGCTATTTGTCATGGTGACAAAGGTGATGGTCAGGGACACTTGGTGCAAATCAATAAATTCCCGCCGCCGCCATCTTACCTGACAGAACCATTACTGTCAAAACCGGAAGGTCAGCGTTACCACACACTGATGTATGGCAAAGGGTTGATGGGGTCACATGCTTCCCAATTGAACCACAGAGAAAGATGGTTGGTATTAAGTTACGTTAAATCATTACAGGCATCTGCGCAACCTGCTGCGGAAGCACCTGCTGCCCCTGAAACAACAAAATAAAAAACAATTAAACAGACTCTCGCAATGAATACATACGTTTTTGATTCGAGCACACAAAAAAAATTATTCTTATCATTTGGGGTAGGCGTACTGCTGCTGGTGTTGGGAATACTGTTTTTTGGAAATAAATCAGCAGATGCCGGACATCATGCAACCGGTCATGAAGTAGCTGCTGCTCAGCATTCACCTGAAAAAGCAGATGCACATGCCGACGCTGCACATACTGAAGAAGCTGGTCACGATGCACATGCTGCAGCCGGTCATCATGCACCGGAAGTGACGTTGGGAAAAACCATTATGATTAACACGTACAACGTTTTCTACTTTGGGTTCTATATCGCATTGGCGGCATTATTCTTCCTCGCAGCTACGAATCTCGCTTGGGGTGGATGGCATATCCAGATTCAGAAGATCCCATTGGCGATCTCTGTGACGATTATTCTGTTCCTCGCGTTGTTGGCAGGTATGTTTGTGTTCTTCAACCATGATATTTTCGAGTGGACACACGAATATCTCTATGACCCGAAAGATCCACGTTATGATGCATTGCTGGCTTCTAAACATGACTTCCTCAACTTGAAAACATTCTGGATATTCTTCGTACTGATTGCTGGTTCTGCCGTTGCTTTAGTGGCATACTGGTGGAAAACACTTACTGCGCTGGATATCAATCCATCCCTGAAGTGGTTTTCTAAAAGCCGCATGATTGCAGCAGTAACTATCGTAATCGTTGCATTCCTGATTAATACATTCGCTACCTGGTACTGGTCAATGTCAATTCAACCACACTGGTATAGTACCATGTTTACATGGAATACCATGGCTGGTGGTGCGGTAACATTCCTGTCTATCATGTTGGTGTTGATTCACTATCTGAAAGGTCAGGGGTATCTGCCAAGAGTAAATGATAACCACTTGCACGATGTAGCGAAACTGATGTTTGCCATCAGCGTATTCTGGACTTATACCTGGTTCGCACAGTACATGCTGATTTGGTATGCAAATATCCCGGAAGAGACAGAATATTTCCGACTGAGAAGAAGCGCAGATAACTATGGTTTCCTGTTCCACTTCTCTTTTGTACTGAACTTTATCCTGCCTTTCTTCATCCTGATGACACGTAACTCCAAACGTTCTAAAAATACGACGATAGTAGCTGCGGTTATTATCATCTTCGGTCAGTTTGCCGCGTTCTTCCTGATGAACTGTCCGCCGATTTTACCAAAAGGAGGTTTCGGCCTGATAAGCATCGGCTTGTTGCTGATGATCGGTAGTGTGTTCATTTACTTAACTTTATTCATCCTGTCTAAAGTGAAAGACCTGGCCTCTACTACGCATCCGTATGTAAATGAAAGTTATCACCATCATATTTAAATTTAGCTCAACATGTCAATTATATTAGGCTTATTAACGTTAGTGTTGCTGTACATTGTGATTGTACAGATAAGCAAGGCGTCAGATTTAATCAAGTCTCTCCGCTCAGGCGATAAGGAGGAAGAAACGTTTGGCAACTCTGCGATATTTGTATCTGTACTGGGATTTGGTATCTTAATCTACTCGATTGTTACCTCTTTCACGTATGCAAAAACCTTGCTGCCGCCTCCGGCTTCCGAACAAGGTGTTTGGATTCAGTGGTTGATTAACATCACCTTACTGATGACGGGCAGCGTGTTTGTAATCACACAGATTCTCTTATTCTGGTTTGTATACAAATACCACTACCGCAAAGACAGAAAAGCATATTTCTACGCTGATAACAATACGCTGGAAGTAGCATGGACAGTTGTGCCGGCTATCGCCCTCACTATCCTGATTGGTTTGGGTATCCAGAAATGGTTCAAAGTGTTTTCTCCAACGCCAAAAGATGCTATCGTTATTGAGGCTACAGGTAAACAATTTGCTTGGGTTATCCGTTATGCAGGTAAAGACAAGCAGTTGGGTAAAAGAGACTTTACACTGGTAAACTCTGACAATGAGCTGGGGGTTAACTGGAATGATAAAGCCAGTCATGATGACTTCATTGCAGACGAGATTGTATTGCCTGTAAATAAGCCTGTATCTGTGAATATCGGTGCATTGGATGTGATTCACAACTTCTACTTGCCTCATTTCCGTCTGATGATGGACGCAGTACCGGGTGTGCCTACTCACTTGTGGTTCAGACCAACCATTACGACAGAGGAGATGAAAAAGATTACAAATAATCCTAACTTTGAATACGTATTGGCTTGTAATCAGGGATGTGGTTCTGGTCACTATAACATGAAGAAGAAAGTACGTGTAGTTTCTGTAGAAGAGTATAAAAAGTGGATGAAAGAACAGAAATCTTATTATGAGACCGTAGTAAAACCGGCTATGGCAGAGAAAGAAGCGGCACCAACTGCTGAATCTGCAGCCGCTCCGGTAGCTGCGACTGTGAGTGCACATTAATGAGATATACCAAGAAGAGTAAATATAATTTAAAATAGTTTAATTCCTATCCTATGCAAACCACAACTGTAATTGATTCACCGGCTACTGAGCATGCTCACGCGCACGGTCATACAGGGCATCACCATACTGAGACTTTCCTCAGTAAATATATCTTCAGTTTAGACCACAAAACCATTGGTAAGCAGTTCTTAATCATGGGTATGATTTGGGCTGTCATCGGTGGATTGATGTCGGTAATCTTCCGTATCCAGTTAGGCTGGCCGGATGAAACTTTCCCTATTCTCGAGAAAATGTTCGCAGCATGGTATACTGACGGTAAACTGAATCCGGAAGCCTACTACATGATGGTAACGATGCACGGTACTATCATGGTTTTCTTCGTATTAACAGCGAGTTTGAGTGGTACTTTCGCGAATATTCTTATTCCGTTACAAATCGGTGCACGTGATATGGCTTCTCCATTAATGAATGCATTGTCTTTCTGGTTGTTCTTTGCTGCCAGTGTAATTATGTTCGGTTCTATTTTCCTTCCTACAGGTGCAGCATCTGCCGGATGGACTATTTATCCGCCATTGAGCGCATTGCCACAGACATCACCAGGTTCCGGTGACGGTATGACATGGTGGTTGATTGCCATGGTGTTGTTCGTAGCTTCTACTTTATTGGGCGGTTTGAACTATGTTTCTACCGTACTGAATATGCGTACTAAAGGGATGAGCATGTTTAAAATGCCATTGACTGTGTGGGCACTGTTCTTCACCGCTATCATCGGTATCTTATCTTTCCCGGTATTGGTTTCCGCAGTAGTATTATTGATTTTTGACAGAAGTCTGGGTACCAGCTTCTATTTATCCAATATAGTAATCGGTGGTCAGGCCTTGCCTTACGCCGGTGGTTCTCCAATCTTGTTCCAGCACTTATTCTGGTTCCTGGGACACCCTGAGGTATATATCGTAATCCTGCCTGCTATGGGTATGGTATCAGAGATTTTGGCGATACATTCCCGTAAACCAATCTTCGGTTACAAAGCGATGATTTTCTCTATCCTTGGTATCACGGTATTAGGTTTCATCGTATGGGCACACCACATGTTTATGACTGGTATGAACCCATTCCTCGGTTCCGTATTTACTTTGTTTACCCTCTTGATCGCCATTCCTTCCGCTGTAAAAGTATTCAACTGGCTGACTACTTTGTGGAGAGGTAATATCAAAATTAACCCTCCATCCATGTTTGCCATCGGTTTCGTATCGATGTTTATCTCCGGTGGTTTAACAGGTATCTGGTTAGGTAACTCTACCGTGGATATTCAGTTGCACGATACTTACTTCGTAATTGCTCACTTCCATATCGTAATGGGTATCGCGGCATTCTTTGGTATGTTCGCAGGGGTATATCACTGGTTCCCACGCATGTTCGGTCGTATGATGAATGAGACAATGGCTTACATTCACTTCGCGATAACTTTTGTGGGTTCTTACCTGATTTTCTGGCCTATGCACTTCTTAGGTCTGGCAGGTGTACCTAGAAGATATTATACATTCAATGAGTTTGAGGCTTTTGCTCACTACGGAACACTGAATAAAGTAATCAGTATTGCTGCTATCATCGTATTCCTCGGTCAGTTGATATTTTTGGTGAACTTCTTCTGGAGTATCAAACGCGGAAGAAAATCCACTCAAAATCCTTGGCAGGCTAATACATTGGAGTGGACTTCACCTATCGAAGGTATCCACGGCAACTGGGAAGGCGACTTGCCGGAAGTACACCGTTGGCCATATGATTACAGCCGCGATCCAAACAGCGATGTAGACTTCATCCCTCAGACTGTTCCTTTGACAGAAGAAGAAAAGAAAGATAAAATTCACCATTAATAGTTTTAACCGGTATAACGTTGAAACAGGAAACAATACATATTGAAAAGCTCTCTGTAGGCAAAATCATTTCCCTGAAAATCAAGGATGTGATGGAGTTGACTAAATTCCGTCTCTCTTTCCTGGTGGTTTTCTCGGCGGTGATGTCCTATCTGCTGGCTGTGCAAGCGGGAACGCTGCGCACATCCGATGTATTATTCCTTTCTTTAGGCGGTTTTCTGGTAACTGCAGCGTCGAATACTATCAATCAGATTATTGAAAAAGACATCGATAAGCTGATGAACAGAACAATGTTGCGTCCTTTGCCTGCCGGCAGAATGAAGTTGGTAGAAGCATATCTGATAGCAGGAATCAGCGGTGTGGCCGGGATTTCCATTTTAGGAATGGTATTCAATCCCATCAGCGGATTACTGGGTGCCCTCGCTTTAATATCTTATGCGTTCATCTATACGCCTTTTAAAAGAGTGAGTCCATCTGCCGTATTCATCGGGGCAATTCCAGGTTCCATGCCTTTGTTGATAGGTTGGACAGCGGCTACAGGCAGCATTGGATTGGGTGGACTGGTATTGTTTGCTGTTCAGTTTTTTTGGCAGATTCCGCACTTCTGGGCAATTGCCTGGTTGTTGCACGACGACTACCTGAAAGCCGGTTATAAATTATTGCCAAGTGCAGAGGGTAAAAACAGAATTACTGCGCTGCAGAATATTCCGTATCTGGTTGCATTGTTAGGGGTAGGGGCACTGCCATACATTATTGGCATGAGCGGCATTGTTTCTTTTGTAATCTCGCTGATTGCAGGTATGTATTTTCTTTTAAAAGGAATTCAGCTGGCAACAGATTTATCAGATAAAAGTGCGAAACAACTGATGTTTGCCTCTTTTATCTATATTCCGGTGGTGTTTATTGCTTACGTAATCGATAAAGTATAATCATGTCAACGTCAAATTTAAAATATACCATCAACAATCAGGGAGCTCATCGCTTCACGATGTGGTTGTTCATTTTGACTACATCGATGATTTTTGCAGGTCTGACCAGTGCTTTTCTGGTGAGAAAAGGTGCGGGCGGCGCATGGACAGCATTTTCTATCCCGGAGACATTCAAAGTGTCTACGCTGCTGATATTGCTGAGTAGTGTTTTTCTACAGGTGGCACATGTAGCCAACAAGAAAAAGCAGCCGTTGCTGACTATGCTGGGACTGTTTTTTACCTTGGTATTGGGTATACTGTTTTGTATTTATCAGATACAAGGTTGGCAGCAATTGACAGATACAGGAATATATCTGTCCTTCAATCCAAATCCAGCCGGACCATTCTTTTACGTAATTACATTCCTGCACGCGGCACATCTTGCTTTCGGGTTGTTGTTCCTGTTGGTAGCATTTGCATATTCCATTTATCAATGGAGAAAGCCAAGTCAAGAAATAAACAGCAATACAGGTATTCTTACAATACGTACCGATTTATTAACGCTATTTTGGCATTTTATGGGTATCTTGTGGGTATATCTCTATTTCTTTTTAAGTTATAATTTAAAATAGATCATTTATAAACAGCACTGTAATGGCAGAAGTTATAGAAATTAAAGAAGAGCATCACGTACATCAATTGCCGACCCCCAACAACGGCGAGGGCGGGGAAAGTTCAGCACTGAATATCAGTTATGGTAAAACCATGATGTGGTATTTCTTATTGTCTGACGCATTTACCTTTTCTGCTTTCCTGATTTCATATGCAACCATCCGCATATCGCAACCATGGTGGCCGGATCCGAACGTGGTCTTCAAATCATTCCCTTTCATGGCGCACGCTAACGTGCCGCTCGGTTTCGTGAGTGTGATGACCTTCGTCCTGATCTTAAGTTCCGTGGCGGTTGTACGTGCGGTACAGGAAGGACACAGAATGAATCAAAAAGGTGTAGTAACCTGGATGTTTTGGGGTATCGTAGGTGGTGTGTTCTTCCTCGGTTGTCAGGCTTGGGAGTGGAACAACTTAATCCACGAAGGACTCCGTCCATTCTATAACCCATTCGGACCAAATGAAGCAGGGAAAACAACACTGTTTTTGGAAAAAATGGCCATGTCTCCTGGTCCGGTAGCATTCGGTGCATTATTCTTCGGTATCACCGGCTTCCACGGATTCCACGTATTCACAGGGGTTTGCCTGAACGTATACGGTTTAATCGGTGCTGCTAATGGTACTTTCCACAAACGCGGACACTACGAAATGATTGAGAAACTGGGCTTGTACTGGCACTTTGTAGACTTGGTGTGGGTATTCGTATTCCTCGCATTCTATCTGATGTAATCTATTCCTAATTGAAAACAATATCATCTAAAATATACTTTTTATGAGCGGTCATTTAACAGAAGAACAATATAAATCACAGGTAGCGGCAGTATGGAAATCTACCCTGTGGTTGTCTATTATCACAGTAGTGGAAGTAGTGATTGCATTGACGCTTGGTCACCTCATTCCTAAATTTATACTGAATCTCTTTTTCGTTCTGGCGAGTGTGCTGAAAGCATTCTTCATCATTGCGGAATTTATGCACTTGAAATACGAAAAACGTGCGTTCATCATCTCTTTGGGGGTACCTTTGATTTTCCTCGTTTGGGCACTTATCGCATTTGTCGTAGAAGGAAACTACTGGTTGCACTTAAACTTTCCTAAATAAAACATACCTCGAATGAAAAAAAACAGCCTCGGCTTCTTAGCTGCACTCATCGTAGTGGTAGTATTCCCGGTGGTTTTTTTTCTGTTTTTCGATTATCAGCATAAACACCGGCCGACTTTAGAGACGGACCGGTGTTTACCTATTTATGGCCCGAAAGAAGCCTATATGGCCAAAGACAGCAAAGGCCGTGAATATGAAGATACCGCCTATTTCTCTGTGCCGGATTTCACTTTTGTAAATCACAACGGCGATACCATCCGTCGCGAAATCATGAACGGAAAAGTGGTGGTAGTAGATTTTTTCTTTTCTACATGTCAGAGTATCTGCATTGATATGTCCCGCAATCTGAAACGCGTGCAGGATAAGTTTATCAATGACAGAGATGTGCTCATTCTGTCTTATACGGTAGATCCTGAAACGGATTCCGTGCCGCGCCTGTTCGACTATGCCGTTGAGAAGGATGTCAACTCCAAGATGTGGCACCTGCTTACCGGCGACAAAAAGGAAATCTATAAACTGGCCCGCAATGGTTATTTCATCACGGCGATGCAGGGCGATGGCGGTCCCAATGATTTCATACACGACCAGAAATTTGTACTGCTCGATAAAGAAGGTCGCATCCGTGGATATTATGACGGTACCAACGATCAAAGTGTAGATCGCATGATGGACGATATTCAAACGCTCTTGGTGAGCTATATCGTGCCGATGAAGAAAAAATAATCCTCACTTTCTGCAACTAACTTCCCGTTTTATTTGTCATTCCATAGGATGTACAATAACTTTGCGCTATAATTTTTACTATGAACAAGAATTCCGTATTTCAGCCGATACTGCAGAAAGATGACAAGAAAGCAGGTATCATCATCGGTGTGTTTTCACTGATTATATTCCTGGCGATTACCGCATTGGCTAATGTGAAGCTGGAAGTTGATCTGGGCTTCGATCCGCATATATTCGCCACCATCAACGCTTGCATCAACGGAACGGTATCCATCTTACTAATGCTGGGGGTGTATTTTGCCAAATCAAAGAAATATGAAGCGCATAAAAAAACGATGTTTATCGCCATCGTATTGTCCTCTCTTTTTCTGGTAAGTTATGTATTGCATCACCTGCTCACGGAATCTACTTCCTATCCGAAAGATGCCGGTACGATCCGCGTTTTTTACCTGATTATCCTGCTCACGCATATTGTGCTGGCGGGCGTGATACTGCCGTTCATTTTATACACGGCCTACCGTGCATTGACCGCGGAATTTGATAAACACAAAAAACTGGCGCGCATCACTTTCCCGATATGGTTGTATGTGAGTGTGACAGGCGTGATTGTCTACCTGATGATTTCGCCGTATTATTAATCAGAATTAACATCATTTTGATACACTGTTTCATAAAACAGGCTAACTTTATACTATGAAATCCAATCGTCTGATTCCGTTTCTGCTGACCTGCATCATGGTGTTGTGGTCAGTGGCCGCTCAAGCGCAATGTGCCATGTGCAAAGGTTCCGTGCAGGAATCGGAGTATGCCAAAAGCATTAACGATGGTGTCAACTATCTGCTGGCCGCCCCGATTATTCTGGTCGGTGCTATTATCTTGCTTTGGATAAAAAACAAGGATAAGTTTATGGGCGGCGAACAGGCTGCTTCTTAATTTTCATTGACCGCCATTCCGGATACATTGTCTGTTGTGTAAGCGACAATGGTAAAGTTTTATTCAACTCTTTTCATGCGGTATATTTCCCTTTTTTTGTAGTATTGTGTATCATGTCGACAGTATACACCATACATCCTCCGCAAGCCGACCTGTTGGAAGGCGTTATTCGTTTAAATGGTTCCAAAAGTATCAGCAACCGCGTGCTGATTATAGATGCTTTATGTGGTCATCAGATAGCGCTGGAAAATCTGTCGAATGCGGATGATACGGTTTTCCTGCAGCGATTGCTGGCATCGGAAGATACTGTGCTGGATGCAGGTGCCGGTGGCACAACGTATCGTTTCCTGACGGCATTTCTAGCCACTCAGGAGGGCAGGGAAGTGGTGCTGACGGGCAGCGAACGGATGCAGCAGCGCCCTATCCGTATTCTGGTGGACGCGTTGCGGCAGCTGGGCGCGGATATCAGCTATGAGAACGAGGAGCATTTTCCACCGCTGCGCATCAAAGGGAAAAAACTGAAAGGCGGTAAGGTGGAACTGCCTGCGGATACTTCCTCGCAATATATTACGGCGTTGTTGCTCATTGCTCCGACGCTTTCCGAAGGATTGGAACTGCATTTAACCGGCACAATTGTGTCCGTGCCATATATCCGCATGACGCTGAAAATAATGGAATATTTCGGGGTGAAAACGGCCTTTGAAGGCAATCTCATCCGCATTCCGCACGCGAAGTACCAGCCACGTCCGTTTTTTGTGGAAGGCGACTGGAGCGCAGCGTCTTATTTCTATTCCATCGCTATACTTTCGAAGGAATCGGAACTTACGCTGGAAGGCCTGACCGCACAGCAGATTCAGGGCGACAGTGTGATTGCGGACATCGCGCGTCACTTCGGCGTGGAGACCACCCACCACGAAAAATCGGTGACGCTTTCAAAAAAGGCAGTTGCACAAATACCTGCCCATCTTACCTTCGATTTTCTGGAATGTCCCGATCTGGCGCAGACAGTACTGGCGTTCTGCGCGGCGCTGAAAGTGCAGTTGCAGTGCCACGGATTGCAGACCTTGCGCATTAAGGAAACGGATCGCATCGCGGCGATGGATACGGAGTTGCGCCGGCTTGGTTTGGCTGCGCTGACAGAAATCAATGACAACCGCTGGGATTTGCAGTATCCGGAAACGGTGGTGGGCAAATCATCGGATACACCCATTCATACTTACGAAGATCATCGCATGGCAATGGCTATCGCGCCTCTGGCAATAACAAGTGGTCAGATAAAAATGGAAGAACCCATGGTGGTGACCAAATCCTATCCTTTATTCTGGGCAGATCTGGAAAAACTGGGATTTGGGATTATCCGATAATCCAATAATTAAAAAAGTAAACACGAATTTAGTGAAGTTCGAAATACTGATTTAATTCAGTATTTCACGGATTTTCTGTACCAGAGAATAAGGCGCATCTGTCACTACAAAATTGGCGAGACTTTCCGGAATGCCTCCGCCCGGGTAGCTGTAGGATTGATGGAAAATTTCTACTTTTCCGTCTTTGGTGGGTGTGAATTTGTACATTCCTTTCATCTTGGTGATACGCACGCAACTTTCCTGTTTTTCCACCAGGTTCCACGAGTTGGCATCCATATTCATGACGATACTTCCGTTAGGCTGATTGCGGTCAATGGTAAAATGTATCACAATATCGCGGTCTTTCACCAATGGTGCCGTTGCGACCATATAGACGTAAAAATCATCGTCAGATACTTTTTTCACCAGTTTGACACTGCCCGGCTTGGTCTTATACATGAATTTCTCATACAATTTGTGATTGGTGAATATACCGAGGAGTTTATCCACGGAAGTATTCATGGTGGCCAGCATCTTGCATTCTTTCAGATTGGAATTTTCCAGCTTTCTGGTCCATATTTTAACATCGTTCTTGTTTAATTCCAGTTTCCAGTTGTCCTGCTGCGCTGAAGCATAGGAAAGATGCAGGGTAATGATGGAAAAGAAAGCAAGAAAGAAATTTTTCATGAGTATTTTTTATCAAATTTAAATTAACACGCTTTTTTAACAAATAACAAAATGCATGCCTGAATGTTGATGCGAATGCAAAGATATTGCAAGTTATTCAGATAAATAATAACAAACCCGTAAATGAAATATTACTTAACAAAAATTAGGATGCTGCGCTAATGCGCGGATACGAATTTCAGTCCTATGATGGATATGATTAGCAGTGTCAGGAAAAAAAGACGCAGGAAATGTGCGGGTTCCTGAAAAAAAAGAATGCCGACAATAACCGTTCCCGCGGCTCCTATACCAGTCCACACGGCATAAGCGGTACCAATAGGCAATGTCTGGGTGGCTTTGTATAATAGCAGCATGCTCGCGGTCAGGCACACGACAAATCCGGCCATCCAGAAATAATAGGAGGAGCCCTGCGCATCTTTTGCTTTGCTCAGGCAGGTAGCGAAACCGACTTCGAAAAGACCGGCAATAATCAGTTGGAGCCAGGAAAGCATAGCACTACATTCTTAAATCTTCAATATGCACGCCAGGATGTTTCGCCGCGTCAAATTTGAAGAAACTGTCGTCGAGGTTGGCTTTCGGATTAAAGGTAATTACGTTGTAGGTATACAGCGTCCCGTTTTTATCAAACACTTTCATGCGTTTGATGTATTTGGCATCCTTGTCAATCCAGATGCGCACTTTGAAAAACGGTTTATCTGTATCGATAGGTTTCAGGTCGATGATGGAGCAGTTGGATTTGTCTATCCACTCTTCGCCGTTCAGCATGTAGTTAAAATCGTTCTGATAGATGGTAAACATGTTGGAAGGCGTAATATCTTCCTTGTTTGCCTCATAGTCATTTATCTGTACTTCATTGATGTCCTTGAGGTAGGTCCAAACGCTCTTTTTATCGCAGATGATTTCCTGTTTTCCCATGACAATCTTGTAGTTTTCTCCTTTGAGATAAACGGTGCCGTTCTGGGTGGTGGTTTTATTCTGCTGTTTATTTTCCGTTACCAGCGTAATGGTCGCTTTGATGGAGCTGAATCCTTTGTAGGTCTTGCTCACCGCATCGAGGATGGTCTTCGCTTTCGGGTCATTGTCCGTGGATTTCGCCGGAGGGCCGCCAAAAAGTGATAAGAAAAAAGTTAAAATAGAAAATAAATAGACCATTGTTGCTTCTTTAAAATAATATCCGCTGCATTCGTAAAAGAAACCAAAGATAGGGTTTCTGAGTACGAATGACAACGGTAAAACTAAATTTCACCTATCTCCTGCAAAATCTGTTCCAATTCTTCTTCCGTCTTGATATACACCTCTCTGGCCTTGCTGCCGAGGTTGGGGCCCACGATGCCTGCGGCTTCCAACTGATCCATCAAACGACCGGAACGGGCGTAGCCCAGTGCCAGCTTCCGCTGAATGAGTGAGGTGGAGCCAATCTGATGACGTACGATAACGCGCGCTGCTTCCGAAAACAATTCGTCGCGGTCGCCCAAATCGGCAAATTTCTCGCCACCGCTGTTGTCTTTAGGATCCACATATTCCGGCAATTCGTAGGGCGACGGGAAGCCGCGTTGCTCGCCGATAAATTTGGCAATATGTTCCACTTCCGGCGTATCCACAAACGGACACTGCAAGCGCGTGATTTCTCCGCTTTGAGATAACAGCATGTCCCCGCGACCAATGAGCTGGTCGGCACCACCGGCATCCAGAATCGTTCTGGAATCCACCTTGGCGGTTACCTTAAAGGCAATCCTGCCCGGGAAGTTAGCCTTGATAGTTCCGGTGATGATATTCACAGACGGTCGCTGCGTTGCAATCACCAGGTGGATACCTATCGCACGTGCCAGCTGTGCCAGTCGCGCTATCGGCGCTTCCACTTCTTTGCCCGCCGTCATCATCAGGTCGGCAAACTCATCCACCACCAGCACAATGTATGGCAGATAGCGGTGTCCGTTGTTCGGATTCAGCTGTCGGTTCAGGAATTTCTGATTGTATTCCTTGATATGTCGTACCTGTGCTGTTTTCAGCAACTCATAGCGGGTATCCATTTCGATACACAACGAGTTCAGGGTATAAATTACTTTCTTGTTGTCGGTGATAATCGCGTCATCTTCGCCCGGCAGTTTGGCGAGGTAATGATTTTCAATCAGCTTGTACAGCGTGAGTTCCACCTTCTTCGGGTCGATAAGTACAAACTTCAGTTCACTCGGATGTTTTTTGTACAAGAGTGAAACGAGAATGGCATTCAATCCGACAGATTTACCTTGTCCGGTGGCGCCCGCCATCAGCAAGTGCGGCATCTTCGCCAGATCGACCACAAAGTCTTCGTTGGAAATCGTTTTGCCCAATGCAATCGGCAATTCCATATCCGCTTTCTGGAATCTTTCAGAAGCAATCAGCGAGCGCATGGAAACAATGCTTTTCTTGATATTCGGCACTTCAATACCGATGGTGCCGCGTCCCGGAATCGGTGCGATGATACGAATACCCAATGCGGCAAGGCTCAGCGCGATGTCGTCTTCCAGATTTTTGATTTTGGAAATACGCACGCCTTTTTCCGGAACGATTTCGTACAAGGTGACCGTCGGGCCGACAGTAGCTTTTATTTTTTCAATGCCGATATTGTAGTGCGACAACGTCTGAACAATCTGATTTTTGTGTTGCTCCAGTTCTTCCTTGTTGATTTCTATCTGTCCGCTGCCGTGTTCTTCGAGTAAATCGACAGAAGGAAATTTATAATTGGATAATTCCAGTCGCGGATCGTATTGCGTATCCAGTCCGAAATGCGCCGGCGCGACCGGATCCTGTATCTCTGATACATCGATGCTGCCGAATGCCTGAATTTCTTCTATTTCAAAATCCGGTTCGATGCTGAATTTCTCTTTTTTGCCTGTCGTCGGTGCAGCCGGAATCACCGGTGCCAGTTCCAGTTCCTGATGGATTTCTTCCGGTGTTTCTTCCACCGGTTTTTCAATCAGTTCCATGGTGAAAGGTGCTTCTTCTTCGTGCGGCAATGGCGGTAAAATAGTCGCAGGTACAGCCGGTATTGCCGCCGCCGCGCCGGTATCCGTGAGTTCAAAAGTCGGATCTTCAAAGTGCGGCGTAGGCGGTGTCGTATCTTCCGGAATAATACTTTCCATTTCGTAACCTTCATCCGCTTTCAGTTCTTCTTCGCGGTAAAATTCATCCAGTTCGCTGTCTGCTTCCTGTTGTCTGGCTGCAGCTGCCATTTTGCGCTGTTCTTCCCATTGCGCCTTCCATTGCTGCAATTTCAGATAGGATTCCTTGAGGTTGAAACCCAACGTGGAAAAGCCAATGATACCCAACAGAATGCCCAGTCCGAGCCGCCCGATAAAGGTGGACAGCCAGTCGTAGTTGTTGTTGCCGAGTCCGCCGCCGAAAGGGAAGCCGCTGTCGGGAAAGATAAAAGTGGCGAGCGTCGATAAAAACAGGATCCAGAAGATGCTGTTGAAAGCAATTCTGGTTAGTTTGAAAAGACGTTCCTTGAATGTGATATTGATGCCCCACGCAAACAACAGATAAGGTATCAGAAACGATGCAACGCCGAATAAATCATAGAAGAATACGTGCGAGAGCAGCGCGCCTATGCGCCCCAAGCTGTTCTCCACCGTGGCATCTTTGCTGAAGATGATATTCCAGGAAAAATTCAATACTTTGTCCTGGTCTTCTTTCCAGGTGAACAGATAGGAAAAAAATGCCAGTGTCAGGAATGCGGAAAGAAACAAAACGAACAGGCCGAAACCTGTTTTCAGCGTATCTGCATCCACTAATGGCGCCTGTTGCGGCTCTTCTGGCTCTTCCGGTGGAAGATTCTTCCTGATTCTTTTGGTTTTTTCTTTTACGACTTCTTCTGCCATTAAACAAAGATAGCAGATATGCGGATGTTTGCCCTGTCGGAAAATGCACACATATTGATAACTTGCATTTCTGCAATTTCCCGGCAATACAACATAAAAACAGGCACCCGGAAGTGGATGCCTGTGATTTTATAGCGGATAAATGATTAGTTTAAATTCGCTTTTACCGCACTCGCGGCAGCGTCTGTTTCCAGTTCATCGCGGTGGAATACCACACGGCCGCTGACGGTGTCGTAGAAAGCGGGAACAATACTGATTTGTTTATTTTCCAGTTGCTTGCGCAGGTAGGTACTGCCGTCAATGATTTCATCGATGGAGTTGTATACATTCTGACGGATTACGGTGTTCAGTTTGCCGCTTTCTTCCGTGATTTCATCTCGGCTGCAGCCGCACTGTACGATGGCTTTTTCTATCTTCTCGGTCACGGAATGGATATTGCCTTCTTTCAGTGAACTCACCGCTGCATTCACCGCACCGCAGTTGGAGTGGCCGAGTACTACGATGAGTTTAGTGCCTATTTTGGAGCAGGCGAGTTCCAGGCTGCCGATAATTTCTTTATTGATGATATTACCTGCAATGCGGATGGACAGTAAATCGCCGATGCCGGAATCAAATATCAGCTCAGGACTTGTGCGCGAATCGATGCAACTCACCACCACGGCCATCGGATTCTGTCCGAAAGAAGTGGCGTTTACCTGATGTCTGAAATATTTTTCCGACCATTTTCCATTGATAAAGCGCTCGTTCCCTTTCTTCAGCAAATTCAGAATTTCATCCGGCGACAGTTTGTCCTGTGCTTCTTTGTCAAGAATATTGACGAACTGAATATGGTCGTCCAATGCGTATTTGTCTTTCAGCCCGATGATGTTAACCTGTATCTTGCGTTCAACCGCCACAGTGCTTTTAAAATCCTGAATAATTTCCAGTACATCGTTGTCAATGAAAGTACTGAAACTCGCGTCGATAATCACACGTCCATTTTCCGGAATGGCCCACAGCGCATCCTTGATGCGTGCTTTGTTCAGGAAAGATACTTCATCCGATAATTCGAGCCGTACGGTCTCTCCGATATATAGTTTTTCGTTTTCGAGTGTAAATGGATTTTTGTAATTGCTTTTCAACAGGAAAAAGATACTGATGACCATACCAATCACAATACCAATCAGCAGGTCGGTAAACACGATGGCCAGAATAGTCGCGACAAACGGAATAAACTGATTCCATCCTTTTTTGTACATTTCCTTGAACAGCGAAACTTTTGCCAGTTTATAACCTGTCACCAACAAGATGGCGGCCAGAGAAGCCAGCGGAATCTGATTCATCAGCGGACTCAGCAGCAACACACTCACCAGCAGGAATACGCCGTGGAGGATGGCAGATGCTTTGGTTTTGGCACCGGAATGGATGTTCACGGAGCTTCTCACAATCACCGAAGTAATAGGAATACCACCGATTAAACCGGACAATACGTTGCCGGCACCTTGTGCCAGTAATTCGCGGTTGGGCGGCGACTGACGTTTGTGCGGGTCGATATTGTCGACCGCTTCAAGGTTTAATAAAGTTTCCAATGAAGCAATGATGGCAACTGTAAATGCAACTACCCATACTTTGTAGTTAGTGATGGCTTCAAATGCCGGGAAAGTAATAATGGAGTTTATACCTTCAATTTTGGGAATGCTCACGAGATGTGAAGCACTGATGTAGAGCGATGGAGCGAACTGCGCGAACACCTGATTCATTACTATGCCCAGTATAACGACAAAAAGAGAAGCCGGGAAGAATTTGAACTTCCGCATCGGCGTCTTGTCCCAGTAAATCAGCATCAGCAGGGAGATAGCGGAAATGATAATGGCTCCGATGGAAAAGTAAGAGAAAATATTCAGCAATTCGGAGAAGGTATTTTCACCATCGGACTGAATAAAGGAAAAATCATTTTCCGGATCGGCATCATAGCCCACCGCGTGCGGAATCTGTTTCAGGATAAGGATGATACCGATAGCGGCCAGCAATCCTTTGATGACATTGGAGGGGATATAGTTTGCAATAAATCCTGTTTTGGCAGCGCCGGCAATCAATTGAATGACGCCCGCCAACACAACAGCCAACAAGAATACGTCGAAGGCACCTAATTGGGTAATAGAGGATAACACTACTGCTGCGAGACCTGCTGCGGGACCGCTGACACTGGTTTGTGAGCCACTCAGTGAACCCACGACAATGCCTCCTATAATACCTGCAATCAGACCTGAAATAAGCGGAGCGCCACTGGCGAGTGCCACTCCGAGACACAATGGTAATGCTACCAGAAAGACCACAATACTGGCCGGTAAATCTTGTTTAATTTTTGCAATCATACGCGTTTGTTTTGTACCTAAATGAAAAAGTGGGAAAAAAAGTTCCCTCAAAATCATGTTGCGACAGGATCGTTGTTCACAATTCCCGCAACACAGACCGCAATTTAATGCTAAATGCCTGTTTTTGTTCAGGTTTTGGTGTTAATAAATGCTATTAACTCTTAATGCGGGAAATGCATTTTTTTCAAAAAATCAGCGATACACGCCCTTGCAGAGATAATCTTTATTTTATTTTGAAGAGCGGTATTTGTTTTTAGAATTCCGTAATTTGAGCGTCTAAAATCATTTTTATGCAAGAAGTATATATCGTTTCCGTGGCGCGTACGCCGATAGGAAGTTTAGGTGGTGTGCTGTCAGGAGTGACTGCAGTAGAACTCGGTAAAATTGCCGTTCAGGCTGCCATGGAACGCGCCGGCGTGAATGGTACACAAATAGATGAAGTGTATATGGGCAATGTGCTGCAGGCCAATGTCGGACAGGCGCCCGCGCAGCAGGTGTCTATCGCCGCGGGAATCGCGACTACAACCCCTTGTACTACCGTTAACAAAGTTTGTGCATCCGGTATGAAAGCCATTATGCTGGGCGCGCAGTCCATCATGTTGGGCGACAACCAGGTGGTCGTGGTAGGCGGAATGGAAAGCATGAGCAATGCCCCGCATTATCTGCCTTCCGGCCGCACCGGTATCCGTTACGGCAATGGCGAAATTCTGGATGCTATCGTACGCGATGGTTTGCAGGATCCGTATAAAAAATACATGATGGGCAATGCGGGTGAAGTATGTGCCAAGCACTATTCCTTCAGCAGAGAGGATCAGGACAACTACGCGATTGCGTCTTACAAGCGTGCACAGGAAGCATATGCTAACGGGTATTTCAAAGATGAAATCGTGCCGGTGGTGATTGCTTCCCGAAAAGGCGATGTGACCATTGCGGAAGATGAAGAATACAAGAAATTCGATGAATCGAAAGTAGGTGCACTGAAACCGGCGTTTGAAAAAGAAGGTACGATTACAGCCATCAACGCTTCCAAAATCAATGATGGCGCCAGCGCGATGGTGCTGATGAGCGGCGATAAAGTAAAAGAACTCGGCGTGCAGCCGTTGGCGAAAATCATAGGATTCGCGGATGCTTCGCAGGAACCGGAGTGGTTTACCACTACACCTTCCAAAGCGATTCCGAAGGCATTGGACAAAGCAGGACTGAAAGTGGAGGATGTAGACTTCTTTGAAGTAAACGAAGCCTTCTCTGTGGTGGCACTCGCCAACATGAAAGAGATGAACATCGCGCACGACAAAATCAATGTGTTTGGCGGTGCGGTAGCATTGGGTCACCCGATTGGTAACTCCGGTTGCAGAATAGTAGGTACGCTGATTTCTATTTTAAAACACAAAGGCGGCAAGATTGGCGCGGCAGGTATCTGCAACGGCGGCGGCGGTGCCAGCGCAATGGTGATAGAAAAGGTATAGATTATTGAGTAAGTGGCCGTTTTTACTTATTATTCGGTATTTATAATGTAGATGTAACCACTAACTTTGCA
>ERZ1645187.630-NODE-630-length-34675-cov-39.867389_pt1 | contig 34675 bp, 38 predicted proteins | sample MGYA00575352_ERZ1645187 | MGnify/ENA primary metagenome ERZ1645187 (study PRJEB40837, sample SAMN11349314) | freshwater sediment metagenome | isolation source: river sediment | host: Sediment | place: India: Wazaribad , New Delhi | collected 2017-02-21 ... | reverse complement strand
GTTCGACGACTTCCTGGCCGCCAACGCCGACCCGGGACTGCACCGGCTCGCCGACGTCGACGGAGCCCGGATCTTCCCGCACGACCCGGGCACCCTGCCCAACCGGGAGGGCGACGGCGGCCCTGACATGGCCGAGTACGTCCGTCTCGCCCGCCAGGGTCTGACCGACTGGCGGGACCTGCCCGGCCTGGCCGAGGGGCTGCGCGGCCTGGAGGAGACCCGCCGCGTCGACCTCGAGCGGTGGCTGGACGACCTGGGGCTGGACGCCGTGGTCTTCCCCGCGGTGGCCGACGTCGGGCCCGCCGACGCCGACGTCAACCAGGCCTCGGCCGACCTGGCCTGGCGCAACGGCGTGTGGGTCGCCAACGGCAATCTGGCGATCCGGCACCTGGGCATCCCCACGGTGACGGTGCCGATGGGTCTGCTGGCCGACATCGCGATGCCGGTCGGATTGACCTTCGCCGGGCGGGGGTACGACGACACCGCCCTGTTGACGCACGCCTGCGCCTTCGAGGCGATCCGGGCCCGACGCACTGCGCCGCCGCTGACCACGCCCATGACATGATCGCCAGGGCCCCCACGAGCTAGGAGCTGACCGAATGGAAGTACCCGCCTGGGTCTGGTGGGCGACCGTGGTGATCACCTCCGGCTTCCTGCTGGTCGACCTGCTGGTGATCGGACGTCGCCCGCACGAGCCGTCGATGCGGGAGGTCACCCGGCACCTGGCCGGCTACATCGGGATGGCGGTGCTCTTCGGCCTCGGGGTGCTGTACTTCTCCGGGCCGCGGTACGCCGGCGAGTTCTTCGCCGGGTGGCTCACCGAGTACTCGCTCTCGGTCGACAACCTCTTCATCTTCATCATCATCATGTCGAAGTTCGCGGTGCCGCGGCCGCTGCAGCAGAGCGCGCTGATGGTCGGCATCATGGCCGCCCTGGTGTTCCGCGGCGTCTTCATCGCCATCGGCGCAGTGGCGATCGAACAGTTCAGCTGGGTCTTCTACCTCTTCGGCGCCTTCCTGATCTGGACCGCGGCCAAGCTGGCCCGCGAGGGCGGGGAGAACGAGGAGGAGTTCGAGGAGAACCGGCTCATCCTGTGGGTGGAGCGGCGCTTCCCGGCCACCAAGGAGTACCACGGCTCCAAGCTGGTGATCGTCGAGAACGGCAAGCGCCTCATCACCCCGATGCTGATCGTGATGCTCGCGCTGGGCACCACCGACCTCCTGTTCGCGCTGGACTCGATCCCGGCGATCTTCGGCCTCACCCGCGAGCCCTACCTGGTCTTCACCGCCAACGTCTTCGCCCTGATGGGCCTTCGGCAGCTGTACTTCCTGATCGGCGGGCTGCTGGAGCGGCTGATCTACCTTTCCTACGGGTTGGCGTTCCTGCTGGGCTTCATCGGCGTGAAGCTGGTGCTGCACGCGATGCACGAGAACGAGCTGCCCTTCATCAACGGCGGCGAGCACATCGAGTGGGCGCCGGACATCCCGATCTGGGTCTCGCTGACGGTCATCATCGGCACCCTGGCGATCACCACGGTGGCCAGCCTGATCGGCGCGCGCAACCGTTCGCTCGAGTACCTCGACCAGCACACCGGCCCGCGCCGCGAGTGGCACCACCACGAGGACCGGCCCCAGAGCTAGGCCGCATGGAGGCTGTGCGCAGCGTGCGCTCAACCTCACACCGTCGCCGAGTTGACTCCGAGGTTAGGTAAGAGAACCCTTACCTGTATGACGCCGCTGGCCGCTCGACTGCAGGAGCGCCGGATCCACGCGTTCTCCGTCCGGGTCGGCCACGCTCCCAGCGACGAGCCGCTCCCCGGCGGCCAGCGGTCGCTGGCCCATCTGCGGCCGCACGAGTCGGCCCGGGTCGTCGGGTACAGCCCGGAGCTCCCGGCCAGCCACGCCCGACGGCTCTTCGACCTCGGGTTCGCGCCCGGGGCCGACGTGTACGCCGTACGCCGCGCGCCGCTGCTGGACCCCAGCATCTACCGGGTGGCCGACGGACAGGTGGCGCTGCGTCGTTCGCTCGCTCGCCACGTGCTCGTCGACCTGTCGTGAGCCACCACCACGGACAGTCGGGCGCGCGGGTCGCCGAGGGCACCCGCCGGTTCGCGTTGGTGGGCAGCCCGAACTCGGGGAAGACCACGCTGTTCAACGCCTTGACCGGGCTGCGGGCCAAGACCGGCAACTACCCCGGCGTGACGGTGGCCCGCTACGAGGGCGCCACCACGGCCGGCGGCGACACCGTGCTGATCGAGGACCTGCCGGGCACCTACAGCCTGGACCCGATCAGCCCCGACGAGGTGATCGTCAGCGAGATGGTCGACGCCCACGAGAGCTACGACGGCCGGCGGCCGACGCCGGACGGCCTCGTGGTGCTGCTGGACGCCACCGCCCTGCAGCGCTCGCTCACCCTGCTCACGCACGTGCTGCACACCGAGCTGCCCACGATCGTGGTGCTCACCTTCGGCGACGACCTGGCGCGACGGGCCGGCAGCGTCGACGCCGCGGGTCTCAGCGCGGCCCTGGGGCTGCGGGTGGTGCCGATCGTCGCCGGCCAGCGCTCCTCGGTGACGCTGCTGCGCGAGGCCCTGGCCGAGGTGGAGGAGTGGCCCGCGCCGGCGGTGTTGCCGCCGCTGGAGCCCAGCGAGCTGGGCGGGTGGATCCGGTCGGTGCTGACGCGCGCGTCGTACCGGCCGCCGGACGTCGACGCCCGCACCCAGCGGATCGACGCGGTCCTGCTGCACCCGGTGGCCGGCACGGCCGTCTTCTTCGCGACGATGTTCGGTTTCTTCCAGACGATCTTCACCCTCGCGGCCCCGCTGCAGGCCTACGTCGAGCAGCTCTTCGGCTGGCTCGGCGGCGTGGCCAGCGAGCGGATCGCGGTGCCGTGGGTCGCGGACTTCGTCTCCGAGGCGCTGATCGGCGGGGTCGGCGGGGTGCTGGTGTTCCTGCCGCAGATCGCCCTGCTGTTCGTGCTGATCGCGGTGCTGGAGGGGGTCGGCTACCTCTCGCGCGCGGCGTTCCTGATGGACCGGGTGATGGGCAGCGCCGGGCTGGAGGGGCGTTCGTTCGTCTCGCTGCTCTCCTCGGTCGCCTGCGCGGTGCCGGGCATCATGGCCACCCGCTCGCTGCCCTCGGAGCGGGACCGCATCGCCACGATGATGGCCGCGCCGCTGATGACGTGCGCGGCCCGGCTGCCGGTCTACGTCCTGCTGATCTCGATGCTGGTGCCCGCGGACGCTCGGTTCGGCCCGTTCGGCGCGCAGGGCGCGGTGATGTTCGGCATGTACCTGCTGGGCGCGGTCTCGGCGATGACTGCCGGCTGGGTGTTCGCCAAGCTCGGCGGGCGCAAGCAGGGGGCGATCCCGTTCTACATGGAGATGCCGTCGTACCGGTTCCCGCGGCCGGCCACCATCGCCGCGGCGGTGTGGGAGGCCTGCGTCGCGTTCGTCAAGAAGGTCGGGACCATCATCATGGTCACCACGGTCCTGCTGTGGGCGCTGCTGAACCTGCCGCTGCAGAGCGACGCCGACCTGGTGGCCGCCGGGATCGACCCGGCCGACGAGGTGGCGGTCAGCTCGCACGTCATCGAGCAGTCGTACGCCGCCGACGTCGGGCGCGCGATCAGCCCGGTCTTCGAGCCGCTCGGCTTCGACTGGCGGATCAACATCGGGGTGCTCTCCTCGCTCGCGGCCCGCGAGGTCTTCGTGGCGACGCTGGGCCAGGTGGCGGCGGCGGAGAACCCCGACGACCCGCAGGCGGCGCTGGCGGAGATGACCGTCACCTCGGGCCCGCGGACGGGCGAGAAGCTCTTCACCCCGCCGGTGGTGATCGCATTGCTGGTGTTCTTCGCCTACGCCCTGCAGTGCATGTCGACGGTCGGCGTACTGCGGCGAGAGACCGGCACCTGGCGGTGGCCGCTGACCGCGTTCGGGTACCTGTTCGTGGTCGCCTGGGTGATGGCCTTCCTGGCCTCCCGGGTGGCGGGGGCGGTCACGTGACCGCCGCACAGCTCACGGCGCCGATCGCCCTGCACCCCGAGGCCGTCCCGGGTACGCCGGCCGAGCTGCGCTGGGTGCTGCCAGAGCTGGAGCTGCCGGTGGGCCGGCTGCTGCGGGCACCGGGGGCGCTCGGCGAGCTGCTCAAGTCGGGGGCGATCGAGTCCGCGTGGTGCGAGCCGCACGCCCTGCGGATCCGCCTGCGGGCCGGGCTGTGCTGGCGCGAGTACGGCGCCGTCGTGCGGTCCGCGGTCTGCGCGGCCACCGACGAGCTGGCGGAGTGGCGCACCGATCAGGACGCCGACACGACGCTGCGGCTGGTCGTGGCCGACGTTCTCGCCGGGCCGGTCGGCGACTACCTGGCCTCCCACGGGGGCGGGCTGCGGGCCACGGCCGTGTGCGACGGGGTCGTCACGGTCGCGTTCGGCGGCAGGTGTGTGGGCTGCACCGCGGCCACGGTGACGCTGCACCACCGGGTGGAGGCGGCCATCCGCGAGCGCTACCCCGCCCTGCGCCGGGTCGTCGCAACGCCCGAAGGGGCCATGGAACCGGATCGCAAATCCTCCTAGCATCCGCGCATGAGTGCTAAGGGGAGACGTCAGGCACGATTCACCGCGCACCGCAGGCGCGCCCGCGACAAGGAGCTGCGTCGCCGTGCCAGGCGGGCCGCTCGGCCGATGGCCGCGGGGGCGGCCGCGGCGCTCGCGCTGGGCATGACGGGATGGGCCTCACCGGGATGGGCGCGGCCACCGCGAGCGACCTGCGCGGTCCCGGCGGGACCGGCGGCGTCGCCTCCCTGGCCGGGGAGGTGACCCCGCTCGGGTCGACGGTCTTCTTCGCCGGCCAGCACTCCGCCACCGGCATGGAGCTGTGGAAGTCCGACGGCACCCCCGCCGGGACGGTCCTGGTCAAGGACATCAACCCCGGCTCCGAGAGCGGCTACCCCTACGGACTCACCGCGGTGGGCGGCCTCCTGTACTTCTACGCCAGCGACGCCGATGGCTCCGAGCTGTGGAAGTCCGACGGCACCGCCGCCGGGACCGTGAAGGTCAAGGACATCAAGCCCGGGCCTAGCGGCAGCGGCCCGCAGAACTTCACGGCCGTGGGCAGCACCCTCTTCTTCAGCGCGGACGACGGGGTCAGCGGCCCCGAGCTGTGGAAGTCCGACGGCACCGCCGCCGGCACCACCCAGGTCAAGGACATCAACCCCGGCATCGAGCCCGGCACACCGGGCAACCTGCGGGAGGTGAACGGCGTCCTCCTCTTCCGCGCCCGGGACGGGTCCACGGGGCCCGAGCTGTGGAAGTCCGACGGCACCACGGCCGGCACCACCCTGGTGAAGGACATCTGGCCCGGCATCGAGGGCGGTGAGCCATCGGATCCTGCGGTCGTGGGTGACACACTGTTCTTCAACGCGGACGACGGGGTCAGCGGCGGCGAGCTGTGGAAGTCCGACGGCACCACCGTGGGCACGGTTCTGGTGAGCGACATCCTGCCCGGCGACGGCAGCGCCCCGCAGATGCTGACCGCGGTGGGCGACACGTTGTTCTTCAGGGCCTGGGGGGACACCGGCTCGGAGCTGTGGAAGTCCGACGGCACCACCGCGGGAACCGTGCTGGTCAAGGACATCGCGCCGGGACCCGACTAGGGCTCATTCGAAGCTCTGGCCGCTGTGGGCGGCTTGCTCTACTTCAACGGCGGGGAAGACACCAGCGGCGAGGAGCTGTGGAAGTCCGACGGCACACCCGACGGCACGGTGCGGGTCAAGGACATCCGGCCCGGCACCGACAGCAGCAACCCGTCCGACCTGACGGCCGTGGGCGACACCCTGTACTTCCAGGCCAGTGACGGCGTCGCGGGCTGGGAGCTGTGGAAGTCCGACGGCACCACCGGCGGGACCGTCCTGGTCAAGGACATCAACCCCGGCACCGCGGGCAGCTACCCCCGGAGGATGGCGGCCGTGGGTGGGACCCTGTTCTTCCAGGCCGAGGACGGTGTCAACGGCACGCAGCTGTGGCGGTCGGACGGCACCGCCACGGGGACGTTCGCGCTCAGCGGGCCGGCCGCCGACCTGACCGCACCCGACACCACGATCACCTCCGGCCCGGCGAACGGCTCGACCATCACCACCGGTACGGCGACCTTCGCCTTCTCCGGCACCCCCGGCGACACCGCCAAGCTCCAGTGCAGCCTCGACGGGGCGGCGTACGCCGACTGCACGTCGCCGCACACCTTCACCCCGCTGGCCAACGGCAGCCACACGGTCGGCTTCCGGGCCATCGACGCGGTCGGCAACATCGACGCCACCCCGGCGACGCGGACCTTCACCGTGAACACCAACGCCGTTGCGCCGCCGGTCAACACCTTCACCGCACCCAAGGGCGGCAAGGCCAACAAGAAGAAGGCGACCCTCGCGCTCAAGGTCACGCTGCCCGGGCCCGGCGTACTCGGCCTCAAGCCGGAGGGCAAGTCCCCGGTCAAGACCGCCAAGGTCACCGCCACCAAGGCCGGTCCGGTCACGATCACCGTCAAGCTGACCAAGGCCGGGCTGAAGAAGATCAAGGCCAAGAGCAACGGCAAGCTCAAGGTCAAGGTCGCGCTCACCTTCACCCCGACCGGGGGCAGCCCCAACACCCAGGCCACGGCGTACAAGCTGACCTTCAAGAAGAAGTGAGGCGCTCCTCAACCCAGGAGTGGCACCGCCATCAAGCGCCATGCTGGGTGCGACGCCTATCGTCTCGCGTCGCCGGCGCGAACTGCTCGGGCGCGAGGCCATCCAGGAGCTCACCCGGCGAGACGTCGAGCGCCTGCGCGATGCGAACCAGCGTATAGATGCTCGGCATGGCGCGACCGTGCTCGTACGCCCGCACGTTCGAGGAATAGATCGACGTTCGCACGGCGACCTCGTCTTGGGTGAGCCCCAGCTCGACTCGACGCTCAACGATGCGCAAGCCAATGTGGGCTGCGGCATCTGAGGCGACTCTCGGCATTCGCAAAGCCTGATTGCACCCGGTCCCACGTGCCAGGTTTTGAGTACACGGGCACTTGTACCCGATAGGTTCAAATCGCGTCCTTTCGACGCGAGGAGCCCGGCCTACTCGTGCGGGGCTGACCAGAACCAAGCCGATGAGGAAACGATGTCCAGTACCGAGATCCCGCAGCCCCCGCCCAATCAGCCCGGCCCGCCAATGCCAACGCCCGCCAAGGGCAGCAACGGGCTTGCGACCGCGGGCTTCGTGCTCGGTCTGCTCGGTCTACTCGGCTCCTGGATCCCGGTGCTGAACATCTTCGGGATCCTGCTGTGCTTCCTCGGCGTCATTCTGGCGGCGATTGGTCTGGCCAAGTCAAAGAAGGTCGGCGCTGGCAAGGGTCTCGCCATCGCGGGTGTTGTGCTCGGTGCCCTGGGGGTCCTCGTTGCGATCATCGTCAACGTCGCCTTCGTCGATTCGGTCGACGAGGCCATCGACGACGCTGAGACGACAAGCCGCTCGGCAGGAGCGAGCCCGGACGCCGAGACCGAGGACGCCGAGACCGATGACGAGGCCGAGGTCAGCGAGTCGTCCTTCGCCGACGGTGTTCTCACCACCTCCGAGGTGAAGATCGTCATCACCGACCACCGGGTGATCCCGGCAGGCGCGAAGGGTAATGAATACGGCGACAAGCCCGTCATCGCCTTCTGGTACGAGATCACCAACCTGACCGGTAAGGACATGGATCCGGCGACGGAGTGGATCTTCCTATTCTCTGCGTTCCAGGACAACAACCCGAACGCGGAGAACGAGCTCGAGATGGGATCCCTGCCCGACGACCGGTTCCTGGACAGCCAGATGGAGAACATCAAGAAGGGCGGCACGGTCGAGAACGCGATGGCCTACGAACTGACCGATGAGGTCACGCCCGTTGATCTGGTCGCATCCGAGTTGTTCGGGGACGAGATCGGCAGGGTGACCTTCGAGGTGAAGTAGGCAGGCAGGCGGAACGAGTCCCCGCCGGCCTGCCCGCCTGAGCCGCTCGAGAACCCAACAGTGCGGCCTTCTGAAGTCACCAGGTGGCTTCAGAAGGCCGCACTAATGCCGTAGCCAACGCGCGCGGACCGCGGCAGGGTGGGCGGGTGACCTCCTTCATCTCCCACACCACCGTGGACTGCCGCAACGCCTTCGAGCTCTCCGAGTGGTGGAAGCGGGTGCTCGGGTACGTCGACGAGGTCGACGACCCCAACGAGCCCGGGCACGAGGAGTGCATGATCGTGGCCGCGGATGACGGCCACCGGGTCCTGTTCATCGAGGTGCCCGACGACAAGCAGGTCAAGAACAGGCTGCACTTCGACCTCCGGCCCAGCGAGGGCACCCGGGACGAGGAGCTCGCGAGGCTGCGCGAGCTGGGGGCCACCGAAGTGGCCGACCACCGGGGCCAGTACGGGCCGGGGACCGGGTGGGTCGTGCTGGCCGACCCGGAGGGCAACGAGTTCTGCATCCTGCGCAGCGAGGCCGAGGTCGCCCGGACCCAGTGACGCGCCGCCTCAGGCGAGGTCCCGCCGCATGATCAGGCGCGGCAGCCCACCGGCCACCGCATCGGTGTCGCCGACGACCCCGAACCCGGCGCGTTCGAACATGGAGCGGGTCCCCACGAACGCCATGGTGAGGTCCATCCGGCCGGGTGGGTCCACCGGATAGGCCTCAACCGCGGGGGCGCCGTTGGCAGCGGCGTAGGCGACCGCGCCCTCGAGCAGCGGCGCCGTGACGCCCGAGCGTCGATGGCCCGCGCGCACGACCACGCAGACGATGCTCCACACCGGCAGGTCGTCGACGGGTCGGATGAGTCGCGACTTGGCCAACCGGGTGATCTCCGCGCGGGGACCGATGTTGCACCAGCCCACCGGTACGCCGTCGGCGTACGTCACCACCCCCGGCGGGTGCTCCCGCTCGCAGAGCCGGCGCATGGCCAGCTCCCGGCTGCCCTCGCCGAGCTCCTCGATCTCGGCGGCCTGGAGTCGGTGCGAGAGGCACCAGCAGTGCCTGTCTCGCCGGTTGCGGTTGATGACGTCGGCGAGGTCCTCGAAGCGATCGAGGGTCACCGGGTGCGTCTCCCAGGTCATGGGACTACTTCAGCACGCGGTGACCCTCGGCGGGCAGCTCGCCCGCGCGCGGCTACTTGCAGCCGTTCGCCTCGAACCCGGCCCGGCTCTGATAGTCGAGCGGCGGACTCGAAGAACGGGTCGGTGAGGTGGCAGGAGACCGGTGACCCGGTCTGGACCCGACTGGCCGGGGCGGGGGTGTCGTTCAACAACCACTACGCTGCGGCGTTCCTCGGCCCCGGAGGCGACATGTACGTCGGCACCCTCAACGGGCTGGTCGTGCTGCGGGCGTCGGCGGACGACTAGGCCGGGGCGCAGTAACTCGGCGCCTCAATGAGCGCCTCACCGACCCGCGCAGGCGTCGGACCAACAGCCACCACAGCGGCAGTTCGTCGGCTGCCCCGCCCGGCCACGCGGGGCCGAGGGCCCGAGCCGGTCGAACTGCCGCCGTGGTGGTCGTTCAGTTATCCGCCGGTGCCGATTCGACCGGTCCGCGCAGGGCTGCGAACCCGTCGTGCCTTCGCGCCTCCCACAACCAGATCGCCGCGACGATCGGCAGGGCGCCGAAGCTGGCGATCCACCTCGCCCCGGCCGGCATGAGGTCGTCGATCGCCTCCTGCTGTGTCTGGTCCCCCACGGTCCCCGGCAGCCAGTCCGTGAGCAACCGCCGGACCAGGGTGCTGAACTCGAGCGGCCCCGCGCTGGTCGCCAGCACCCACGCCAGCGAGACGATCACGAGCGCCCAAGGCCAGGCGAGCGCGAGGGACTGATCGTCGACGATGTCAGCCGCCGACAGGCACGCCTCCGCGATGAAGGCGAATGCGAGGGCGACCAGCAGGATCGCGACCTGCGCCGTGAGCAGCTGATCGACGACCGAGTGCTCGTCGGCCGAGTTGCGGCGCTCGGGCAGGCCGATCCCGAGGGCGACGAGCCCGGCGACGAACGCGAGCAGCATCAGGTGGGAGGTCGCGTCGCTGATCCGCCTGAAGGAGTCGCCGACCGTGCGAGTCACCAGGAGTGACGTGGCGCGCGGTGGCTTGCGGTAGACGATGACGGTCACCAGGCCGGAGATCACGCTCGCTGTGAGCCAGGCGATCACGGCCGAGCACACGGCCGCGAGGGCGAACGACGCCACCAACGGCACGAGCACCTCGTTCGTGTTGTCGCTCATCCGGATCACCATCAGCGGCGTGACCCCGATGAGTGCCAGCAGCAGCGCCCAGCCGAGCAGGGGCATGGTGAAGGCCGTGACGTCCCCCGCGTCGAGCTCCGGGTCCTGCTTGCGCACGCTTGCGAGCTCGGCGCTGAGGATCTCGCGGGCGCGGGTGAAGCGGTTCACCTCTCGATCGTAGGACCGCCGCACGTCAAGCCGAGCTCATGCTCCACCAGTCGTATAGAAGTCGGTGAGTCTGGCGATGGCTTGGGTCTTGGTCATCGCGCGCACCTCGGCTTCCGGGATCCGTGCCTCCAGGATCAGAGCCCGGACCACGCCCAGCGGGATCGCGTCAATTGCCTCGGGCGGGTGCCCCCTGTGCGGCACTACCTGGTTCAGGACGCAGTCCCAGAACTCCTCGGCCGAGACGTGCAGTTGGTCACGCAGGATGTGAGCCCAGATGCTGGGGCCATAGTCGGTCCGGTCGACGGGATGGCTGATCCGCGTGTAGAGGACCGCACCGTCCGGAAGCGCCAACTCGTAGTTCACGTGGTGGGATCCGCGCTTGCCCGTCGCGCGCTTCCGCTCTGTCCATCCTTCGGTGGTGCAGAGGGTCTCGTGGTCGACCCGGGTCGTGGGCGGTCGTTTCTCGGGCACGCGGATCAGGCGAGCAACCAGTCGCGCAGCTGGCTGTCCGAGGCCAGCGTGATGATCTGTACCAGGCCCCAGTTATCGGCGTGGTTCGGCGCCAACCGCAGGCGCTCGGTCCAAGCCTCGGCGTAGTCGCGTAGCGCCTCGATCATCTCCTCGACGGCCTCCTCGACCGTGGTTCCGTCGGCGGCGACCGGGACCCCGGGCAGGTAGATGGACCAGCCATCGCTCTCTGCCACGGCTCGAGCCCCTGAGGGATGGAGTCGCGTCAGGAAGTGCACCAGCCGGTCGGCGTCGACGGCAGCAACACGTCGCGCGTCACGGGTCACGGTGGCTGGCCGACCTTCGTCAGCAGCGTCAAGCAGGTCCTTGAAGTGCTCGCGCGCCTCGCGAGCGCTGCGGTAGTTGGTGATGGCGGTTGCCATGCGCCTGCCCCCCCTCGTGTGTACACAGCGTACACACGGTTGTGGGTCCGTACGCCAGCCCGCTGCGTTCAGGCGCGGCTCGTCACAGGTCGAGGACGAAACGCAGCGCTTGGTCGATCGCGCGCATCTGGTCGGGCGCGAGCACTCCCAGGCGAGCCGACAACCGCGCCGTCGAGATCACGCGAAGCTGGTCGCAGCGCGCATAGGAGGTGTGGTGCAGCCCGCTGGTTCCCGGCTCGACCTCGACGTGGCTGCGCAGCCCGTAGGCGGCGGAGGTGATGGGGACGACCATGACCAGCTGGCCGGGGCTGTTGTTCACGATGTCGACCGAGACCACCACAGCGGGCCGCCGAAAGGCCGGCTCGTGACCGACCGGTCGCCCCAGATCGACGTCGTAGACCTCTCCTCGCCAGATCACGCGAGGGTGTCCCACTCCTGTCGCTCGGCCAGGTACTGCTCCCAGAGCTCGGGGTCGTCACGCAGCCGCTGATAGTCCTGCGACAGCCCGCGGAGGAACTCCTGCCGCTCGAGGGCATCGATGGCCGCATGTAGCACGTCGATCACCGGCGTCTGCCGCGCCTTGGCAAGCGAATGCAGCCGCTCGGAGTCGGGGCGTCGGACTCGAACGGTGGTGGTGTCCGGAGAGGCCATGACATCCAGTGTAGATGAAATGTAGATGGGCCTCGCTCAGCCAGGCCCCGCGTCGTCGTCCCGCGGGTGGGTCCGTCGGACCCGGACGGCGCGGGGCCGGCCGTCGGGACCGTTGATCAGTTGCACGGGATCGTCCTCGTCATCTGGGCTCCGGGTGACCGCTCCGGCGTCCAGGTGCCGCTTCAGCTCGCGCGACGCGCGGGCCTGCGCGGGCTCGAAGACGTCGATGAGGTTGCCGAACGCGTCCCCGATTGAGCCCAGGCCATCCCGGCCACCGGGCTTGTCCAGCGAGCGCTGGAACCACCCCAGCCCCACCACCGTGACGAGCACCATCAGCACGCCGACGGCGACCTCGACCAGGACCTCCACGTGGCCACGGTACGCCGGGTGCGGGCACCCGGGCTGCCCTCGGCCCCGGGGCAGCCGACGTAGCCTGAGCCCATGTCCGGATCCCAGCGGCACCACGCGATCGACTACGTCGAGCTCACTGTCACCGACCTGGAACAGGCCAAGGAGTTCTACTCCCAGGCGTTCGGCTGGCGGTTCAACGACTACGGCCCCGAGTACGCCGGGATCCAGAGCCCCGTCGAGGGCGCCCCGGAGGTCGGCGGTCTCTCACTCAAGCAGCAGGCACGCAGCGGCGGGCCGCTGGTGCTGCTCTTCTCCGACGACCTAGACGGGTCCGTGCAGGCGGTGACCGAGGCGGGCGGGAGCGTGGTCGACGGACCCTACGACTTCCCGGGCGGGCGGCGCTTCCACTTCACCGATCCCAGTGGCAACGAGCTGGGAGTCTGGGCGGAGGCCTGACTCCACGACTGCCCGGGATGTCCGACACATGAGCGGGCCCGTACCGGACCACGACACCGGGCCTACGGAAGGACCCCAGAAAGCCGCGTGAAGTGGCCACCGCCCTTGGGCGTGATGGACGAGAATTGCCCGCGACCGGCCGACCCGTGACGCAGACGATCACCGGCGGTTCGCGGTCACGCACACAACTGCAGGCGAGGCCTCCGACCAATGACGGAGCCTCGCCTCGGCACAAACACAAAGCCCCAGGTCAGAGACCTGGGGCTGTTGTGCGCGAGGGGGGAGTTGAACCCCCACGTCCTTTCGGACACACGGACCTGAACCGTGCGCGTCTGCCTATTCCGCCACTCGCGCGTAACGCCCGCCAAGGTTAGCCCAGCGGCGAGAAATCGCCCAAACCGGGGTATTCGCGCCCCGGGTCGGCGTTCCGGGGTCGCGGCGGCGGGGTGGTTGCCGACCGCACCGATACGATCGACCGAGTCTCATCCCGAGCCCGAGAGGGGGACCGGCGCACGTGCGTGGTCTGCAGCGCTTCGAACAACGCCTGGAGCAGGTCGTCTCCGGGGCGTTCGCACGCGCCTTCCGCAGCGCCGTACAGCCGGTCGAGATCTCCGCGGCCCTGCAGCGCGAGATCGACAACAACGCCCAGATCCTCAGCCGCGACCGCCGCCTGGTGCCCAACGACTTCCGGGTCGAGCTCTCCGACGCCGACCTGGAGCGGCTGGCGCCGTACGACAACGCGATGGCGCGCGACCTCGCGGTCCAGCTGCAGGACCACGCCGACGCCCAGGGGTACGTCTTCCCCGGCCCGATCCACATCGCGTTCGAGTCCGCGCCCGACCTGACCACGGGCCGGTTCCGGATCCGTAGCCGCGCCCAGGCCTCGGTCACCGGGGAGGAGCGCCACACCCGCAGCCGCAACCCCCGCGCCGTGCTGGAGATCAACGGCACCCGGCACCCGCTCCTGCCGCCCGCAGTGGTGGTCGGCCGCGGGACCGAGTCCGACATCCGGATCAACGACCCCGGGGTGAGCCGCCGGCACGTGCAGTTCGAGGTCTCCGACCGAGGCGACGCCGGGTACGGCCTCGCGGTGCGCGACCTCGGCTCCACCAACGGCATGCTCGTCGACGGGCACAAGGTCGGCCGCGCCCCGGTCACCGACGGCACCGTGGTGCGGGTCGGCAACACCGAGCTCACCGTGCGCCTGCTCGAGACGGAGCGGGGGTGAGCCGATGTCGGAGGTGACGCTGTTCCTGATCCGGTTCGCCTACCTGGCGGTGCTGTGGATCTTCGTGCTCTCCGCGGTCTCGGTGATCCGCTCGGACATGTTCGGCGCGCGGGTGCCCCAGGCGGCCCGCGGTGCCGCGCAACCCAGGGGCAAGGCGCCGAAGCAGCCCAAGGCCCCGCGACGCCGCGGCGCCCCCACCCACGTCCTGGTGGTCGAGGGCGCCAACGCCGGTGAGCGCGCCGATCTGGCCGCGGCCCCGCTGCTGATCGGCCGCGGCTCGGACGCCGCCATCCGCCTCGACGACGACTACGTCTCCACCCGGCACGCCCGGGTCGCCATCTCCGGGGACCAGTGGTACGTCGAGGACCTCGGCTCCACCAACGGCACCTACATCGGCTCCGCGCGGTTGACCCAGCCGACCTCGATCAGCGTCGGTACCCAGATCCGCATCGGCAAGACGATCCTCGAGCTGCGGAAGTAGGCCGTCGAGGTGACCGTCCCCGAAGAGACCGCGACCGCGCCCCACCCGGTCAACCCGCGGCCGGCCGAGCGCGGCGCGCTCAAGCTGAACTACTCCGCCATCTCGGACGTCGGCCGGGTCCGCAAGGACAACCAGGACAGCGGGTACGCCGGCCCCTGGCTGCTCACCGTGTGCGACGGCGTGGGCGGGGCGGCCCGCGGCGACGTCGCCTCGGGCACCGCCGTCTCGGTGATCCGGCGCCTCGACGAGCCGCCCTCGCCGGCGGGCGGCGTGGCCCCCGGCGACGACCTCCTGGCCCGCCTCGGCGGCGCCATCCACCGTGCGCACGACCGGATCGCCGAGCTGGTCGAGGAGGACCGCGCCCTCACCGGCACCAGCACCACCGCCACCATCGCCCTCTTCGACGGCCACTCCCTCGGCCTTGGCCACGTCGGCGACAGCCGCGCCTACCTGCTGCGCGCGGGGAAGATCAGCCAGCTCACCCACGACCACACCTTCGTCCAGGGGCTCGTCGACGAGGGCCGGATCACCGAGGCCGAGGCTCGGGTGCACTCGCACCGCAACCTGATCCTCAAGGCGCTGGACGGCAAGCACGACCCGGCCCCGGACCTCTTCCTGGTCGAGATCGAGCTGGGCGACCGGCTACTGCTGTGCAGCGATGGCGCCTCCGGCGTACTGGAGGACGAGCGGCTGGGCCGGATCCTCGGCGACGGCACCCCCGACTTCGCCGCGGTCGAGCTGGTGCGCGCCAGCCTGGGGGCCGGCAGCTCCGACAACGTCACCTGCATCGTCGCCGACGTCGTCGCCGACACCGACCCGGCGCCGGACGCCCTCGAGCCGCTCCTGGTCGGCGCGGCCGCCGAGCTGCCCCGCCGGCTCGGCCGGCACCACCACACCGGCCTGTTCCACCGCCGCGACCACGACACCGGCGAGCAGCCGGTGGTGGACCTGCCCGGCGACGTCGAGTTCGCGATCCCCTCGGACCCGATCGACGTCGAGACCGCCCGCTACGCCCCGCGCCCGCCGCAGCGGTTCTTCTGGCTCCGCCGGCTCCTGATCGCCACCATCCTGGCCGGCTTCGGCTGGATCGGCCTGGCCGCGGCGTACCACTGGACCCAGCAGCAGTTCTACGTCAGCGAGCACGACGGCATGGTCACCATCTTCCGCGGCCTGAACGCCGAGATGCCGGTGGTGGAGCTCTCCCACCCCTACGAGACCACCGATGTGCCCCTGGACCGGCTTTCGGAGTACGACGCCACCCTGGTCCGCAAGGGGATCGAGACCGACACCCTGGCCAAGGCCCAGGAGACCGTCGACCGGCTCGCCGCCCAGCAGGTCCCCGAGGCGGCGCAGTGAGCCACCCCGGGGCGTTGATGGGCTTCGTGCACCGGCGGCGCCGCGGCGCCGAGCTGTTCCTGCTGATCCTCGCGCTGGTCGTCGGCGTCGGCGCGTACGCCGCGGTTGGCCTGGGCGTGAACGGCGAGGTCCCGGTCGACCTGGTCGCCTACGGCGGGTGGCTGGCCGGCCTGGTGCTGGCCGCGCACGTCACCCTGCGCCTGACCGCGCCGTACGCCGACCCGGTGCTGCTGCCGCTGGTCGCCGCGCTCAACGGACTCGGCCTGGCCGTCATCCACCGGCTCGACCTGGCCAAGGAGGAGGCCGGCAAGGCCCACGACTTCGCACAGCAGCAGCTGATCTGGATGACCCTGGGCGTGGCGCTCTTCGTCGCCACCCTGGTGCTGCTGCGCGACCACCGGATCCTGCAGCGGTTCACCTACACCTGCGGCCTGGCCGCCGTGGTCCTGCTGCTGCTCCCCCTGGTCCCGGGGCTGGGCACCACGATCAACGGCGCCCGGATCTGGATCCACCTCGGCCCCTTCAGCTTCCAGCCCGGCGAGGTCGCCAAGGTGCTGCTGGTCATCACATTCGCCGGCTACCTGGTCCTGCACCGCGACGCCCTGGCCCTGGCCGGGCGCCGCGTGCTCTTCGTCGACCTGCCGCGCGGGCGCGACCTGGGCCCGATCCTGGCGATGTGGCTGATCAGCCTGGGCGTGCTGGTCTTCCAGCGCGACCTCGGCTCCAGCCTGCTGTTCTTCGGCCTCTTCCTGGTGATGCTCTACGTGGCCACCGAGCGGTTCGGCTGGCTGCTGGTCGGCGGCCTGCTCTTCACCGCCGGCGCGTGGGCCGGCTACCAGCTCTTCGACCACGTCCGGGTGCGGTTCGAGATCTGGCTCAACCCGATGGACTTCTACTCCGACGCCGACGGGGCCAAGAGCTACCAGATCGTCGAGGCGATGTTCGGGATGGGCTGGGGCGGCCTGATCGGCCGCGGCTTCGGCGGCGGCAGCCCCGAGCGGATCCCCTACGCCGAGTCGGACTTCATCGTCGCCGCGATCGGTGAGGAGCTGGGGCTGACCGGCGTGATGGCAGTCGTGCTGATCTACGGCCTGATCGTGGAGCGGGCGCTGCGCACCGCGCTGATCTGCCGCGACGGCTTCGGCAAGCTGGTCGCGATCGGCCTGGCCGGGGTGTTCGCGCTGCAGGTCTTCGTGGTCATCGGCGGGGTCACCAAGCTGATCCCGCTGACCGGCCTGACCACCCCGTTCCTGTCCTACGGCGGCTCCTCGCTGGTCGCCAACTGGGTGATCATCGCGCTGCTGGCGCGCATCTCCGACCAGGCCCGGCGCCCCCCGCCCGACCTGACCGGGGAGGCCGAGATCTCCGGCGACGAGGACGCCACGCAGGTGGTGAGGATGCGGTGAACAAGCCGATCCGGACCATCGCCATCTTCTGCGTGGTCCTCTTCCTGGCGCTGCTGCTCAACGCCACCTACCTGCAGTACGTGCGCGCCGACGAGCTCGCCCAGGACCCCAACAACCGCCGGGTGATCGCGGCGGCGTTCTCCCGCGAGCGCGGCGCGATCCTGGTCGGCCGCCAGCCGGTCGCCGAGAGCGTGCCGATCGACGACCAGTACCGCTTCCAGCGCAAGTACCCCCAGCCGCTGCTCTACGCCCCCGTCACCGGCGCGTTCACCTACTTCACCCAGACCGGCCTGGAGAAGACCCAGAACGAGATCCTCTCCGGCGAGGACTCCCGGCTCTTCGTGACCCGGCTGATCGACATGCTGTCCAACACCGAGCCCAAGGGCGGCAGCGTACAGCTCACGCTGCACCCGCAGGCCCAGCGGGCGGCGTACGACGGCCTGGCGGCGCTGCCCGGCGACGTCGAGGGCGCGGTGGTCGCCCTGGAGCCGGCCAGCGGCAAGATCCTGGCGATGGTGTCGCTGCCCAGCTACGACCCGAACCGGCTGGCCAGCCACCAGCTCGGCGCGGTGGTCAAGGCCCAGCAGGAGCTCGAGGAGGATCCCGCCACCCCGCTGATCAACCGCGCCACGAGCACCCGGCTGCCGCCCGGCTCGACGTTCAAGATCGTCACCGCGTCTGCCGCCATCGAGAGCGGCGACTACGACTCCAGCTCCCAGGTGCCGGGCGGGCCGACGTACCAGCTGCCGCTGACCGAGGGCGAGACCGGCCTGATCGACAACGGCGGCCGCGACTGCGGCAACGGCCGGATCCCCTTCACCCAGGCCATGGAGAACTCCTGCAACACCACCTTCGCGGCGCTGGCCGTCGAGCTCGGCGCCGACGCGATGGAGGAGCAGGCGGAGAAGTTCGGCTTCAACTCCGAGTACCTGGAGGACCTGCCGATGGCCGAGTCGGTCTTCCCCACCGAGATGGACGCCGCGCAGACCGGCCAGTCCGGCATCGGCCAGTTCGAGGTGGCCTCGACGCCGCTGCAGATGGCGATGGTGGTCGCGGGGATCGGCAACGGCGGTTCGGTGATGAAGCCCTACCTGGTCGACGAGGTGCGCACCCCCAGCCTGCAGGTCCTGGAGCAGACCAAGCCCCAGGAGCTGAGCCAGGCGGTCTCCCCGAGCACCGCGAGCCAGGTCACCGACCTGCTCGTGTCGACGGTGGAGAACGGGACCGCATCCCCGGCGGCGATCCCCGGGGTCCAGGTGGCCGGCAAGACCGGCACCGCGCAGAGCGGGATCCCCGAGGTGCCGCCGTACGCCTGGTTCGTCTCGTTCGCGCCGGCCGACAATCCGCAGGTCGCGGTTGCTGTGATGATCGAGGCTGCGGACGTGGATCGAGGCGAGATTGCGGGCGGCCTGCTGGGCGGCCCGATCGCGAAGGCTGTCATGGAGGCGGTGATCACCCAATGAACGGTGAAGTCAACTACGCGGACGATGCCCATCGGTATCGGCTCGACTCGCTGATCGCGACCGGCGGCATGGGGCAGGTCTGGCGGGCGACCGACACGGTCCTCGGCCGCACCGTGGCCGTGAAGGTGCTCAAGGCCGAGTACGCCGAGGACCCGACCTTTCGGGCGCGCTTCGAGGTCGAGGCCCAGCACGCCGCAGCCCTGCAGCACCCCGGCATCGCGGCGGTCTTCGACTTCGGGGAGTCCGGCCCCAACGGCAGCGGCAGCCCCTACCTGGTGATGGAGCTGGTCGACGGCCAGCCGCTGTCGGTGCTGCTGCGCCCCGGCGCCCCGCTGGACCCCGACGCCACCCGCGCGCTGCTGGCCCAGGCGGCCGATGCGCTCGGTGCCGCGCACCGCAACGGCATCGTGCACCGCGACGTGAAGCCGGCGAACCTGCTCATCACCCCGGACCGCGAGGTCAAGGTCACCGACTTCGGCATCGCCCGGGCCGCCGAGGGCATGGCACTGACCCAGACCGGGCAGGTGATGGGCACCCCGCAGTACCTCGCCCCGGAGCAGGCCGAGGGTGGCCGCGCGACGCCGGCCTCCGACGTCTACTCCCTCGGCGTGGTGGCGTTCGAGTGCCTGACCGGACGGCGCCCGATCGAGGCCGAGACCGCCGTGGCCACCGCGGTGGCACACGTGCGCCAGCCGATGCCGGAGCTCCCGGACTTCGTGCCGACCGCGCTGGCCGCGGTGGTACGCCGGGCGATGGCCAAGGACCCGGCCCAGCGCTTCGCCGACGGTACGGCGTTCGCGGCGGCGCTGCGTGACCCCGCCTCGCACGCCGGGATCGTCCCGGTGCCCGAGCCGGTGACCACGGCGATCGCGGCCCCGCCCGTGGCCGGGCCGGGCACCACCGAGCTGCCGGTGACCCAGAGCCCACGCGGGCCGTCGTGGCCGCTGGCCGTGGCCGGCGTACTGCTGCTGGCGCTGCTGGTCGGCGGGCTGTTCTGGTGGGCCTCGCTCGGCGACGACGAGTCGGACACCCCCGAGCCCGACCTGACCTCGGAGGCCACCGAGTCCGAGTCGGAGTCCGAGAGCCCGGCGATGCTCGAGATCGACGCCGCGGACTACGTGGGCCGCGACGTTCGCGACGTGGCCCGGGAGCTGTCGCGGATGGGGCTGCAGGTCGTGCGCGAGGAGCGGGAGAACCCCGGCACCGAGACCCGCAACCAGGTCATCTCGTTGAACCCGACCGGCGCGCTGGAGGAGGGCGACCGGATCACGGTGACGTTCTGGGGGGCGCGGCCCGCGCAGACGCCCACCCCGGAGCCGACGCCGACCCCGGAGCCGACCCCCACCCCGACGCCCACGCCGGAGCCGACCGAGGAGGCGACCCCGACGCCGACGGGGGCCGAGTCCCCGACGCCGGCCGAGACCTCGGCGGCGACCGAGGAGAGCGAGTAACCCCCAAGTGAGAGGTCCCCGATGAGCAAGTCCGAGCCGACACTGGTCGGCGGCCGCTACGAGCTTGGCGAGCTGCTGGGTCGCGGCGGAATGGCCGAGGTGCGCAAGGGCACCGACACCCGCCTCGGCCGCACGGTGGCGGTCAAGCGCCTGCGCACCGACCTGGCCACCGACGCCACCTTCCAGGCGCGGTTCCGGCGGGAGGCGCAGTCGGCGGCCTCGCTCAACCACCCGGCGATCGTCTCGGTCTACGACACCGGCGAGGAGTGGACCCCCAACAACGGCCCCGACGGCGGGGTCTCCCAGCCCTACATCGTGATGGAGTACGTCGCCGGGCGCACCCTGCGCGACATCCTGCGCGAGGACCGCAAGATCCTGCCCGAGCGCGCCCTGGAGATCACCAGCGGCGTGCTTGCGGCGCTGGACTACAGCCACCGCGCCGGGATCATCCACCGCGACATCAAGCCCGGCAACGTGATGCTCACCCCCGGTGGCGAGGTCAAGGTGATGGACTTCGGGATCGCCCGGGCCGTCTCGGACGCCTCCAGCACCATGACCCAGACCGCGGCCGTGGTCGGGACCGCGCAGTACCTCTCGCCGGAGCAGGCGCGCGGCGAGACCGTCGACTCCCGCTCGGACGTCTACTCCACCGGCTGCCTGCTGTACGAGCTGCTGACCGGCCGCCCGCCGTTCGTGGGCGACAGCCCGGTCTCGGTGGCCTACCAGCACGTTCGCGAGCCGGTCACCCCGCCCTCGGACCACGATGAGGACCTGACGCCGGAGATCGACGCCATCGTGCTCAAGGCGCTGGCCAAGCGGGTCGAGGAGCGCTACCAGAGCGCCGCCGCCATGCGCACCGACATCGAGCGCTACCTGGCCGGTCACCCGGTGCGCCTGGCGCCGCCGGTGCTGCCGCCCCCGCCGCCGCCCACCGCCGCCACCGCCGTGGTGCCCGCCACCGACGTCACCGCCGAGCGGCCGGCCGTGGAGCACGAGGACCATCGCGGTCGCAACGGGCTGATCCTGATGATCGTCGCCCTGGCGATGGCCCTGGTGGCGGCGGCGGTGTTCCTGCTGCCGAAGCTCTTCGAGGAGGCCCCGGAGCAGACCCGGGTCCCCGACCTGGTCGGGATGACCGAGGCCGACGCCCGGCTGGAGATCGCCGACGCCGGCCTGAGCGTGGGCCGGGTGGACTACGAGTCGTCGGCCGACGAGCCGGCCGACACGGTGCTGCGCCAGGACCCGAACGGCACCTACGTCGACCCCGGGTCCGCGGTCAGCTTCGTGGTCTCCACCGGTGCGCCGGAGGTGGAGGTGCCGTTCCTGGTCGGGCAGGACCGGGCCGCGGCGCGCGACGTGCTGCACTCGCGCAACCTCAAGGTCAGGTTCGAGGAGAAGGACTCCGACGAGCCGAAGGGCCAGGTCGTGGAGACCAACCCGCCGGCCGGGCAGATGGTCGAGGAGAACAGCGTGGTGACGCTCTTCGTCTCCGACGGCCCGGAGAAGGTGCCGGACGTGGTCGGCCTGACCAGGCAGGACGCCGAGAAGACGCTCACCGCGGCCGGGTTCACCCCCGAGGTCGTGGAGTGGGCCGACACCACCGAGCCCAAGGGCACCGTGGTCCGGCAGGAGCCGACGGCCAACGGCGAGGCGCCGCAGGGCACCCGGGTGCTCATCTTCGTCTCCACCTACGTGGAGCCGACGCCGACGCCCACCCCGACGCCCACGCCGACGCCGCCGGCGCCCACCGACGTCATCCCGACCACGCCGACCCCGACGCCGACCGGCTGAGTCGGCGCTCGGTCGACCGGTCGGTTCACTCCGCGATCGGGACGGCGTAGCTGAAGCTCAGCAACCCGTCGTACGGCGGCGCGGCGGCGAACTCGGCGAGCTGGACCTCCCAGCCGATCGCGATCTCGGGGTCCGCGGCGTCCTCGCGGTAGTAGGTGAGGTACTCGTCCATCTCCAGCTCCCGCAGGATGTCGCCCTGCGGGCCGATCGCGGTGATGACGTACGGCGGCGAGTACGGCACACCCTGCAGCGTGACCGTGTTGCCGCTGCACTTGATGCCCGTGGTGGAGACGATGCGCTGGCCCTGGATGGTGATCGCCTCCGCGCCGCCGCGCCACATCGCGTTCACCACGGCCTGGATGTCCTGCTGGTGCACCACCAGGTCCTTCACGTCACCGGTGGTGGTCTCGATCAACTCGGTGCTGGCGTCGCTGAGGGTCACCGTGACCCCCGGCCCGGTGACCGGCCGCAGCCCGGCCGGGTCCTCGAGCACCGCGATCTGCTGGTTGAGCCGGTCGACGCCCTCGTCGTTCAGGTCCGTGCTCAGCCGCTCGATGTCGGCGTTCAGCTCGGCGACCCGCTCGGTCAGCGCGTTGGCCTCCTCGGACTCCGCGCGCACGAACGAGGCCAGGTCGGTGTAGCGGGTGGGGCGCAGGTCAGTGCCCTCGCTGCTCTGGGCGCTCACCACGAACAGCGCACCGCACATCAGGAACACCACGGGAGTCGCGAAGCGCCACACGCGTCGCGCGGGGGACGCGTGGGTTCCCTTCTCCATGGCGACTACGCTAGCCCCGCCCACCAATCAGCGAGAGGTAACCAGGTGTCCAAGATCAAGGCGAAGCAGGAGATCGTCGAGCCGGAGCGCGGTCGCATCTTCGGGATCCGCTTCCTGCTGGCCCTGTTGCTGGTGGTTCTGGGGATCGCGTGGATCGCCTACTACTACGTGGTGGTGCGGGTCGACCCGACGGCGTTCCCGCCCCCCAAGCCCGGCGGGCCCGCGTTCCTCGGCGACCTGGGCAAGTGGAACTACCTGATCGGCTTCGGGCTGCTGATGCTCGGGCTGGCCGTCTCGGCGCACCCCTCGACGCCGATGGGCCGGGGTCGCGGCGTGGTGATCGGGATGCTCGGCTGCTTCCTGATCGGCCTGCTGTGGATCTGCACGTTCTACGTGTTCAGCGGCGACAAGCTGGCCGACATCTGGGTCTTCAACGACCTGGGCAACTACAACCTGATGGTCGGCATCGCGTTCATGGCCGTCGGGTTCACCTTCGCCACGCGCTGGGAGTAACGCGCTGCCCGTGCACAGCTGGGGATGACCCTGTGCACAACTACACCCGTGTTATTCTCCACAGGGTTCTCCCCACCTGTGAACGAGCCCGCGTCAGTTCAGGATCTGCGCGCGCAGCACGATGAGCGCGAGGGTGGCCAAGGTGAGAGCCGCCAGCCCCGCGGCCTGCCACCACGACCGTCGGTCCCCGCGGGGCGCGAACGCCAGGATCGCCGCGGCCGCCGCGCCGCCGATCAGCCCGCCGACGTGCCCCTGCCACGAGATCCCGGGCATGGCGAAGGTGAAGACCAGGTTGACCACCAGCAGGCTGAGCACGCTGCGTACGTCGCCGTGCACCTTCCACGCGATCACCATCAGGGCGCCCATCAGCCCGAAGACCCCCCCGGAGGCGCCCAGGGTCCGGCTCAGCGGGTCGGCGAGCCAGAACACCATCGCGCCGGCGGTCAGCGTCGCGACCAGGTAGATGGCCAGGAAGCGGAGCCGCCCGAACGCCCGCTCCAGCGGCGGCCCCAGCACCCAGATGCCGATCGCGTTCAGGGCGATGTGCCACAGCCCGACATGGGTGAAGCCGTGGGTGACGGCCTGCCACCAGGCCCCGTCGTCGAGACCCATGACCCAGGTAGCGCCGGCGACCGTCTCGCACACCGGCTCCCCGAGCGTGGGGTAGAAACCGTTGAAGCCCTCGGTATAGCAGCGGCCCAGCGGGGACAGCATCAGCCGGGCCGCCACCCAGGAGTCGTTGCCGCCGGTGGCCACCACCGCCACCCAGACCAGGGCGTTGATCGCGATCAGCGCCAGGCTGGTGGTCGTGGGGTTGTCCGAGCGCTTACCGCCGTACGTCGCCCGGCCGGCCCGGGTGGTCTTGGCGCCCTCAGCCACGCAGTTGGGGCACTGGAATCCCACCGCGGCATCCCGCATGCAGTCCGGGCAGATCGGCCGTTCGCACCGCTGGCATCGGATGTAGGTCTCCCGGCCGGGGTGCCGATAGCAGGTCGGTGCCCCGGCCCCGGGAGGCCCGGACTGGTCGCTCAACGCATCAGCCAGGAGTCAGTGGCTGATCTCGACCGACTCGATGACCACCGGGTCCTTCGGCCGGTCCATCGGCCCGGTCTCGGTCCCGGCGATCGCGTCGACCACGTCGCGCGACTCCTGGTCGGCGACCTCGCCGAAGATGGTGTGCTTGAAGTTCAGCCACGGGGTGGGCCCGACGGTGATGAAGAACTGCGAGCCGTTGGTGCCCGGTCCGGCGTTGGCCATGGCCAGCAGGTAGGGCTTGTCGAAGACCAGCTCGGGGTGCGGCTCGTCCTTGAAGGTGTAGCCGGGGCCTCCGGTGCCGGTGCCCAACGGGCAACCGCCCTGGATCATGAAGCCCTCGATCACCCGGTGGAAGCCGAGGCCGTCGTAGTAGCGCACACCTGAGCGGCCGGCGTCGTCGACGAAGTCCTTCGTGCCCTCGGCGAGGGTGACGAAGTTGTCTACCGTCAAAGGCGCGTGATGGGGGAACAGGTTGATGACGATGTCGCCCCTGTTGGTCTTCAAGGTGGCCTTCTGGTCAGCCATGACTACCTCTCGATGGAGTGGGTACACACGATGTTGCTGCCCGATCCTGCCACGCCCGGCAAGTCCGCACAGGTAGGCACCTCCGCTGTTGCGTGTGGTGGACCCACTGGTGAGGTGTCTGTGGTGCGTGGTGAGATGGGAACACCACTTTGAGAAAGGTTCACCAGATGGGCATCGGCAGGAAGAAAACCCTCTTGGAACAGGCGCAGGACGTGGTCTCGGACGTGCTGGAGACGGCGATCTCCTCGGCCCATGACGCTGCGGCGAAGGCCGAGCCGCTGCTCGCCCAGGGCAAGGCCAAGGCCGCCGACGCGGTCACCGAGGGCAAGGCGAAGGCCGCCCCCCTGGTCTCGGACACCAAGGCGGCGCTCAAGGGCGAGAAGGCCGAGAAGAAGAAGGGCGGCAAGCTCAAGAAGACTCTCTTCATCGGCGGTCTGCTCGCGGCCGGCGGGGTGATCTTCAACAAGCTCCGGAGCAACCAGGAGGCCGCGAACTGGCAGACCTCCTACGTGCCCACCCCTCCCCCGACCACGAAGCCGACACCCGCCGCGTCCGGCATCAAGGTGCCGGACAACGAGGTGACCGACACCCCGGTCGCCGACGAGGCGGCCGCCGCGGTCGCGGCCGAGGCGGTCTCCGACGACCCGGGCGGGGCCAGCCCCGACGAGGCGGTCTCGGACGCCGTGAAGGAGCCGCACGAGGCCACCACCCCCGACGAGCCGGTGGAGTCGGTGGACCTCGAGGAGGCCAAGCAGGACAAGGAGTGACCTTGGCGCCCGCCCCCTTGTTGTCCAGGTGAACCCGGGGGCGGGTGGTCAGGTAACCCGGTTGGCGTCGACCCAGTCGTCGATGCGCTCCCACCAGTCGAAGAGCCAGTCGATTCGCTCGTCGCGCCCGGTGGGGATCTCGGCGCGCGGCACCTCCCACCAGCGCATCAGGATCTGCTTGTCCATCGGCAGCTCGCGCCAGATGTCGCCCACGGTGTCCAGGTGGTCCAGGCCCGCGTGCGCCACCATCAACACGTCCGCACCCGGCGCCGCATCGAGCGCCGCCAGGAAGCCGCCCGGTCGCGGCGCCAGCACGTGCATCATGCCCTCGGCGCGCTGGGCCATCCGCTCCATCCCGAGTTTGCGCAGCTTGGCGATGGCCCGGTCGCGGCGGGCCGGGGTGAAGTTCCCGCCCTCGGGGAAGATCACGAAGGCATCGTCGGCGTCCAGGCCCTGTGCCAGAGTCGCGATCTGGGCGACCAGGTCCTGGCCCTCCTCCGGGTTCGGGGAGATGAACCGGGCCGGCAGCCGGCTCAGCAGCACCGAGATCGCCGGGTCCCAGGCCAGAGTGTCCTTGAGCACCACCCGCGGCTCCCGGGCGTACCAGGCCATCAGGGCGTAGATGAGGATGAAGGAGTCGCCCGGTCCCGCGTGCCGGCAGCAGACCAGCACCGGCCGGTCGGGGTAGCGGTCCGGGCCGGCGCCGTCGGTGAGGATCCGCAGCGCCAGCACCCGGCGGGACTCGCGCACGAAGACCATCAGGAAGCCCTGGATCAGGTCGTAGTGGATGCCCGACCAGTACACCGACCTGATCCGGGCCCCGAAGCCGCTGGAGAGCCAGAACCCGAAGAGCACGACGAGCAGGATCCCCTCGAGCGTTAGGTACAGCACCGCGACCCAGGCGATGCGCAGCACCCGCCAGCGGCCGGGCAGCAGCGGCGAGAGGGCGGCCGCGGCGATCAGCCACAGCGGCGCCGTGAACCACAGCAGCACGGCCAGCAGCACGATGATCGGCGCGACCACCAGCCGCTGCAGCAGCCACTGCACCCGCGGGCTCACGCCAGACCGTCCAGGTACTCCCCGCACGCGTCGTACGTCGCGTCGATCCGAGCGTCGATGCTGCCGAAGTCGCGGTAGGCGAAGAGCGAGTCGTCCCGCTTCGACGTACCGGCGGCGGGCAGCACGTGCGCCTCCACGCCGTCCGGCAGCTCGGACATCTCGCGGACAAACCGGTGCCGCCGGGCGATCTCGAACGAGACCCGGGCCACCTCCCACGGCTTGGTCGGCGCAGTCAGCGGCCGGTCGATCCGCCCGACCTGCAGCACGAAGACCCGGGTCGCGCCGAGCCGCACCGCGCGCCCCAGCGGGATGGAGTTGACGATGCCGCCGTCCAGGTAGTGCTCGTCGCCGACCTTGGCCGGCGGCAGCAGCCCAGGTACGGCGGCGGAGGCGACCACCGCGTCGACCAGCGGCCCGGAGTCGAACCAGTGCTCGGCGGAGCGCTCGATGCTGGCCGCGCACGCCTGGAACCGCACCGGCAGGTCCGCGATCTCGACCTCCCCGAACTCCTCTCGCAGCATCTGCTGCAGCGGCATCGCCGAGTACACGTGCGTCTTGGTGCTGATGGCCCGGCGGACCGTGCGCAGCGCGCTGTCGCCGTACACCTCGCGCGACTTCGCCGCGGAGACCCAGAGCTCGGTGAGCCGCTCGATCACCCCGACGGTGGGGTCCTGGGCGACCATGGCGCCGTTGATCGCGCCGATGGAGGTGCCCAGCACCAGGTCCGGGGTGATGTCGCGCTCGAGGAGCGCCCGCAGCATGCCGACCTCGACGGCACCGAGGACGCCGCCGCCCCCGAGCACGAAGGCCGTCGTCATCGCGCGCTCCTGCTCGACCGGTTCACCCCGCGACTATCCCACCTGAGCGGGCTCGGCGCCGTTCAACTGGTCGGCGAACTCGGTCCGGACTCGGCTCGTGGCGCGCCGCTCGGCCCAGAAGGAGAGGATCGGGATGGTGCCGCAGAGCAGCGTCACCAGGGTGAAGGCGGTGTCCCACTTGGCCTTGCGGGCCAACGAGAAGGCCATCAGCAGGAAGATCATGTAGAGCCAGCCGTGCAGAGTGCCTAGCCACCCGGTGATGAACTCCCCGATCTCGTCGGCCCGGCTGCCCTCGTCGAACCAGTTCGGGGTGCTGGGGAAGACCCCCCACATGGAGCTGCCGTCGAAGTTCGAGAGCGGTACGCCGATGAGGCACAACACGATCAGCAGGACGCCGACGATGTTGGCCATGACCCGGTAGCGGGTGAGTGCAGCCTTCACGAGCCGACCGTATCGCCCGGCCGCAACTGGTCGGCACACCAGCGCCACCACATGAAGACCACGAACAGGCCGAAGACCCACCACTCGATCCCGTAGAGCAGGTTGCGCACCCCCGTGGTGCGCGCGACCTCGGGCACCTTCTCCAGGTCGGCCGGCTCGAGGCCGTCGGTGCCGGGGTTCACCGCGGGTGCGTCGGGGTCGACGATCGCGTAGGCGCCGTACAGGTCCTGGTCGATGTGCTGGATGGCGTCGGCGATCCGCACCTGCGGGATCACGTCGTCGGTGCGGTCCTCGTCGGTGACGCCCTGGCTGCCCTCGGGCGGCTGCAGCCACGCCACGAGCTCGGCGCGGCCCTCCGGGGGCGGCGGTACGTCGTCCAGGTCGCTGATCCACCCGCGCACCACCAGCAGGGCTGGCGCCTCGGCGGCCTCCCCTGCCTCGTGGTCCGCGCCGATGGCCAGCGGGGTCAGCACCCAGTAGCCCTCCTGGTCACCCTGCTGACGACCCGAGACCTTGATCGTGCTCTCCGGCACCCAGGTCCCGCTGAACGACGCCGGCCGACCGACCAGCGAGGAGGGGAAGGGGTCGTCGGGGCCGAGCGCGTCGGCCAGGTCGATCGGGGGCAGGTCCGCGCGCTCCGCCGCGGCGTCGCTGCGCTCGTCCTGCCACGCGCCGATCTGCCAGATCCCGAGCAGCCCGGCGACGGTGGTCAGCACCAGCGCCAGCAGATGCGCGCCCAGTGCGGTGGGGCGCAACAGGGCGGGGACTGACACGCTCCGGAGCCTAATCGGCGCCGCTCAGTCGGCCCCGATCAGGTCCTCCGGCCAGCCGCCCATCATTGCGGCCTACTGAAGTCACCATGTGGCGTCAGAAGGCCTGACTAACGGTTCTGCGACGACCACGCGACTGTGCTCCACCCGCGAGTGGCTCGGTAGTTCCGAGAGTCCACGACGTCCCAGGGCGTCCTCGGGCTAGCCCGAGCAGCCGCGCCGAATCACCGCGCGTGCGGTGGTGGCAACACCGAGGTCAACACCCTCGATGTCACCCCACCGTGTGCGCGCAGCACCTGCCATCTCCTCGAGCACGGCCATGGTCGGGCTGTTGGCCGGAGGCAACGAGTACCAGTCCCCCTCCATCTGCCAACCAAGCGCGGACAGCAACACGCTGACCTCACCCCGCCACTCCTGCGCCGGCACGCCGCTTCCCGCCACGGCCAGTGCCATCCAGCCGGCCTGACGATCAGAGTCCTTCGTGCCCAGCGGAAGACGCGAGACGAGGTGGCGCCACAACGCCATGGCGTCTCCGCGGCCACGACGACCCGCGGCTGTCGGGGAGAGACGCCCGCCGCGCACGGAGACCAGTCCGAGCGCCCTTGCCGCATCGCGGACCCTCGCCACCGGCGGCGTGAGGTCCTCGCGGTTGGCCTTGCCGATCCACCAGCCGGTGACGCCAATGCGCTCGGCGACCTGCTCGACGACGGCGGGCGGCAAGTAGCCGGCGGCGGTGAGCTTCACGCCGTCCCCGATGACGTCGAGGAACGTCCGGTAGGTCTCGGTCAGCCGTGCGGCCTCGGCCTCCCCGAGGTCAGCGCGACCGTGAGACATCGGCCGACCCAACACCTGGCGCAACAGTCGGATGCCCTGGCGGTCGAGTTGCTGGGACAGCTCCGCCAGCTCGCCGGTGACCGAGACCGGCTCGGCGACAGCGACGGCCAGCGCTGCGTTGGTCTCGTCGACGAAGTGATCGGGGTGCCAGTCGGGAGGCAGCCAAGCGTGGGCGTGGTCAGCGTTGTCGAAGACGCCCGGGAGGAGCGCGTCGTCGTACCCGCTGCGCACCCAGGCGGAGAGCTCCTCGTAGCCGCCCAACCCACCGCAGTCCTCCGGCGGGCAGGCCATCCGGCCGGCGATGCAGCGCACCGCCGGCGGTGCTTCGTCGAGCACCTCCTCGACCACCAGCCGGTGATCCCAGCCATCACCGAAGTCGTACGCGTACCAAAGCTCGTCACCCTTCGCAGCGACCAACTGGTCCATCCGGACGTCGTCCTCCAGCACCCCTTCGTCCCCCTCCTCGAGGTCGAAGTGGGTGACGAAGGAGGGCGATCGGTGGTCCCGACCGGTGCGGAACTGGTGTAGGTGGCTGTTGGTCCAGCCCATCGACGCCTGAATCACGTCGTGCAACCGCGGCAGGGTCAGGTCGCCCGGCAGTTCGAGGCGCCGCCAGACGGGCGGCTTCGCGCCATGCAGGTCGAGGCGCACCCGGAACCCTCGTACGTTGTTCGGGATCGGGCGCAGCGTCGGCTCTTCTTCGACCTCCAACTGCTCGAGGATGCTGGCCACCTGCCCGCTCATCAGCGCGTTGAGCAGCGCCCGCAACTCCTCCGGACTGGCGTCCGCCGCCAACTGCTGCACCAAGCGCTCGGCGTCACTCGATTCGGCCACGACGCCAAGTCAATCACCGTTTCCGCGCCCGCCACGCGTGGACCGGGTGACCGTCGCCCTCTGACGGCGCGCTGAGGGACTTGCCTTGTGGGACGGCGACGCCATCACGGGCGGAAGTAGTCGTAGAGCCCCTGGCTGATCGGCTCCGCGAACCGGAGTGTCATCGTGACGACCGGCAAGTCCGCCCCATTGGCGTCGGGCATCGTGGTCTGAACGGCGTCGTGAGCGGTGGCAACGCCAAGGTAGTAGTGGTCGGATTCGACGTCGTCCTTCTTCACGAAGACGTGTACGTCGACATCCCCCTCGACGATGGCCCTCACCTCGTCGCTGGCCAACGTGCGTCGGGATCGCGAGAACCACCGCATGCTGGTCTCGTCGAGCAGGGCGTCCTCGTAGGCCGTGCTCGCATCGATGTTCTCCGACTTGTGGAGAGTCACGAACACCGCGCACACATCGCGGCTCCGGTCGGTCTTGTACCCGTAGATAGTCGACGAAGTGCTCCGTGGCCAGCCGATGATTCGAGCGGCATCCCGTCGCGAGTACTGCAGGCCGGTCGTGAACTGGAGATCCGTCCGATAGCGACTGCGAGTCAGAGCCTCGCCGGTGATCAGCAGGTCGTCTACCTCCCATTGGAGCCGCTCCGAGGAAGCCAACTCGCTACGAAACGACTGAGTCAGCCGCACCTCATCGCTCTCGATCGTGACCAGCGGGTCGGCATACCTCTTCAGGTCGGATGCGGCATATCCGGCAAGGGTGAACGTGTCCAGGGCGGCCTGTACGACGCCCGCATCACTCACCAATCCCGCGTGAGCGAAGGCCGCCGCGATCTCGGGCCGCGTGACACTCACCCGGTCACGAAGCAGTCGCAGCAGGACGAACTCATGCAGCCGCTTCGCTGCGAGAACCTCGTGGGACAACAGACTCAACGAGCGAGAAGCAGTCTGTGACAGCTCCGCGTCAACCCGAAGCAGCCGCTGAACTAGACCTGGGTAGTGCTCGGCCTTGGTCGCCAGCAACACCGGATCGACCGATTCGAACCGGTAGAAGTCCCAGAGTCTCGGAACGCCGCCGACGCGGTGCTGCATTGCTTCGAGCGCCGACTTCAGTCGTCGCATGCTGTCGAGAGACACGGCCTCGATCGAGCGCAGGATCCGGTTACGGGAGACCTCGTCGAAGCTCACGCTGGAGAGCCCGGGCAGAACGCCGCCTTCCACTGTCTCATTGAGCTTCTCCCGCAGTGACTCCCGGTTGAGTGACTCGTCGCCGAAGAGCGCGATCGGGATGAGGAAGTTGTTGGTGTAGTTGCCGATGACGTCGATGACGACGAGATAGTCCTTGCCCTCGGCGAGCCGCAGGCCGCGGCCGAGCTGCTGGACGAACACGATTGCCGACTGAGTCTGACGCAGCATGACGACCTGGTTGACCCGGGGGATATCGACGCCCTCATTGAAGATGTCGACCGTGAGCAGGTAGTCCAAGTCGCCGGCCTGGAGCTCGGCCACCCTCTGCTCACGAACGGCGATCGAGTCATCGCCCGTGAGCGCGACCGTCCGGAGCGCCCGACCGGCGAGCTCGCATCCGGAGAGCGCCGCCGCCAGCGCGTGTGCTTCTTCCTTGCGGCTGCAGAAGATCAGTCCGCACGGCGGGACGCCCGCCTGTCCGTACTTCGCCAGAACCTCAACGAGGAACCGCACCCGCTCGGGGGTGATCAGCAGGCTCAGATCGGTCTCGTCGCTGGTTGTGCGTCCATCCTCGTAGGTGATGTCGCTGATTCCGTAGTAGTGGAATGGGCTGAGCATCTCGGCCTCAAGCGCATGGTTGAGCCGGATCTCGTAGGGCACGCAGTAGTCGAACAGCTCGAAGACGTTGAACCCGTCGGTGCGCTCAGGCGTCGCCGTCATACCAAGCAGGAATGCGGGCGTCAGCCGATCGATGACGCGCCGGTACGTCTCCGCTCCGGCACGGTGGGCCTCGTCGAGGATCACGTAGTCGAACGAATCGGGCGCGACCTCGGCGAGGACATGTGCCTGAGACAACGTCTGGATCGTCGCGAAGACGTACCGGCGATCACCTTGGCGTGCATTGCCGGTGAGCTTGCCGAAGTCGCTCGACGGTCCGCCCAGCACTCGTCGGTACTCCTCGACTGTGCGATCGAGGATCTGCTCTCGGTGGGCGACGAACAGCATCCGCTTCGGCGCAACGGCGCGCACGTCGAGCGCCGAAAGCATCGTCTTCCCCGTGCCGGTCGCTGAGATCACGATCGCCCGTCGGGAGCCTTCAGCCCGCGCCAGGTCCAGGGCGAGCAATGCGTCCTGCTGCATCACGTTCGGGCGTACCAAGACCGGCGTCTCCGCCGGCTCAGGCAGAGCCGGCATCGGGCCGCGCCGCGGGGGTGCGACATAGGCGTCGGCGTACGCCTCGATCCATTCCTCAGTGAGTGGCTCTGAACCCGCGACCTGCTCCTCGACAAGCCTGTCGATCTGGTGGGCGAGGTCGCTTCCTCGTGCGGCAGAGACCTTGAGGTTCCATTCGTGGTTGCGCGACAGCGCCTGGCTGGTGAGGTTGGAGCTGCCGATCATCGCGGTAACGCTCGGACCCTGATCGAAGATGTAGCCCTTCGGATGGAACCCGCGGGCCGTGTGACGTCGTACGTCGATGCCTGCGTGCTCGCGGAGTCTAAGAAGCTCAGCGAATGCCTCGGGTTGGTTGAAGCGCTGGTAGTCCGAGGTGATGATGCGGCCCCGGCCGGCGAAGTCGTAGAGATGCTGCATCAGCTGCGCAATCGCGCTCGGGGAGATGAAGGCGACAGAGAAGGTGAAGGCTTCGCAACGCCGAAGTTCCTCAAGGATGGCGTGTTCGACCGTGGAGCCATCGGCGTTCAACACCAAGCGCGGGTTGTACCGCCGTGGAGCGACGGCCTCGCTGGCGACGTACCCGAAGTCGATGTCGAGCTGGAATTGGCTCGGCCAGAATGGGTCAAGCGTCATGCGGCCGACACGATCTGCACGGCAGGGATGTCCGCCGGTGCCCAATCCAGGGCAGGCAGCTGCGCTGGTGACACCCATCGGATGTCTGCGTGCTCGGTGAGCTGGGGCGTGCCGTCGACGAGATGGCAACGAAAGGTCGTCAAGATGACGGTGCCGAAGTCGTACTCATGACTCGTGGTGGTCACTTCGTCACCCACCTCGATGTGACACCGGAGTTCCTCGCGGATCTCCCGCTCGAGGGCAGCTCGCGCAGTCTCGCCGGGCTCGATCTTGCCGCCCGGGAACTCCCACATTCCCCCCAGTGATCCACGATCAGCTCGCTGGGCGCACAGGATCAAGCCGTCACGTTCGATGATCGCGCCCACAACGACGATCTCCTTGCTCACTTGCACCTCCCGAATCAGGGCGAGCTTAGTGAAGAGATTTCGGGCGCAGTGCACTTCAACCGGGCGAGCTGAACTCGATCCCCTGCACGAAAACACCATCAGTGCGGCCTTTTCGAGTCACTATGTGGCTTCAGAAGGCCGCACTAACGGTTCGGCGATGCGTGCCGTCGAGTGAGTGGAGCCTAGGGGACTCGAACCCCTAACCCCCTGCTTGCAAAGCAGGTGCGCTACCAATTGCGCCAAGGCCCCTGGGTCAAGCGGGTGGGTGAAACTCGGCCGTGCGGGCCGCGTCGTACGGCAGGTCAGGCCTTCTTGACCGGGTCGGTCGCCTCGGCCCACAGTGCCTGCTCGGCCTTGCCCTCGTCCAGCTTCTTCTTGGCGAACACGGCACCGGCGGCGGCCAGGGCGAGAACCAGGAGCTTCTTCACGACGTTCCCCTTCGGTGGGCGATCAGGAGGTGCGGGACCGGTGGTCCGCACGGGTTTGGGTGGGCCTAACAGGACTTGAACCTGTGACCTCTTCCTTATCAGGGAAGCGCTCTAACCGTCTGAGCTATAGGCCCTCCCCCGGCCTGGCCGGGTGCAGCGCCGCGCGAGCGCGGCGACCGAGGCCGAACATTACCCGATGCCCGAGGAGGCCGACAAAACGCCTAGCGGTCGTCCTCGGCCAGGGTGAGCTCGATGCCGCCGAGCAGCGCGGCGGCCATGTTGTACATGAACGCACCCAGGGTCGCGATCGCCGTCAGCAGCACCACGTCGATGGCCGCGATCAGGATCGTGAAGCCCAGGACCCGGGACATCCCGACGTAGTTGGTCACGTCGAAGTCGCTGGGCTGGTCGCCCTCGACCACGCTGGCGACGGTGGAGTTGATCGAGTCCCAGACGCCGGCCGCGCCGAGCACCGACCACACGATGAAGACCGCCACGAAGAGCACGATCCCGGCCGCGATCGAGAGCAGGAACGACGCCTTCATCACCGACCACGGGTCGATCCG
>ERZ1645187.629-NODE-629-length-34684-cov-13.479714_pt1 | contig 34684 bp, 31 predicted proteins | sample MGYA00575352_ERZ1645187 | MGnify/ENA primary metagenome ERZ1645187 (study PRJEB40837, sample SAMN11349314) | freshwater sediment metagenome | isolation source: river sediment | host: Sediment | place: India: Wazaribad , New Delhi | collected 2017-02-21 ... | reverse complement strand
GGCTGCACGGTGAGCATTGTTCACAAAGATGCTGTTGACACCTTCATTCAACAGGTTGGAGCAGGCTATACCGAAAAAACAGGATTGACACCAAAATTCTATGTTGCACAGACGAGCGATGGCGGAAAACGGATTTTTTAAGGTTCTCAAAGCCCGAAACCAAATCCAATCCTGAACATCGGATTTTCGTAAGGCGAATCGAGTGTTTCGTTGAGGTTGTAGAGGATCATAATACTCGCATAACTGTTTCCGCCAAAGTATTGTCGGTAGCCCCCGCCAACAAAGACAGAATGAATCAAAATGCGCTCTTTTCCGGTCACGACTGAGGATTGGATAATGGCGCGCTGATAGCTCAGCAGCTCGTTTTCGAGGTGTGCAAACAATCCCTGAAAAATAACATACGACGTATAAAGTCCTCCGCCATAGTTGTTTGAGCTGAATTTAAAAAAATTGTCTTTATAGCTGTAATAATTGTAGGTCAATCGGGTGCCGGCTTCCCATCTTGGAGTGATGCGGTAACCGATGGTTGGCGATATAAGAATATTTGAGCCGTAGGAGGAAAAACCCATTCCAAAATCACCCCCAAAAACCAATTTGCTTTCTTTCGGTTCTACAGTTGCCACTTGCTGACCTTTCGTTGTGAAACCACATGAAATCACAATAAATAAAAACAGAATTAACTTTAAGCGTGAGAAAAAAACTGTTGACATGAGCAATGATTTTGGACAAAAATACAATAATTGGAAACATTCGACGCTTTATGATAGTTGTTTAACTTTGCAGCAAATTATTAGCCCCGGCGCATACCTTATCTATGACCCACAAATTCAGTCCATATTTTCTTCTGATTATTACCGGCATGATGCTATTTTTTTCGTGCCGGAAAGATAATCTGATCAGCCATGACAAAGATATTACACTGGCTTTCAGCAATGATTCGGTAATATTCGACACTGTTTTCACCAGTATTGGCACGATAACCAAAAGGTTGATGGTCTATAACAAAAGCAATAAACGTATAAATATCAGCAATATACAACTCAATGGCGGCAGCGCATCGGTTTTTAAGATGAATGTTGACGGCATTTCGGGCTCATCTGTCAGTGATGTTGAATTGGCTGCAAACGACAGTCTTTTTATTTTATTGAAAGCCACCATTGATCCATCAGATGAAAACAATCCTTTTGTGGTGGAGGATGATATTCATTTCCTAACCAATGGAAACGAACAAAGCGTGAAGCTGGTAGCTTGGGGACAAAACGCACATTATATCCTTGCAGACCAGAAAGTTGGAAATTTTCCAGAATTCAAGATCGTAGCCGACAGCAATGAAACAGTTCATTGGACAGCCGACAAACCTTATGTTGTTTATGGTTATGCACTCATTAATTCCTATGGCACACTGATCATTGATGCCGGAGCAAAAATCCATTTTCACAATGGTTCAGGGCTTTGGGCCTGGGTGGACGGCGTGCTGAAAGTACAGGGCACACTTGAAAATCCTGTTGTTTTTCAGGGCGACCGGCTTGATCCGGATTATCGCAATATTCCCGGGCAATGGGACCGTATCTGGCTCATGGAGGGCCGTGCAGGCTTCAATCACGAAATTGACCACGCCATCATTCGCAACGGATACATCGGTCTTCAGGTTGAATCGTTTCTGAGAGCAACTTCCAACCAGCTCACCATCAGCAATACTGTGATCGAAAACCATAGTGGATATGGTTTCCTTGGAAGGTATTTTGCTGTGGATGCAAGTAATCTTGTTTTGGCTAACTGCGGGCTATTTGCAGCCAAGATCGAAAGTGGAGGGGCATATTCTTTCAGACATTGTTCAATTGTAAATGAATGGAAATTTGGCGTAAGAAACTCTCCGGCACTCTATTTTCATAATGCAGGCTTAGATGCAGATAGCAATATCGTTGCTGTGCCATTAGACATTAGACTTGCGAATACAATCATTTACGGATCCTTAGAAAATGAAATCGAAAGAGATTTACTTGCCGGCGCAGATACTAATTATGTTTTCGACCATTGTCTGCTGCGCCTGAAAGATAACTGGAAAAACGAAGCTGCCTTCATCAACTGTATTCTGAACGAAGATCCGCTTTTCAGGGATTATGATGCTTTTAATTATGAGCCCGACACGCTTTCGCCTGTGATTGGCAAAGGCAAAGCAGAAATCGGATTCGAGATTCCTTTCGATCTGAATGGGGTAGCAAGGAGCAATCCACCGGATATTGGTGCCTATCAGTTTGTACCAAAAACCGGGGAGAAATAGTTGTATGATCATTGCTATCGGAGGAGCAAGCACTGCCGGCAAAACAACTCTTGCCCGCGCCTTACGTGAGTTTTATCACAACAGAAAAGTAATAACCCTCTGTCAGGACGATTTTGTCAGATCAGTTGAAAGCATCCCTTTGATTCGCGACAGGGTTGATTGGGAGCATCCCGCTTCCATTGACCATCAGGCATTTTTGAACGCCATTTTATCCGAGAGCAGGGAAAACGAAATTGTGATTGCAGAAGGATTAATGGTTTTCTGGCACGAAGAAATCTGCAGAATTTTTGACCGAAACATCTTTGTTCGGTTGGATTATAACACTTTTCTAAGACGCAAAGCATTGGACAACAGATGGGGACACGAACCTGAATGGTATGTCCAACATATCTGGAGCAGTTTTGAGGTTTATGGCCGCCCGCCTCAATCTGACAATCTACTCATTCTGGAAGGCACGAAAAGAATTGATTTACAAAAAGTTATTCAATACATAGGCATATGAAAACCACGAGTCAGGTTCTTTCCGCAACTGAGCTCTTCGTTCGTAATCATTTGGAAGGAAGCGAGCCGGGCCATGACTGGTCGCATGTTCAGCGGGTTTACAACACTGCTATGTTGTTGTCGGCCAGGCTTGAAGCTGATACATTTGTGGTGGCGCTTGCCAGTTTGCTGCATGATGTTGGCGATGCAAAATTTCATGATGGGGACGAAACCATTGGCCCTGAACTCATCAAATCATTCCTTCATTCGCAGGAAATCGAAGAAAACGTTTTTAAGGAAGTGATGTATATTATTGAAAATATGTCGTTTCGCAAAAGTTCCAATTTTCAAAACGAAAAAAGTCTGGAGTTCAAAATAGTTCAGGACGCCGACAGATTAGATTCAATTGGCGCTATCGGCATAGCTCGTGCGTTTAGTTTTGGTGGTTATAAGCGTCGCCCGTTTCATGTTCCAGGTTTGGTGTATGATGAAGATAATAAGTCAGTTACATATCAATCAGGTAAATCTCCTACCATTTATCACTTTTATGAAAAACTACTTCTCATCAAGGACATGATGAATACAGCACCTGCCAGGGAAATGGCAGAGCAGCGTCATCAATATATGCTTGACTTTCTTGAGCAGTTTTATAAAGAATGGGAAGGCTTATAATCGTAAAAGATCAAGGCTTTCAATACTTTAAAAAATCACCATACAATACCTGCAGATAGGCTTTACCTTCGCGCACAACCGAATCCTGCAGTGGCGCCGGAAGCGTATTTTGAAAATAACGATCAGCAAACTTATCCCAGACAAAAAAACCTTCGGGGCGCATCCAACCCAGGCCCTCGTTCAACTCAAAATATGCAAAAGGTTTGTAGCAGGCATTAAAGACGTTCTTGCTCCACAAAAAGCTTTCGCTGCTCAAATTCAATTGTTTGAGCAAAGTTGCAGGCAAATCGGTGTTTCCGCAAATTGGCATAAACGTTTTCCCCTTAAGTGAATCCTTTAAAGCCGGGCCACACAGAAGCAAGGGAATCTTGTGATAATCAAATGATTCGAGCGGGTGATTGCGGTAGGTGCCTTTGCTATGGTCGGCCATAATGATAAACAACGTATTGTCGAACCATTTCCGGCCCCTGGCTTCGGCAAAAAATGCTGCAATAGCTTTATCGGTATAATGCGCTCCGTTCACAAATTCCTTTTCGAGTTTGGGCCAGGTTATCAGCTGTTCCATCGGATAGTCGTAAGGAGCGTGCGAACTGAGGGTGAAAACTGTTGTAAAAAACGGTTCTTTCAATCGGTCTAATTGTCCGGCTACAAATGGCAACATAATTCCATCATGCACGCCTAAACGGCCACGCGGCAAATCGCCGGGCAGATCCTTACCTTCTACGATCACATCTATCTCATTAGATATCAGATAGGAAAGAATATTTCCATAGTTGAGTTGTCCACCAAAGTAAAATGCAGATTCGTATCCGCTGCCATTCAGGACTTTCGAAAATGAAGGCAATGAGGCATACTTATCAGGATGATCTGTGATGGTTGTGATTGGAATGCCGGGCAATCCGGCATACAGCGAACCAATAGCCTGCTGCGACCTGTTGGCATTGGCATAAAAGTGCGTAAACAGCAATCCATCTTTCTCCAGCTCTCTGAAATGAGGAGTGATGCCGGCCTCGCCACCTAAGGACTCGATCAAGTCGGCCGACCAGCTTTCGAGCAGCAACACAACAATATTCGGACGATCGAGTTTGAGAATTTTTGTTGTCGAATCTTTTTCAACAGCATGAATCTGCCTGACAATTGCACGTGCCTGGTCTTCAGGCATTACGGCAAAAATATTCTCTTTGTCGAGCCTCTGTGCATTGAGCAGGCTAAACGTAATGTTGTAAAATGAGTTTAACGACGCAGCATTAAGAATGGCATGTTTGCTGAAATAAGCCGAGCTGACACTCACCGGAATGGCAGCCCAGCCCCCGCGTGCTCCAAAAAAAAGAAGCGGTAAAAGCCAAATGATTGCAACCAGGTTTTTTGCTGACTTAGCTGCGATCAATCGGGCATCAGGCCGAAAAAAATGATAAAAAAGCCACAAGCCGGTAAGTGACAAAAGCACCCAAATAAAAATGAGCTGAAATGTTTGTCCGCCACCTGCAGTTTGAAAAACCTCTTCAGGCCTGGCAAGATAGCTGATTGCCTTTGCAGAGAGTTTTGATTTCCATTCACTGTAAAGACCTAATTCAGCGGCAGTTATTAGTGCATTAACCAAAATTAGAATTCCAACAAAGAACTGATTGAGGCGCAGAAATATATATTTTCCTGTGGCTGCATACGCCGAAAATAAAACGAACGAAAGCACAACAAGATAGCTGGCGGTGCTTAAGTCAAGTTTTAGGCTGTGGTAAAAGACTGCCGCTACTTCCTGCACTCCAATTCCATCCAAACTGATAAGGTGCAGGTGAAACAGCACGAACGCCACCCGTAGCAGGAAAAAATAAATCATCCAGAACAGCGCAAGTTTCAATGTCGAAATTGTCAAAAACTTCATAACGGCAAATGTGTGCAAATTTAAGCAATTAAACAAGCCTGCTAAATCAAGCGTTTATGATCGGTGTACTTGGCATAATTAACTATTTTTGCAGTCAAGTCAATTGACAATTCAGCAATATGTCTATCACACAAAACCTGCTCAGCATCAAAGAAACGCTTCCGGAAGAGGTGAGGCTTGTTGCCGTTTCCAAAACAATGCCAGTTGACGCCCTGCGCGAAGCATACGAGGCAGGCCAGCGGCACTTTGGTGAGAACAAAGTGCAGGAACTCACTGCTAAACAAGCAGAACTGCCTAACGATATCTGCTGGCATCTGATCGGACATCTGCAAACCAATAAGGTTAAATACATTGTTCCCTTTGTTGAATACATCGAGTCGGTTGACAGCCTGAAATTGCTTCGCGAAATCAACAAGGAAGCCTCGAAAGTAAAGCGAACGGTCAAATGTCTGCTCCAAATTCATATTGCCGAAGAAGAAACCAAATTTGGTCTGAACGAGGAAGAATTGACAGAGCTGGTGCAAACAGTTTTGGCTGGTCACTTTGAAAATGTGGTGATATGCGGATTGATGGGCATGGCAACTTTTACTGAGGACGAAAAGCAAATCAGAAAAGAGTTTAAAAGTCTCCGCAGAATTTTCGACAAGTTGAAGTCAAGCTATTTTATTGATAAAGAATATTTTAGAGAGCTTTCGATGGGCATGTCGGGCGATTATCAGATAGCTGTTGAAGAAGGCTCAACCAATGTACGAATTGGCAGCAGTATTTTTGGTGTCCGCATCTATCATTAATACAATTAAAATAATGAAATGCCTGAATATGAATGCAATGCAAAGGTACTTCAGGTTATTTTTTTCACTTCAACTCCTTATCCTCCTACTTTTTTTTAGCCCATCTGAGCTTTTTTCTCAATCCAAAGTTAGTGACTATGCTTTTGGCGATGGAGAAAAGCTCAACTACACCGTTTCGTACAATTGGGGCATTATCTGGATAAATGCAGGAGCAGTGGATTTTCATGCCCGTAAACAAAATAACAAAGAAGCCTCAGGCTGGCATTTTTTAAGTACAGGACATTCAGTTCCAAATTTAGACTGGCTCTACAAAGTAAGGGACACATTTGAGGTTTTCACTTCAAACAACGCCTTTCAACCGATGAAATTTCGCAGAAACAGTTTTGAAGGTGGCCATCAGGTATTTAACAGCTACACCTTTTATCCGCAGGAACACAAGGTTCATATCCTTGCTAAGGAGAGCAAGAAGCCCGATCTTGATACAACCTTGGTGATTGCCGGGAATATAACCGATGTGCTTACGGCGACCTACCTGACCCGCTCGCATGCTTTTAAACAAATGAAGGAGGGCGAAATTTTCCGGATCAGCATGCTCATTGACAACAAGATAACTTATCTTCCGATCGAATATCACGGAAAAGAGACGCTAAGAACACCCAATGGATTGAGTTTCGACTGTATCCGCTTCAGTGCCCGCATTGAGACCGGAACAATGTTTTTGGCCAATGAAAAAATTCAGGTTTGGGTGAGTGATGATGAAAATAAAATCCCAGTGCTCATCGAAGCCAAAATTAAAGTCGGGGCGATAAAAGTTCATTTAAACACTTTTGAGAATTTGCAGCATCCGCTCACATCATTTCATCCGTTGAGATAAAAAAAAGGCGGACAAAATGCCCGCCCTTATCTTCCTCAAACCTGTTATTACAATTTTCTCACTTTCGATGCGCCGCTTGTGTCAACGTTAAAGGTTTTGGGCTCTCCTTTGTATTTTACATCAGAGGCACCGCTGGCTTCAACTACAAGTTTTTCTGCTGCCGATACTTCGGCATAACTTGCACCACTGAGGTCGAGTTGAACTTCATTGGCATTAAAATCAGCAAGATACAGTTTAGAAGCCCCTGAACATTCAATAAAAACAGTATTCACATTGCCTTTAAGAATGAGTTTGGATGCACCGCTGAAGTCGGCTTTAAGATTTCGTACGTCAGCTGAAAAGTTAATTTCAGAAGCACCACTCCCCTCAATTCCAAGGCGATCGAAGCTAAGATTTTCGTCAGCGAACACTTTCACGGCTCCGCTGATATCAATATCCTCTAATTTAACAAATGTGATATAGGCTTTCATTTTGGTGTGTGGCCACACATTGTCGCGTGTGTAGATATTCAGTTCACCGCCTCTTACCTCGGTGATGATATCGCGCAACAGGTTGTCATCAGCTTCAATAACAACTGATTGTGTGCTTCCCTGTTTTAATACAACCTCAAATCCACCGCTAATATCAAGACCTGTAAAATTGCCAAGTTCTCTTGTTTCGGTCTTTTTTATACCGCTGCCCTTGACACCGAATGAACCTGCAAATGTGCATGATATTGCAAGTTGGCTCAGCAAAAACAGCAAAATGAAAGAAAAACCGGTTTGTGTTTTTTGTGTTCTCATTGTGATTAAGATTAAATGATAAACCAAAGACGCAGCGAAGTCGGAAAAGTTACAATTTCAGTAAAATAAATCAGCAAAATTGCCGATCCACATCGTCTCAATGTAGCAATACTTGCCCACACAGCTAAAAAGGGTAATTTTGCAGTATATAAACCGTAGATGCAAAACCAAATCCGCACTTCTCATTTTACAGCGCTGGCAGCCATGCTCCTCTGGGGCATTTCATACATCTGGATGAAAAGTCTGTTCTCGTTTTTGCAACCGGCCACTATCCTGGTTGCCAGACTTTTGATTTCAGGCCTGTTTTTATTTTTGCTGTTACTGCTCACACGCAAGCTCGAGAGGATTCAAAAAAAACATCTTCCGGTATTTCTGTTGTCGGCCTTTTTCAATCCATTTCTCTATTTCATGGGCGAAAGTCATGGACTTCAGCGCGTTTCGCCCACCATCAGCGCAGTCATCATCGCCACAATTCCGGTGTTTACACCCATTTTTGCACGCATCTTTCTGAAAGAAAAGCTCAGCAAGCTCAATATTTTCGGCATTGCAGTTTCTTTTGCAGGTGTGCTCATCATGCTTGTTACAAAAGACCTTTCGCTCACTGCTGATCCGGCCGGAATCATGATGTTGTTTGGTGCAGTGGCTTCGGCTATTGTTTACGGCATCGTTCTCAAAAAACTCACACTATTATATAGGGCATTGACGATTGTTTGGATTCAAAACCTCATCGGAATTTTCTATTTTGTGCCGGTTGCCTTGTACAAAGAATTTGAAAGTTTGCAGACATTTCAGTTTCAGGTGCAGATCGTAATGCCGATCCTCTTGTTGGGTGTTTTTTCCAGTTCGCTTGCATTTGTTTTTTTTACCATCTCTGTGAAAAACCTTGGAATAGCCAGATCGAATATTTACACCAATTTGATTCCTGTTTTTACAGCAATCTTCAGTATTTTAGTACTTTCAGAAATGCCGGATCAAAAGCAATGGCTCGGCATGGGATTGGTAATCAGCGGTGTAGTGTTGTCACAAAGACGGATAACCAAAACAGCAATTCTTAAAAAAACACTTTATTGAGATCAAAACAATAAAGATAAAATCACTAATTTTGAAGAAAATAGAAATTTATGTCAAAAAAACGGGTTCTTGTTTTGGGTGCCGGCTTGATTGGCCGCCCAATGGCGCTTGATCTGCAGCGCAATGATGAGTTTCAAGTAAGTGTTGTTGACATCAGCAGCAAAAATTTATCAAGGTTTGAAGGCAGCAACATCCAATGCCATCAGGCAGATTTTCGCGAACCCTCATCCTGGTTTTCGCTTACCGAATCACACGACTATTTCATCAATGCCGTGCCTGGATTTATCGGCTTTAGCACCTTGAAAGCTTTGATTAGTACCGGAAAACCAATCATTGATATCGCCTTTTACCCCGAAGACCCCTTAACACTTGATGATTTAGCCAAAAAACACCAAAGCACCGTTGTCTGCGACATGGGAGTTGCACCGGGAATGAGCCATCTTTTAAGCGGTTATGCCGCCTCGATGCTTGATCATATTGAGAGACTTGTGATCTATGTGGGTGGCTTGCCTGTTTTGCGGCAGCTTCCATGGCAATACAAAGCCGTGTTTTCGCCTTCTGATGTGATTGAAGAATATACCCGTCCGGCACGTCTTGTCGAAAACGGAAAAATCGTCATCAAAGAAGCATTGTCCGATGCCGAATTTCTTGATTTTGATGGCGTTGGAACATTAGAGGCTTTCAACAGCGATGGACTGAGGTCGCTGGTTTACACCATGAAAGCCGATTTCATGGCCGAAAAAACCTTGCGTTATCCCGGTCATATTGACCTGATAAAGGCATTGAAAAAAAGTGGATTCTTTAGTGAGGAAGCAATCAGTATTCATCAGCAAAATGTTGTGCCACTTGACTTTACGAAAACCATGCTGTTTGATCAATGGAAACTTAACGATGGCGAGGCTGACCTGACCGTAATGCGCATTGAGGCACAGGGAACAACAGCAAACAAACAAAAATCAACCATCAGTTTTGATTTGTTTGACAAGCCCGATATGAGCGGCGGAATACATTCGATGGCAAGAACAACAGGCTATGCTGCCACTTCGGCTTTAAGGATGATCCATCAAGGATTGCTCGATAAACCCGGGATACACATGCCTGAGTTTTTAGGGAAAGATGAAACAATCGTACAATTTATGCTGAACGATCAGTCACAACGCGGAATCAATTACAAAAAAACGATTTTAATGCATTGATCAAGAATGATTACCAGCAAATCAAACCCAAAGATCAAGAACCTGATACGGCTGCAAAAAAGCAGTGAACGTAAAAGTCAGAATCTTGTTCCGGTTGAAGGAATGCGCGAAATTGAGCGGGCTTTGCTATCTAAGTGGCAAGCCCACTCCTTCTTTTATTGCGAAGAACTTGCTGGTGATTTGCTGCATGAATTAAAAAAACTTATCAATCAGGATTGCGAAAAAGAGCAAGTAAGCCGCGAAATATTTGAGCATATAGCCTATCGCGAAGGTTCGGACGGACTCTACGCTTTGTTCAAGCCAAAAACACTTCAGTTAGATGCTGTACAACTTCCTGCAAAAGCCCTGGTGGTTGTGCTCGAAGGCGTTGAGAAACCCGGAAACCTTGGCGCAGTTTTGCGCACCACCGATGCAGCCGGAGTGGATGCAGTGATAGTTTGTGATCCGGCTACAGATTTGTACAATCCCAATGTAATACGGTCGAGCCTTGGATGCGTATTCTCTCAACAATTGGTTGCAACAAGCAGCCAGGAATGTATCAAATGGCTCAAAAAGAATGATATACAAATTTTTTGCACCGCCCTCACAGCCAGCAAAGATTATCTGGATGTTGATCTGCGTCCCTCCACAGCCCTGGTAATGGGAACCGAGGCCACCGGTCTTTCGCAGCAATGGTTAGAAGCTTCGAACCAAAACATCATCATCCCGATGAAGGGTATTGCCGATTCGCTCAACGTTTCTGTAACTACAGCCATCATGGTTTTCGAGGCTTTGCGCCAAAGAAATAATCATAGTTAATCCGTTCTTTTTCAGCAAATTATTTTCCAGCCGGAAAATTTACTCGGTTTGGAAAATTATTTTCTGCAGGCAGAGCAATTATTAAAAGACGTGATTACTTTTGCGTCGTGAAATTTGACAGCCTTTTACGATTGCTTAGCAGGCTGACGCTCATACTGTTTATCGCTATGACCGCCAACCTGGTACTTGCATTTTATTACCACGAAGCGCTACTGCCATTTACTTTGCCCGCCTTGTTTAACCTTGGCATGCACTTGTGGCTGCGCAGTGTCACACAAACAAAAGAACCTACACAGTTTAAGAAAAAAGAAGCTTATCTTACTGTTACGATTGCATGGTTTGTGATGTCGGGGATTGGCGCGATGCCGTACCTCATTTCGGGTTCGATTCCATCGCTCATTGATGCCTGGTTTGAATCGGTCTCAGGCTTCACCACCACCGGGTCGTCCATTTTGTCAGACATCGAAGCACTGCCAAAGTCAATTTTATTTTGGAGAAGCCTGACGCACTGGATCGGTGGCATTGGCATCATTTTATTGGTGATCATCATCATGCCAAGCGCGAAGATGAATAACTACACCGTCTTCTCGCTGGAGTCGTCGGTAAGAGAAAAGATACATCCCCGCATAAGATCGGTAGGCTTCAGGCTTTTGATCATCTATCTGATGCTAACAGTTGGCGAGATCACATTGCTTTTGTTGGGTGATATGAACCTTTTCGAGAGTGTTTGCCACACCTTTGGTACTGTGGCAACCGGAGGTTTTTCACCCAAAAACACAAGCATCATTGACTATTCGCCTTATATACAATATGTTATCTCAGTATTTATGATCCTTGGAGGAACAAATTTCATTGTTCATTACTATATTTTGCACCGGCAATTCAACAAGGTCAAGCAAAATGATGAACTGAAATTCTACCTTTCAACCATACTATATTCCACACTTTTCATCACCGTTGTTCTGATCTTACGAACCGACCGTGGTATCGAGAAGTCGTTCAGGGATGCGTTTTTTCAGGTTTCATCCATTGTAACATGCACCGGTTTTGCCTCGGATGATTATCTGTTATGGCCCGGATCGGCATCGCTGGCAATCTTTATTCTGCTCTTTGCAGGTGGCAGCACCGGGTCAACAGCAGGTGGTATAAAAATGGCAAGACACCTGCTTGCACTCAAATCAATAAAAAACTATATGCGCTCGCAACTGCATCCAAACGCAGTTTATGTGCTGAAAATGAACAACAAAACAATCAGTCAAGCTGACGGGAATGCTGTAATCTCCTATATTTACTGGTATTTGCTTGTGTTTGTTATTGGTAGTGTTTTGCTGGTTATAACCGGAGTTGACCTCATCTCTTCGACAAGCGGAGTGGCAACAGCCATGGGAGGAATCGGCCCGGGATTTGGAACAATCGGACCGGTTTCGAATTTTGCGCACCTGCCCGCACTTTCCAAAACAATACTTTCGTTGGCAATGCTGCTTGGCAGGCTCGAAATATATCCGTTGGTTCTTCTGCTCTCCATGTCGTTCTGGAAGAAATAAGCACAGTCTGCCTTTCAACAAACAAACTCAGCAGCAATAAACAACATGATTGCTGCCGGGCAGTCTGCCTTCAAAAGCAAAATACATCTTTTATCTGATTTTAAAAACCTGTTCGAAATCAGGATAATCGCAAAAAAACAGGCTTTCTGCATTTCCACGGTAAAAACTTTGGCAATATAAACTTTTTGTAACGCGGCATCTTAGTCATAACCAGCGGTTTTGTAACGAATATTGAAAGCGAAATTGACATCATTATGATTTTGCAGCTTATATTTGCCGAAAGACAATAATCATAGACATAGAAACTTCATGCCGCCAAGTGAAACTTTTATCCGCAAAGGTATTATTACCCAAAGCAACCCTATACCTCTGACACATGGTGCAAGCATTTCACCTGCAGGAATTTATGTATTAGTTCAGAAAATAAAAAGATATTTGCGAATCGGTTTTTTGCTGCATTTAATGACAATTGCCGGAATTGCCATAGCGGTATATTTTTTTAACCTTGCACAACACATTGGTTTTGAAAGCATCCGGATCGAAACCCTGTTTTACCTCTATTTATCAGCTTACGGCGCAAGTTTGCCACTTTTTGCGCAATTAGATGCACGCAGCAGGTATCAAAATTATAAGTTGATGAAGGATAAACTTTATCGGTACGGCTTTTCAAAAAGAATTGTTGAACCGCTTAGCTGGTCGCGCTGTCAACGCGACGCTATTCAGGTAGCAGCCGATGATCTTGGTTATTCGAAAGAAATGAAAAGTCTTTTTAAATCATTAGGATTCAAATGGTTTCACATCATTCCGAGAATACTTATCCGAAATCCAAGATTGATATTAACCAAAGCTTATTGGAATAAAACACTTTTTGTAAAACATTATACGCTAAAAAACTTCCCTTACTAAACATCAAAAAACCATTGAGAGCGTGGAGTTTTGACAACTTCAAAATCTAATCGTTTCAAACTAAACCAAAAAGAGGAACATCATGCGAAGCCGGCTTATTTATCTGTTGTTGATCATGTTATCTGGCAGTATTTTACCATGCAACGGACAAACCGACACCACTGCTGCCTTGTATTCCAATCAGCCATTTATCCGGTATTATGACACCCTCATAAATGTGAAGTTGAAGGTTCATACTGATTATGAGACATTTGAACAAACCAGCGGATCAAACTACCATGTTGATCTCAGACCAAACATCCTGCTTTCGACAAAAATAGGTGTCAGTTACCGTTTCATCTCCTTCGGCTTTGGCTTCTCCCCTGCATTTCTACCAGGAAATAACGAAACCGATCTGAAAGGGAAGACAAGGAGCTGGTCGTTTGGCATTGGTACAACAGGCCGGATAATTCAGGAAGCCAACATTGGATATGTTAAAGGATTCTATCTTAAAAACACCGGCGAGCTCGTCCCGGGATGGGTTGAAGGACAAGACCCATATCTTCAGGTGCCTGATTTGACGGTGATTATGCTGAATGGTGCAACAGGTTTTAAGTTTAACCGCAATTATTCAATTTCAGCTCAACACAGCCAAACGCAGGCACAATTGCGAAGTGCCGGAAGTTTCATCCCTATATTGAGTTATGATTATTATGCAATTGATAACAAACCCAAAACCGGCAGTGATGTTAATTCGCAACTTTCGGGCAATTTGCGGCTGATTGCCAATTTTGGTTACGCCTACACCTTTGTTTTTGCAAGGCAGTTTTATCTTGCAGCCTTTGTTCAACCCGGTATTGGGCTTCAGCACACGAAACTTATCACCCGTATGATTGATGGAGATGTGAAAAATCGCTACAACGATCCATTATTCAGAATGCAGGAAAAAATTGGACTTGGTTATCAGGGAGATAGATTCTTTGGCGGTTTGGAAGGTTTCTTTTCACAATCATGGATAAACGAAAACAACAATGCCGCCCAATTGAAAACAAACAGGGTTTATTATCAGTTTTTTGTTGGTTATCGTTTTAATACACCAAAATTTGTCAGAAAATCCACCGATGCCGTGAAGGGCGTCATTCCCCGTCCGATAAGAAATATCATTGAATAAAAGGCAATTTGTCATGAAAGATTTTTGCAAAACACACTTATTCAACTACCTGATTTTCATTGCGCTGCTTTTATCAAGTCAGCATGTAGCATCAGCCGTCCAGGTTGCAGCAAATAACAATTCGGACGACACAAGCCAATTGATCAGGAACAGCAATATTTTTCTGCATCAGAATCTATCGCTTTGGATACAGAAAAGCCTCAAAAAATAAACAAGGTCAGGATCGAACTGAGTGAAGCCACGGACTCAGCTGCGCTGTTTGAGCAACTCAGCGAGATTTCCAACAGCAAAGAGATGATCCTAAAGAATCTTGACTACAACGCACATGCTTTAAAATCAGGCAAGTCACTGATTTGAAAGCTGAATTGGACGTAGAAATCAAAAACACTGTTGATATCAGCCCCGAATGCCAGGTTAGTCACTTGCAGTTTCAATTGTTTATCGTCCAAAGGAAGACCCAGCAATAGACGACCCACTGTTGAAGCGCTGTTATCGGCAATATCGAAATCAACGAGTTCGATATTCATGCCGTTACTATTTGAAAAATGCAGCTCACAACCCTCGGTTCTCAGGCCTTTCAAAACAGGGTGTTTGTGCGGTTCTGTCGCCAATAGTTCGAAGGCCAATTTTCGGGCGTTCAATAAAAGATGAATTTTAGGTGAAGACAACGAAATATTTGTTGTTCCCCCGGAAAAATCATTGAGATTGATTTTTAAACCTTGACCACCGGATTTTCCTGATCTTTTCTTTTGATGTATATCTATTTGGATATCAGCATTTAATGTATGATACCTAAACTTTTCGACACGAAGTCCGGAGTCATCGCTAAAACTTAATCCCTCAACACGAAGTTGAACCAATTCTGAGACAATATTTTCGGTTCTAAGTGTAAGCTTTCGGGCGGCGAAGTTTCCATTCACACCTGTAAAATATGCATCAAGCATTTCGGCATCGCGTTGCTTTTCATGAATTCTGGCTTTTGCAAAGCCTGCATAATTGATTGCATTAAGATAGTCTTCGGCTGATGCTGCATGGAGCATTGCATTAACATTGATATTTAGGTCTGTGTTATTTACAAACAGTTTAAGCTTGTTTTCCACTTCAATATCAAAACGCCCGCCTTTCAGCCTGAATTCATTAAGTTTAATCTTTTCTTTCAGCACCTTCATGTTTTGATCTGCTGAAGGTGACGCACTTGAATCCGCGCTGCTCTTTTTAGCGATAAACAAGCTGATATCCGGTTGATCAAGAAAAGCTTTCGTTGCATCAATGCGGCTCTCGGTTAGCAAGGCTGCCCAGCTCAGGCTATAGAGTTCGAAACGCAATGCCTTGATATACTTTATCTTAGATTTTTTATTAAGGTGTGTTGGTTTTAGCTCGAAGTCGCTCAGAATTATTTTTTTGTTCAAGAGGCTCAGGCTGTCAAAAGTGAGTTGATACAAGCTGTCGGCTGTTATAAAAGATGTTTTCTTTCCATTTTTCGTCAACTCCATTTTCACCGAGGCATTGTGCAGCGCAAGGTGTCCGGCATCCTTAGAGCCGGTGATAGCAGCTATTTTATGTCCAAAATGAAAATCTTCACTTAGCCGGTGCTTTGTCTTCTTGGGTTTTGAGGTGATGTTCAGCGCAAGGTCAAGCACAGGATTCACACAATAGGCCGAATCAAAAACAAGGTGCTTGTTATTTACGAAAGCATTGAGGTCCAATTTAATAATGCGAATCGAATCGAGATATAAGCTATAATGATTTCCTTCATGTTTTCTTGAATGGTTGTAGATGTAGCAACTGTCCAGCTTTATGATCCTGCTTTTCGTACCCATCCAAAATCGCTTAAACCGGATGCTCCCGGCGCTGTCACCCAAAGCCAGATCGGCATTGTAAACCTCTAAAACAATTCTGTCGGTATAAAGAAATTTGTTTTTATCTGCAGCATTCTCTTTGATGAATGAATCTATCGTCAAATAAATATTTGAGAGAACCTGTGGAGTAGTATCGTATAACGTGCTTTCAAAGATTTTAAAAGTAGCATTGGTGAGTTTAAATGAATTAAGCTGCACCACTTTCAACATATTTGGCAATAAACAAACCAATCACATAGCGTGATTAGCGGGGTTTGCAAGTGTTATTTCATCCCGAATCAAAACAGCAAAAGCATGGAGGTTCAATTGTTCATGTTGACCGGAACGACCTAACAATCATATTGTTAATGAATTAACAAACAAAAAATCATTACCGCAATAAAAAGTTATCAACAATGCAACCCTTTCAATTATGTTCAATAACTTCATTACGAACATATTAGGGTCTTTACTATAAAAATTCAACTTAACGATTATGTTAAAAAGCATTTGTTAGTAAAGGTTATTTCTATATTTGCCCGGGCTTAAAAGAAGTTATTGATTAAAATTTACAGCTTTGGAAAAAATCAAAATCACTGAAATAAATGGCATTCAGCTATATAACAGTTTTATTGCCGGCGCTCAGCGTATTTTCGAAAACCAACAACTGCTCAACAAAATCAACGTATTCCCGGTAGCAGATGCCGACACAGGCACCAATTTGGCAAGCACGATGCGCAGTATCGTAAATGCCGCACAACCCCAATCCAATCTTAAACTTACTGCTGTTGCCTTGGCCGATGCAGCTTTGACGGGAGCCAGAGGCAACTCCGGAATTATTTTTGCTCAATTTTTATATGGATTCAGCAACGAAATCAAGGAAGAGGCTACACTCTCTCCCAGCGCTTTTGCTGAATACATGAAAAACGCAGTGCGATATGCTTACGAAGCCATTGCCAATCCCATGGAAGGCACTATGATTTCGGTGATCAAAGATTGGGCTGAGTATATTTACCAACTCAAGGATCATATCGAAGACTTCATTAATATGCTGATTGACGGCCTGTTAAAAGCTGTTGAATCACTAAACAATACAACCCAAAAAATGGCTGTTCTGGCAAAAGCCGGTGTGGTTGATGCCGGCGCAAAGGGTTTTGTTGTTTTTCTGGAAGGCATGCTCGATTATTTTAAAAACGGGCAAATGGAAGTACATATCAATACCGATGCCCTCATTATTGAAGAGGCCGTTGATGCTATCAGCCATGACGACATTACCTTTCGCTATTGCACAGAGGCAATGATCAATGGAAAAAACCTCAAAAGAGAAGAATTTGCAAAAGTAATGGAACGTTTTGGCGATTCAATGGTTATTGCCGGTTCGCCCGAAAAAATGAGAATACACATCCACACTGACGCACCCTGGCAATTGTTTGAAGATATCGCCCATTTTGGAACGATTACATACAAAAAGGTGGACGATATGGTGATGCAAAATGAAATTGCTTCAAACAGGAAATTCCCTATCGGACTTTTGACCGATTCAACCTGCGACATTCCAAAAGAACTACTCGAAAAATATCAGATTCAGGTTGTTCCACTTACAGTTCATTTTGGCGATGAGTTCTTTATTGACCGTATAACACTTCAGCCCGAGCAGTTTTTCAAAAAACTTGAAACATCGGCTGTTCATCCTACAAGTGCGCAACCCACTTTCCCTGAATTTGTAAACCGTTACAATTATATGTCCTCCCATTTTGATTCTGTGATTGGGGTTCATATTTCGTCAGGTATGAGCGGAACGTGGCAAAACAGCCTGAATGCTTCGCGCAAGGCCATGGAAGAATCGAAAAAGAAGATTTCGGTTGTTGACAGCAAACGTTTGACAAGCGCATTGGGCCTGACCGTTTTGCGCGCGGCCGAAGCAATCGAAAACGGGCTGGGACATGATGAAATTGTTTCGCAGTTATCATCATGGCATGAGAAATCAAAGATTTTAGTCACATCGCGCAGCATGAAATTCATGGTGAGAAGCGGACGTGTGAGCAAAACCAAAGGCATCGTAGGTAAAATTTTCGGTATCAAACCTATCGTTGAAGTGATGAACCATGGCAAAACAGAAGTTTTTGGTAAGCCACTCTCCGAAAAAGCAAGCATGAAAATGGTGATGAAAGAGATGGAACGCTTCATTGGCAACAACGAGGTGTGGGGTTATGCCATCACACATTCAGCCAACACGGAAGGAGCTATGTGGTATGCCGGACAAATGGAGGCTATCACAGGTCAAAAGCCGGTTTTCATCAACCAGGCCTCGCCTGTTCTGGCAGCAAATGTTGGTCTGGGCGTTGTTGCACTGTCGGTTTTGCTGAAATAAACCAAAATCACACAGATATTGAGGCAGGTCAAAGCGACCTGCCTTTTTTTTTGATTCATTCTAAATATGGTCATGCGAAAGGCAGTTCCAAGCCATTTGCCTACTTTTGCCCCAAACATTTTATTCCTATCACAATTTATCAAAAGGTATGATCACAAGGCAACTCACTCATCCTGAAAGCATCGTTGTTGTTGGCGGCTCGAACGACACCACCAAACCGGGCGGAAAAGTCCTGAAAAACATCATTGACGGTGGTTTTGCAGGAAAAATTTCTGTGCTCAACCCGAAAGAAACACTTGTACAGGGCATAGAATCATTTCCGGATTTGAAAAACCTGCCCGATACTGATCTTGCAATTATTGCCATTGCAGCCCGCTTTGTTCCCGATCTTGTTGAGGAGTTGGCAAGTACAAAAAAAACAAAGGCTTTCATCGTCCTTTCAGCAGGATTCAGCGAGGAAAGTGCTGAGGGGAAAGCCCTTGAAGACAGAATTGTCGCCTCGGTAAATGCAGTGAACGGATCGCTCATCGGACCAAACTGTGTAGGCATTCTCACGCCGCAACACCACAGCATTTTCACCTACCCCATTCCGCCACTCAATCCCAAAGGCTGCGATTTCATCTCCAGCTCCGGCGCCACTGCCTGTTTCATAATGGAAGCCGGCATACCCAAAGGTCTCAGCTTTGCGAATGTTTATTCAGTTGGAAATTCCGCCCAAATGGGTATTGAGGAAATCCTTTGCCACCTTGATGAGACCTTCGACCCTGAAACAGATTCGGCTGTCAAATTACTCTACATGGAAACCATCTCGCGGCCTGATCTTTTGCTGAAACACGCGCGGTCGCTCATTGCGAAGGGATGCAGGATTGCTGCTATCAAAGCCGGAAGCAGTGAAGCCGGCAGCCGCGCAGCATCGTCGCACACCGGTGCTTTGGCCAGTCCTGACCTTGCAGTTGATGCACTCTTTCGCAAAGCAGGCATCGTGCGTTGCTATGGGCGCGAAGACCTTATTGCCGTGGCCTCTCTTTTTATGCATCCCGAACTCAATGGCAAAAAAATAGCAATCATCACACATGCAGGAGGCCCTGCAGTGATGCTGACCGATGCCCTTTCGGCAGGCGGCCTCGAAATCCCCCATATCGAAGGTGCTGCGGCAGAGAAACTTAAAGCAAAACTCTTTCCCGGATCATCGGTTGCAAACCCAATTGATTTTCTTGCAACAGGCACAGCTGAACAACTAGGTTTTATTATTGATGCAGTGGAAAATGACTTTCAGGACATTGATGGAATGGTTGTCATATTTGGTACGCCCGGACTCAACAGTATTTTTGATGTGTACGAGCTGCTCGATCAAAAGATGAAAAACGCCAAAAAACCCATTTATCCTGTTTTACCTTCTATTCTTACCGCAGCTGAAGAGGTTGCATTTTTCTTGTCGAAAGGACGTATTAACTTTCCCGACGAAGCTTCGCTCGGTGTGGCGATGTCAAGAGTATATCATACCCCAAAACCGGCAAATTTACACCATGAAACGTTAACTGTTGACAATCAGAAAATCAGGAATATTATTGATTCGGCCGAAAACGGCTATCTGGCTCCGGCACAGGTGGAGGCTTTGCTTGATGCAGCCGGTATTGCGCGAGCCGGCGAAGCTGTGGTGAAAAGTGCTCCCGAAGCTGTGACCGAAGCGGCCAAACTCGGCTATCCTGTGGTGATGAAAGTTGTTGGACCAATTCATAAATCTGATGTCGGAGGAGTGGTACTGAATGTGAAAGATGCCGAAACAGTGGCAGCCGAGTTTGAAAGAATGTTAAAAATCAAGGACACCACCGCTATTCTTATTCAACCGATGCTGAGTGGACTTGAGCTATTTGCAGGTGCTAAAAAAGAAGGCTTGTTTGGTCATATGCTGCTCTGTGGTTTAGGAGGAATTTTTATTGAAGTACTTAAAGATGTTGCTTCAGAGCTTGTGCCGATTGACCGCACAATGGCCCACACCATGATAAAAAAACTGAAAAGCTACGCACTGCTCGAAGGAGTGAGAGGACAGCAAAGCATTGATATTGATGCATTTGCAACTGTTTTAGTCAGACTTTCAGCCTTATTGCAGATTGCCCCCGAAATCAGTGAGCTGGACCTAAATCCGCTGCTCGGAACTTCAAAAGCCGTTGTAGCTGTTGATGCACGTATCAACATCAATAAATAAGGCGATGAAAAAAAACGATCTGATATTTCTTGCATCAGTTGTTGCTGTTGTAGCTGCTTTCGCATTAATTCCCAAGCTACTTGATATTTACAAGACGTATAACAACCAACATGGCATGTGGATGAGCTTTCTTAAGTTCGCACTATTAGCCACCCTGGGAGAATCAATTGCTCTGCGGATCAGAACCGGAAAATACAATGAAAAAGGTTTCGGCTTGCTGCCACGCGCCTTAGTTTGGGGGTTTCTTGGACTGACAATAAAGCTGGCTTTCGTGGTTTTCGCCAACGGTGTGCCCGTGTTTTTAGCATATCTTGGTTTTGAAGGCGCACTCACAGCCATGAAAACAGGATTGGGATGGAGCATGTTATTAACTGCATTCAGCATCAGTACTGCCATGAACTTGATATATGCACCGGTGATGATGACCTTTCACAAAATCACTGACATACACATTACAGATAACGGTGGAACGCTATCGGGTTTGTTTCGTCCAATACAATTTGGAAAGATAATCAGCAAGCTCGACTGGAATCGTCAATGGAACTTTGTATTTAAAAAAACAATCCCTTTTTTCTGGATTCCGGCACACACCATCACCTTTCTTTTGCCCGAAAGTATGCAGGTGCTTTTTGCTGCTTTGCTGGGAATTGCCTTGGGAGTGTTGCTCAGCCTGCGTAAAGGCTGAAACCACCAAACCAACGATAAATCGGCTGTCAATTATTGACGTTTCGGAAATCAATCTGTTATAATCATTCTAAATTAGCAAAATAACGCAAACGATTGCGCTACAGTCAGGCTTTTTGATATCTTTGTGCAAAGACTAACAATGAGACATTTTTGATTAATGTTTTCATAGTGAGTAAAATACCAATAGCATGAAGATAACACCAATAGATTATTCCACCGTAGCGCGCAAAATCTCAGAAAGCGGTATAGCCAAAATCGGACGCGCTTCTATCAGAGAAATTAAGAAACTTATTGACAACATTGAGCTGGAAACAGGGCAAAAGTTTGTTCGCATGGAGATGGGCATTCCCGGGCTTCCTCCCGCCAGTGCAGGCGTTGAAGGTCAAATCGAAGCACTGCGCAAGGGTGTTGCCGCAATCTATCCCGACATCCATGGCATCGCACCGTTGAAGCAGGAGATTTCGCGTTTTGTGAAGCTTTTCATGAATATTGAAGTAAGTCCTGAAGGATGTATTCCAACGGTTGGAAGCATGCAGGGAGGCTTTGCAAGCTTTCTGACGCTGAGCCGCATCTGTGAAAAACGTAACACAACACTTTTCATTGATCCCGGTTTCCCCGTTCATAAACAACAACACAGGGTGCTTAATCTGCCTTTCGAAAGCTTTGATGTGTATAACTTTCGCGGAGATAAGCTGTATGACAAACTAAAATCATACCTCGATAAAGGTCACATCCACTCAATTCTTTACAGCAATCCCAACAATCCATCCTGGATTTGTTTCACCGAAAAAGAACTCAAGATCATTGGCGATCTTGCCAATGAATATGACATTGTGATCATGGAAGACCTTGCCTACTTTGGCATGGACTTCCGTCAGGATTTCAGCAAGCCCGGTGAACCACCTTATCAGCCATCTGTGGCAAACTACACAAATAAATACATCCTCTTCATTTCCAGCTCCAAGGCATTCAGCTATGCCGGCGAACGAATTGGCATGATGGTGCTCAGCGATGTGATGTATCAAACACGTTATCCCGACTTAAAGCGTTTTTATCCGAACGATCAGTTTGGATACACGATGATTTACGGCACTTTGTATCCACTCAGTTCGGGAACATCACACTCTGCGCAATACGGACTCACTGCCATTCTCAAAGCAGCTAACGAAGGCAAATTCAATTTTGTTGAAGATGTGAAAACATATGGCGAAAAAGCTGCAGTGATGAAAAGACTGTTTACTGAAAATGGTTTCAGCATCGTTTATGACAAAGACGAAGACAAGCCTATTGCAGACGGATTCTACTTCACATACTCCTATCCGGGTTTCAGCGGAGTTGATCTGCTTGAAGAAATGCTATATTATGGAATCAGCGCTATATCGCTTGATATCACCGGCAGTGAGCGTCACGAAGGAATCAGGGCCTGCACCTCGCTTATTCAACCTGAACAATTTCCAACACTTGAGGCCAGGCTAAAACAGTTTAACATTGATCATCCGCTCCAATAAGCAATCGAAAAATTAATAAAAAACCGAAGATTATTGCCAGGAGAATATTATTTAAAATTAATATAAATAACATATTTACAAGCAAATAGACCTTATCAGCAGCCTGTCGGCTTTGATTGATTCAGTAAATTTGCAGCTTAACAAAAAATCAAAAAAAGAAAGATATGGCTAAAGTCAGAGGTGCCATTGTTGTTGACGAAGCAAAGTGCAAGGGATGCGGTGTATGCGTTCCGGCCTGTCCCACTTCGGTCATCGCATTGGCAAAAGAAGTGAATAGCAAGGGCTATAACTATGCATATATGGAGCTTCCGGACGAATGTATCGGATGTGCCAATTGTGCCATAGTTTGTCCGGATGGTGTAATCACAGTTTACAAACTTAAGCTGTAAAAAGGGTAACACTAAAACTCGAAACTATGGGAGAATTAAAACTAATGAAAGGAAACGAGGCATTGGCCGAGGCAGCGATACGCGCCGGTGCTGATGCTTATTTTGGCTACCCTATCACTCCACAGTCGGAAGTGATTGAATACCTGATGGCCGAAAAGCCTTGGGAGCGCACAGGCATGGTGGTGTTGCAGGCCGAAAGCGAAGTTGCAGCCATCAATATGGTTTATGGTGCTGCCGGTGCCGGCAAGCGTGTGATGACATCTTCATCTTCGCCCGGCGTGAGCCTGAAACAGGAAGGTTTGTCTTATATCGCAGGTTCAGAGCTGCCATGCGTTTATGCCAATGTGGTTCGTGGCGGCCCGGGATTGGGAACCATTCAACCTTCGCAGGCTGATTACTTTCAGAGCACAAAAGGCGGCGGTCATGGCGATTACCGTCAAATAGTGCTTGCGCCGGCATCGGTGCAGGAAATGTCCGATTTTGTAAAGCTCGGTTTTGAACTGGCTTTCAAATACCGCATTGCCGTGCTGATCCTCTCCGACGGTGTTATTGGTCAGATGATGGAAAAAGTTGAGTTGTTCGATCCAATTCCACGCATGACTGATGATGAAATCGTTGAAAAATATCCATGGGCAACCACCGGAAAGAAAAAAGGAACAGCACGCAGAATCATCACCTCGCTCGACCTCGATTCGCACAAAATGGAAGAACACAACCATCACCTTCAGGCAAAATACAAAACCATTTCCGAAAACGAAGTGCGTTATGAACTTTTTGACTGTGATGATGCTGAATACATCTTTGTAGCATATGGCTCGAGTGCCCGAATCGCCCAAAAGTCAGTACAGCTTGCCCGCGCCAAAGGCATCAAAGCTGGGCTGTTTCGCTTGATAAGCCTTTACCCATTCCCTGGAAAAGAGATGGCAGCCCTCTGCAAAAAGGGTGTAAAAGGCTGGCTGGCAGTTGAAATGAGTGCCGGACAAATGGTTGAAGACGTGATGCTTTCGGTAAAAGGATGCGCAAAAGTGGCACATTATGGCCGATATGGTGGAATTGTACATTCACCAGAAGAGGTACTTCACGCGATGGAAGAAAAAATCATAGGAGAATAATCAGATGGCAACAGTAACACTCCAAGAAATAATTAAGCCCGAGAACCTGGTTTATAAAAAAACCGATCTCATGACCGACAAGGCCCTGAGCTATTGTCCGGGTTGTGGCCATGGAACTGCTCACCGCATCACCATGGAAGTGCTCGAAGAGCTGGGAATGGAAGAGAACACAATCGGCGTTGCGCCAGTTGGCTGCTCTGTTTTGGCCTACGAATTCATGAATATTGACATGACTCAGGCTGCTCACGGCCGTGCGCCAGCTGTGGCAACCGGAATCAAAAGGGTTTGGCCAAACAAGATTGTGTTTACTTATCAAGGTGATGGCGACCTTGCTGCCATTGGCACAGCTGAAACCATTCACGCATGCAACCGTGGCGAAAAAATTGTGATCATCTTTGTGAACAACGGCATTTACGGTATGACCGGAGGCCAAATGGCACCTACCACGCTGCCGGGCATGAAATCGTCAACCTCGCCCTATGGCAGAGAAGTAGAAATGATGGGAAATCCACTCAAAATGACCGAGTTAGTAGCCCAGTTACCCGGAACTTATTTTGTTTCGCGTCAGGCTGTTCACACGCCTACTGCCGTCAGAAGAGCAAAAAAAGCTATCAGAAAAGCATTCGAAAACCAGCGCGACAACAAGCCCGGGCTTTCGTTTGTTGAAATCGTCTCGAACTGCAACTCAGGCTGGAAAATGACCCCGACCGATGCAAATAAATGGATGGAAGACAATATGTTTCCATTCTATCCGCTTGGCGACATCAAAATGGATGGTCAATTGTTGAAATGATAATAAAAAAGTAAAGCAATGACAGAAGAAATGATTATAGCCGGTTTTGGCGGACAAGGTGTACTTTCAATGGGTAAGATATTGGCCTACAGTGGCATTATGCAAGACCAGGAAGTGAGCTGGATGCCATCATACGGCCCCGAAATGCGTGGCGGAACAGCCAATGTGGTTGTCATCGTAAGCGACGAACGCATTAGTTCGCCGGTGCTAACGGTTTTTGACACAGCCATCATCCTCAATCAGCAGTCAATGGATAAATTTGAAAAGTCAGTAAAACCAGGTGGCGTTCTCATCTATGATCCCAATGGAATCACCCATCACCCGTTGCGTACCGACATCAATATTTTTCAGATAGAAGGCGCGCGTCTTGCATCAGAAATGGGCAATGCCAAAATCTTCAATATGGTGGTGCTCGGTGCTTACCTGAAGGTGAAACCGGTTGTTAAAATCGAAAACGTGATCAAAGGACTAAAAAAATCCTTGCCGGAGCGTTACCACAAATTGATTCCGATGAACGAAGATGCCCTTAATATGGGTATGAAGAATGTTGTTAAATACAACTAATTCAAATACAACACTTTAAAAAAGCCATCCATCCTGATGGCTTTTTTTGTTTTATTTGTCCTATGAATGAAGTATTGAAAAAGCAGCTCGATGATGCCGTTGGTCTTTATAACAACAAGGCATTTATTGCTGACGACCCCATTTGCATACCGCACCGCTTTGAAAGAAAAGAAGACATTGAAATTTCCGGGTTTCTGACAGCCTTATTGGCCTGGGGGCAACGCAAAACCATCATCAACAAAGCAAATGTGCTAATGAAGAAGATGGACAACGAACCATTTTTGTTCATCACACAAGCACCCGAAGCAACAATTGGTCAGTTAGATGATTTTGTACACCGCACATTCAACGGTGATGACTGCATCACCTTGATACACGCACTTAGGCAAATCTATTTGGAGCATGGTGGTCTGGAAACAGTTTTTAGTAAGGGCTTTAAAATCGGAGGCGCCTATGAGGCAATAGAAGATTTGCACCAGCTTGTGTTTTCTTATCCTCACCTTGACCGCACACGTAAACATCTTGCACGCCCATCAGCCGGATCAGCAGCAAAACGCATCAATATGTTTTTACGCTGGATGGTGAGGCATGACAAAAAAGGAGTAGATTTTGGTTTATGGAATACCATTAGTCCATCTGCACTCATTTGTCCGCTTGATGTTCACAGTGGAAACACAGCCCGGAAACTCGGTTTACTCAGCCGCAAACAAAACGACTGGCAGGCAGCACTCGAACTCACCCAAAACCTACGCATATTCGATCCAAACGATCCTGTAAAATACGATTTTGCTTTGTTTGGAACAGGTGTTTCACATGCGGCTTTTCCTTACCTTTGACGTCAAAATTCAACGTATTCTATATAAAACATGCTGCAATATCCAAATACCGACTGGAAAAAGAAATGGTATGTAATTATATTTCAACATCATACTAAAGGAGGCAGACTGTTCGATCTGATTTTGCTCTGGTTGATTTTGCTGAGTGTGGTAGCAGTAATTGTTGACAGTTCTACATTCATTCACGATAAATACCAGGTCATACTGTTTAGTTTGGAATGGTTGATCACAATTGCTTTCAGCATTGAATATGCCGTCAGGATCATCGTATCGCCTGTTAAAAGAAAATACATCCTGAGTTTTTATGGCATCATTGATCTTTTGGCCATCATCCCTACCTATCTTAGCTTGTTTGTTACCGGCAGTCAGTTTTTGATTGTCATCCGGGTTTTAAGGCTATTGAGGGTTTTCAGAATTCTTAAACTTTCTTCATTTACATCTGCCGGTTTATTTTTGATCCAGGCGCTCAAGAATTCAAGAGAAAAAATCGTTGTTTTCTTTGGAGCTGTTTTGCTGTTGGTCACCATTGTCGGCACAATCATGTACCTTGTTGAGGGACCTGCATCAGGCTTTGACAGTATAGCGGTGTCTATCTATTGGGCTATTGTGACCATCACCACTGTTGGTTACGGCGATATCAGCCCGGCAACCTCCCTGGGTCAGTTTATTGCATCCGTCCTGATGCTTACAGGTTATGCCATAATTGCTGTTCCGACGGGGATTCTAAGCTCTGAATTCAACAGCGCAAAAAAGAAACAGAATCCTGAACCCGGCAAAGCCAGATGCAAAGCTTGTGGTTTTGGCCTCATCAGGCCGCACTACAACTTTTGTCCGCATTGTGGTGTGACTCTAAACGATACGGAGGACAAACAAATTACAAATCAGAATATTACAGAAGACAAACCAGAATAATCATCACAAAATATGACACAAAATCAAAACGCATTTACAGAAGCAATCCGTCAGGGATATGAATTTAAAGGATCAAGCATTGTGCTGGGAGGTGCCATTCTGCATGGAGAGGCTGTGGAAGGATTGCAGGTGAAAGCACCATTGAAGATGCTGAACCGTCATGGATTGATCGCCGGTGCAACAGGAAGTGGAAAGACAAAGACGCTGCAAGGCCTGGCCGAAAGGCTTTCCGACAACGGTGTTGCCGTTTTGATGATGGATGTGAAAGGCGATTTGAGCGGTATTTCTCAGGCCGGAAACAGTCATCCAAAGATTGAAGAACGTCAGCAGAAAATTGGCATCCCATGGAGAGCAGAGGCCTATCCGGTTGAGTTTTTGACAATATCGAACGAGCAGGGCGTGCGTATGCGTGCCACTATCAGTGAGTTTGGACCGGTTTTGCTGAGCAAGATTCTCGACTTGAACGAAACCCAGCAGGGAATGGTAGCACTTGCCTTCAAATACTGCGATGACAAGGCGCTGCCTTTGCTCGACATCAAAGATTTCAGGGCGGTACTTCAGCACATTTCAGGCGACGCAAAAAACGAAGTACAACAAAAATACGGCCTCATCAGCACAGCCACCATTGGCACTATCATGCGAAAACTGCTCGAACTTGAGCAACAAGGAGCTGAGTTGTTTTTTGGCGAAAGAAGTTTTGACGTAGAAGATTTTCTCAGGCTAAGCCCCGAAGGAAAAGGAATCATCCACCTGCTGAGGCTGACCGATATACAAAGCAAACCAAAGCTGTTTTCAACTTTCATGCTTTGTCTTCTGGCCGAAATTTATGAAAAATATCCCGAACGCGGCGACATGGAACAGCCTGAGCTTGTGATATTTATTGACGAGGCTCACTTGATTTTCAAAGAAGCATCAAAAGCTTTGCTCGATCAAATAGAAGCCATCGTTAAGCTCATTCGATCAAAAGGTGTTGGGATATTCTTCTGCACGCAAAACCCGGGCGACATTCCGGATGCAGTGCTTAGCCAACTTGGATTCAAGATACAACATGCTTTGAGAGCCTTCACAGCCAAAGACCGCAAGGAAATAAAACAGGTAGCCGAAAACTACCCAACCAGCCCATTCTACGCAACAGAAGAATTGCTCACATCGGTAGGTATCGGCGAGGCTATCATCACCATGCTCAACGAGAAAGGGACGCCAACACCGCTTGTTCACTGTCTGCTGCAGGCACCACGTTCAAGGATGGATGTGATTTCAGAGGCAGAAATGCAGCAAATCCTCAAAAAAAGTCAGCTGTTGATGAAATACAATGAAGCCATTGACCGTGAGAGTGCGTTTGAGATGCTACAACAAAAGGTTTCATTCCAAAGACATTTTGAAGAACCTAAAAACCTTGACAGACGGCAGCCCGGAAGAACCCGGACCGAAGAAAGCACTTTTGAAACTGTGATGAAAAGCCCGGTCACAAACACCATCATAAGAGAAGTTACGCGCGGACTCCTGGGAGTACTGGGATTTCAGACCACAAAACGCAGAAGGTAATTTTGACAAATTTATATCCGGATATCTGTACTGCCATACAATTGAAAAGGCAGCATGCCGTTATATTGTGTATTTTTGACAAAATTTCGTTCACGCATGAAGTTCAATAGTAGGAATGGTTGGAAACTGTCATTATCATTTGTGTTTTACTGTATTATTGGTTTTTACACATCTGTCATTCATGCGCAGGACACCATCCCCGTTGCACCCAAGGTAAAAGCTCCGCCCATTGACTCAACAATAGTTTCTTATTTTGGCAGGACATACGACAGTCTGGCCAATGGTTTCGTTCATTTTGTTGACACCAATTTGCTGCTTGTCTCACGTTTTGATGCGCTGAGTAAACAGAGCGACCCCATTCAAACCCTCAGCAATGCAGGACTTGCTCATCAATCAATGGTGTTCAGGCCCGAATTTTTGAATGGTTTCGACATGAAGCGAAATCCCTATGGTGCTTTTGTCCACAACAGCCAAAGCGTCAAATACCTCGATCCGACCGCCCCAATCACCGAAATCGGTTATTTGATGGGAGCAAAAAAAGAACAGCAATTAAACGTGCTTTTTGGAAGACAGCTGGCTCCACGCCTTTTCGTCGGTATGAATTTTGAACTCGTTGACTCAAGAGGCCCATATAAAAACAACAGTACAACAAACTCAAGCGTATATTTTACAGCACGTTACAAAACAAAGGATAGCCGCTATGGGGTGTTGGCAAACTATTTCAACAACAGGCTTTCAATGGCAGAAAACGGCGGCATTGTCAACGACAGCGATTTCGAAAACAACACGGAGTTTGACCGCAGGGTTATTGCTGTAAATCTTGAAAAAGCCTACAACAAATACAAGCAATCGGGATTTGGTTTTGAACACTATTTCATCCTCTTGCCCGAAAAGCGTCAAACTTCCGACAGCACCTCGGTTCACCGCAGGTTTCAGCTAGGGCGAATCACACATCAATTTGAATATCAACGCAATCAGTCAATATATTCAGAAGCTTTGCCCCTGGCTGCCTTTTACCAGCCTTTTGATATAGTGTTCGACTCGACCGAAACCTACGACAGCACCTACCAGTCAGTTGTCAGAAACAGGTTTTACTGGAGCACGCTTGGTTACAGAACCCACAAAAAAGACAATCCATTCCATCTTTTTGCCGGCGTTGAGCTGGCCAACAGCCTGAACAGCGATTCGCTGTATAAGCAAAAAATATGGCAGATTAATCCGTATGGCGGCATCAACATTGCACTTTTCAAGTCGTTTTACCTGAATGGATCAGCCAAACTGATCACCGGAAATCAATCGGCGGGCGACTTTGAGGTTTATGGAAAACTCAGGCAGTTTCTGGGTACAGAACAAAGAAACCTTGGCAACCTGTTTTTCAGCATCAGGCTCATCAACCAGAGTCCTTCGTGGTTTTATGAGCGCTATCAGTCCAACCATTTCCGCTGGGATCAAAAGCTGGAAAAGTCAACATTTTTTACACTCAACGGAGGTTATAAATTTAAAGACTTTGAAGCCGGAGCTGAGTCGCATATCATTGACAAATATGTATTTCTCAATGCCGAAGCAAGAGCCATGCAAACAAGCGGCACGATAAAAATTCTTCGTCTGTTTGCCAACCTGCATTTCTCGCCAGGGAAATTTGATATCATCGCCAATGCTAATTACCAGCTGAGTGATAACGACACAATCATCAGCCTTCCGACACTTACGGCAAAACTCAGACTTGCCTTTAGTCAGCAATTGTTCAACAACGCAGCTATTTTTCAGCCGGGCATCGAAGCTTATTGGTTTACAAGTTATTATGCGGATGCCTACATGCCTGCACTAAGGGCATTTTATCCTCAGCGGGAAAAAGCGATCGGAATCTATCCTTTTGTTGATGTTTATATCTCACTCAAGGTGAAAAGAGCCAGAATTTTCCTGCAGTACAACAATCTTTTTGGTTTGGCCGGACAATACAATTACTACACCACTTTGCACTATCCGGCGCGCGACCCCCGCTTCAATTTTGGAGTTAGCTGGAGATTTTATCAATAAACAGGCAAAGCCCCTGATGTCGGACAAACGGTGATAACAATGCTATTCCTTCTTATTGTTTGGCATCTCGAATTTTTCTCCGGTTTCTTCAATCACCATTTTTTTGTAGGAGTCTTCGTATCCGGGAAACTCCGGTGATGCAGGATAACCCCATTGATTGCGTTTGAAGCTGCCGTTTTCTTCTTGTTTCACATTGCCATCAAGGTATTTTACAAGCAGAAATTCATATAACTTCGACCACTTTTCCAGCGTAAGACCAGCCATTGAAGCTGAATAGTCGGTAAGGAAATCTTTGGCAAGTTCAGGGTTGGAGTGCCAAAGTTTCAGGGCAGCCTCGTCAACAGCAGCTGTATTTTCTTTGAACTTATTCTCAAGCTCACTTTGCACTTTCTGCAAGTCGGGCATCAGCCTGTTATAAAACAAATAAGCGAAGTGAGCCACGCGGTTAAATACCCAAAAAGCTGCATCATGTTTGTAGGTCAAAATGTCGCCATAGCCTTCGCTCCAATTTTGCGGAACAGCTTTGATGCTGCTGTAGAAAGGCACATAAACCGTGGTGCCGGCATCATCAACACCAAACCAAAATATGCCACCTACGGCATCGGGCAACCACGAGCGCATTTGTGCCACAAAAGAAAATCCGGTTTGCTGTGTAGCTGTCACCCTTTCATGAAAATATTCTTTTCCGTCGAATTTCCAGGTGAGAGGCCGCCAGCGGTAGGGCAATCCAAATGGTCCAGCTCCGGCATCCTTCGACATATCCAGTTCTGTTCCCTGCAGATAGTCACGTTTGAACGACATCAAATCCTGCGGACTAAGTTTCCGCTTTGGTTTCACAAACAAAGGCAACCGCTTGCTGTTCTGCTCTCCTACCGCATACTTCCAGTAGTCTTCCATCCCATCCGTCACATGATTGAACATACTCCAAACACGCAACTCACAAAAACGTGCAGCATCAAAGCTTAGCGGTGCATAAACATCGCTGAAACTAAATTCTTCGTTCGACCCGTTGAACCAGCCATTTGCCCTGGCAAAATCAATCACATCATGCGCATAAATAAAATGCAACTCCTTCTGATTCAGCATATCAAACTGTTTACTATTGATGCTTACCTTACCATCCGATTGCGGAAAACCGGTTATTCTGGCGTGGTTGGCATGAGCCGAAACATAACCATCCGGAATACGAACTGCAACCCACACCGCACCTTTATTTATGTTCACATATTTTTTGGTTCGTTTATCAAACTCCATCTTTGTTCCCTTGCCCACGATTTCCATAATCCATACCTCATTAGGGTCACCGACGGAAAAAGATTCACCCGAGCTCGCATAGCCATAGTTCTCAACCAGTTCCGCGATAACCCTGATGGCTTCGCGGGCCGTTTTTGAACGTTGAAGTGCCACAAACATCAGGTAAGCATAATCCATCACACCGGTTGAGTCGGTGAGTTCGTTGCGTCCTCCAAAAGTTGTTTCACCCATCGAAACCTGAAACTCGTTCATGAAACCGAGGGTTTGATAAGTATGTGCCACCTGAGGAATCTGACCTAATGGTTTGGCCGTTCCCCTGTCATAAATTGTCAACATACTTCCCTGCGGCCAATCGTGTGCAGCACTGAAATAGAGCTCACCATAACGTATGTGTGAATCTGCAGCATAGCTCACCATGGCGGAACCATCAACTGAGGCGCCTTTGCTTACGAGATAATTTGTACAGGCAGAGAGTTGTTGCCACCCGGTCAGAAAAATCAATACCAAAGAAAATCCAATCGGAATAAATGTCCTGCGCATAAAATTTCAAATTTTGAGGAGCTAAGGTAGTCATTTCGTTTGTCATGGGCGCCACAAGCTCGCGAACCAGAGTCAGAATCGAAGAAATTTTCGTTTACAACACATTTAAAAAGCAGCATATCAAATCTTTAGCTTTCAGCCAAAAATGCAGCTCGACTTAGGGTGCAAGATGGTTTGAAAGTGTAAAAAAGTTGTACTTTTATCTTTTTGAGGGTCAAATACTTAAAGCAGCTTCCGGGCATAAAAAAAATCGGTATAAGTAAGCAATTATTTCATAGTTTTGCGGTATCGGCAAAAGCCTGTGGCCATCGTCCGGAAGAATTCGTTTTTGTATTCATTTCTAATACCTTAAGTGCCTTATGAGAAAATGGCGTGTTGAAGACTCAGCAGAATTGTACAATATCAATGGCTGGGGCATCAACTACTTTTCAATCAATGAAAAAGGAAATGTGATTGTTACACCAAAAAAAGACGCAGCAGAAGTTGACATGAAAGAGCTTTTGGATGAGTTGATGTTGCGGGATGTTTCAACACCGGTGCTGCTTCGTTTTCCTGACATCCTCGACAGCAGGATTGAGCTGATGGATACCTGTTTTAAAATTGCAGCTGCTGAGTATGAATTCAAGGGGCAAAATTTTATTGTTTACCCAATCAAGGTAAACCAGATGCGCCCTGTGGTTGAAGAAATTGTGAGTCATGGCAAGAAATTCAACATAGGCCTTGAAGCCGGTTCGAAACCGGAGCTGCACACGGTTCTGGCAATCAATACCGACAATGATTCATTGATCATTTGCAATGGCTACAAGGATGAGAGCTATATTGAGCTTGCATTGTTGGCGCAGAAGATGGGTCGCACCATCTTTATTGTTGTTGAAAAGATGAATGAGCTCAAACTCATCACAAGGGTTGCAAAACGCTTGAAAGTAAAGCCAAACATCGGCATTCGCATCAAGCTGGCCAGTTCAGGAAGCGGCAAATGGGAAGATTCGGGCGGCGATGTCAGCAAATTCGGGCTTACCTCAAGCGAGCTCCTCGAAGCACTCGATTACCTTGAACGGAACAACCTGAAGGAATGTCTGCGATTGGTTCATTTTCACATTGGAAGTCAGGTAAATAAAATCCGACGTATCAAAATAGCGCTCCGTGAAGCTGCCCAGTTTTATGTTCAGATTTACAAAATGGGCTTTCATCTTGAGTTTGTTGACGTGGGAGGCGGTCTCGGTGTTGATTACGATGGAACACGTTCGGCCAACAGTGGCAGCAGCGTGAACTACAGCATTCAGGAATATGTGAATGATGCCACTTTTGCCATGGTGGATGCCAGCGACAAAAACGAAATCCCTCACCCAAATATCATTACAGAGTCGGGCCGCTCGCTCACTGCCCATCATTCAGTGCTTGTTTTTGAGGTCCTCGAACATGCTTCGCTCTCAACCTGGGATGATGATGAGGAGGTGAAAGAAGACGATCATGAACTGCTTCACGAACTTTATACCGCATGGGAAAACCTGAATCAGACCAAGATGCTCGAAACCTGGCACGATACTCAACAAATCAGGGAAGAAGCCTTGGATATGTTTAGCTTGGGTTTGCTCGATCTAAAAACGCGCGCACAGATTGAACGCCTTTTCTGGACGATTGCCAAAGAGATTCATCAAATGGCAAGCG
>ERZ1645187.628-NODE-628-length-34699-cov-8.459647_pt1 | contig 34699 bp, 41 predicted proteins | sample MGYA00575352_ERZ1645187 | MGnify/ENA primary metagenome ERZ1645187 (study PRJEB40837, sample SAMN11349314) | freshwater sediment metagenome | isolation source: river sediment | host: Sediment | place: India: Wazaribad , New Delhi | collected 2017-02-21 ... | reverse complement strand
TGCAGGAGGTGCTGATGGAGGTCTGGTCGCGCACCAATGTCACCGCGATCTGCGTCACCCATGATGTCGACGAGGCGATCCTGCTCGCCGACCGCGTGGTGATGATGACCAACGGCCCGCGCGCCACGATCGGCAAGATCACCGAGGTCGGCCTGCCGCGTCCGCGCACCCGCAAGGCGCTGCTCGACCACCCCGATTATTACCATTACCGCCAGGAAGTCCTCGATTTCCTTGAAGAATATGAACACGGCGCGCATAAGAAGGATGCTGCCTAATGGCCCAGAAACTGGTTGTCATCGGTGCCGGTATGGCCTCTGGCCGGATGCTCGAGCACCTGTTCGAAGAGGCGCCCGGCGCCTATGAGGTCACGCTGTTCAACGCCGAACCGCGCGGCAATTACAACCGCATCATGCTCTCGCCGGTGCTCTCGGGGGAAAAGACCTTCGAGGACATCGTCACCCATGACGAGGCCTGGTATGCGGCGCAGGGCGTGCACACCCGCTTTGGCGAGAAGGTCGTCGCGATCGACCGCGCGGCCAAGATCGTGGTCGGCGAGAAGGGCGAGGTGGCTTATGACAAGCTCGTCCTCGCGACCGGCTCGACGCCCTTCATCATCCCGATGCCGGGCCATCAGCTCAAGGGCGTGGTCGCCTATCGCGACCTCGAGGATACCAATGCGATGATCGCGGCGGCCGACAAGGGCGGGCGCGCGGTGGTGATCGGCGGCGGGCTCCTCGGCCTCGAGGCGGCGGCGGGGCTCAAGCTGCGCGGCATGGAGGTGACCGTGGTCCATATCATGGGCCACCTGATGGAGCGCCAGCTCGACGCCTCGGCGGGCTATCTGCTGAAGAAAGCGCTCGAGGATCGGGGCATCGAGGTGCTCTGCGAGGCCCATTCCGAGGAGATCCTCGGCGAAGACGGCCATGTCCGCGCGCTCAAGCTCAAGGACGGGCGCGAGTTGCCCTGCGATATTCTGGTGATGGCGGTGGGCATCCGCCCGGGGGTCACGCTCGGCAAGGAGGCCGGGCTCGACTGCGGCCGCGGGATCATCGTCGATGACGCGATGGTCACCTCCGATGCTTCGATCTTCGCGCTCGGCGAATGTATCGAGCATAACGGCCAGATCTTCGGCCTCGTCGCGCCACTTTACGATCAGGCGAAAGTGCTCGCGAAAACCCTGCAGGGCGAGGCCGCGGCCTATGTCGCGCGCGAGGTCTCGACGAAACTCAAGGTCACCGGCTGCGATCTCTTCTCGGCGGGCGATTTCGCCGAGGCGCCGGGCCGCGAGGATATCGTGTTCCGCGACCCCGGCCGCGGGGTCTACAAACGCCTCGTGCTCGAGGGCGATCGGCTCGTCGGCGCGGTGATGTATGGCGATACGGCGGATGGCAACTGGTTCTTCGGGCTGATCAAGGACGGCACCGATGTCTCGGCGATGCGCGACACGCTGATTTTCGGGCCGAGCTTCCAGGGGGGCGCCTCCTCGGACCCTCTGGCAGCCGTTGCAGCCTTGCCGCCTGAGGCGGAGATTTGCGGCTGCAACGGCGTGTGCAAAGGCAAGATCGTCGAAGCGATCCAGAACGGCGCGACGACCCTCGACGCGATCAAGGCGAGCACCAAGGCCTCGGCCTCCTGCGGCAGCTGCACCGGGCTCGTCGAGCAGGTGATGGCGGTGACGATGGGCGATGCCTTCGTCCTGCCGAGCGCGACGCCGATGTGCAAATGCACCGAGCTCACCCATGAGGATGTGCGGCTCCTGATCAAGTCGAAAGCGCTCAAATCGATGCCGGCGGTGATGCAGGAGCTCGGCTGGAAAACGCCCGATGGCTGCGCCTCGTGCCGGCCGGCGCTGAACTACTACCTGCTCGCCGACTGGCCGCTCGAATACAAGGACGACCGCCAGGCGCGCTTCGTCAACGAACGCAACCACGCCAATATCCAGAAGGACGGCACCTATTCGGTCGTTCCGCGGATGTGGGGGGGGGTCACCACGCCCGCCGAGCTGCGCGCGATCGCCGATGCGGCGGAGAAATACGACGTGCCGATGGTGAAGATGACCGGCGGCCAGCGGATCGACCTTCTGGGCGTGAAGAAGGAGGATCTGCCGGCGATCTGGGCGGATCTGAACGCGGCGGGCATGGTCTCGGGGCATGCCTATACCAAGGGGCTGCGCACGGTGAAGACCTGTGTCGGCACCGAGTTCTGCCGCTTTGGCACGCAGGATTCGACCGGCCTCGGGATCAGGCTCGAGAAGATGCTCTGGGGCTCGTGGACGCCGCACAAGCTCAAGCTCGCGGTCACCGGCTGCCCGCGCAACTGCGCCGAGGCGACCTGCAAGGATATCGGCGTGGTCTGTGTCGAGAGCGGCTATCAGATCGTGGTCGGCGGCGCGGCGGGGATGGAGGTCAAGGAGACCGAGCTTCTGTGCACGGTCGCGACCGAGGACGAGGTGATGGAGATCATCGCCGCCTTCACCCAGCTCTACCGCGAAAACGCGCGCTACCTGCACCGGATCTACAAATGGCTGGCGAAGGTCGGGCTCGAGTGGTGCAAGGCGCAGGTCGTCGAGGATCTCGCGAACCGGCGCGCGCTGGCCGAGCGGTTCGAGATCTCCCAGTCGGTCTATCGCACCGACCCCTGGGCGGAACATGCGAAACCTTCCGAGCGGGCGAAATGGGCCCCGATCGCGGATCTTACCCTTGTGGAGGCGGCACAATGAGCTGGGTGGATATTGGCGCGCTGGAGGAGATCCCGGCGCAAGGCGCGCGCGTGGTGAAAACGGCGCAGGGCTGCGTGGCGGTGTTCCGCACCGGCGATGACCAGGTCTTCGCGCTCGACGACCGCTGCCCCCACAAGGGCGGGCCGCTCTCGGAAGGGATCGTGCATGGCCATTCGGTGACCTGCCCGCTGCATTCGTGGGTCTTCGACATGTCCTCGGGCGAGGCGCAGGGCGCCGACCAGGGCCATGTGGCCACCTATCCCGCCCGCGTTGAAAACGGCCGCATCCTGCTCGACGCGCGCCGCCTCACTGCCCGGAGTGCCGCCTGATGACCCGCCCCCCGCGTGCCGCCCGCCCCGATCCTGCGTCGATGACGCGCTCGACCTGCCCCTATTGCGGGGTGGGCTGCGGGGTTCTGATCGGGCGCGATGGCGCGGGGGAGATCGTCGTCAAGGGCGACCCGGAGCATCCGGCGAATTACGGGCGGCTGTGCTCGAAAGGCACGGCGCTGGCCGAGACGCTGGGCCTCGAGGACCGGCTTCTGGCGCCGCAGATCGACGGGCGCGAGGCGGGCTGGGACGAGGCGCTCGAGCTCGTGGCGCGGCGGTTTTCCGAGACGATCGCGGAGCATGGCCCGGATTCGGTGGCGTTTTATGTCTCGGGGCAGCTCCTGACCGAGGATTACTATGTCGCCAACAAGCTGATGAAGGGGTTCATCGGCTCGGCGAATATCGACACGAATTCAAGGCTTTGCATGGCGTCTTCGGTGGCCGGGCATCGCCGCGCCTTCGGCACGGATACGGTGCCGGGGCTTTATGAGGATCTTGAGCTTGCCGATCTCGTGGTGCTGACCGGCTCGAACCTCGCCTGGTGCCACCCGGTGCTTTACCAACGCCTCGTCGCCGCGAAAGCCGCGCGCCCCGAGATGCGCGTTGTGGTGATCGACCCGCGGCGCACGGCCACCTGCGACATCGCCGATCTGCATCTTGCAGTGGCCTCGGGGGGCGATGCCGCGATCTTCAACGCGCTTCTGGCCGAAATCGCCCGGCGCGGCGCGGTCGACCGCGCGTATCTCGCCCATGTGACCGGCTTTGACGCGGCGCTCGCGGCGGCCGAGGCCTCGGACCCGGCGATGAGCGGGGTCTCGAACGCGGAGTTGGCGCGGTTTTGCGACCTCTGGATCGGCACCGAGAAGGTCGTGACGGTCTATAGCCAGGGGATCAACCAGAGCTCCTCGGGCACCGACAAGGTGAACGCGATCTTGAATTGTCATCTCGCGACGGGGCGGATCGGGCAGCCCGGGATGGGCCCGTTTTCGATCACCGGCCAGCCCAACGCGATGGGCGGGCGTGAGGTTGGCGGGCTGGCGAACATGCTCGCCTGCCACATGGATCTCGAAAACCCGACCCATCGCGCCGCGGTGCAGGATTTCTGGCGCGCGCCCGCGACGCCGGAGGCGGCGGGGCTGAAGGCCGTGGACATGTTCCGCGCGGTGGGCAACGGCAAGATCAGGGCGATCTGGATCATCCACACCAACCCGGTCGTCTCGATGCCCGATGCCGATGCGGTGCGCGCGGCGCTGCGGGGGTGCGATTTCGTCGTGGTGAGCGATGTCACGGCGCGCACCGATACCGCCGCGCTCGCGCATGTTCTCCTGCCGGCGACGGCCTGGGGCGAGAAGGATGGCACCGTGACAAATTCCGAGCGGCGGATCTCGCGGCAGCGGCGCGTGCTGCCGGCGCCCGGGGGGGCTCGGCATGATTGGCGCATTCTGGCCGAGGTCGGGCAGCGGATGGGTTGGCGCGGAGAGTTCTGCTGGACCTCGCCGGCAGAGGTTTTCGCAGAATATGCGGCGTTGAGCGGGGTTGGTGGGCGGCTGGGCGTTGATTTCGATATTTCAGAATATTCGGAAATATCATTGCCGGACTATGCGGCGCTCGCCCCCTTCGTCTGGCCGCAGGGGCCCGAGCGCAAGGGCGGTCGGTTTTTCGCCGACGGCCGGTTCCATACCCCGGATGCCAAAGCGCGCATGATCGCCGTGACGCCGCGCGCCCCAGTCTCTCGGATTTCGGCGGAATTTCCGTTTCGTCTCAACACCGGCCGGACGCGCGACCAGTGGCACACAATGACGCGCACCGCGAAATCGGCCCGCCTCAATCAACATCTGGGGGAGCCCTATCTCGAGATCCATCCAGGCGATGCCGCTAGGATCGGGCTCGAGGCGGCGGGAATAGCGCGGGTGGCGAGCCCATATGGCGAAGCGCTGCTGCGGGTCTATCTCTCTGATGCGGTGCGCCCGGGCGAGGTTTTCGCGCCGATGCACTGGACCGGCGAAACCGCCTCGGCCGCGCGCATCGATACGGTTGTGCGCGCGGTGACGGATCCCGTTTCGGGCCAGCCGGAAAGCAAGGCAACGGCAGTTTCGATCACCCCTTTTCAGGCGCGCTGGCATGCCTTTGCGGTCGCCGGGGCGACCGAGCCGTTTCCCAAATCACGCTATTGGACCAAGGTGCGGTCCGCGACCGGGTGGCGCCTGGAACTCGCCGGAGACGCGGCGCCGGAGGATTGGGTGGAAGAGGCGCGCGCGCTCTTTGCCCTGCCCGATGCAGAGGTTGCGACCGTGATCGACGCCGCTCGCGGGACGGCTCGCATCGCATTCCATGATGAGGGGCGCCTTCTGGCCGCAATTTTTGTCGGGCCGGAGCCGATTTCCCTCGCGCGCAGCCATATCGTCAACAAGGTCGGGGCAGAGAATGCGCCGATGGTGCTCGCTGGGCGGCCGGGGGCGGATGCGCCGGATCCGGGCCCGACGATCTGTGCCTGCCTGAACGTTGGGCTGAACCAGATTCGCGGCGCGATCGAGAGCGGTCAAGCGCTAACGGTTGCCGCATTGGGGGAAGCGCTCGGCGCGGGAACCTCCTGTGGCTCCTGCAGGCCGGAGCTCGCCAATCTGATCAATCGGTTCAGCCAGCCAAAGGCCGCCGAATGAGACGGCTTGCCCCGTGAACCCGTCTCTAGAGGTAACTTCTGACCAGGGCATCAGAGATCAGAACCCAGCCATTCGCTACGACGAAAAAGGCGAGTTTGAAGGGCATGGCGACCACCGCCGGGGGCACCATCATCATACCCATCGACATCAGAATGGCCGAGACCACAAGATCTATGATCAGGAACGGGAGATAGACTAGGAACCCGATTTCGAAAGCGCGCGTGATCTCCGACAGCATGAAAGACGGAACGAGCGTCGAGAGCGGGGCGTCTTTCAGTTCGCCGACGAACGGCACTCCGTCGCGCAGGGCGGAAAACGTCGCGAAGGTATCGGTGTCGACGCGGTTTGCCATGAAGCCCCGGAAGGGTGCCATGGCAAGGTCGAAGGCCGGTGCGAGCTCGAGCTGGCCGTTAACCAACGGCTCGATCCCTGTCGTCCAGCTCTGCGTGAAGACCGGCTCCATGATGAACCAAGTCAGGAAAAGCGCGAGACTGATGATCAGCATATTGGGTGGTGATTGCTGCAACCCCATGGCTTGGCGCAAGAGCGACAAGACCGTTACGATAAACGGGAAACAGGTCACCATGATCGCGAGGCCTGGCGCGATGCTGAGAAGCGTGATCGCGGCAATCAGCAACATCGACCGGCCGGCGAGGCTTTCAGACCCCGCGAGATCGAGGGAGATCTGCTGTGCGGCCGCCGGGCAGGCCACCAGAATTAACGTTAATATCAGGACGAGACGCATATCAGAGGCCGTTCTGCAGATCGACGACCTCGGTGAGCCGCACCGCAAGCTGCCCACTATCACCTTCAATCTCGGTCAACTCACCGCGCGCGATCAATTTATCGCCGACGTAAAGCTCGACCGGGTCGTCGACCCGCCGATCGAGAGGGAGAATGGCATCCTGCTTCATGCGAAGCAGGTCGCGGATCAACGGGCGGGCCTTGCCGACGGAAATGGTGATCTCGATGGGAACCTGAGAGAACGGGTTTCCGCTGTGACCATCCGCTTTGAAGCTGTCATCCATGAGCTTGCTCCTTGGATTGCGTATTGAAATAGGTCGCGATCGCCTCTTGAATGAGCGCGATCACACCATCGAGGTCGATGCAGGTTTCCGTCTCGGTGAAGCGAAGATAGACTTGGCTCTCGCCGAGCGTCGGCTCCGCTTGAAATACCAGCGGCAATTCGGTTTCCACCGAGAGAATCTCGCGGATTTGCGGCATGGCGAGCGGATTGCTGACAACCGTGATTGGGGTCGAGGCCAAACTCTCCGCCAGCGGAGCGAGTTGTTCCGCGATGATCGGCGCAAGCGTTTCGCGCGCGACGACCGGCAGAACTTTTGCGGCCATATCTTCGAGGAGCGGCTTCAGCGCACTCAGGACATGCTGCCGCACATCATGGTAGGTGAAGGACAGATCTCGCAGGTTCTGACCCAGATCAGCGCGCAAACGCGCTGCCTCCGAGTCTTGCGCGGCAATCGCATCATCCCACCCCGCAGTGTAACCCTTTTCGAAGGCGGCCAAACGGGCCTCCTCAAACTCAGCGGGGTCAAGGGAGATTTGCGGCGAGGGCACCTCCGCAATCTCGAAGGACTGTAGTTTCAAGCGATTCTGCGTCACGCTTTCTCCTCCTGATCTTCCATCCAGCTGCGGAGAATCTCGACGGTCTCGGCCTGACGTTCTTCAATGAGGCGTTTCAGTCGGGCGACCGGATCCGCATCGACGGAGTCATCTCCGAACCCGGGGCCCATCGCCATCGGCATTTGCAGATCCCCGAGGTTGAAGTCGGAAACCACGGCCATATCGCCCATCGGCAGGTCATCCTCCGCGATTTCACCCGTCAACGCCGGGAATTCTTCACCGCTCCGCGCTGGCGGCGGAAGCTCGGCGACGGCGTCGCGCGCCGGTTGCGTCAGGATCGGACGCATGACGAACAGACCCAAGACCAGGGCGACGATTGCGAGGACCGCAACCTGGATCAACTGCATGATGTTCAGATTGGCCAAGGGGAGGAAGCTCGCCGTCGCTTCGCTGCCGGCTTCGGGCGCGGGCGTGAACACCATCGAGCGCAGGGTGATCACGTCCCCGCGCTGCTCGTCGAAGCCAACGGCCGATGCGACAAGCTCGCGCAGCGCGGTTAACTCTTCATCCGGGCGGGGTTGCCAAGTAGTTGCCCCATTCGCATCCGTTGCCTCGACACCGTCAACCAGAACAGCCACCGTAAGACGCTTGATCGCGCCCGGCGCTCGCAAGACCTCGCGCGTGGTCTCGGAAACCTCGTAATTGGTCCGCTCCCGCGTCTCGGAAGAACTGCTTTGCGACTTGCCGCCGGCGCCACCGTCCCCTTCGGGGAGATTCGAGGCAACCGTCACCGAGCCGGGCTTGGTATCATCGGCGCTATTGCTGCGCTCCTCCGTATCGGTCGAGATCGCGACGCGTTTTTCGGGGTCGAAGAGACGCTCGGTGATTGCCTCGCGCTCCGTGGCCGTCTCGACCGAAACCTCGACAACGGCTTTTCCATAGCCCACGCGGGCCTCCAGCAAACGCTCCACATTCCGCTTGAGCTCCGCCGCGCGATCCTCGCCTGCCTGCGCAGGCGTGCCCTCATCACCCGAGGAAATCAGCCCTCCGGCGCCGTCGATCACCGAGACATCTTCCGGGGTCATCCCGGAAACCGCTGAAGACACAAGATATTTCAGGGCCTTCGCTTGATTCGGCGGCAATGTTCCGGTCGCGGTGATGACCGTTACCGAGGCCGAGGGGTGAAGATCCTTCTGAAAAGGCTTGCCGACCGGGTTCGCGATGTGCACGCGCGCAGAGCGGATAGCAGGGTTCGACACGATGGTCCGAGCGAGCTCGCCTTCCTTCGCGCGCCAATAGGCAGCATCGAACATCTGCGACGTCGTCCCGAAACCCGAAAGCGAATCGAGGAGCTCATAGCCCGCGCCGCCGGTCGCCGGCAGCCCTTCCGCGGCGAGATTCATCCGCAATTCGTCGCGCATCGGCGCCTCGACGTAAATGGAATCGCCCCGCACCTCATATTTCGCGCCACGCTGTTCCAGCGCCGCCACAACCTCACCGGCCTGCGCCCCCTCGAGCCCCGCGTAAAGCAAAGCCATATCCGGCCTGGACGCTACGCTCGAAAGCGCAAGAACGGCCGCAAACATGAGAGCTGTCGCCCCCGCCACGATGATGCGGCGACGCGTATCGAGTGCCCGCCAAACGGCCATCAGCTGTTGCAAGATCCACCTCCTGCGATTGGACTTCTGCCCTGTCGTCTTGGCCATCATTCTCAGATTGGCCTTAACAATCGGTTAGTGGATCTCGGGGTATAGCGTTAAGCGACGAAGAAATCGGTGACGCCATGTCTGAACCAGCGATCGAGGGCGAAGAGGCCCCCAAGAAGAAGTCGAAGCTCCCGCTCATCATCGGTCTTGTGCTGATGCTGGCGCTTGGGGGCGGGGCATTTTTTGCGGTGTATTCCGGGATGATCCTGGGCGGTGGCGCGCATGAAGAGGCCCCCCCCGCCGAGGAACACACACCCGAGGCGCTTCCCGCGATCGCCTTCGTGCCCCTGGACCCGATGGTGATTTCGCTTTCCGGCGGCAATGCGCGGCATCTGCGATTCTCCGCGCAGCTCGAAGTTCCCCTTCAATATCAAAAGGATGTAGAGCTTCTGAAGCCGCGGATCATGGATATTCTCAACGGTTACCTGCGCGCAATCGAGGTCTCCGAACTGGAGGATAGAACCGCGCTCTTCCGGATGCGCGCGCAGATGCTGCGCCGGATCCAGATCGTCGTGGGGGAGGGTCGCGTCAACGATCTTCTCGTCATCGAATTCGTGCTGAACTGAGGAGGACGCCCATGCAACTGATTTCCGATATCCTGCTGGGCGCCGCCGCCTTGGCCGCCGCAGTCTATTGCATCGTTCTGTCGCGGCGACTCACCCGCTTCAACCAGCTCGAAAGCGGCATGGGCGGGGCGATCGCGGTGCTCTCGGCGCAGGTTGACGACATGACAAAGGCGCTCGTGCGTGCCCAGGCGACGGCAGCCGCCTCTGCGGAGCAGTTGAAGGCCCTGACCGAGCGCGCCGAAAACGGTGCCGAGAGACTCGAGATCATGCTCGCCTCCCTGCACGATCTTCCCGACTCCGATACCGACTCACGGCGCCACCGGGTGGTTCGGCGGCGCGGGCGGACCAATGATCTGGAGGCCGCAGAATGAAGCCGAAACCCGCCTCGAAACCCTCACCAGCCAAGCGTAAACGCAAGTTCAGGCCCGGACGTGGCAGTCTCATCCTGATCGCGACTCTCTTTCTGTCCGCCGGCTTGATCCGGCTCGGAAATGGCGTCGGCTCAGCCCTCGCGCGCGCCGCCGAGCCGACCGCAACGGCAGATGAGGCGCAGCAGGAATGTACGACGGATGCCGGAACGCTCGCGCTTCTGTCCGAGATTCAGGCGCGTGAAAAACGGCTGGCGGAGCGAGAAGGTTTGTTGGCCGACCGCGATCAAGCGGTGAAGCTCGCCCAAAAGCAGCTCGAAACGCGGCTGGTAGAGCTGAAGGCTGCGGAGGAGGAGCTGGCCAAGACCGTTGCGATCGCAGACAGCGCCGCGGATGCGGATGTGACCCGGCTCGTGACCCTTTACGAGAACATGAAGCCAAAGGAGGCCGCGCCGCTGTTCGAGGAAATGGCTCCGGATTTCGCAGCAGGCTTCCTGGCCCGCATGCGTCCCGATGCGGCTGCGGCGGTTCTCGCCGGGCTTGACCCAAAGACGGCGTATTCGATCAGCGTGATCATGGCGGGGCGCAACGCAAATGCCCCGAAAAATTGATCTGATCAGGCTTTGTTAACGACAATCTGACACGATCAGGAAAATTCAAGGAGGCAGCCCGATGATTGGTATTGTCGGCATCGTGATCATCTTCGTGATGGTCTTTGGCGGCTATGTCGCCGCGGGCGGGAAGATGGGGATCATTCTGAAAGCCCTGCCTTTCGAGTTCATCATGATCGGCGGTGCCGCCGCTGGCTCCTTCGTGCTCTCCAATGATCTTGCGGCCATCAAGCATACGCTGAAAGACGTCGGCAAGGTTTTCAAAGGACCAAAGTGGAAACCCGGCGACTACCGTGACCTTCTGTGCCTTCTCTTCGAACTGATCCGCCTTGCCCGTCAAAACCCGGTCGCGATCGAAGAGCACATCGAAGCGCCGGAGAACTCCTCGATCTTCGGAAAATATCCGAAGATCCTCGGCGACCATGAAGCGATCGAGATGATCTGTGACACGATGCGGTCCGCATCGATGAACTACGATGACCCCCATCAGGTGGAAGAGGTGCTCGAAAAGCAACTCGACGCCAACTTCCACCACGCCATGCATTCGAGCCATGCGATCCAGTCAATCGCAGATGCCATGCCAGCCCTTGGGATCGTCGCCGCGGTCTTGGGCGTTATCAAGACCATGGCCTCGATTGACCAACCGCCCGAAATCCTTGGCAAGATGATCGGTGGCGCGCTCGTCGGCACATTTCTGGGCGTTTTTCTCGCTTACGGGTTCGTGGCGCCTTTCGCAACGCGCATCAAGGCCGTGATCGAGGAGGACAGCCATTTCTACAAGCTGATTCGGGAGGTACTGGTCGCGAACCTGCACAATCACGCCACCAACATCTGCATCGAGGTTGGTCGCCAGAACACGCCGCATCATATCCGGCCGAGCTTTTCCGACCTGGAGGAAGCCCTCAAGGCGGTGAAATCGGAGGCCGCATGAAATCGCTCCTCACAGCAGCCCTTCTTGTTCTGGCGGTGCCAGCCTTCGGCCAAGAGGTTCTGGTGCGCTCGGGCGAGCATGAAGAATTCACCCGGCTGGTCGTGATGTTGCCGGCTGGCAGCACCTGGACGCTCGAGGCGGATGAGCGCGGCTATCGACTTGAGACCCCGGGCGCAAAGCATGACTATGATTTAACTAACGTTTTCCGTTTCATCCCGAAAACCCGCGTGCAAGGCATCTCCGCCGAGAATGCAGGCAAAGGGCTCAGCTTCAGTATCCCCGAGACTGTTGTCGCCGAAGCATTCCAGCTTTCGGATGGGCCGGTCGTCATCGACTTTCGCGAGGGGACACGCCCCCAACCCCTGCAGGAGCGATCTCAGAACCAGGTGGCCTTGCCGATGCCGAGCCGGCCGCTTGCACCGAACCTTGACAAGTTCTTGCAAAGTCGCAGTTTCCCGGTAACGGAAAGTCTGGAAAGCGCCGAGACGTCCCCCGAGACGACGGCGCGCGCAGCCCTCCCCCTGGAGGCCCCTGATCCGCGCATCCAGAAGGCAGAATCAGAGCTTCTCGAACAACTGAGCCGCGCCGCGTCGCAGGGGCTGCTCAGCCTCGATATCCCTAAACACGAGATACCGAAGGCCCCCGGCACCGAAACAAGCGAGACCCAGCCCCCCGCTCCGTCAGAGGAGCCGACCTATCGCGCCGCGGACCATATCGCCATCCAATCCGAGACCGCGATCGATCGCGAAACACTCGACCTCGCGCTGGGAACTTCTTTCAGCGACAGCGGCGCGGGCTGTTGGGATGACACGGATGTCGATCCCGCGTCATGGATTGATGACCGCCCACCGGAAACGCAAATCGGTGAGGCAAGACGGGCACTCGTTGGAGAGTTCGACGAGCCGCAAGTTGCGGACGCGATCAAACTCGCGCAGATCTACGTGGCATATGGGTTCGGCTTCGAAGCGCGCTCGGTCCTGCAGAGCCTCGACATCCCGCCGGATCAAAGCGCTCCGATCAACGAACTCGCGAAGCTTGTCGACGAACAACCCGTCGGCGAGCAATCCGATCTGCGCAAGATGGGCGGCTGCGATGGAAAAGTCGCGCTTTGGGCGCTGCTGGCCAGTGAGTCTCCAAAATTGCGAAGCGATTACAACGTTGGCGCCATTCAAAGGGCCTATTCCTCCCTGCCGCCAGTGTTGCGCACCATCATTGGGGAACGGCTGGTCGAGCGGTTGATCGCCATCGGTGCCCGTGACATCGCGGATTCGATTCGCCTCGCTCTGCAACGCGGTTCCGGGCAACCTTCGGAAACACTCAATCTCGTGGAGGCGAGGGTGGCCCATGCCGAAGGGGCCCCCGAGAAAGCCGAACCGCTCTTGGAAAAACTGGTCAAGAACAACGACAATGCGGCTCTTACCGCGTTGATTCTTCTGGTCCAGGGGCGCCTCGAGCGGGGGGAAGCGGTCGACGATGCGACGATCGATCAGACCGGAGGGCTCGCTTACGAGCTTCTTCCCTCTGACGACGGGATCGCGCTGCTGCGCGCGCATATGCTCGGTCTCGGCTCGGTGGGCCGTTTCGGGGAGGCCTTCTCGGCGATGCAATCCTGGCCGGAGGGCAAGGCGCAGGCGCTTCAACAGGAAACCACTCGAGATCTGTTCGCCCAACTGGCGGATGTGCCTGACGATGCGATCTTCTTGCGGAGCTATTTCGCGCAAAGCCGCCGTGTGCCTACGGCGGCCCTGTCGCGAGATCTGCGCGTAAAACTGGCAAATCGCCTTCTGGATCAAGGCTTTGGTCGCGCCGCGAGAGCCGCGCTTGGCGCCGAGGCTTTCTCTTTCGACGCGGGGCGCGTTCTTCTGGCGCGCGCCGCGCTCGAAGATCATGACGCGCCGTCCGCGCTCGCGCATCTGGATGGTGTGCCCTCCCCGGAAGCGGAGGAACTGCGCGCGCATGCACTGAAAGCCTTGGGCGAACATATGGCGGCGCAGGCCGCGTTTCGCAATGCCGGAAACGCCGAGGCGGCCGTCGCCGAGGCCTGGCGCGCCGGCGATTGGGCCAGCGTTGGCGCGGGCGGGGCCGAGGAACAACAGCGGATCGTCGAGCTTTACGGGCTTGCGCCACCGGCAACCCCCGAGACCGACCCCGCGCCGGAACAAGGCCTGCTCACGAAATCCCGCTCTCTTCTCGAACAGAGCAAAGCGGAACGCGAGGCTTTCGGTGCGCTCATGGACAAACTTTCGACCGAGGATCAGTAGACCCGCCAGCTGACTTGCCCGCCGCCGCCGTCAACCACCCACGAAACCGCAGCAAAGGTTGACTCCACGCGCCATTTTGCATAAGCAACCCGAGATTCCCCGGAGGCAGTCCCCTCCGGTCCCTGCATGACGCGGGGATCGCCACCAGTCAGCGCGTTGCGCCCACTGGTGCGCTTGTCGTTTGTCCGGTCGGTTTCGGCCCACCTGAGGAGGTGCACATGTTCGAAAGTCTCTCCGAACGCCTTGGCGGCGTCTTTGAGCGCCTGACGAAACAGGGCGCCCTGTCGGCCGATGACGTGCGCACCGCGCTACGCGAAGTGCGCGTTGCGCTGCTCGAGGCCGACGTCTCGCTCCCGGTTGCGCGCGATTTCATCAAGAAGGTCGAGGCCAAGGCCACGGGCGCCTCGGTCACCAAATCGATCACCCCCGGCCAGCAGGTCGTGAAAATCGTCCATGACGAGCTCGTCGCGATGCTCTCGGGCGAGGGCGAGGCCGATGCGCTGAAAATCGACAACCCGCCCGCGCCGATCCTGATGGTCGGCCTGCAGGGCTCGGGCAAAACCACCACGACCGCGAAACTCGCCCGCCGCCTCAAGGAGCGCAACGGCAAGCGCGTGCTCATGGCCTCGCTCGACATCTATCGCCCGGCCGCGATGGAACAGCTCGCCATCCTCGGCACCCAGGTCGGCGTCGACACGCTGCCGATCGTGAAGGGAGAAACCGCCGTCCAGATCGCCAAACGCGCCAAGCAACAGGCGACGCTCGGCGGCTATGACGTCTACATGCTCGACACCGCGGGCCGGCTCCACATCGACGAAGTCCTGATGGACGAGGTGCAGGCCGTGCGCGACGCGGTCAACCCGCGCGAGACGCTGCTCGTCGTCGACGGCCTCACCGGCCAGGTCGCGGTCGAGGTCGCGCAGGAATTCGAGGACAAGGTCGGCATTTCCGGCGTCGTTCTCACCCGGATGGACGGCGACGGCCGCGGCGGCGCGGCGCTCTCGATGCGCGCCACCACCGGCAAGCCGATCCGCTTCGTCGGCCTCGGCGAGAAGATGGACGCGCTCGAAACCTTCGAGGCGAGCCGGATCGCGGGCCGCATCCTCGGCATGGGCGATATCGTCGCCCTCGTTGAAAAGGCGCAAGAAACGCTCGAGGCCGAACAGGCCGAGCGGATGGCGAAACGCTTCGCCAAGGGCCTGTTCAACATGAACGACATGAAGGGCCAGCTCGAGCAGATGCTCAAGATGGGCGGCATGCAGGGCGTCATGTCGATGATGCCGGGCATGGGCAAGATGGCCAAGGCCGCCGAGGCCGCGGGCTTCGACGATACTTCGGTGCGCCGTCAGATCGCGCTGATCAACTCGATGACCAAGAAAGAGCGCGCCAACCCCGACCTCCTGCAGGCCAGCCGCAAGAAACGGATCGCGGCGGGCGCGGGTCTCGACGTGGCCGAGCTCAACCGCCTGCTGAAAATGCACCGCCAAATGGCTGATACGATGAAGAAAATCGGCAAGATGGGCAAAGGCGGCATGCTCAAACAGGCGATGAAGATGATGGGCGGCAAGGGCGGTATGCCCGATCTCGCCAACATGGACCCCGCGCAGGTCGAAGAGGCCGCCAAGGCGCTCGGCTCGAAAATGCCGGGCGGCATGGGCGGTCTGCCGGGGCTTGGCGGGCTTGGTCTGCCGGGCGGGCTCTCGGGTCTGGGGCTCGGCAAGAAGAAATGACCGACGGGGTGTTCCATATCCCGGTGATCGAGACCGAACGTCTCGTGCTCCGCGCCCCGCGCGAGAGCGATTTCAAGACGTTCGCGGACTTCTACGGCTCGGAGCGCGCCCGCTTTGTCGGCGGCCCGACGACGCCCGAGCTCGCCTGGCGGATCCTCGCGATGGAAACCGGGCATTGGCTCCTGCGCGGCTATGGCCGCTGGATCGTCGAGGAAAAGGCGACCGGCCTCACCGCGGGCATGGTCGGTCTGTTCAACCCCGAGGGCTGGCCCGAGATCGAGCTCGGCTGGGATCTCTTCAACGGCTTCGAGGGCCGCGGTTTCGCCACCGAGGCGGGGCGCGCGGTGCGGGCCCATGCCTATGAGGCGATGGGCCTGCCGACGCTGATCAGCGTGATCAAACCGGGCAATACCGCCTCGATGGCGGTGGCCGAGCGGCTCGGCGCGATCCGCGAGGGCGTCTTCCAGCATGAGCGGCAGGGCCCGATGCAGGTCTGGCGCCACCCCGCGCCCGCCGCACTGAAAGCGGGGGCGGCATGACCGTCGCGCTGTCGCCCACCCCGGTTCTCGAGACCGACCGCCTCGTCCTGCGCGCCCCCGCGGCGCGCGACTGGGCGCATTGGCGCGACTTTTTCCTCTCCGCGCGCGGGCAATGGATCCGCCCCGAGGGCACGCCGACCGAGGAGGCCGCCTGGCGCGGCTGGGCCGGCGTGATCGGCCATTGGGTGCTGCGCGGCTGGGGGCCCTTCGTCATCACGACGCAGCAAAGCGACCGCGGGCTCGGCCTCGTCGGCCCCTGGGCGCCGATCAACTGGCCGGAATTCGAGATCGCCTGGTCGATCTGGGCGCCGGAACACGAGGGTCGCGGGATCATGGCCGAGGCTGCGCGGCTGGCGCGCGACCACGCCTTCCGCATCCTCGGCTGGCAGACCGCGGTGAGCTACATCGACCCGGAGAACACCCGCTCGGTCGCGCTCGCCCGCCGGCTTGGCGCGACCCCCGACGCCGCCGCGCCCTTCCCGGGTACGCCGCCGATCACCGTCTACCGACACCCCAAACCGGAGGATCTCGCATGACCGACGCCGTTTCCCGCGCCGCCGCTCTGCTCAAGGAACATCGCGCCTCGATCGACCGGCTCGATGCGATCCTCGTCTATACGCTCGCCGAGCGCTTCAAGCACACCCAATCCGTGGGGCGCCTGAAGGCCGAGCACGACCTTCCGCCGTCTGACCCCGCCCGCGAGGCGCAGCAGATCGAGCGGCTTGAACGGCTGGCGAAAGAGGCCGACCTCGACCCCGAATTCGCCCGCAAATTCCTCAACTTCGTGATCTCGGAAGTCATCCGGCACCACGAAAAATTCCAGAAATGACGGGCGTTTAGCCCGCAAACAGCCATCCAAAGGAGAAACACCATGGCTATGAAAATCCGTCTCGCCCGTGGCGGCTCGAAAAAACGCCCGCACTACGCGATCGTCGCGACCGATTCGCGCATGCCGCGCGACGGCCGCTTCCTCGAGAAGCTGGGCACCTACAACCCGCTGCTCGCGAAAGACTCGGAAGAGCGCGTCAAGATGAACATGGAGCGCGTGCAATACTGGCTCGGCCAGGGCGCCCAGCCGACCGACCGCGTTGCGCGCTTCCTCGAAGCCGCTGGCGTTCTCGCGAAAACCGAGCGCAAGAACATGAAGAAAGCCGAACCGGGCGCCAAGGCGAAGAAACGCGCCGAGGAAAAAGCCGCGAAGGCTGCCGCCGGCGCTGAAGAATAATCTGGTCAACTCTCTGAGTTTGGCTAGAAATATGGGCCGGGCAGCAATGTCCGGCCCGTGTCATAAAAGGAGGCCCCATGCCGAAACCCGATCGTATCTGCGTCGGCGCGATTGCCGGCTCGTTCGGCGTGAAGGGCGAGCTGCGGCTCAAGAGCTTTTGCACCATGCCCGAGGATATCGCCGCCTACGGCCCGCTCTACAGCGAGGACGGCGCGCGCAGCTTCACCGTGCGGCTGACCCGCGCGGTGACGGGGGGCTTGGGCGCGCGGCTGAGCGGCGTCGCAACCAAGGAAGAGGCCGATGCGCTCAAGGGCGTCACCCTCTGGGCCGATCGCGACCGGCTGCCCTCGCTGCCCGATGATGAGTTTTACCACAGCGATCTGATCGGGCTCGAGGTCTTCGACACCGGCGGCGCGGCGCTTGGCAAGGTCCGCGCGGTGCAGAATTTCGGCGCGGGCGACATCCTCGAGATCTATGCGCCGGGGCGGCGCACGACGCTGATGCTGCCCTTCACGCGCGCGGTGGTCCCCACCGTCGATCTCAAGGCCGGGCGCATCGTCGCCGACCCGCCCGAGGAGGCCGAATGACCCGGATTGTGGTGCATGCGGGCTTTCACAAGACCGGCACCTCCAGTCTGCAAGACTATCTGCGCCACCATCGCGCGGCGCTGCGCGAACGCGCCGCGATCTATCTGAAAGAAGATTTCCCCGAGGTCGGCTATGCGACGCGCGCTTTCGGGTTTCGGCCCTCGCTCTGGCGGCGCTGGCGGTTTCGGCGCGCGCTGCGGGCGTTTCTCGCGGGCCTCCCAGACGAGGATCAGATTTTCCTGTCTTGGGAAGGCTTTAGCGGGATCATGCCGGGGCATCGGCGGCCGCTGACCGGCCTCGTTTCGGGCTATGATCGCGCCGCGGTCCCGCTTGCGAAGATCACCCGCGATGAGCTGCGCCGCCGCTTTGGCCCGCACGCTCAGATCGTGTTTCTCTACACTTTGCGGCGGCGGGAGAGCTGGCTGCGCTCGGTCTGGGGGCATGTCGTGCGCTCGATTCAGATCACGCATGATATGTCCGAATTTCTGGAAATGATGAATGATACGCCGTCGCTGGAGGAGGAAGCCGCCACCCTCGCCCGCGCGCTTGCGCCGACCCCGGTCGAGACCGCCTGGCTCGAGGACCTCACCCCCCTGCCCCAAGGGCCCGCGGCGGCGGCGCTGCGGCTGATCGGGCTGAGCGAGGCGGAGATCGCCGCGCTGCCGCCCGCGCGGCGCACGAATATCGGCAACCCGCCCGCGCTTTCGGAGGCTTTTCTTGCGCTCAACCGCGAAATCTCCGACAAGGCCGAGCTGAAACGGCGCAAGGACGCGCTTTTGCATTCGCGGACCCCGCATGAGTGATGACGCCCCCAAACTCCCGCTCAAGTCGCATGGCCGGCTGAGCATCTCCGCCTCGCTGAAACCGCGCGAGCTCGGCGCCGAGCAACGCCTCAAGGGCGCGTGGACGGCAAAGATCGTGACGCTTTTCGCCGATGCCTTCCCCGGCACGCTGGGCCTGAGCCTGACCGGCAAGGCGCTCGACATGGGGCTCTGGGCGCTCGAGACGATCGAGCTGCGGCCCTTCGGGATCGGCAAGCACCGCAACGTCGATGACACGCCCGCGGGCGGCGGCGCGGGGATGGTGCTGCGTGCCGATGTCGTGGGCCCGGCGCTCGACCAGGCCGCGATCGGCACGCCGGTGGACCGCGCGCGCTGGCCCGTCGTCTACATGTCGCCCCGCGGCGAGCGCTTCACACAAGCCATGGCGCGCCGCTTTGCCGAGGCCGAGGGGATGACGATCCTCTGCGGGCGTTTCGAGGGCGTCGATCAGCGGGTGCTCGACCATTACGGCATCGAGGAGGTCTCGATCGGCGATTTCGTCCTGACCGGCGGCGAAATCGCGGCGCAGGTGGTGCTCGACGCGACGGTGCGGCTGATCCCGAAGGTGCTCGGCAACGCCGTCTCGACCGAGGAGGAGAGCCACTCCTCGGGCCTTCTGGAATACCCCCAATACACCCGCCCGGCGGAATGGGAGGGCCGCGAGATCCCGGCGGTTCTGAACTCCGGCCACCATGGCGAGATCGCGAAATGGCGCCGCGCGGAGGCCGAGGCCCTGACCCGCGAACGCCGCCCCGACATGTGGGAGGCCTATGCCGCCACCCTGCCCCCGGAAAAGCCAAAACGCCAACGCAGAAAGGCCGCGGAGCCCCCGCAAGAGGCTTGACCGGCGCCCCGCGCGCGCATATACGGCGCGGGTTCGGGGCAGAATCTGCCAGCCGGACCGTGATGCCTTTTGTCGATGCGCCGGTTCTTCCACGGGGCAAGGCCTGAGGCCAGGACGAAAAACGAAGCCTTATCTCTGGCGGGCGGGCAAGCCCCGGACCCGAGGGAAGACCGAGAGCTCTGAGGCGCTCAGACCATCGCGGACCTACCGCGAGCAACGAAAGGACATGCGATGAACCTGATCGCGCAACTCGAGGCGGAACAAATCGCCGCCCTCGGCAAGAACATCCCGGATTTCAAGGCCGGCGACACCATCCGCGTCGGTTACAAAGTGACCGAAGGCACCCGTTCGCGCGTGCAGATGTATGAAGGCGTCTGCATCGCCCGCAAAGGCGGCTCGACCCTCGCGGCGTCGTTCACCGTCCGCAAGATCTCCTTCGGCGAAGGCGTCGAGCGCGTCTTCCCGCTCTACTCGACCAACATCGACTCGATCGAAGTCGTGCGTCGTGGCCGTGTGCGTCGCGCCAAGCTGTACTACCTGCGTTCGCGTCGCGGCAAATCGGCCCGTATCGCCGAAGACAGCAACTACAAAGCCAAGGCCTGAGGAGCGGACCGATGAAAGCCGACATCCACCCGAAGTATCACTTCATCAACATCAAGATGACCGACGGGTCCGAATATCAGACCCGCTCGACCTGGGGCAAAGAAGGCGACACCATGTCGCTCGACATCGACCCGACCTCGCACCCCGCCTGGACCGGCGGCTCGGCCAAGCTGATGGACACCGGCGGCCGCGTGTCGAAGTTCAAGAACAAATACGCGGGCCTCGGCTTCTGATCCGAGCGCGAGTGTTTGCGAAGGGCGCCCCCGCGGGCGCCCTTTTGCTATGTGGCGCGGCTGGCACGGCGGCGCGGCTTGTGCGCCCCCTTGCGCGGAGCCGCTTTCCTCGGTAGCTCCGGCCACCTATAGTGTCGCAACGCGCGCGAGGCGCGAGATGACGGGGTGAGAGACGTGGCGCATATCATCGTGACCGGCAACGAAAAGGGCGGCTCGGGCAAGTCGACGACCTGCATGCATGTCGCCACCGCGCTTGCGCGGATGGGCCACAAGGTCGGCGCGCTCGATCTCGACCTGCGTCAGCGCAGCTTCGGCCGCTATGTCGAGAACCGTCGCGCCTTCGCCGAACGCGAGGGGTTGAACCTGCCCACCCCCGATTACCGCCTGCTGCCCGAGGTCGACCCGGCGACGCTGCCCGAGGGCGAGAACCCCTATGACCATCGCCTCTCGAGCGCGGTGGCCGAGCTCGAGCCGATCTGCGATTTCATCGTGATCGACTGCCCCGGCTCGCATACCCGCCTCAGCCAGGTCGCCCATTCGCTCGCCGATACGCTGATCACGCCGCTCAACGACAGCTTCATTGATTTCGACCTGCTGGCGCGCACCGATGCCGAGACCGGCAAGGTCGTCGGCCCCTCGATCTATTCGGAAATGGTCTGGTCGGCGCGGCAATTGCGCGCCCGCGCGGGCCTCAAGCCGATCGACTGGATCGTGCTGCGCAACCGCCTCGGCGCGCAGCAGATGCACAACAAACGCAAGGTCGGCGAGGCGCTCGAACAGCTCTCGAAGCGGATCGGCTTCCGCGTGGCGCCGGGCTTTTCGGAGCGCGTGATCTTCCGCGAGCTCTTCCCCCGCGGGCTGACGCTGCTCGACCTGCGCGACGTGGGCGTCGAGAACCTCAACATCTCCAACGTCGCCGCCCGGCAGGAGCTGCGCGATCTGATGAAAGAGCTGCGTCTGCCCGGGGTCGAGGTGAATTTCTGAGCCGCCTCAGGCCGCTTTCGAAACGATTTTGAACGGCGAAACGCGTTTGCGCGAGGCCAGACGCGCCTGGCGCGTCGTCAGCGCCGCAAAGCGCGCCTCGAGCAGCGCATCGCGGCCGCCGTCAAACAGGCCAATCCGGGCCAAGATCGCGTAAACATGGGCCATGGCTTCCTCCGAGGCTTTGGTTTCTTGTCTTCAACCTTCGTAAGGAATTGCGCCGCAAATGCGGCCAGCGCGGGAAATTCCCTTGGCAATCGGGCGCCGAGGCCGCGTTTTCCCTCACATTTTCGGAGAATTCCGCATAAGAAAACGGCGGCCCCGCAGAGCCGCCGTCGTCCGATCTCGCAGATCTCAGCCGAAAACCGCCGTCAGCGCGCCGTCGATCGCATGGGTGATCTGGTCGATATCATCGGCCGTCGCGATCAAAGCCGGGCTCAGGCAGAGCGTGTTGTTGAACCCCGGCAGCGAGCGGTTGGTCACCCCGATGATCACGCCGCGCTTGCTCGCCTCGGCCACGACCTGCTGGCAGAGCTTCTCGGCAACCGGCTCCTTGGTCTTGCGGTCGGTCACGAGCTCGGCGCCCTGGAACAGGCCCTTGCCGCGCACATCGCCGATCACCGCGTGTTTTTCCTGCAGCGCCAAGAGGTTGCCCATCAGCCGCTCGCCCATCGCGAGGGTATTTTCGAGCAGGTTTTCGTCCTCGATGATCCGCATGTTCTCGAGCGCCGCTGCCGGGCCCGAGGTGCAGCCGCCGAAGGTCGAGATATCGCGGAAATGGCTCATCGGGTCGGCCGCGTCATCCTTGAACATCTCGAAGACGCGCTCGGTGGTGGTGGTGCAGGAAATCGCCGCATAGCCCGAGGCGACGCCCTTCGCCATGGTCACGAAATCGGGCTCGATGCCGTAGTTCTGATAGCCAAACCAGGTGCCGGTGCGCCCCAGCCCGCACACCACCTCGTCGATATGCAGCAAGATATCATATTTGCGGCAGATCTCCTGCACGCGCGCCCAATAGCCCTCGGGGGGCGTGATGACGCCGCCGCCCGCGGTGACCGGCTCGAGGCAGAGCAGGCCGATGGTGTCGGGCCCCTCGCGCAGGATCACCTCCTCGATCGCATCCGCCGCGCGCTCGCCGTAGTTCTCGACATCCCATTGCTTGCGATATTCGAGGCAATGCGGCACCTGCACGAAGCCGCCGGGGAAGGGCCCATACATCGCCGCGCGTTCGGGCTGGCCGCAGGCCGCCAGAACCCCGATCGTGGTGCCGTGATAATCGCGCTCGCGGAACAGGATCTTGTTCTTCTTGCCGCCGTAATGCCGCGCCGAGATCTGGCGCACCATCTTGAAGACCTTCTCGTTCGCCTCCGAGCCCGAGTTGGAATAATAGACGCGGCTCTGCCCCGGCATCTTCGAGATCAGCTTCTCGGCGAAAAGCGCGCCGGGGATCGAGCCCGCCGCACCGGCGAAATAGTTCATCTTGATCAGCTGATCGCGCACGGCATTCGCGATGCTCTCGCGGCCGTAGCCGACGTTCACCGTCCAGACGCCGCCCGAAACCGCGTCGATCATCTCGGCGCCGGTCGCATCCCAGACCCGGATCCCCTTGCCCTCGATGATCACCCGCGGGTCGACGGTCTCGAGCGCCTTGTGCTGGAAGAGGTGGTGCCAGACATGGGCCTTGTCGGCCTCGATCACATGGCGCAGATCGTTGGTGGAAAGGTTCATCGGAAGCGTCCTGAAGGGGCCGGTGCGCGGCGGTTCAAGCCTCCACCTCGCCACGGTTCTGCCCCCGGCGCAATTCTGTTTCTTGCTGCCGTCAAGGGCTTGATTTTTATGGATCTGCAAACACAAGATTAGCAGATATTGAACAGAACAAACGGGCAGGCTCATGGATGTGAACATCGGCGGCAGGCTGCGCGCGCTGCGCGAGGCGCGCAACCTGTCGCAACGCGCGCTGGCAAAACGCGTCGGCGTGCCGAATTCGACGATCTCGCTGATCGAATCGAACACGATCAACCCCTCGGTCGGCGCGCTCAAGCGCATCCTCGACGGGCTGCCGATCGGGCTGGCGGAGTTCTTCGCCTTTGAGCCGGATGCGCCGCGGCGGTTCTTCTTCGCCGCCGAAGAGCTCGTCGAGATCGGCAAGGGCCCGATCTCCTACCGTCAGGTCGGCGAGCCGCGGGCGGGCCGCGCGTTGCAGATGTTGCGCGAGATCTACCAGCCCGGCGCCGATACCGGCCGCGTGCCGCTCACCCATCAGGGCGAAGAGGCCGGGATCATCCTCTCGGGCCGGCTCGAGGTCACCGTCGACGGCCAGCGCAAGGTGCTCGGCCCGGGCGATGCCTATGCCTTCGAGAGCGACCGCCCGCACCGGTTCCGCGCGGTCGGGCCCGAGCCCTGCCACGTCGTCAGCGCCTGCACCCCGCCGACCTTCTAAGCGCCGATCTCGTCGAGCGCCTGTTGCAGCGCGCCGCGCCCGAGCGTGCCGACGGGCAGCGCGGCGAGCTTGGCGATCCGCCCCTCGATCTGTTCGAACGCGGCCTCAAAGACCCCGCGCCGCTCGGCCCCCGTGCCCTCGGCGCGCGCCGGGTCGGCCAAGCCCCAATGGCTGCGCACCGGCCCACCGGGCCAAGGCCCGCGCAGCGCCGTCGCGGCCGCATCGCTCAGCGTGATCACGATGTCGATCTGCACCGCGGCCCGGTCGGCAAATTCCGCCAGCCCCCGCGGCACGAGCCGCCCGGCCTCGACCCCATGGGCGCGCAAAACGTCGAGCGCATGGGGGCTCGGCGCCTCGGCCGGCGCCACGCCCGCCGAATAGGCGTGGAAGCGATCCGCACCGCGCGCGCGCAACAAAGCCTCGGCCATCAGGGATCGCGCCGCATTTCCCTGCCCGATGAATAGCAGCCCGAGCCGCCGCGCCTGCGGAAACTGTGCCGCGGGCGGCACCAGATCGACCCGCCCCGCGCAGCTCGTCTCGAGAAACTCCCCCACCATCGCGCGCAAAGGCCCCAGCGCCGCGCGATAGAGAAGCGTCGTGCTCTCGCGCCGCTGGGTGATCAACCCGGCCTGCATCAGCGCGGCGAGATAGGCCGAAACCGTGCTCGGCCGGGTCTCGAGCGCCTGCGCGATCTCGCCCGCGCGCACCGATTGCGGGTAGCGGCGCATCAACAGGCGGAACACCTCGAGCCGGCCGGGGTGGCTGAGGGCGGAGAGCGGGGCGGTGATATCTGTTTCCATATTTCACAGATATCAGAAATAGCCGATTCGTTCAAAGTCGAAGGATCTCCGCCAAGCGGGTGAAGCTCGCGCCGGTATCGACCTCTTCCTCGCGCGCGATGAATTGGTCGAGATCGGGGTAAACCGCGATCGCCTTGTCGATCTGCGCGTCGGAGCCATGGGCATAAAGCCCCGCCTGGATCATCATTTCGGCGTTGGCATAGGCGCCCAGAAGCCGCCGCGCTGCACCGATCAGCCGGTTTTCCTCCGCCGTCGCCGCATCGGGGAGCGAACGCGACACCGAGCGCAAGAGATCAATCGCCGGGAACCGCCCGCGCTCGGCAATCGCGCGATCCAGCACGACGTGGCCGTCGAGCACGCCGCGCAGGATATCGGCGACCGGCTCATCCATATCCGAGCCCGCGACGAGAACCGAGAAGATCGCGGTGATATCGCCCGCCCCCTCGAGGCCCGGCCCGGCGCGCTCCGCCAGCGACATGATCGAATGCGAGGTCGAGGGCGGAAAGCCCCGCAGGCTCGGCGGCTCGCCCGCCGCGAGCGCAACCTCGCGATGCGCCTCGGCAAAGCGCGTCACCGAATCGGCGAGGAAGAGCACATGCTTGCCCTGATCGCGGAAATGCTCGGCCACCGTCATCGCCGCCCAGGCACAGCGCCGCCGCACGAGCGGCGATTGATCCGAGGTCGCCGCCACGATCACCGAGCGCGCCATCCCCTCGGGGCCGAGCACCTTCTCGACAAACTCGCGCAGCTCGCGCCCGCGTTCGCCCACCAGAGCAATCACCACCACATCGGCCGACACCCCGCGCGCGAGCTTGGCCAGCAGCGAGGATTTCCCCACGCCGGAGCCCGCGAAAAGCCCGATCCGCTGCCCGCGCACGAGAGGAAGCAGCGTGTTGAACACCGAAAGCCCGGTCTCGACCCGCTCGCCCAGCCGCCGCCTTTGCGCCGCGGCGGGCGGGCTCGCGCGCAGCGACCGCTCCACCGCTCCGCGCATCAGGGGCCGGCCATCGAGCGGCTGCCCGAAAGCATCGACGATCCGCCCGACCCAGGAATCATCCGGCGCGATCCCGGTCTGGCCCAGAAGCTCGACCTGATCGCCCATCGCGATCCCGTCGATCGCGCCATCGGCCAGAAGCGTGACCGCCCCGCGCCGCAAGGTGAGCACCTCGGCGCCGATCTCGCGCCCGGATTGACAGCGGATCACCGCCCTGTCGCCCAGCGCCGCGCGGCTGGAGAGGCCGGAGACATCGATCGTCCCCCGGTTCACCTCGAACACGCGGCCCACCGGCCGGACGGCGCCAATATCTGAAATCTCTGCGCGGAGCAGGTCGAATCCTTCGAATGCCATTCTGGCCTCCTGAGCTGTCGAAACCTTTTCTAAACGATTCTCTCTTAAGCCTTAGTTGATAGCTCGGAGGAGAAACCCCGATGTTCGAGAAACTCGAGATCATGCAAATGGCTCAGGCTATGGCGAGCAATGCGAGCCTGCGCCAGACCGCGGTGACGCAGAACATCGCCAACGCCGACACGCCCGGCTATGTCGCCCGCGATGTCGCGACCTTCGCCGATACCTATGAGAGCGACGATGCCGCCGGCCTGCGCAAGACGCGGTCGGGCCACATCGGCGCGGATACCACCTACAGCGCAGAAATCCGGGCGCGCGCCGATCAAAGCTCGATGTCGCCCAACGGCAACGCCGTATCCCTCGAGGAGGAGATGGTCTCGAGCGTGAATGCCAAGCGGCAGCACGACCTCGCGCTCACCATCTACAAGACCTCGATGGGCATCCTGCGCACCAGCCTCGGGCGGACCTGACCATGTCGGATTTTTCCAGCACCCTTTCCCTCGCCGCCTCCGGGATGAAGGCCCAGTCGCTCCGACTGCGCCATGTCTCGGAGAATATCGCCAACGCAGATACCCCCGGCTACCATCGAAAAACCGCTTCTTTTGAAGAGGTTATCGAAGGCGGGCAGAAGACCGGCAAAGTCACGCTGGGCAAGGTGGACCTCGACCAGAAGGAGCTCACCCGGATCTATGACCCGGGTCACCCTCTGGCCGATGACAACGGCTACTATGACGGCTCGAATGTCGATCTGGTGGTTGAAATCGCTGACGCGCGCGAAGCGCAGCGCAGCTACGAGGCGAATCTTCGGATGTTCGACCAGACGCGGCAAATGTCGTCGGATCTGCTCGATATCCTTCGCCGCTGACTAGAGGAGATCCAGAATGGATGTGAGAACCTCTTTTGCCACGCAAGGCTATGCTCAGGCCCGCAACGCCGCGGCCCCGCGCCCGGAGGCTTCGGGCTCTGAGCAAAGCGCGTTTTCCAAAGCCGCGTCGAGCTTTGCCGACACCCTGCGCAACGGCGAGGAAACCGCGAAATCCGCGATGGTGGGCGATGCCGACCCGCATTCGCTCGTGCAGGCGCTCGCGCAGACCGAGCTCGCGGTCGAAACCGCGGTGACGCTGCGCAACAAGGTCGTCGAGGCCTACCAGGAAATCCTCAGGATGCCGGTGTAAGCCATGCAGGAAACGGTTTTCTTCGACACCATGCGTCAAGGCCTCTGGATCGCGGTGATCATCTCGACCCCGATGCTCGCCGTCGCGCTGATCGCCGGCGTGGCGATCGGCCTCTTCCAGGCGCTCACCTCGGTGCAGGAAATGACGCTGACCTTCGTGCCCAAGGTCGGCGCGATGCTGGTCGTTTTCTGGGTCTCGATGTCCTTCATGTCGGACACGCTGGTGGATTTCTTCACCACCCGAATCATCCCGATGATCGCGGGGGGCTGAGCCATGGATAATGCGATCTACGCCACCCTCGCGCGCCAATCGGGCCTGATGCAGGAGATGCAGACCGTCGCGAACAATATCGCGAACGTCTCGACCACGGGTTTTCGCCGCGAGGGCGTGATCTTCTCCGAACATGTCGCCGACCTCGAGGGGCAGCAAGAATCGCTCTCGATGGCCTTCGCCCATGGCCGCAATATCAACACCGCCCAGGGCCCCCTCGCCGCCACCGGCGGCACCTTCGATTTCGCGATCGAGGGCGAGGGCTATTTCATGATCGAAACGCCGCAGGGCAACCAGCTCACCCGCGCGGGCTCCTTCACGCCGAGCCCCGAAGGCGAGCTCGTCACCCCCGACGGCTACCGCCTGCTCGACAACGGCGGCGGCCCGATCTTCGTGCCGCCCGATGCGAAAACCATCTCGCTCGCGCAAGATGGCACCCTCTCGGCCGACGGCAACCTGCTCTCCCAGGTCGGCGTCTATTTGCCCAGCGACCCGAACGGCCTCGTCCACACCGGCGGCACCCGTTTCAGCATCGAGGCCGGCGCCGAACCCGCCGAGGGCGCAACCCTCCTGCAGGGCTATGTCGAAGAATCAAACGTCAACCCCGTCTCGGAAATCACCCGCATGATCGAGGTCCAGCGCGCCTATGAAATGGGCCAGACCTTCCTCGACCGTGAAGACGAACGCATCCGCAGCGTCATCTCGACGCTCAGCCGATAAGGAGGCCTGACCATGCGCGCCCTGCAAATCGCCGCCACCGGGATGAGCGCCCAACAAATGCGGGTCGAAGTCATCTCGAACAACCTCGCGAACATGTCGACGACGGGCTACAACGCCCGCCGCGCCGAATTCGCCGACCTGCATTATCAACAGCTGACCCGGCCCGGCACGATCACCGCCAATGACGGCACCGTGGTCCCCGCCGGCGTGCAACTCGGCCTCGGTGTGCGCCCCTCGGCGGTCACCGTGAACCTCTCGCAAGGCTCGCTCTCCTCGACCGGCGGCGATCTCGATGTCGCGATCGACGGCTTTGGCTACCTCGAGGTCACCATGCCCTCCGGCGTCTCCGCCTACACCCGCGATGGCGCCCTCAAACGCTCCCCCGATGGGCAGATCGTCACCTCCGACGGCTACCCCGTCGTCCCCGGCATCACGATCCCCGATGACACGCGCAGCCTCGCGATCAATGCCGCCGGCGAGGTCTACGCCTATTTCACCAATCAGGTGGATCCGCAGCTCCTCGGCCAGCTCACGCTCGCGGGCTTCACCAACGAAAAGGGCCTCGAAGCCATCGGCTCGAACCTCTTTCTCGAGACCCCCGCCTCCGGCGCCGCGCAGGTTTCGAACCCCGGCGAGAACGGGCTTGGCACGTTGCGCCAAGGCTACCTCGAGGAAAGCTCGGTCGATCCGGTGCGGGAAATCACCGAGCTCATCAAGGCCCAGCGCGGCTACGAGCTGAACGCCAAGGTGATCACCGCCGCCGACCAGATGCTTGGCGCAACGACACAGGTGCGGTAATGCTCAAACCCCTTGTTTTGCTGGCCCTGGCCCTCGGAGCCCTGCCCGCCGCGGCCGAGTCGGTCATCGCCACGGCAACGATCCGCGCCCATACGTTGATCACCCCCGAGCATGTCACGTTGAGCAACGAGACGGTGATCGGCGCCCTGACCCATCCCGAGGAAGCCATCGGCCTCGAAACCCGCGTGGCGCTCTACGCCGGCCGCCCGGTGCGCGCCGAGGATCTCGGCCCGCCAACCCTCGTCGAGCGCAATCAACTGATCCCGCTCGCCTACCGAAAGCGCGGCCTGAATATCCAGACCGAAGGCCGCGCGCTGGAGCGCGGCGGCGCGGGCGACGTGATCCGCGTCATGAATGCCGCCTCAAAAACCATCGTCTACGCCAGAATAGCAGCGGATGGCACCGCGTTTGTTGAATGAACATGAAAGCCGAAACCATGCGTCCCCTCCTGATTCTCCTCCTGTCGACCTCGCTCGTGGCCTGCCAGCGCCTTGAAGATGTTGGCAAAGCCCCCGATTTCACCCCGGTGGAAACCGGCAATGAGTTTTTCGCGATGAACACCGTGCCCATGCCGGAGACCACGGTCGGCGCCGCCGCCCCCGCCGAGCAAGCCTCGCTCTGGTCGGGCACGCGCGGCTCACTGCTGGGCGACCGGCGCGCAGCGCAGCGCGGCGATATCATGACCGTGGTGATCGAGATCGACGACAAAGCCGAAATCTCGAACTCGACCGGACGGAGCCGCGCGGGATCCGATTCGATGGGCATCCCCTCGATGCTCGGCATTCCGCAGCGCATCGACGAGAATCTGCCCGCCGGCGCGAGCATGGCCGATGCCTATTCGACGAGTTCGAGCTCCTCCTACAAAGGCAACGGCAGCGTCAGCCGCAAGGAAAAGCTCACGCTGCGCGTCGCCGCGACCGTGCTCGACCGCCTGCCCAACGGGATCTTGCGCATCCAGGGCAGCCAGGAGGTTCGCGTGAATTACGAAGTGCGCGAGCTGATCGTGACCGGCTTCGTCCGGCCCGAAGATGTCAGCCGTCAAAACGAAATCACCTATGACAAGATCGCCGGCGCGCGGATCTCCTACGGCGGACGCGGACAAATCACCGATGTGCAACAGCCGCGGATCGGGCAGCAGATCGCCGACGTGCTCTTGCCGTTCTGAGGCGCATGATGGGCAAGATCATTCCAATTCTTCTGGCCGTCATCGGCCTCGCGCTCGGCGGAGGTGCGGGATATTTCCTGCGCCCGCCCCCCGAGGAAAAGCTCGCCGAAAACCCCTGCGGAGAGGTGCCCCCTGCGCCGACGGAGAGCCATGGCGAGGAGGTGCCTCCCGGGGAGCCGACCGTCGAATATGTTAAGCTTAATAACCAGTTCGTCGTGCCGATCGTCGAGTCCGGCTCGGTCACCGCGCTCATCATTCTCTCGCTGAACCTCGAGGTCACGATCGGCTCGACCGAAAAGGTCTATGCCGTCGAGCCAAAACTGCGCGATCTGTTCTTGCAGGTTCTGTTTGATCACGCGAATGCCGGTGGTTTCCGCGGCACCTTCACCGAGACCAGCAACATGGATGACCTGCGCGTCGCGCTGCTCGAGGCCGCGCGGCAATCTCTGGGTGAGTCGGTCAAAGCCGTGCTGATCTCGGACATCGTCCGGCAGGACAACAAGTAAATCTCAACCGCGAGACTTGAGGGCTGCAATCTCATTGCGGCTCTTTTCCATGAGCTTCTTCATGACCTCGGCGCGACCGAGCGCTTTTACCGACGCCGCGCGCTGCGCTTCAAGCTGCGCCGAGAGACGCGCAGCCTCCTGCGCGAGGACCGTCTGACGCTGATCAACCCAGCGCCCGAACTGCATGGCGACAACCCCCGTTTCCGGCGCCGTCTCAGTCACGCGCCACGCGCTGCGCAGATCCTCTCGAAGCGATTCCTGCTCCATCTTGATCCCGCGTTCTTCTGCCGCGAGGGCCGCGAGCCGGGCGAGCTCGATATCCTGCTTGATCTGGGCGATTCGGCGTAGCGCCTGAAGCCGTTTCATCGAGCTCATCTTGCCCCCCGCTCTTTGGCACGGCGGCGCATCTTCTCGGCGAACCGGATGGCCGCGGCAACGGGCTTGTAGTGCTCCGGGCGGATCTCCTGACCGACCTCGACCGTGGCATACATCGCGCGCGCCGTCGGCGGGTCGGAGTGGATCGGCACGCCATTCTCCATCGCCACCTCCCGGATCCGCGCGGCAATCTCGTCCACGCCTTTGGCAAGACAGGTCGGCGCGCGACCGCTCTTGCGCTCCCACTGCAACGCAACCGCATAATGGGTCGGGTTGACCACGACGACATCGGCTTTCTTGACGTCGCTGATCATCTGATTCATCGCAATCGCGATCCCGCGCTGGCGCCGCTGCGCCTTCATATGGGGATCGCCCTCGGATTGCTTCATCTCATCCATGAGCTCCTTGCGAGTCATCCGGTTGCGGCGCTGAAATTCCGCGCGTTGCCAGAGGTAATCGACGCCGCCGATGACCACCGCGATCAGGATCAGCAGGATCAGAAAATCTTTCAGCATCTCGAGCAGCGTGACCGTCGCAATCGGCGCGCTGAGCCGTTGCGACAGCAAGATCGTGTCCATGCGATCGAGCAGGAATTTGCCCAGGATGATCCCGATGATCACGAGTTTCACGGTGCTCTTGGCAAATTCGAAAAGCCCGCTCCGCCCGAATTTCTGCCCCGCATTGCTGATCGGATCGATCCTGCTGAGCTTTGGCATCAGCTTTTCGGGCGCGAAGACCAGAGCGCGCTGCGCGAGCAACGACACCATGACCAGGATCATCGGCAGCACGAACCAAGGCGCAATCGCGAGAACGAACCCGCCGATCATCGCGCCGGTCGCGCCGCTGCCATCGGCCAAGATGAGATGCGACAGAGACTCGGCCTGATCGATCAGAACCATCGCGCGCTCGCCAAAGGCGCGAAAGCTCGCGGTGCCGAGCCCGAGGGCCGCGACCAGCACCCCAGCATAGGCCGCCGCAACCGAGATCTCCGTCGATTTGACCAGATCGCCGCGTTTTCGGGCCTCGTCGAGCTTGTGCTGTGTTGGCTCAAACTCCTTTTCGCTGTCGTCTTCCTCGCTCATGGCGCCACCTGAAACGGGTTGGCCACGAACGCATCAAACGCATCATGCCAGACGATGAGCCCCGTCGGCACCGCGAGGAACAGCAAGACGAGCCCGCCCGCCGTCAGCGCCGGCGCGCCGACAAAAGCCACCATCAGCTGTGGCATCGCTCGGTTGATCGCCCCGAGCGCGACGTTATAGACGAGCCCCGCCAGGACGAACGGCGCCGCGATCGAAAAGCTCAAACCGAAGGTTTGCGCGACCCCGGAAAGCCCCCAGGCCTTGATCAGATCGGCGTCCGGGATCGCGCCCGGCGGCAGCGCGTCGTAAGACCCGATGAATAGCGCCGCGAGCTTCACATGCAAGCCAAGCTGCACCGCCAGCGCAAGCCCCGCGATCGCCAGAAGATGCCCCACGGCCGGCTGCGGCTCGCCGGTGCTGCCCCCGAAAAGCTGCGAGAGCGAGGTCGCCTGCGCGGCGATGGCGCCCGCCGTCTGCAGCGCGATGATGAAGAGACGCAGCAAGATCCCCAGCATCAGGCCGATCATGATTTCCGCGATGAACCAGGTTGGCGGAAAACGGCCCTGAAAGGCGAAGAGATCGGGCGCGACCGCCGGCGCCACGATGAGCGTGAACGAAAAGCCGAGCACCAGTTTGACGCGGTTCGGAACCGTTTGCTCGCCAAAGGCCGGCAGCAACGCCATCGCACTCCCGATCCGCAAGAACACCGCAAACCCGATCAGCAGGGCCTGCTGTGAAATCTGCAGAAGTTCGGCGAGCGCCTCGATCATACCGGCACCACGCCCACCATCGCGGGTTTTGCGTCGAGCCCGATTTCCTCAAAGCTGAGAACCGGCGTCGACATCCCCTTGGCGGCCAGCACCGTTTTCAGGAACCGTCGACGTCGGGTCGAGGTGATCAGAGCGGGGAAGACACCGCTCTCGCTCGCCCGCGCCACCTTCTCCGCGACATTGTTGACGAGGCGATTGAATTTGTCCGGGGGCAGAGCGATATCGCCGGCACCGCGATCATTCGGCAATTGGTAGGCGGTGAATGTATCCTCCCACTCCGGTGCCAGCTGCAGAAGCGGCAAAGTGCCATCGTCGCGGCGATAATCCGCTATGAGCTGGAACCCAAGCCGCTGGCGCACATGTTCACAGATCGCCTCGGGCGATTGCAGGTTCCGCGCCTCCGCGATCGCCTCGACGATGAGGAGAAGATTGCGGATCGAGACGCGCTCCTCGAGAAGCAGGCGCAACACCGAAAGGAGAAGGTCGATCGGAACCTTGTCGGGGATCAACTCGTCGAGGATCCGGCGGTTGGCATCGGCGCGCACCGGGTCCGAGAGATTGCAGGTTTCCTCCAGCAGTCTGCGCAAGGCCCGCAGGCTCATCAGCCGCCCGAAGTTGCGTTTGATCACCTCGAGCAGATGGGTCGCGAGAACCTCGGTCGGGGTCACGACGGTCGAGCCCGAGAGCGCCGCCTCCTCTTGCTCGGCCGCCGGGATCCAACGGGCCGGAGCGCCATAAACGGGCTCGCGCACATCTTCGCCGGGGGGCAGAAACTCGCGGTTGTCGGCGATCAGCGCAAGCACCCCCTCGGGGCGCAGGTGGTCCTTCGCCTGTTCGACGCCCTGGATGCGGATCCGATAGACACCATGCCCGAGCGAGCCGTCATCGGTCAGCCGGATCTCGGGCAGGATCAGCCCATAGGAGGCCGCGACATGGTTGCGCATATTCGCGATCCGCGCATCGAGCCCGGTCGCAGGATCGAGCGCCATGGCAACCAGATCCGGCGCGAATTCGACATGAATATCATCGACATCAAGCACATCGCCGAGCGACTTCTTTTTCGCGGGCTCGCTGGGCAGAGGCATCTTCATCGCTTCGCGGCGCTGGCGCTTGAGATCGGCCTGTTTGAGCAGATAGCCCGCGCCGCCGAGCACCATCGCCCCGATCATGAAGGGCACAAAAGGCAGACCCGGCACGAGCGCAAAGAGCGCCATGAGCACGGCCACCGTGATCAGTGCGGGCGGGTATTTGCCAAGCTGTTGGAAGAGATCGTGATCGGCCGAGCCCTTCGCACCGCCGCGCGAGAGCAAGATCGCGGAGGCGATCGAAATGATCACCGCCGGGATCTGGCTGACGAGACCATCGCCAACGGTCAGGATCGCATAGGTCTCGAGCGCGCGGCCGACGGGCATGCCATGCACCATCGTGCCGATGATCAGCCCCATCACAAGGTTGAGCATCGTGATCATCAGGCCGGCAACCGCGTCGCCCTTGACGAATTTCGACGCGCCATCGAGCGAGCCGAAGAAGGTCGTCTCCGCCTGTTCGCGCTCGCGCCGGGCGCGGGCCTCGGCGTGATCGATGGCGCCGGCGTTCATGTCGGCGTCGATGGCGAGCTGTTTGCCGGGCATCGCATCGAGGGCGAAACGCGCGCCGACCTCGGCCATCCGGCCGGCGCCCTTGGTGATCACGATGAAGTTCACGATCAGGATCACGCCAAAGACCACAAGGCCGATCAGCACCGACCCGCCCATGATGAAATTGGCAAAGCCCTGGATCACATCGCCCGCGGCGCCGGTGCCGGTATGGCCCTGGCCGATGATCAGCTTCGTCGAAGAGACGTTGAGCGAGAGCCGCAGCATCAGCGAGGCGAGCAGCACCGTCGGGAAGGCGGAGAAATCCAGCGGGCGCTCGATGAACAGGGTCACGGTGAAGATCAGGATCGCGATCGCGAAGGA
>ERZ1645187.627-NODE-627-length-34736-cov-20.784983_pt1 | contig 34736 bp, 33 predicted proteins | sample MGYA00575352_ERZ1645187 | MGnify/ENA primary metagenome ERZ1645187 (study PRJEB40837, sample SAMN11349314) | freshwater sediment metagenome | isolation source: river sediment | host: Sediment | place: India: Wazaribad , New Delhi | collected 2017-02-21 ... | reverse complement strand
AATTCTCTAATTCACCATTTGTTACCTTCTCAATGGCAGTCTTTCACGCGCTGCGACATATTGTCGTGGATTTGTACCAACGTGGTGTGCAGGTCGTATTTGAAGCTCCAGTCCGGATAGTGGTTCTTGAATTTGCTCACATCCGAAACATACCAGATATGGTCGCCGATGCGGTTGGTTTCCACATACTGATAGTTCATTTTCTTGCCGGAAATCTGCTCACACAAAGTGATAGCTTCCTGCATGGAGCAGTTGGAGAAGCGGCTGCCGCCGGCATTGTAAGCCTCGCCTTGACGTGGGTTCTGATAGAAATGCCAGAACATATTCACGAGGTCGTAGCTGTGAATATTGTCGCGCACTTGTTTGCCTTTGTAGCCGAAGATATTGTATTGCGTGCCTGTTATAGCGCACTTCATCAGATAGGATAAAAATCCGTGCAGCATGGCGCCGCTGTGGTTAGGTCCTGTCAGACAGCCGCCGCGGAATACGCCGACTTTCATGCCGAAATAACGGCCATATTCCTGACACATGATGTCCGCCGCCACTTTGGATGCTCCGAACACGGAGTGTTTGGTATGGTCGATGCTCATCGTCTCATCGATGCCTTCTTTGAAGAATGGATGGTTCTGGTCTATTTCCCAGCGTGTTTCCAGTTCCACCAATGGCAGGTAGTTAGGATTGTCGCCGTATACTTTATTAGTGGACGTGAAGATAAACACGGCTTCCGGCGCATGCAGACGCGTATATTCCAACATGTTCAGCGTGCCGTTAGCATTCACCGTAAAATCGGTAAACGGTTCCTTCGCGGCCCAATCGTGCGATGGTTGCGCAGCTGTATGAACGATGAGTTTGATATCATGCCCGTATTCTTTGAATACATTTTCCAGCGCATTGTTATCGCGGATATCCAAAGAGTAGTGTTTGTAGTTGCTATATTGCTCTTCCAGTCGGTGTTTATTCCAGGAGGTGGAAGCATCCGCGCCGAAGAAATAAGAACGAAGGTCGTTATCAATGCCGACAATCAGATCAAATTTGTCAGCGAAAAATTCTACAGATTCACTGCCGATAAGGCCGCCGGAACCTGTTACGATACAAATATTCATGTGTTGCGTGTTAAATTTTTGTTGCCCAAGATACGAGTTTTTGGGAAATGAAAAAATAATACGCCGCTTATTTCAGGATGCTGATTTTGCCGATGTATTGCAGGCTGCTGTCGTCTGTCGGAATCAGTTTTATCAGGTAAGTTCCGTTGCTTAGTATTTCCTGTACATCCAATGTCTGCGATGCGCTAATGTGGGTGCGATATACTTCCGCGCCGGTCAGCGAAATAATCTGTAGTGTGGCGTCCTGCCATTGTTGTCCTTTCGGCAGTTCAATAGTAAAACGACCATTGGATGGATTTGGGAATAAGTTGAGTGTTTCGGTGCTTACACGCGGTGCAATGGCAGTGACGGTGCCCGTGCGGCACACCACATCAGCGAGAAACGCGGTGGTCTTTTCGAGAATCAGTTTTTTTGCGGTTGTGTCGGCGTGCGCATCCACCGGATGACCGTAGTACTGAAACGGATAGAATTCCGTTTTCATGCCCAACGATTTCGCTTTCGGGAATATCTTCTGCGGGCCGTAGAAAGTGCCTAGAAAACAGGCTACGGTGACAAAACAGCCCATTTCATACGGCACAGTCAGGTCGGGATTGTTGTGAAACGCGAGATAGGCAATATCTCTATTATCATTGAGATAGTTGATATTGTCGAAAGCACCGCTGCAACTTACAATCGCTCTGATGCCGCTATTGGAATTATAGCCCGGATTTCCGCTGTTGCCTTCCAGTCCGCCCATCAGCGGAATGTTTCTTTTGAAATAATAGGACATTTCAGTGGTGTCGTTGATAAACACGGTGTTTAACGCGGTAATAGCACCGGCGGAAGAACCGTAAATCAGAATACGGTTAGTATCAACTTTATACATGTTGCCGTTGGTGGCCGCGTCTTTCTTGAAATAGCGTATCGCGGCACGTAAATCGTGGGAGGCGCGTATCATCGCCTTGTACCAGTTGTCCGGAGAAGCAAAGTTGAGGAATGGAGAGATGGCGACTGTTTGTTCCACGCGGTATTCGATGTTGGCCGTCACATATCCTTTTTCCGCGAAATGGCGGGCGGTCAGGTCGATGCGCTGGTCGGTGCGGCTGCCGCCGACGAAGGAACCACCGTGTACGAAAATAATCAGAGGACGCAGGGACGCAGTATCTTCCGCAGGTTCATACACATCAAGCACTAGGTCGGTCCACTTGCCGTTGCTGTCGTAGTTGCCGCCATAGAGGATGTCCGCCTTTTTGCTGGCCGTAAAAGTGGCGGTTGTGTAGCGTCCGTCACACTGCGCGTGCAACTGAGAAACGAAAGCGAATAAAAGAAGGAAGTGTAGAATTATTTTTTGCATACGGTGATTTACATCGAAAATACAAAAAAAATAATTTTAAGTCATGGCAGCAGCCGTATTTTTTACTTTCTTTTTCAGCTCAGTTTCTGCATACTTTCTTTCAGCGATTGCAGTTTGGATTGTCCGTCCGCGAGTTTTTTTCTTTCATTGGCAATCACTTCCGGTTTGGCATTCGCGACAAACTTCTCGTTGCTCAGCTTTTTCTCTACGGATGCAATGAATCCTTCGAGGTAAGCCATTTCTTCCGAAATTTTCTTTTTCTCCGCATCGGCATCTACCTGTATGCCGGTTTCAATGAAGAGTTTGTCGGTTTGGACCAACTGTGCAACGGCATTTTCCACTTCCGTCTGCGTGTATTGTATAGGTTCGATATTCGCGATTTTTTCTATCAGCGAAGCGAATTTTGTATACAGACTTTTGTCGGCGGTCTGAACGTGTACGGTGAGTTTTACTTTCGGGGAAAGGCCGTTTTTGTTGCGGATATCGCGGATAGCGGAAATAATTTCTTTCAGTTTTTCGCCTTCCTGAATCAGCGCGTTGTCGTAGCTGTTTTGTTGCGGATAACTTGCCACGCAGATATCGTCGGTTCTGTTTTCATTCAGGTGGTGATAGATTTCTTCCGTGATAAACGGCATAAACGGATGTAATAATTTCATCAGTTCCTCAAAATAACCGATGGTTTTTTCGTAGGTAACGCGGTCGGTTTTTTCACCAAACGGCGGTTTCACAAATTCAAGGTACCACGAACAGAAATCATCCCAAATGAATTTGTATAAATCAATCAATGCCTCTGACAAACGGTAGGAGGTATATGATTTCTCGAGGTTTTCTTTCAGTTGGCCGAGTTTGTTTTCAAACCAACTGAATACCGCTTCATCTTTCTGATTGCTGTTTTCATCGATTTCCCAGCCTTTCACCAGTCGCAGTGCGTTCCAGATTTTATTGCTGAAGTTGCGGCCCTGTTCACAGAGTTTTTCGTCAAATGGCAGGTCGTTGCCGGCAGGAGAACAGAACAGCATGCCGGTGCGCACACCGTCGGCGGAGTATTTCTCTATCAAATCCAGCGGATCCGGTGAGTTGCCCAATGATTTCGACATTTTTCGCCCCTGTTTGTCGCGTACGATGCCCGTCAGATAAACGTTGGAGAATGGTTTTTCGCCACGGTATTCATAGCCCGCAATAATCATTCTGGCCACCCAGAAAAACAGGATTTCCGGTGCTGTAACAAGGTCATTGGTCGGGTAGTAGTAGTTGATGTCTTTCCCATCCGGATGCTTGAAGCCGTCGAATACGGAAATCGGCCACAGCCAGGATGAAAACCAGGTATCCAGCACGTCTTCGTCCTGTGTCAACGGTCGACGGTCGACAGTCGACTGTTGACCAAATTTCTCGATATATATTTTCTCGGCTTCTTCGGCCGTTTTCGCGACTACATAGTTGCCTTTGTCGTCGTACCATGCCGGAATGCGGTGTCCCCACCACAGCTGCCGCGAAATACACCAGTCGTGTACATTCTCCATCCAGTGGCGGTAGGTGTTTTTGAATTTATCCGGAATCAGGCGGATATTGTCATTCATTACATTTTCCAGTGCCGGCTTGGCGAGGTCTTCCATTTTCAGGAACCACTGCATGGACAGTTTGGGTTCAATCACCGCATCTGTTCTTTCGGAATAGCCCACTTTATTGCGGATATCTTCGACTTTTTCCAGATGTCCTTTTTCTTCGAGTTCCGCCGCGATTTTCTTGCGTACCGCGAAGCGATCCTGTCCGACATAGATTTGCGCTTTCTCACTCATCGTGCCGTCGTCATTCAGTACGTCGATGATTTCGAGCTGATGCTTGATACCAAGGTTGTAGTCGTTGATGTCGTGTGCAGGTGTTACTTTGAGCGTGCCCGTACCAAATTCTCTGTCAATGTATTCATCGAAAATGATAGGTACTTTGCGCTCAATCAGCGGCACGATGGCATGTTTGCCTTTGAGGTGTGTATATCGTTCGTCTTCGGGATGTACGCAGATGGCAGTGTCGCCCATGATGGTTTCCGGACGGGTGGTAGCTACGGTAATATAACCATCTGCATCCGCGAGTTGATATCGGATATAATATAGCTTGGAATTTACTTCCTTGTGAATTACCTCTTCGTCTGATACCGCGGTAAGGCCCTTCGGATCCCAGTTGACCATGCGCACACCGCGGTAGATTTTACCTTTGTTGAACAGGTCTATGAATACTTCGATAACGGCGTCGCTGAGGTCTTGTTCCATCGTAAAGCGCGTTCTGTCCCAATCGCAGGAAGCGCCCAGTTTTTCGAGCTGCTTCAGGATAATGCCGCCGTATTTTTCTTTCCATTCCCAGGCATGTTTCAGGAATTCCTCTCTGCTGATATCTTTCTTGTTGATGCCTTGTTCTTTCAGGAGATTCACCACTTTGGCTTCCGTCGCGATAGAGGCGTGGTCGGTGCCGGGCACCCAACAGGCATTCTTGCCTTGCATTCTTGCCTTGCGGATCAGGATATCCTGGATGGTGTTGTTGAGCATGTGTCCCATGTGCAGTACGCCGGTGACATTGGGTGGCGGAATGACGATGGTATAAGGTTCGCGTTCATCCGGAACGGATCGGAAATATTGTTGATTCAGCCAGTGTTGATACCATTTTTCTTCGATGGCAACGTGGTCTACATTCTTTGGTAATTCTTGCATATTGGACGCTTTATATCTGCTGCCGGAGCCGGCGGAACAGAAGGCCAAAAATACAAAATTGTACCTGTAGAATTGTTAATTGACAATTATTATTTGTCAGTGGAAACGGCATCTACGGTGTAGCCGGCATCGCGCAATAACTGTACGAGTCCGTTTTTGCCGCCGAGGTGTCCTGCGCCTACCGCGATGAAGCAGTTTTTTTCCTGCATCAGCTGACTGAGTCTGGATATCCAGGCTTTATTGCGCTTGTCGAGCAGATTGTCTTTCAGGTAGGCATTTTCTTCTTCTTCAAAGATAGCGGCCAGTGCTGTCGTATTTTGTGCGGTATAGTAGCGCACCATCTGATCCATTTTCTGTGTTTCCTGTGTGTAGTTTTTGATGGTTTTTACCATGCTTTTAAGCTGGTCTTCCATCGGAATATCCTCCAGCATTTTCAACTGTTGTTCATAAGTCTCCAGACCGACTACCGGCAGGTTGTGATCTTCCGCCATGTCTTTGAAATTGCGCTCATAGGATTCTTTATTCTGCCCGAGGTAATTGAAGAATATCAGTTGTTCCAGGTAGAAAGGCTTGAGTCTGCCGTAGGTTCTTTCAAATGTTTTTGCCGGAATACCGATGGTGTCAGCCATAAACTGTGTGAGAATGGTGTAGTCGGAATCGGACATATAGTCTTTGATGGTTTTTTCATTTTCCAGCACACTGAGTTGTGCCAACGCAACAATATCCATGTCTTTCATGTCAATTTCCATCACGATAGTGCCGGCTTTCTTGATTTTTTCCGATACTTTTTTCCCGAGGAAATAGTCGTCCTGCGGGATGGCGTGAATGGTGCCATACAGGTAGGAAGGCTGTTCGAGGCCGTTGCCGGAAATCTGCCAGAAAAGGGAATTGTTGGTTTGCAGCGCTTTCTCCAGTACAGGCGCATTCTTTTTGTTTTTGCTTTTATCGGCGGCCTGTGCACCCAGTATCAGCAACAGCAACGCAGGAAGTAAGAATATCTTTTTCATAGGTCGGATATAAAGAAAAAGTTGCGCATGCGCAACTTGTAGGATTATATTTTACTGAGGTTGAACCCAAGGTGTCGTTCTCGGACTGACATATTCCTGTTTATACAAATCCAGGTTTTTGCCGGCTTCCGGTTTCCAGTAGTCTTTGCCGAGGAAGCTGATGATAGGCTCAAACTGTGGCGGTGCAATATACCCTTTCAACGGTGTGATGAGTTTGTAATCGTGGGTCAGCACGGTGAAGGTCGGATAAGACAACTGATTCTGCATGAAATAGGCCGCCAGTTCGTGGTAGCCGTTTCTTCCGCCCGGCACGTGTTTCCATTGTTTATTCAGGAATGTGATAGTATCTCTGCGTTCCGCATTGAATTTTACACAGTAAAAATCTTTATTCATCAACTCGGCGACGATAGTGTCTTCAAAGGTATTCCGGTCCATCACTTTGCACCAGCCGCACCAGTCGGTATAGAAGTCGACGAAGATTTTCTTCGGTGTCTTTTCATTCAGTTTCACCATTTCATCCCATGTCAGCCACTTGATTACTTTAGGATTAGTAGCAGGTTCTTTCGCAGTGGTTGTTTGTGTTTTAGTCTTGCTGTTTTTGTTCTCAGCAGCGTAAGTGCCCATGATGCTGACGGATAGCAGGAGCAGGAATAAGAGGTTATATTTTTTCATAGGTGTATTGTACGTTTAAATTATTGACCGGATTGATATTGCTGGAAGTCCATTTTCTTATAGCTTTCACTTTCGAAATATTGGAGTATTACCGTTAATGTCTCGATGTCCTTGAAGCCCGGGAAAGCCTGCAATTTATTACCATTGGTATCCAGGATAACCAATGTAGGGTAACCCAGTTTGCCGCCAACAGATCCCAAATCCATGGCCAGTTGATTGGCGCCACGTGCACCATTTTTTACAAATGTATACGACTTGCCGTTGAACTCAACAGGAGTGGCGGTTTCTGCATTGAATTTCGCGGATACAAATGTCTTGTTCATCGCTTCGATAACGGATGGTTCGCTAAAGGTATTTTCCTCCATTTTTTTGCACCAGCCGCACCAATCCGTATACAGATTGATGAGAATAAATTTCTTGTTGGCGGCTTTGGCTTCGGCCACGGACTTTTCTATCGGAGTCCACTTGATGTCTGCGTCTGCAGCAACTGCTATCAATGATGCGGATACAAAGAATGCGGTCAGGCTGTATTGAAGTAACTTTTTCATCTTTTATTTGTTTATGAACAATAAGCAATATCGGCAGGCGGCATTGTTTTATTGTTTATTTTTATCGTGTAATGCAAATTTGATACCAAACTTACACAGGTAAAAATACACATTTAGGAATGAAATGCCATGCATCCGGCTCAGATATTCGCGGGAAGGCAACAGAGAATTGAAAAACAGGATATTATGTCAGGAAAAAGAAAAATAATTGTAGCTGTTACCGGCGCCAGCGGTGCCATTTATGCCAAGGTTTTACTGGATAAACTGAAGGAATTGCAGGCGCAAACAGAGAAAATCGGTGTCGTAATGTCTGATAATGCCCGGGATGTCTGGCAGTACGAGCTCGGTAATACCTTGTACGAGGATTATCCGTTTGATTTTTACTCCAAAAATGATTTTTACGCGCCCTTCGCTTCCGGCAGCGCGCAGTATGATACCATGATTATCTGCCCGTGTTCGATGGGGACACTCGGTCGTATTGCCGCGGGCATCTCCAACGACCTGACTACCAGAGCTGCGGATGTGATACTGAAAGAACGCAGAAAGCTTATTCTGGTGGCGAGAGAAACGCCCTACAGCCTTATTCATATCAACAACATGAAAACGGTGACGGAAGCCGGCGGAATCATTTGCCCGGCAACCCCCAGTTTTTACAGTCGACCGCAGACCTTCGAGGAACTCGCCGCCACGGTAACGGATCGTGTCATAGATTTATGCGGACTTTCACAGCATAGCTATCGCTGGAAAGAATAGTAGTGACCATTACCGGGAACGTAGTTCAAAGTATCGGCTATATTCTTTCTTTGGGAAATTTTCCCGCAGGTAACGGATGACAGGGTAGTCGTTGCCATGCTCTTTCAGTGGCGTGAATCCTTCGGCCAGTAAGGCTGTCTGAAACACCGGTATGGCAATAATTATTGTATCATTGCCTGAGACCGGAATGTTTTTAACCACTTTCTGCAATACTTCTTCATTCGGCACTTCTGTTTTATTTGGCCACTCTGTACCAATGTAAGAAAGATGCGAATGGCTGATTTGCGTCGCGGTGAAATCGGGTACTACCACCAGGTTTTTATGTGCTTTCTTCAGGGAATCCAATTCGCTGAGCACTGTATAAGTATTTTCATTGGTGTAAATGCCATTTGCGCCTTCCACAATTCCATCCAGACGATAGGTCAGTTGTGCCGCAGGTGCATCTCTGTAAATGCGTGTGGTGCGTACGATGTATAGTGCGATAAGTGCCGTAAACAGTAAAACGCCATTAGCGGCGGCTTTCTGTCGTATCGGGATATCTTTGAAGGCATTCAGTATAAATAACACCAAAATGCCTCCGATAAACAGGGAAGGAGCGTTGTAGCCGATGGAAATGGATACGCTCCACGAGATAACCAGCGCAAGGATGGAAGATTCTGCATTTTCTTTGTGCAGGAGTTCATAGATAATTTTGCCACACAATGCGCCGAAAAACAGGAACATGTATTTGCCATGATAATGATACGTGAACAGACAAAATACCGCAATTAACAACAAGGCAAATGCCATCATCGTTTTAGGTAATCGCCATTGGAGTGCCAGATATGCTATGATTGCACCGGCGTACAATAATGGATTGGTGACATAGGAAAGCCAACCTGCCTGCAGCAGTCCGTGCTGTGCTGTCAGCTGTGTCTGCATATCCTGCCAGCCACCCTGCAGCGCCACATAGCCGACATAAATAGCCAGTGGCAAAAAGCCCGCAAGAATATGGATGTACCGAATGGAAGTACGATAAAAGAACCACGCAAATATGAAAACAGCCAGATAATTCTGTTTGCAGAGTGTAGCCATACCTAACAGTAAAAATCCCGCGACCACTTTCTTACGCTGAATAAACAATAGTCCGGCCACACTCAGCAATAATCCGTCGATGGTGTGTAGCACAGAGCAAGGGAAATAATGTACATTGAAAACAAACGCGACCAGTGTGAGCAGATAGCGATGGAATGCAGTGAAGGGTTCCGGCTTCTTTTCCGACAGTAGCAATATCCAGCAATAGGCAATCAGCCATTGTTCCATCCAGAATACAAATCGGGAAATCAGGAAGAAATAATCTTTGGAAAACAGTAGTTCCGGAATATGCAGATAAGCATAGCCCAATGGTCTTACGGAAGAGAAATCGGCATGCGGAATCTGTCCATGCCACACGCGATTGGTGGCGGATAGCACAAAGCCTTCATCGGTAGGATTAAATCCGTATGCGGAAAAAAGAAAATGGCAGACAAGAGCTGCCATTAGTATAAAGACTCCATCCTGCCATTTCCATTGTTTAAGCATAACGCGTTATTCGATGCTTAAAGATAGGAAATAGTTGAACGAAAAGAGTTTACTGATAAGTGATTAATTCCACATCAAATACCAGCACGGAATTTGCCGGAATATCTCCGGTGGCTGTATTGCCGTAGGCTAGTCCGGACGGGATGATGAAAGTGTATTTGCTGCCTTTGCGCATCAGTGGAATACCTTCCTGCCAGCCTCGTATCACTTTTGAAACAAAGAACTTAGCAGGTGTGCCGGAAGTCTGGTCGAAAACCTTACCGCTGGTGAGGTAGCCCTTATAGTGTACCGTCACGTAAGAGCCTGTATTCGGGTGCTTGCAAGTGCCGATGGTGTCGATAGGTTCGCACACGCCGGTATCGTTGACCACATAATACAATCCGGAGCCTGTGCCTATAGCGTCCAGTTCTTTGTCTGCGATATATTGCTGTATGATAATACTATCTTGTCGGGCCTGCTCCGCCGCGTCAAAGTTGTCAGAAGATTTTTTGCAGGAAAAAACGAAGGGCAATGCCACCAATGCCATTACCAGTGATTTAAGAATGCTTGTTTTCATACAACGAAAATACGTGTTATAGTCAGTAAAAATTGTTATTAAATAATAAATAGCATCAGGTCTGTAATACGCCTACATTGAATTTCTCCACCGGAGCATTGTTCGCCGCTTCTATGCCGGTTGAAATCCAGTGACGGGTTTCCAGCGGATCGATGACGGCATCTACCCACAGGCGCGCCGCCGCGTAGTAGGCGGAAGTGGTTTTATTATAGTGGTCTCTGATTTCTTTCAGGATTTTTTCTTTTTCTTCGTCGCTGAGCGTGTTGCCTTTGGCTTCCACTGCAGCCACCTGAATCTGCAGAATGGTTTTTGCCGCCTGATCACCGCCCATTACGGCAATTTTCGCGCTTGGCCACGCCACTATCAGTCGTGGATCGTAGGCTTTGCCGCACATAGCGTAGTTGCCCGCGCCGTAGGAATTGCCGGTAACGATAGTGAATTTTGGAACTGTTGAATTGGACACCGCACTCACCAGCTTCGCACCATCTTTGATGATACCACCGTGTTCGCTGCGGCTGCCAACCATGAATCCGGTAACATCCTGCAGGAAGACCAATGGTATTTTTTTCTGATTGCACAGCATGATAAAACGAGCCGCTTTGTCTGCCGCGTCCGAGTAAATTACGCCGCCGATTTGTACTTCGCCTTTTTTGCTCTTCACTACCGAACGCTGATTCGCGACAATACCGACGCTCCAACCGTCAATGCGGGCATAGGCGCAGACGATGGTTTGTCCGTAGTCTTCTTTGTATTCGGTATATTCGGAGTTGTCGGCCAGTCGCTCAATGATTTCTCTGACATCATACGGTTTGGCAGAAGAGAAGATGCCGTAAATGTCTTTTTCGTGCTTTTTCGGTTTTTTCGGTTTCACGCGATCGAAGCCTGCATTTTCAAATCTGCCGTATTTGTCGATTAGTTTTTTGATGGTATCCAGACATTCCTTGTCGTCTTTCATTTTGTAATCACAAACACCACTGACAGCGGTTTGTGTAACGGCACCACCCAGTGTTTCTTTATCTACATTCTCGCCGATAGCGGATTTTACGAGGTAAGGACCTGCCAGAAAGATACTGCCGGTTCCTTCCACAATCAGACTTTCATCGCTCATGATAGGCAGATAGGCGCCGCCGGCTACGCAACTGCCCATAATGGCAGAGATTTGCGGAATGCCCATGGAACTCATCTTGGCGTTGTTCCGGAAAATACGGCCGAAGTTTTCCTTGTCCGGGAAAATCTCATCCTGCATAGGCAGAAAAACACCCGCACTGTCCACGAGATAGATGACAGGCAATCTGTTTTCCATCGCAATTTCCTGTGCCCGCAGATTTTTCTTACCGGTGATAGGGAACCAGGCACCCGCTTTTACGGTAGCGTCATTGGCCACAATCATACATTGTCTGCCTGATACATACCCGATAACGGTTACTACACCGCCGGAAGGACAGCCGCCTTCTGCTGCATACATCTCGTCACCGACGAGCGCACCGATTTCTATGGTAGTGGTGTTTTTATCAATCAGATAGGCGATCCGCTCACGGGCTGTCATTTTGCCCTTTTTGTGTTCGGATTCTATTTTCTTTAATCCGCCGCCCAGATATACTTTTTGCAGTTTGGCTTTCAGTTCGTCTACTGCCAGTCGCATGGCATCTTCATTCTTGTTGAATTCGAGGTCTGTCATGTTGTAAAAGTAAGAAGTAAAAAATTAATTGCAAAAACAAGCGCGCACAAAGATGCGTCTTCGTTCTTTTTTGTGATTTAACTTTATTTTTAATTTCAGAATCGGAATAATAATGTATCTTTGCGTCGGGCAAGTCTTATACGACCAGCTCCTGGCAAATCCTCCAGGGTCGGAAGGCAGCAAAGGTAGTCGGTTGAGCGGTGCGCTGTAAGTAACTTGCCTTTTTTATATAAAAAGCAAAAGCATCATATTGTAAAACGTCTCTGCAAAGAGACGTTTTTTTATTGCCCCAAAGACATACCTACTCCTTGTTTTTAGTGATTATGAGAGGATTGTATTGATAATCATCAATAAATACTTTAGTCCTGTTGTGCATTTGAGATATTATACACATATTGTAAATGCATAAAAACCCTGCTTATGTTATTTATTTTTATCACCCTGATTGCAGTGTCAGTATTGCTGGCACTCGCTGTGTATCTCTATTTCTGCATTCGGAAACCCACGATGGGAAGTAACGAAAAGGTGCGTTTATTCAAAAATGTAAAACCCCTGCAGTTTGATTCGCAGCATTCTTCCTGAGTATTCCGGAGGATAATTTATTGGTAATTGCAAAAAAAAGAGGCTTCGATATAGGAAGCCTCTTTTTTTTATAAGTGTCAGATAGTCTGATGATTGACTATGCAATGGTAATGTCTTTATCCAGGTATACATCCTGAATAGCGTTCAGCAATTCCACACCGACTTTCATGTCTTTCTGGAATGCTTTTCTTCCTGAAATCAATCCCATGCCGCCGGCGCGTTTGTTGACGATAGCCGTTTCCACTGCTTCAGCAAGGTCTGTCTGACCTTTGCTTTCTCCGCCGGAGTTGATAAGGCCGTTTCTGCCCATGTAGCAGTTCGCTACCTGATAGCGGGTCAGGTCGATAGGGTGGTCGGTAGTCAGTTCACTGTATACTTTCGGGTGTGTTTTACCGAAATTCAATGCATTGTAACCGCCGTTGTTGGTAGGCAGTTTTTGTTTGATGATATCCGCCTGAATGGTTACGCCCAGGTGATTAGCCTGAGAGGACAGGTCGGTTGCTGTATGATAGTCGACGCCATCTTTTTTGAACGCATTGTTTCGTGTGTAGCACCACAGAATGGTAGCCATACCTAATTCGTGTGCATATTCGAATGCTCTGGATACCTCGATGATCTGACGGCGGGATTCCGGAGAACCGAAATAGATGGTCGCGCCTACGGCAACAGCACCCATGTTCCAGGCATCTTTGATGGAACCGAACATAATCTGATCAAAAGTATTCGGATAGGACAAAAATTCGTTGTGGTTGATTTTTACAATGAACGGGATTTTGTGTGCATATTTTCTGGCCACACTTCCCAACACACCATAAGTAGATGCCACCGCATTGCAACCGCCTTCTACCGCCAGTTTTACGATGTTTTCTGAGTCAAAGTAAATAGGATTAGGTGCAAAGCTAGCACCGGCACTGTGTTCTATGCCCTGGTCTACCGGCAGGATAGACAGATATCCTGTGTTAGCCAGTCTGCCGGTGCCGTGCAGTTGTTGTAAACTGCGCAGTACCTGCGGATTGCGGTTGCTTTGTATCCATACATTGTCTACAAAGTCGCTGCCCGGCAGATGCAACATAGATTTATCGATGGTTTTACACTCGTGTGCCAGTAAATACTGGGCTCTTTCTTCGCCTAAAAGCTGGGTTACAGATGCTATGCTCATGGTGATTTTTTTGCGTGGGCAAATATAAGGATAGTTGTTGATTTAAGGAAGTGAAAATCAACTGTGTTTTACACGATGTTTGCGTTATGCACAAAACCTATGCAGCAGCGGCTACAATGCGCTGATGACAAGCTGAACAATACCGATTAAGAAACCGAGGATACCACCGATGATTTCAATAAAACGAAACTCTTTGGAGGTAATATCCATTAGCAGTTGCTCCAGTTTTTCATCGGAAAAATTAGCGACTTTATTCTTCACCAACTGATGGATGTCGAGTTTCTGTTCAATTTTGGTGATAGAAGAGTCAATCACCGTAGGCAGGTTTTTCTCAATTTCCACGACAATGGTTCTGTGCACGCTTTGTATCAGTTGATCTGGTACGATGGCATCGAGGAAAGGGCTTTTTTCTATCCGCTCGCGAATGGCATTGTCCACGCGCAGGGCAATTTCTTCCTTGAAATTATTCAGGGCATCCGGATCTTGCAGGCGACCTTTGATATCGCTGAAGTTGATGAGGTCACGCTGTACAACTTTCCCCAAGTTTTCTGCAATACGCAGTTTGTTTTTCGGGAAAATACCATGAAAAGTAAGAAATAAAACCTTGACCGGTTTTCTGGGATGGAACAGCATCTTGATGGCCACCCAGTTGGTGATCCATCCGATGAAGCCACCGATGATAGGCACCGCCCAGGTTTTCCAGCTTAATAAGCTAATCGATAAAAGCATAGTATCTGTTTAGGATAATAAGTTGTTTATTGTTGTGCTGCAGACCACGCCGTCGGATTGGCTCTCCAGTCCTGCAGGGTGCTCACTTCTTCTTCTGTGACATATCCGCTGCTTTGCGCAGTGCGTATCATGAACTCGTAGTTCGTCAGTGTTTTGAGCAAAACACCGGCATCTTCGAATTTTTGTTTCGCAGATTCAAATCCGTATTTGTAGATGGCCACCATGCCAATTACTTCGGCACCTGCGGCGCGGAGATCTTCCACCGCTTTCAGGGAACTGCCACCCGTAGAGATAGTATCTTCTACTACCAGCACACGATAGCCGTGTTTCAGGTCGCCTTCAATCGTGTTGGTCAGGCCGTGTTCTTTTGGTTTGGAGCGCACGTATACAAAAGGCAATTGCAGGGCATCTGCAATCAGTACGCCCAGCGGAATACCTGCCGTGGCCACACCCGCGATGCATTCGGCTTGTGGGAAATATTCCTGCGCTAACTGTACGAGTCCGTCTTTAACGAAGTTGCGGATATCCGGATAGGAGAGCAGTTTTCTGTTATCGCAATATACCGGCGATTTCAGGCCGCTCGCCCAGGTGAAAGGTTGTTCGGGAGAAAGTTGGATGGCTTTAATCTGGAGTAATTGTTTCGCCAGATTTTCTTTGTAAGCGGTGTTTTCCATGGGGTGATTTTTAAGGTTGGGTCTTGTTAGGATTTTTTTATAAATTCAGCCCTGAAACAGCGCAACGCACTATCACGGGATTAAACTTCGTAAATGTATAAACTTTTCATCAATAACAAGGTAGTTTTCTTGTGTCAAAATCCGGCACATGTGGATAATTTAATGGGTGAATCTTATATCATCGAGCCCTACACGGGGCACCAAGTGCTCGAAACCTTCCTGCATCGCGTGCTCCTGAATGATGCCAATGAGAGTCCGGTGGTATTATTCTACAAAGATGTTGATCATCTGTTTCGTGAAGTCTGTTCCTTTTTTGAATGTATTGAAGCGGCCGGCGGCGTGGTGATGAATGAACAGGAAGAAATTCTGCTTATTTTCCGACGCGGTTTCTGGGATCTTCCAAAAGGGAAAATCGATGACGGCGAGACGGTGGAAGCTGCGGCCATACGCGAAGTTACGGAAGAAACGGGTGTTCAGCCGTTACAAATAGTTCATCCCGTCCGTTTTCCGGCCTGGAAAAACGAGGCGACTTATCATTCTTATTTTTACGAAGGAAAGCCTGCTTTAAAGGTGTCTTACTGGTATGTGATGCGTACCTCATTTGACGATACATTACAGCCGCAGACAGAAGAGGATATTGAACAGGCTGTTTGGGTGAAACCGGCCGATATTCCGGCTTATTACGATACGATGTATGCCTCTGTAGTGGATGTGCTGAAGGCGGTATTGCGTTAAGCGGATAGCCACCAGCGCCAGAACAAAAGAGAAGGTACGGATAACAGAATGCCTAGTGTTGGCAAGGCATTAGCCAGTTTTTCGTTCAATCCGTATTCCGTGGCCAGAATGGAAGAGGTAATCATGGGTGGCATGGCGCATTCAATGATGGACACTGTGTAAAGTTCGGTGCGCCTGTCCAGGATAAGATAAAACAGGATATAGATGATAAATGGTGCCAGTATCAGTTTGTACAATGAGCCGGCCAGAAAATCTCTCCAGGGTACTTCGCTGATATTCCATTTGAACTGCATTCCCAATGAAATCATGGCGAGCGGCACCATGAATTGCCCGATCATATTCAATCCTTTTAGTGTATTGCCTTCCACCATTTCTTTCGGGATAAACAACGCGACAATAAAGATGAGGAACGGTGGAAATTTCACGAGTCGCAGGATCAGTTGTTTAACAGAATAATCGGTTCCGCCAAACGATGCCGCTATCAGAATGCCCAGGGTTGACATGATGAGAAAACTGCCTGGCTGGTCGACGAAGATGGCGTATTGTATACTTTCCGCGCCATAAAAATAGGTAAGCACCGGATATCCGACGAAGGATGTATTGCCCAATCCGCAACACAGTATAATACAGGCAATGGTTTTATTGTCCCAGTTCAGCCATTTGCCCACCAGCCAGCCGTATATCGCCGCTCCAAAGAATATTATCCAGGCGGAGGCAATGGGATACATCACTTCCGCGGAGAGTTGCAGGTGAGGGATTTTGGCAAGCACTATCGCCGGTAGCGGCACATAGATGATGAAACGATTGATTTTACGGAATAAGTCTTTCGGTAAAAATCCGGCAAACTGAGCGACGATACCCAGCAAAAACAATGCAAATAAAACCGGAAGTTCATTCATGAGTTGGTTGCACAAAGATGCTAAGAATCCGGTTTATCGGAAAAGAATACGTATTAAAAGAACGTGATTAATGCACTTTGAAATGGCGCTGGTATTTCTGTTTCAATCCGTGATGGTTGTCTTTAAGCCATACCATCGTCAGTTTATTGGGTACTTTAACAACATCCGGTTTCGTATAAGTACCAAACACTCTGTCCCAGAATGCGGTAGTTACGCCGTGATTTAATTTTGGATTGCCAAAGTGATGATAAAAATGGTGTTTGCGCATTTTCAAACCATAGCGAATCAGCGGTTCTCTGATATGAAATACTCGGTGGGTATATTCATAGAGGAAATACATTCCTGCTAAACCAAGTGAAAAAAGGAAGCCCATTTCAAAGGTAAATATCAGTCCGGTGAGTAAGGTGGAGGTCGATAAAACCAATGTTGCCAGTATCAGTTTCTTCCACATGGGCGCGAAATAATGTGCTTCCGCATGGTGGCGCTGATGTTCCAGACGGACAGGATTTTTTCCTTTTTTCATATGTCCCAGAAAACGGTGGATGACATATTCCAGTAAAGTCCATGTAATCACACCTGCAGCAATAAAAAGAAGACCTTTGAGCATATACACCTTTTTAGTTAGTTGAAATTATGCATAAGGTATTGAATGTGAAAATGTAAGGGAAGGATTTTTTGTTAAACTTTTACTAAAAGTCTTTCGAGGATACGCTCCTGTAAATCAAAAGGTTTTAAGCTATCTAACCCGAGGTAGCTGACTACTTCCTGTGGTGACATCCGGTCGTGTTTCAAAGCTGCTTCCGGTATCAGTCCGATGAGTTCGCTGCCTGCAACGGCTACCCCGAAACGGTCTGCTGTGGCGCGGATAATATCAAATACCTCTACGATAGGACTTTCAAAAATATCAGTAATATTGGTGGAAATCTGGGTACAGTTATAGGCTTCCATCCACCAGCCAATGGCTTTCACATGTTGCAGTGTCCGGTGTGCCTTGCTGTTGCCGGATTGCATCCGCATCTCTCTGATTTCTCTGGCAATATTTTTGGCAAGTTGCAGGTCTTTTGTGTCGAGATTGACATTGTATGCAATAAGAAATTTGCGCGCACCCAGCGCCATCATACCAAAAGTTGGATGAAATAGCTGCGGACCAAAATCGGGTTGCCATTCCGGCTGCATTATCTTATCGCTGATGCCCTCATATTCGCCTTTCCGCAGGTACGCCAGATTTTGTCGTTCCGATGATGTCGCCGAAAATTCATACAGGAATACCGGAATGCCCTGCTCACCGATGCGTCTGCCAACGGATTTCGACAATGCTATTACTTCCTCCATGCTGATATGTTGCACCGGAATAAAAGGGCAGACATCACAGGCGCCCATGCGCGGGTGTTCGCCATGATGCTGGCGCATATCAATCAGTTTCGCTGCCGTCAGTACCGCCTGGAAGGCTGCCTCCGCGACAGCAGCGGGCTTTCCGGCGAATGTGTATACCGTTCTGTTGGCATCATAGCCCATGTCGATGTGCAGCAACTTCACGTCCGGCACCTGTCGGATAGCATCGGCAATGGCATCAATAACCGCATGATTTCTTCCTTCAGAAAAATTCGGCACGCATTCTATCAGTGGTTCGGCAGAGGAGAACATAAACACCAAATGTACGAATTTCTTATAGTATGCCATTTTTGAGATAGATAAATTTTTACTAAGTTTGGATGCCAATATGACCACCGAACTCAAAAAATTCTTCAGCGATTATGTGCAGCTTCCCGACGCGGAACTGGAAGATATTGTCAGTAAGTTCAAAAAGAAAAAGGTGAAGAAAAACGAACTGCTGCTGGTGGCCGGTGAGGTTTGCAAAGACCTGATTTTTGTGCAAAGCGGATGTCTTCGCCTGTATTATTTGCAGGAAGATGTGGAAGTCTCTGTCTGGTTTGCACTTCGTCATTCTTCCGCGATTGAGATCTACAGTTTTATCAGCGAAACGCCTACGAATAATTACCTGCAGGCTATCGAAGAATCCGAGATATTGTATCTTCCGAAATCAGCACTGAACAAACTGTACGAGACACATCCCAAAATGCAGGAGATGATGCGCAAATTCTGGGAAGATGTGATTCTGCATTTACTGGAAAGATTCACTGCTTTGCAGCGCGATTCCGCGGAACAGCGTTATCTGGATTTGCTTAATAAGCCGGAATTATTGCAGACGATTCCACAGAAATATCTGGCTTCTTTTATCGGTGTTACACCGACTTCTTTGAGCCGCATTAAGAAGAATATTCGCTAGATCAGTTTATAAAAGCGTGATGCCTTCTGCTTTCATTTTTTCTCTGATGGCATCAGACCATACACTCACCTGCACTTCGCCGATATGGGATTTTCTGAGCATGAACATGCAGAGCCGTGACTGTCCGATACCGCCGCCGATGCTTTCCGGCAAGGCGCCCTCGAGCAGCATGCGGTGGAATGACAGTGTTTTCTTGTCTTCGCAGTTTTTCTCTTTCAGCTGCACTTCCATGGCCAGTTTGTCTACACGGATGCCCATCGAGGATACTTCAAATGCGGATTGCAATACAGGATGCCACAGAATAATATCGCCATTGAATCCTGCATAACCGTCTTCATTTCTGGTGCTCCAGTCGTCATAATCTGCGGCACGTCCGTCGTGGGCTTCGCCATTGGATAATTTGCCGCCAATGCCCATGATAAATACCGCGCCATATTCCTTGGCGATAGCATTTTCTCTTTCTTTTGCGGTCATTTCCGGATATCGCTGCAGCAGTTCTTCCGAGTGGATAAAGTGAATCTGCTCGGGCAGGACAGGGGTAAGGTTAGCATAATGCTGATGTATCACCTGTTCTGTTTCCTTGAGTGCCTCGTAGATATTGTTCACCGTATTTTTGAGATATTGCAGATTACGGTCATCAGCTGAAATATGTTTTTCCCAATCCCATTGGTCTACATAGATGGAATGTATAGGGCTGTAGTCTTCATCCGGACGCAGTGCCCGCATATCGGTGAGGATGCCTCTGCCTGTTTCCACACCCAGTTCTTTCAGCCGTACGCGTTTCCATTTGGCCAGTGAATGTACCACTACCGCACGTTGCTCATCCAGCGATTTAATGGGAAAGGCAACAGGGCGCTCAATGCCGTTTAAATCATCATTTAATCCTGTGCCGTCCAGCACTATCAGTGGTGATGACACTCGGGTAAGATGCAAATAATCACATAAAAATCTGGAAAAAGTATCCTTCACCAGGGTAATGGCTGCTTCGCGTTGCAGTATTTCGTTCATAAGTCGGGTGTATTTTGGCAGAACAAATGTCGGCTATTTATTTTGAAAATGAATGTATGCATAGGGATTTTCTCGCCTGATATTTCTCAATTTGTTGCCCTATGGCAACTTTATTTAGCGGAACAGTGATTAATTTTGCAGTCAAATACAAAACTATTATGTCAACAACAAATGCAATAGACTTTAGCTTGAAGTACAAAGTTAAAGATATGTCCCTCGCAGAATGGGGACGCAAGGAAATCGAGCTGGCGGAAGCAGAGATGCCGGGTTTAATGGCACTGCGCGAAGAATTCGGTCCGTCACAGCCGCTCAAAGGCGCTCGCATTGCGGGTTGTCTTCACATGACGATTCAAACGGCGGTGCTGATTGAAACACTGGTGGCACTGGGTGCGGAAGTAACCTGGTCTTCCTGTAACATTTTCTCCACGCAGGATCATGCCGCAGCAGCCATTGCCGCAGCGGGTATTCCGGTATTTGCATGGAAAGGTATGAACGAGGAAGAGTTCAACTGGTGTATTGAGCAGACTTTATTCTTCGGTTCTGAAGATCGTCCGCTGAATATGATTCTGGATGATGGTGGTGACCTGACGAATATGGTGTTTGATAACTATCCTGAACTGGCTAAAGGTATCAGAGGTTTATCTGAAGAAACTACAACAGGTGTACACCGTCTGTATGAGCGCATGGAAAAAGGAACTTTGCTGATTCCTGCAATCAATATCAACGACTCTGTAACGAAATCAAAATTTGACAATAAATACGGCTGTCGTGAAAGTTGTGTGGACGCTATCCGTCGTGCGACAGATGTCATGATTGCCGGTAAGGTAGCGGTAGTTGCTGGCTTCGGTGACGTAGGAAAAGGTTCTGCAGAATCTCTGCGTGGCGCAGGTGCTCGTGTAATCGTTACGGAAATAGATCCGATTTGTGCATTGCAGGCGGCTATGGAAGGATATGAAGTGAAAAAAATGGTGGATGCCGTAAAAGAAGCAGATATCATCGTAACTACCACCGGCTGCCGCGATATCGTGACAGGCGAGCACTTCCGACTGATGAAAGACAAAGCGATTGTTGCCAATATCGGTCACTTCGATATCGAAATTGATGTAGCATGGCTGAACAATAACTACGGTCACACAAAAGTGGAAATCAAACCACAGGTGGACAAATACACTATCGATGGTAAAGATGTAATTCTGTTGGCAGAAGGTCGTCTGGTAAACTTAGGTTGCGCGACTGGTCACCCTTCCTTTGTAATGTCCAACTCTTTCTCCAATCAGGTGATTGCTCAGCTGGAATTGTGGATGCACAGCGATAAATACGAAAACAAAGTGTATATGCTGCCTAAACACCTGGATGAAAAAGTAGCGCGTTTACACCTGAAAAAAATCGGCGTGGAACTGGATGTGCTGACACCGGAACAAAGTGAATACCTGAATATTCCAGTGGAAGGACCATACAAACCGGAGTACTACAGATATTAATCAATATACGGATAGATAGATATCAATGCTATAGCAAAATCCCGAAACACAGTTTCGGGATTTTTTTGTGCAGGATGCTACGTTAATTATTTTTTAAGCAGGAATAGAAGTGCTTTTTATTTACAAATAAATTTCTATCTTTGCGGCTCAGTTCTTTAGAGATGGACACCGTAGCTCAGTTGGTTAGAGCATCGGATTGTGGTTCCGAGGGTCGTGGGTTCGAACCCCATCGGTGTCCCATTTTCTAATTCAGTTTCCTTTCCTTTATTTTTCTGCTGTTTTATTTCTTTGTATCAAATTTCTGATGCAATTTTTTGAGTTGTGGATATATCCATTGCACGATTACCAGTGCCACCATACTGCCAAAAATAAAACCCGCTATTATATCTGTCGGGAAATGAACGCCCACATAGATTTGTGCGTATCCGATGGTGCCGGCCCAACAGAGCCACAGCCACTTTGATAGTTTACCGGAAAACAAAGGCAGTCCGATAATCGTGAGTGCCATCGCCATGTGATTGGCTGCATGTGAAGACGGAAAACTCCACAGTCCGCCGCAATGCCCGAGCACCAATCGCACGGATAAATCCGTATGATGACAAGGGCGCATTCTTGCAAAGAAAGGTTTCAGTAATTCGTGATTCACAAAATCGGATATGCCAAAAGCGAGCACGATACAAAGGATATATATCCAACTGCTCCTGCGGAATTTATAGACGGTATACAACGTGAGTGCAACATACAAGGGAATCCATGTGTTTGCATTGCGCATGATGGGCAATATTATATCCAATAAGAAGAAATGACCTTTGTTGTTAATGGTATCCAGAATGGCATAATCCCATGTTTTGATAACATCTGTCATTTATCAGACTATTTACCGTTCAGGTATGCTGCAGTTCTTTGCTGCGCGTTTTTCCGTATGTCATACCAGAAAAGATTGTAATCCACCAAATGCAGGATGTTTTTTCGGCGCATAAAGGTCAGATTGGTCTTCGACCATAAATATTGCTGATGAATTTGTGCGCTTGCCTTAAACTTTTTCTTGCGGTTGACATTCAGTAATATGCCGCTGTTTCCGTAAGCTTTGGTAGTATCTGTTGTCCAGGATACCGGATTCACACACACGTCACCGAAATAATTTAGTTTGTCTTTGTATTCAAATCCCTCTTTGAAGGTGGCCCAGGTTACATAGCAGTTGGTCTCTTCCGGTTTTTGACACGGTGTCAGTACTTCATAGGAATCTCTGTATAGCGCGTAACCTACGGCATAGGCACATACCAGCTTCGCTTTCATTTCCGGTGTGTCAAAGAAGTCCTTCAGCAGCCTGCGGCTGTGCGTAGTGCCCTGACTGTGTGAGGCAATGATAATCGGACGTCCGTTGTTATAATGTTGCAGATAGTATTCAAATGCTGTTTTGATATCCTGATAGGCGAGATCGAAACATTGCTGACGCGCATCCGTTGTATCAAAATACGCGTCGATGTTGGCTTGTCGGTATCTCGGTGTATAAACGCGGCCTACCTGATTAAAAACAGAAGCGTGGTATTTCACCGGCAGATGGTCGATACGCTTGTTGAGTTTCTTGTCCTGTAAATCCGCATTCCAGGTATTTCCTTTAGTGAATAAGGTCGGATAGATATAAAACACATCCACTTGTTTGATTGAATCACTGATCCATGTTTCACTTTTAGGTATCATGTCGGCGGCATCCTCTCTGAATGGCAAGGTGCTCCAGTAAAATTCATTGGAATAATCCGGTGCCTCCGGCGTTTTAGTTTCTTTAAATGGCGGCAGTGCTGAAAGCGACACGCTGAGTATCAGAAAAATGAAGCCGGAAAGATATTTTCGCATATCGAAGTTGTATTACAGTTGTATTTCAAAATCTTTTCTGTCGGTGTACAACTTCCAGAATTGTTCTGCAATATTGGCCGGCGTATGTACGGGCGCATCTTCTTTCACGTAGCCGCAAACAGTGACAGTGCCCACAAAGATATTTTTGGGTTGCAATGCCTGATGCAGGGAAGCAGACAGATTTCTCAGCGCCGCTTTACCGATAGACAAAGATCCATAGTCAGGATTTGGCTGAATGCCAAAGCCGCCACCGGTAATCAGGATAGTGCCGCTGCCTCTTTTTTCCATATCGCTGGCGACAAGTCCGACCAATGTCATTACGCCGCCAACATTCACTTTGAAATCGCGGGTGAGTCCGTCTGCCGTTTCATTGGCGATATTCACCGCTTTTATTTTTGCAGCGTTGTAGTGTACCACGTCAATGTCATTCCATTTTTCCCAGATCTGGCTGAATGCGTCTTTCATGGAATCAGCATCGCCGGCATCGCCGACAAACGCGTGTGCATCAATACCTTTTTCTTCCAGTGCGGCCACCAGCTTTTCCAGTTTAGCTTTTCTTCTCGAAACCAATGCTACCGAAAATCCATTGCTGCCGAATTTTTCTGCTACCGCATTTCCAATGCCCGGACCGGCGCCTACAATAACAATTACCTTACTCATAAAATGAACTTTATACTTTACGAATTCTTTCTGGCTAACAAAATATAACGGTCTGATGTTTTGACATTAAACGGATTTAACTGATAATCGCCGAATTCTCTGACGAGTGTAAATCCGGTATTGTTCAGGAAGGTGTGGAAATGATGCTGCATCAGCACCTGCACCTCTTCCTTATACATCCAGACATTGTCCTCTTTCTCGATGTGAATATTTTTGACAATCTTTCCGTTCTCCACTTCTCTTCGGATATAAAACGTATACCCGTCGATGTCTTTCTTTTCTCTCGGCACCAGATTGTGGATGACTTTTTCCGTATTCATGAAATCGATGAGGATATAACCGTTATCTTTTAATCCTGCATGCATACTCTGGAATACTTTTTCATTTTCCTTCAGGCTGTCGAAATAGCCCAGGCTGGTGAAGAGATTGAAGATATAATCGAAATAATTGATGCGGAAGGGCAGCCGCATATCGTGGACGTAGAATTCCAGATTCGGCAACTGATACATCGTATTCGCATATTGTATGCTTTCTTTTGATAAATCGAGTCCCACTACATCAAAACCTTTCTCCGCGAGATAATAGGCGTGACGCCCTTTGCCACAGGCCAGATCGAGGATGCTGCCGAAATCTATTTCCAGATGCCGGATGACATTATCCATAAAGAGATTGGCCTCTTCCTGATTCCTGTTTTTATACAGAATATGGTATAATGGAGAATCGAACCACAGTTCGAACCATTGTTTTTTCTCTTCCGCCATAAAAAATGAATTACGTTTACAAGGTACGATTTACTATTCAGAATACCCTAAGCGACGGGCTCTTTTTTTATTTCCACATCCATGTTCTTGATGTATTTTCGCCATATTCCGCTACCCCAGTAGATGCTCGTAAAGAGCAGTAGCGAGAGCCAGTATACCACCTCACAACCCCAGGCAATATAGAGTTCACTCTGTTTCATTTGTATGAAATAGTAGCAATAGCTGATGTAGAAAAAACTGCAGAATACTTCCACTATTGTCGGGACAAAAGTGGCTCCGGTGCCGGTAATCCCAAAATTCATAATCATACCTGATGAAAAGAACAACAGCGCAATCATCAGCGTGTAGAACGGCGCCATGGCATCTTGTATCAGCTGAGCGTCATTGGTAAAAATGGAAAATATCTGATGCGGGAACAGGACAACTATCAGATTTAAGGTGAGTGAAGTGCCGACGGATACCACGAGTACCTTTTTCAGTACCGGTACCACATCATCTATTCTTTTTTGTCCGATGATATTACTGATAATGGTGTTGCTGGTGCTGGCAAAACTCCATACCGGAATGCCAATGAATACGAACAGACTCTTGAGAATGCCGGAAACCGCCAGTTCATGTTCGCCCAGCTTTTCGACTGACAGGAAGAAAAACCACCACGATCCGATGCCGATGAGATTCTGTAAAACAATAGGCGTAGACAATCTGACAATCGACCAGATTTGTGGCAGATAGATATGACGGAAAGTAAATGCCCGGTATTTTTTCTGCAGTTTGTTATAAAAGAAGTGTATCGCATATACCAGCATCAGCACCGTATCCGCAATGGCTGTAGAAATACCGGCACCTTTGATGCCCATCGGTGAAAATCCAAACTTACCGAAGATGAATATGTATCCGAAAATGATGTTTGTGATGGCCATACAGACGGTTGCCAGTGTGATGATTTTCGTTTCGCTGATACCCGTGTAAAATCCGTTGAAACAGAATCCTAGTACCACCGGAAATACAGCGTAGTTCATCATGTAGATATAGGAGAGCGCTGCTTCCTGTATATCGCGGGATTGCACCACCCAGCCGAGGATATACTCAGAGGCATACCCGAAAAAGAGCATCAGCAAAACAGAAAGAATGACCGCAAGCAGCAGCAGATGGTCGAATGCCTGTCCGATTTTTTCTATCGTTCCCTCACCGCTGTGTCGTGCAATAATAACCTGACAGCCACGGGCAAGTCCACCCGCTATGAAAATAAACACAAAGTAATAAATACTGGCCAGTGTGATGGCCTCCAGTGCCGTCCTGGAAGAGTGTCCCAGATAAGCGGTATCAATCAGCTGATTGATGGAATGCGCCAGACTACCCAATATAATTGGATAGGAGATATTCCAGATTTCTTTGTATGTACCTTTTAATTGCAAGTCCTGATATTTGTTTGCGCGAATGCAAATATATTACATCCGCATCGCAAAAATGGTGAATGCTGCTGAATGGCAGTAAATGTAGTTGAAAATGATCGCTTTTAACGTTGTCCGGAGATTAGAGACTGAAATCGTCCGTCAACGAAGTCCTTCACATCTTCCATTGATCGCCCCACAGACGGTTGCCTGCATCCACATACAGGGTTTCGCCGCTGATGTAAGACGACATCGGGGAAGAGAGAAAGAGCACAGGCCAGGCCACTTCTTCCGTAGTGCCCATTCGCTTATTCGGAATGCCGGATTCAATATCTTTTACGATAGCCGGAGGATAGGTGTCCAGTCCGGATGAGCGGATAATACCAGGTGCAATCGCGTTGACCCTGATATTGTAGCGAACCCATTCCACCGCCAGTGATTTTGTCAGATTATCCACGCCGGCACGGGCAGCACCGGTATGGGCCATTCCCGGAAAACCACGGAATATATTGGCAATGATATTCACGATGTTGCCTTCTTTTTGTGGGATGAAGAAGGTTTTTGCCATGACCTGTGTGACATAAAAAGTGCCAATCAGGTTGTTATTGACAACGGCTCTGAATCCATTGAATGAAATATTTTCCGCTGCAGAAGGAAACTGTCCACCGGCATTGTTTACCAGAATGTCAAGTCTGCCGGCATCCGCTTTGATATGATCCGCCAATGCCTGTATTTGCTCAGGTTCACGTATATCTGCAATCGCGCTGCGCACATCTCCGATGGCGGATAATTCCGCTACCGCTTTTTCAATTTTTTCCGCATTTCTGGACGCGATATATACTGTGGCGCCTAATGCGAGGTATTTTTCCGCAATGGTATATCCGATGCCGCTGCCGCCACCTGTTACCAATACTATCTTGTCTTTGAATAAATCTGACTGAAACATACAATATTTTTTGTTTATCAAATTTACATAAAATATTTTACCAAACGAGCGTTTGATAAAAATGTATACATTTTTTCAGAAGCGATAGCCCAGTGAAAAGTAGAATATCGGTTTTGAATAGTTGGAGGCTTTGGACAAATTCAGTTTTACAGGTCCAATAGGTGTTTTATACGCGATTGTCAAACCCTGACTGTGTACAAAAGTGGGCTTAAATCCGTTTTTGCGACGGATGATCACACTCCCGTCGTAGGCGGCTATATTGCCGTCATCGCCCAGCAAGACGGCTACCTGTGGCTGGAAAAATAAATTTTTGACCGGTTCGTATTGCAGCATGACAGATGCCGTCATAAAATTCAGTTGCTGCGCATACAATTCGTGATTGCCCTGAAAGGGAATGAGCGTAGAAATTCGTTCACGTTCTCTCTGTTCAATGCCTCCTAAATAAAATGCATCGGCCTGTGTGGCGGCAAGGTTATCGGTGCTGTGAAACAGCCATATCATGCCGGCTTGTATCTTGCCTTCAAGCGATACTTTTCGGTGTAGCTTAAATATGTGCTGATAGGTGGCGAACCATTTCATGTATGGATGGAAGTCTGCACGGAAGCTGGTGTCTTCGGATTTAGTGGTCACATTGAGGAATGAATCGACGCTGATGTATTCTGTGTGGATGGTAGAGGTGGTTTTTCCGGCTAATACCATTGTCCCCTGAATATATGCGTGGATACCTTTCGTAGGAAAAACGGGCTTATCCAAGGTATTGTACTGATAGCTTACCACTGCACCGGCGTTGAGAAAAGGACGGCGTGTCAGCGTAAATATACTGCGAAAGAATTCCGGCCTTTCCTGAGGCTGCACAGATGGTTTCAGATTACCCCATTTAAATTGTGCTCCCATGCTGATCAGGCTGTTTTTTCGCGACGCGTAATGCAGGTATACATCCGACTGAAAATACAGGTGTTTGTAACTGCCCAAATTCAGCCGTTCATAAAAAGCAGCTTGTTTTACCCGTTGAAAGAAATGATTGGTGCTGAAAAAGAAACCTTTGTTGCCAATATAAAACTGATAGGCCGCCCGTATCTTGGGATTGTCAGAAATATCCAGTGAAAGCAAAAGACGGGAGGCATCTTGTATTACGTTGCGTGCGGTCATATTGATGATAATTCCCGCCGACATTTCCGTATCGTAGTGCAAACCCAGTTTGTAGGCCAGCTTCTTGGTCTTTTCTGTTTTGATTATGAGCCGATGTTCATCATTTTTGTTTTCTACATAATAATACACTCTGTCAAAATAGCGTGTGCCATAAATGGTATTGATAGTTTGATGAATTTCTGATTTGGAAATATTATTGTAGTCTTTGAAACGGATTTTGTTTTTGGTAATCCCTTCCAGGGTGGATTTATCGAGTGTCAGTTGTATGTCCTGCAGACACAGCGTATCTGATTTATTCAGTTGTGTGGTGTCCGTACTTTTAATCTTGTATTCCCGCTGCTGTTCCGCCAATACAATCAGTTGCGGTAAAAATTGCCGGGCTACTTTCTCACCGATGGCCAGAATTTCTTTACTCTTGCCGAAATCCAGTGTGCCGATGCCGGCAGCCTTCAATGCTTCATTGTAATCAATCAGCATATCACAGCGGTTTTTCTGTTTTTCATAATCCGCAGCGATGGAAAAACTGGTGGTCTGGTCCAGCATATCCACCAGTGTTTTAATTTCTCTTTTCTTGAGCAATGTTCCGCTGGTATTGGCACCAATGATGTATTGAGCGCCCATCTTCTCGACATATTCTACCGGGAAATTCTTAAATAAACCGCCATCCACCAGCAACATATTTCCGGTATCTATCGGACTGAAGGCAGTGGGAATCGACATGCTCATGCGCATGGCCAGTGCCAGACTGCCTTTGTCCAGCACGACCGGTTTTCCCGTCACGATATCTACGGCAATACACTGAAACGGAATCGGGAAGTCGCGGAAATTGGAGATGTGATGTACGCGAAAGGTGAGATCATTCAGAAAAGCCAGGATATTTTGACCGTTTATCACACCAATCGGCAGATCGGGTGTCCAGCCATTGGAATTGAGTTCCAGCATATACCTGCCGTATTCGTCTTTTTCTTCTATACTGATGTCTTTCAGACTGATGCTGTTCGACAGGTAGTAATTCCAGGGCGTCTTCAGCGCAATCTGTTCCAGTTCCTGCCCCTTGTATCCGATGGCATACAATCCGCCCACGATGCTGCCCATACTCGTCCCGGTGATATAATCTATCTTGATGTCCAGGGAGTCGATGAGTTTCAGTAAGCCCACATAAGCCAGTCCTTTTGCACCGCCACCGCTCAGGCATAAGCCTACCTTCGGGCGTGCCTGAACCGCTTTCAGTTGCTCATTTGCCAGCGTGTGCTGCTGAAAGATGACAAAACAAAATATAAACAGGGTAATTCGAAACTGCCATTTTCTCATAACCTGTAAAAATAACGGTACCGGAACAGAATAGTAATTGCGGAATCTTTATAGTTTGTTATCTTACTTAAAATACCTTGAAACAAGCAACGGTATATGGTCATTTGGCAGAAGAGATCGCCTGTGACTTGCCTTTCAGACTAATCAGTAATACACCGCCCAAAACAAGAATGGTGCCTGCAATCAGTCCTAATGTGAGGTGTTCCTGCAATAAATAAACCGATAAAAACAAGGTGGCGATCGGTCCGATACTGGCGATGATGGCCATGTTGGAAGAACCGATGAGTGCAATGCCGCGCGTCATGAGGAAGGAAGGCAGCACCGTACTGATAATGGCGATGGCGAGACCGATATAATACACTTCCGGCTGGAAATTGAAAATATTGAATCCATGTACGATAACATAGTGAACCAATACCGCCATACAGGATATAATCATGGAAATACAGGTGAAGCGTATGGTGCCGATATTGTAAATGATGACATCGCTCTTCACCAGATAAAATGCATAGGTCAGCGCGCTCAGCAAAACGAAGATGGTGCCTTTCATCAGGTTGTCGGAAGCGTAGGCCGTTTTATCTGAATAGAAAGCCAGTAAAATACCGGCATAACAAATGGCGACCGCCAGCCACTGAACCAGTGTAATTCTTCTCTTGAAGAAAATCCACGACATCAGTAAAACAAAAGTAGGGTAGGTGAATATGATATTCCTTTCCAGGGATGCACTTACATATTGCAGTCCCAGAAAATCGAATAAAGCCGCCAGATAATATCCGATTAATCCCAGCAGCAGAATATTCATACGGTCGGTTTTGCGGATAGGTGCCGGTTTCTTGCGGTATTCAAACAGCAGAATTGCGACATAAACAGGCAATGAGAAAAGCATCCGAAGCATCAGTATTTCCAGGCCATCCACATCATATCGGAAGGCGAGCTTGGCGAAGATGCCTTTGGTAGCAAAACACATGGCGCCGAAAAACACCAAAACTACCCCTTTGTAAAAGCCGGATTGCATGAGACAAAATTAAAAGCGGCAGCCATTCGGCTGCCGCTTTTCGTATTAAATTATTAAGGTTTTATTTCATCATGAAAGAAGACTGACCAATCAGGAAGCCTTTTTCATACACCTCTACGGAATATTTACCCGGAGAAAATTTGAAAGTCTGTGCCCAGTAAGAACATACTGTTTTCGTTTCGTTCTGATAATCCGGAGAAATGGTATACGTGAATGGAATATCATTGCCGGTAGTTGCATCCTGCAGGGTGCCGCTGCCCAGACTCGACATCTGAATAGTGGTGCCATCCGGAGATACGATACGAACCGCCAGTTCTGTTTGGCCGCTCGGCGCGATTTTGTTTTGCAGCAAGTCGAAGCATACACGCAGTTTCTCTGCATCTTTCGCTTTGCTGACTTCATCTTCTTTCCCTTTTTTCGTCATACGGATAGGCGTAGCCTGAATGTTGGCCGTACTCAGAATAGAAGCTTTGTCGATGCGGTCTTTCATTTTTTTGTTCTCATCTTCAATCTCCTGTTTTTTCGCCAGTGTGTTCACCAGTTCACCGGTTACACTGTCGCGTTCCTGATACAACTGTTTGTTGACAGTCATCAAAGAATCAATAGAAGTTTGCAGACGCGCTTTGTCTTCATCCATTTGTTTGATCAAAGCCTGCGCTTCCGCGAGCAGTTTTGATTTAGCGGCATCATTGGATTGCAGCGTAGAAATTTGTGACAATAAAGCATCAATTTTCGCTTTTTTAGCGGTCAGTTCCTGTGTTCTAACAGAAAGTAAGCTATCCAGACCGGCATTTTCGGCACGGTAGCTTTCAATTTCCTGGAGCGACTCGCCGTATTTTTTGTCGAGTTCCGCTTTCAGGGCTGTCACGTCATCGCGTTGTTTCTCCGTTACCACGATGGTCTCTTTCGATTTTTTCAGTTTAACATTGGTGTACACCAGTCCACCAATGAGTAAAGCGATCAGCACAATATACATTGCGTGCACCTTGCTGTTGGAAGTGTTTTCAGATTGACTCATAAGGTTGTTGTTTACGTTATTTTGTCAAATTTAAGTTAAATAATCAATTTGTTCAGTATATTGTCCTCATTTATTCCGTATTTAAAACTCTTTAACATAAATCGGTAAGGATGTTAGACCACATAAAAAAAGACGATATTCTCTTTCTGGATATAGAAACGGTGCCCCGCGTAGCGGATTATACACAACTCGATAGCTACGAACAGGAGTTGTGGTTTGAAAAAAAAGGAAAACAAAAACCGGAAGATGTCAGTCACGCAGATTTCTACTTTGACAATGCCGCCATTTTTGCCGAATTCGGAAAGATTGTTTGTATTACCGCGGGCTGGTATATGCAGGATGGCATGTTCCAGGGATTCGAAGTGAAGTCATTTGCCGGAAATGATGAAGTGAAACTGCTCAAGGATTTTTCCTTCTTCCTGCGACAGCAGTTTGCCATGAACAGAAACCTGCAATTGTGTGGGCACAATATTAAAGAATTCGATGTGCCTTACATATGCAGACGTTTGATAATGAACAATCTAAAGTTGACTGATTATCTCGAAAGCCTGCAAACGAAAAAGCCGTGGGAAGCAGGCTTGCTCGACACCATGGATATGTGGAAATTCGGCGATTACAAGAACTATATCTCCCTGAAACTGCTGGCGCATTGTCTCGGTATTCCATCTCCAAAAGATGATATTGCCGGAAAAGATGTGGGGCGCGTGTACTGGAAAGAAGATGGCTTGCAGCGGATTGTCACCTACTGCCAGAAAGATGTGCTAACTGTTGGCCAAATTATTTTAAAACTCAAAGGATTATCCTTAATTTCGGACTCGAATCTAAAAATAAGCGGATAACACTGTGTTGCATGGTAGTTGTGAAATGGGTGTTCCGCGTAAAAATTGAACAACATGAGTGAATTACTTTTGGAGGTAAAAAACCTCGTAACCGAATTTAATACGGAAAACGGATTGGTGAAAGCTGTGGACGATGTTTCCTTCCACGTCAATAAGGGTGAAGTAATTGGTATTGTCGGCGAATCCGGTTCCGGAAAATCCGTGACATCCTTGTCCATCATGCGACTCATTCCGAATCCTCCGGGAAAAATTGCCGGCGGACAAATCAACTATTACCGCAATGGCGGCACGCCCGTTGACCTTGTGAAAGTGAGCGACGCGGAAATGCGTTCTTATCGCGGCAATGAAATTTCCATGATCTTTCAGGAACCGATGACGTCGCTGAATCCTGTTTTTACCTGCGGTAATCAGGTGGTGGAAGCCATCATGCTGCACCAAAAAGTATCCAAAAAGGAAGCGGAAGCGAAGACACTCGAATTATTTCAGAAAGTAAAACTGCCGAATCCGGAGCGTATCCTGAAAGCCTATCCGCATCAGCTGTCGGGCGGACAAAAGCAACGCGTCATGATTGCCATGGCGATGAGCTGTCAGCCAAAAATCCTGATTGCTGATGAGCCGACCACCGCGCTGGATGTTACGGTGCAAAAAACCATCCTCGAGCTGATCAACGATCTGAGCAAAGAAACGGGCATGTCGACGATTTTTATTACCCACGACTTAGGCGTAATCGCGGAGATTGCCGACCGTGTGGTGGTGATGTATAAAGGTAAAATCGTGGAGCAGGGCACCGTGCTGGAGATCTTCTCTAATCCCAAACATCCTTACACCAAAGGATTGCTGGCTTGCCGTCCGCCATTGGGCAAACGCCTCAGCAAACTGCCGGTTATTGCCGATTTCATGGAGGAAAACAATGGTGTCATCACCGAAAAAACCGCCGATATGAACGCGCTGGTGGATGCCTTCGTGGTAAGTGAGGCGCAAACGAAAAGAAGATTTGAAACCCTGCAGCAGAACACGCCGATTTTGCAGTTGAAAAATATACAAACATGGTTTCCGACCAAAACGAACATTTTCGGAAAACCTCTCGAATATGTGAAAGCGGTGGACGATGTTTCTTTCGATGTGCATGAAGGGGAAACCCTCGGGCTGGTGGGCGAGAGTGGTTGCGGAAAGACCACGCTGGGACGCACTATCCTGCGATTGATAGAGCCGACCGGTGGTAAGGCCATCTTCGACGGAAAAGATATTTTCAACCTCGACCAGCAGGAACTAAAGCAACTGCGTGAGCATATGCAGATTATTTTCCAGGATCCCTATTCGTCCCTCAATCCGAGAATGACGATAGGAAACGCGATTCTGGAACCGATGCAGGTGCATAAAAAATACAGCAATGACGCCGAGCGCAAGGATAAGGTGATTGAATTACTGGAAAAGGTAAACATGAAACCTGAACATTTTCAGCGATATCCGCATGAGTTTTCCGGCGGTCAGCGCCAGCGTATCTGCATCGCGCGGGCACTGGCACTGAATCCGAAATTCATCATCTGCGATGAGTCGGTATCGGCACTCGACGTATCCGTACAGGCGCAGGTGCTCAACCTGCTGATTCAGTTGCGGGAGGAGTTTAAATTCACCTATATCTTCATTTCCCACGATTTGAGTGTCGTGAAATTCATGAGCGACCGTATGGTGGTGATGAATAAAGGCCGTATCGAAGAGATGGGCATTGCCGATGAAATCTACAACAATCCGCAGCAGGAATATACCAAGAAACTTATTGCCGCGATTCCGAAAGGAAATCTGGAAGATATCAGAGCGAGATTTGAAAGAATATAGTCGCTCGTGTAATTACTTCCTTCTTAATTCCAAATCAGGATGCAGGATGGCTTTTATATTTAAACCGAAAAAATGGAATTGACTGTAGGCGAAAAAGTGCAGCTGGAAATCGGCAGACCCACCAATCTGGGGATTCAGGTGCTGATCAACGGCACACAGGATGGTATGCTCTACCACAACGAAATCTTTCAGCCATTGGAGCTGGGGCAAATTATAGATGGTTATATCAAAAACATCCGTGAAGATGGCAAGATAGATGTGAGTCTGCAGCCACAGGGATTCCTTAATGTTATCGATCATAATTGCCAGGTAATTATAAGCAAATTAAAAGCAGGAAAAGGCAAATTGAAACTCACCGATAAAAGTTCACCGGATGAAATACATCAGGAATTGAATATGAGTAAGAAAGCCTTTAAAGCGGCGGTCGGCCATCTCTACAAGCAAAAGAAAATCACCATCGAAGCGGATGGGATTTATTCGGTAAAGAAATAAT
>ERZ1645187.626-NODE-626-length-34767-cov-27.192412_pt1 | contig 34767 bp, 29 predicted proteins | sample MGYA00575352_ERZ1645187 | MGnify/ENA primary metagenome ERZ1645187 (study PRJEB40837, sample SAMN11349314) | freshwater sediment metagenome | isolation source: river sediment | host: Sediment | place: India: Wazaribad , New Delhi | collected 2017-02-21 ... | reverse complement strand
AATCGCCGCAGCCGACGCACCAGATCGGCTCGACCGACGACTTGAAGTCCTTGAGGGTGAGGGGCTGCTGCTGCGGGCAGGCGTGGGGGGCTTCGTGGACGGTCATTCCGCGGCCTCCTTCTGGCCCTCGGCGAGGGCGGCTTCGACATGGGCGACGATTTCGGCGGGCCGGAACGGCGCCGGACCCGGACGGGCGAAACTCTCGGTCGCCGCCGGCAGGGCGCGCGCCCCGAGGAGATGGCGGAAGAGCTGACCCGACTGGTTCTGCTCCACCACCATCGACAGATGCGTACCGGCCAGCGCCGCGGCGATCTCCGCCTTGCGCACCGGCGCGATGAGGCGCAGCGCCACCACCTTGGTGGGACGGCCCGCCTCGGTCAGACGCCGCGCCGCCTCCTTGGCCGGACCGACGGTCGACCCGAAGCACAGGAGCGCCGTCGGCGCATCCGCCGGCCCGAACACTTGCCCCCAAGTGTCGCCGTAGTCGAACCCCTCGATCTTGCGCAGCCGCTTGGCGAGCTGGGCGACGTGGTCCTTGGCCGAGTTGGAGGGATGGCCGCTCTCCTTGTGCGACAGCCCGTCGGCGACCCACTGGGTCCCCGGCCTCCCCGGCGCCGGCATCGGCGACACGCCGTCCGCGGTCAGCGCATAGCGCTTGAAGTCGGCCCCTTCGCCGAGCGGCTCGACCCGGCGGGCGAGCGGCGCGGGACGTTCGGCCGGAATGTCGATGATCGTCTGGGTCTGCCCGAGCGACTGATCGGAGATCAACATCACCGGCGTCTGCAGGAACTCGGCGAGATGTACCGCCCGTTCCGCCGTCGGCGCGCAGTCGGCGATCGACATCGGCGCCAGCACCACCTTGGGCGCATCGCCGTGGGTGCCGCCGAGCACGATGTCGAGATCACCCTGATCGGACTTGGTGGGAATGCCGGTCGACGGGCCGACGCGCATCACGTCGACGATCACCATCGGGATCTCCGCGGCGATGGCGAGGCCGATGGTCTCCACCTTCAGGGCGAGACCCGGACCGGCGGTGATGGTCATGGTCGGCGCGCCACCGAAGGCCGCGCCGCAGCACATGTTGATCGCCGCGATCTCGTCCTCCGCCAGCACCACGCGACCGCCGTGCTCCTGCATCTCGGTCGCCAGCCACTCGGTGATCTCGGTCGCCGGGGTGATCGGATAGGCCGCGACGAAGCGGATGCCGCCGCGCAGCGCCCCGAGGCCGACCGCGTCGTTGCCCGAGAGCATCCAGCGGGCGCGGCGTTCGCCGGCCGGCAGGCGCTTGTCGAGGCCGAGCTCGGCGGCGAGCCGTGCCCCTTCCGCGGTGGCGGCGAGCGAGGCGGCGACGGCGCGTTCGCCCTTGCCGCCGATCAGCGCCCGCACCGCCGCTTCGATCGCGTCGGTCGAGAGCCCGGCGATCTGCGCCGCGGCGCCGTAGCCGATCATGTTGACGCGGCCCCCCTCGACCCCGGCCGCGAGCGTGGCGAACGGGAATTCGACGATGCGGGCGCCGGTGGCGGCGATCACCGCCGGCACCGGCCCGGCCTTGGGATCGGACAGCACCAGACTGTCGCCGTCGAGCGGCAGTTCGGGCGCGAAACGGTCGATGTTCTCCCAGTCGAGGGCGACGAGCACGTCGAAGCGATCGGGTTGCGCCTCGATCGGCGTCGGGCCGATCTCGAGCAGCGCCGCCGCCTCGCCGCCGCGCACCTGGGCGCCCGAGAGCTTGGTCATCAGGCCGTAGTGGCCATCGCGGGCAGCGGCGGAGAGCAGGGAGGTGCCGGCGGTGATGGCGCCCGTGCCACCCGAGCCGGCGATGACGATCGCAACCGACTTTCGCAATGTCGACATCTGTCGCTCTTTCTCGGCGACCCTTCCGGGGCCGCCCCTTCGAGGGAATGCGTTTCCTTCACCGGTCTTCGCGGATTCCGATGGGAGGCTTCGTGTTTGCCACGGGTCGAACACCCCACTCTTTGACTCGCGTCAAACGGATCGGCTCTTATTACATATTTTGCATGTAACTTCGATCCCATTCGCGTGATCGGCAGCGCCGGCACGCAGGACGCGCGGCTCACGTTCAGGCTTCGTCAACCATCGGCGACGATCACCCCCTCTCGCGACGGCGTGATTAACGAGTTCTCGACGGGACTGCGTGATTCTCGCCTCCATGCGGGCTCCCCGGCGACCTTTGCGGTCGGATCGGGCGAGTGTCTTCGTCTGCCTTCGGGAGGATCGTTTCCTTGTCGCTCCATCTGATCGTTCGCCGTGGAATGGCTCCGGCCGTCGTCGGCGTCGCCGCGCTGGCTCTCTCCGCCTGCTCCTCGGGCAACAGCTACATCGACAATTCGGATTATGTCTCGCCGATCGCCGTGAGCTCGGCGCCCCAGCCGAGCGTGCCCGTCGCCTCCGGCGTGTCGGCGAGCAATCGCCGTCTGCCGTTGCTGCCGCCGGTGCCGGAAGAGCACGGTGCGACCGGCCTGCCGCCGGTCAACATGGCCGGCCTGATGCCGCCGCCGGTGCGCTGAACCCGACCGCCCATCGCTTCGAACGCGCTCTCGCTCCTCCGTGTCGCCGGAGGGGAGGGCGCGTTCGCGTTTCGAGTTGTCGCTCGCCCTTGCCCGCCCTAGGGTGCCGGCTCCCGCCCTTGCCCGGCCGCGCCGACGATCGCCGCATCGCCCGCGCGCCGGACGCCCCGCCGAGGCTCGTGCCATGACCGATCGTACCGACTTCTTCGTCTCCACCGAGGAGCTCGCCGCGCGGCTCGGCGCACCGAACCTGCGCCTCGTCGACGCCTCGTGGTATCTGCCGGCGATGAACCGCGATGCGGCGGCCGAATTCGCCGCCGCCCGCATCCCCGGCGCGGTGCGCTTCGACATCGACGCGGTCGCCGATACCTCGATCCCGCTGCCGCACATGCTGCCGAGCCCGGACGTCTTCGCCGCCGCCGTCGGCGCCATGGGGATCGCCGTGACCGACGAGATCGTCGTCTACGACGGCGCCGGCCTCTTCTCCGCGCCGCGGGTATGGTGGACCTTCCGCCTGTTCGGCGCCGAGAACGTGCGCATCCTCGACGGCGGCCTGCCCAAGTGGAAGGCCGAGGCCCGTCCGCTCGACGCCGCTGCGCCGCTCGTGCCACCTCCGGCGACCTTTGCCGCGAAGCTCGATGCCGCCCGCGTCGTCGGCCTGCACGACATGGTCGGCATTCTCGCCGAGGGCCGCGCCACCGTGGTCGATGCCCGCCCCGGCGAACGCTTCCGCGGCGAAGCGCCCGAGCCGCGTCCCGGCGTCCGCCCCGGCCACATGCCGGGCGCCAAGTCCGTGCCGTCGAGCGGCGTGATCGCCGACGGCCGCCTCGCCGACGAGGCGACGTTGCGCGCCGCTTTCGCGGGCCTCGATCTCGGCGGGCCGATCGTCACCTCCTGCGGCTCCGGCGTCACCGCCGCCACTCTGTGGCTGGCGCTCGAGACCCTCGGCGTGCCGCGCGCCCGCCTCGCCCTCTACGACGGCTCGTGGAGTGAATGGGGCGCCGCCGAGGGCACTGCGGTCGTCACCGGGGCGTGATGCCGCCGGCTCTCGTCGCGCATTCTCCGATCCGCCGGCAGGGGATGGCTCGCCCTGCGACTCCGGGTCGCTCTCGCCCGTCAGGTGTCGCCGCGATATCGCCGGACCACCCGCGCTCAAATCGGTTAGAGTGGGCCTTCACCCGTCATTCGTCCCGCGCGTGCCGCCCCGGCGCCGGCTCGAGGTTTCCCATGACCGATCGCTCCCGCCTCTTCGTGACCACCGAGGAACTCGCCGCCCGCCTCGGCGAGCCCGGCCTGCAGGTCGTCGACGGCTCGTGGTATCTGCCCACCGTGCCGCGCGACGCCCTCGTCGAATACGAGATCCGGCGCATCCCCGGCGCCGTCCATCTCGACGTCGACGTGGTCGCCGACGAGGCCACCGACCTGCCCCACATGCTGCCCGACGAGGCGGCCTTCGCGCGCATGGCCGGCGCCCTCGGCCTCGACGAAACCTGCGAGATCGTCGTCTACGACGGCGCCGGTCTCGCTTCGGCGGCGCGGGTGTGGTGGATGCTGAAGCGCTTCGGTGCCGCGAAGGTGCGCATCCTCGAGGGCGGCTTCGAGCGCTGGATGCGCGAGGGCCGACCGATGGATCGCGACGATCCGCGCCCCCCCGTGCCGTCGCCGTTTCGCGCCCGCCTCGATCGGCGCCCGCTCGTCGACATGACCACGGTCGCCCGCCATCTCGCCGAAGGCACCGCCACCGTCATCGACACCCGCCCGGCCGAGCGCTTCTCCGGCGCCGCCCCCGAGCCGCGCGAGGGCATTCCCTCCGGCCACATGCCCGCCGCCGTCGGCATCCCCGCGGCGCGTTTCGTCACCGGCCTCGTGCTCGCCGACGACGCGACCATCCGCGCCGCTCTCGCCGATGTGGATCTGGAGAAGCCGATCGTCTGCAGCTGCGGCTCCGGCGTCACCGCGGCCATACTCTGGCTGGCCCTGGAGGCGATCGGCATACCGCAGGAGAACCTCTTCCTCTACGACGGTTCGTGGAGCGAATGGGCGACCCGCGGCGGCGCGATCGTCACCGACGTGTGAGTGAGGTCCGGGGCGAACCTTCCCCCGCTCGCAGAGGGCATGGAGGCGAGCCCGGGTCCGCCGATCGATGCCCGCCCGCCGATCGGTCGATGCGGCGCGTGTCGGCGCGACGAGGCGATCGGGTGGCGGATGCCTACGGAGACATTCGATCGGGACGGGTCGCGGCGTACCGTCGGGGATGACGGACGGATCGCGGCGCGCTAAGGGAGGCGCGACACGGTATCGGCAAGAGATCCCCATGCCCTTCGCGCGCGCCACGCTCTATTATGCGATCCTCATCGTCTGCTCGATCCCGTTCGTGCCGCTGCTGCCGCTGCTGTGGGTGCACACGCCGAGCTGGTGGCTCAGGCCGGTGATCGCCTACCTCGATCTGATGGCGTTCCTCCTGAAGCACGTCTGCGGCCTGTCCTACCGGGTGGAGGGGCTCGAGAACATTCCCGAGGGGCCGGTGCTGTTCGCCTCCCAGCACGAATCCTCCTGGGAGGTGCTGTGGTTCATCAAGCTGCTCGGCAATCCGGTGAGCTTCGCCAAGCGCGAGGTGTTCTCCTATCTGGTCGGCGGGCGCATCGCGACCCTGAGCGGCCATCTGCCGATCGATCGCGACGGCGATCTCGATACGGTGCGAGCGGCGTTTTCGGGTGCGGCGGCGGCGGTGCGTCAGGGCCGCTCGGTGCTGATCTTCCCCTCCGGCACCCGCTCGACCGCCGAGCGCGATCACATCGCCACCGGCGTCTCGGCGCTCTATTCGCTGCTCGACGTGCCCTGTGTGCCGGTGCTGCTCGATTCCGGCCGGTGCTGGCCGCGCAAGTCGTGGGCCAAGCATCCCGGCCTCATCACCGTGCGCATCCTGCCGCCGATCCCGCGGGGGATGCCGCGCAGACTGTTCTCCGAGCACCTCAGAGAGGCCTTGGCGGCGACCGCGACGGGCGAACCCCGCTCATCCGCCGACGAGGCCACGGGGCGCCCGCTCGCGCCGGCGCAGATGCCGGATCAGGTGCCATAGACCGATCGCCGCCGCCACCGGCAGCACCGACGCGGCGGCGAAGGGCGCGGTGGTGGTGTTCTCCACCATCAGAGCGGAGATGCGGCTGAGGAAGTAGCCGCAATAGGCCGTCAGCAGCGCCGCGCCGACCGCCACGATCAGTCCCCTGCGATCGAGCGCCAGAGCGAATACGGCGCCGACCATCAGGCCGATCAGTCCGAGGGTGAAGGCCTGGGTGGCGCGGATGGCCAGCCACGGCCCGTATTTCGGCCGGTTGGCGGGCAGGTCGGGATCGCGCGAGAGGCGCCACAGATCGGTGATCGGCACGTATTTCGGTTCGATTTCACGGTAGCGCAGCCACAACGGGCTGATGGCGAAACCGAGCGCCTGGACCGGCACCTCGGCACCGGGCCGCTGGCGCGCCGCCGGCATGCCGAAGGCCGGATCGGCGGGATCGCCGATGCGCCAGCGGGTGGCGCCGCGCAGGGTCCAGGTCGGACGATCTGGGCCGGGCGGCAGGATCGCCTCGGCGGTGGCGACCGCGGCGAGGTCGCCGTTGGCGTCGAAGTCGTAGAGGACGGCATCCTCGAAGACCGGATCGGGCGCATCGTGCACCACCACCCGCACCACCACGTCGCCGAAGGCGTACCATCGCCGCACCGGCGCGCGCGCGGCGGCGTAGGTCCAGCCGTATTCGCCCAAACCCTCGTGGCTGAGGGTCATGAAGGCCCACGGCCGGATCACGTTGTCGAGGGCGAGCCCGGTCGGCACCGCCAGGGCGCACAGGATCGTGAGGGCGGTCGAGCGGTGCAGGAACGAACGGCCGACCAGCCGCACCATCAGCAGCCGTCCCCCGAAGGCATGGGCCGTCTCCGCCCATACGAGGCCGAGCAGGAACGAGATGGCGAAGACCTGCGAGCCGTTGTCGAGCAGGCGGCACCAGACGTAGAGCGCGGTGCGCTGCAGCGCCACGATGTCGCCGCCCGCCTTGCCCTCCGCCCAGACGCGGCCGATCTCACCCGAGACGTTGATCGCCGTCACCGCCGCCAGGATCACCACGAAGGTCAGGACCAGGAAGCGCAGGTGGTGGCGCAGCATGTAGCCGGTGTAGACGTCGCCGAACGGGCGCGCGGCGGTCGAGAGGGCGGTCCAGACGGAGCGAGCGGTCGTCATGCGCGCCTCATCCGCGGACTGAGGAGTTGGTCGCGGGCGAGCAACACCACCGCGACCAGTTGAGCCGCGCCGACGGTGGCCGTGGCGGTCACCACGCCCAGGGCACCGAGGGGGGTGAGCACGCCGTCCGGGATCACCCCGCCGGAGCCGGCGGCGACGAGCCCTCCGAGCAGCAGGGCGATGCCGAGCGGCAGGGCGACGAAGCGCGTCCGCGGGGTGGTGACCGCCACCGCCACCAGGGCCGCGACCACTGCGAAGATGTTCATGAGCGCCACCAGCACGTCCTTGACGCCGCGACGGGCGTTCTCCGGCGAGGTGAAGGCACGACCGTCGTTGGCCAGCAGTTCCACCACGTTGCGCTCGTCGAGGCGGTCGCGTTCGATGGTCTTGAACAGGGTGTGCATGTCGAAGGTCTTCTCCGTGCGGCGGCCGGCGACGCGGACGATCGACAGACGGGCGCGTTCGTCGTCGCAGGTCGGGCATTCGGTCGGGAAGATCTTCGCCGAGGCCTTGGCCATGCCGGGTGGCGCCTTGAAGCGATAGGCACGGCTGGCGCAGGTGTCGGACTGGAGCTGGCCGGCCTCGATCCGCATGCGGGCGCAGTCGGACAGGTAGATGTAGTCCAGTCGCGCGCCCTCGAAGCCGAAGACGCGCAGCTTGCGATCCTCGCCCCCGCTGGCGGGCGACGTATAGACCACCGTATCGGGCGTTTCGAAGAAGCGCCCCCCCTCCGGCCCCTTCGACACCAGCTCGGACAGCGAGCGTTCGTATTGTTTGCGAAACGCGTAGTTGGCCGCCGGTTTGACGAATCCGGAGATCAGGAACGAGGTCACCAGGGCGACGGTGGCGATGAAGCCGGTGATGACGAGAATCGGTCGGCTGCCGACGCCGACGGCCGCCAGGATGACCAACTCCCGGCGTTCGCGGATGTTCAGCAGCGCGATGTACACCGCGACGATGGTGGCGATCGGGATGATCAGGTCCATCACCGTCGGCAGGTTCGACAGGAAGAGAACCACGAATCCCTCGGTATCGAGGCCGTATTCGAAGGCAATGCGGGCGACGAAGTCGAACTTCTCCACGGCGAACACGACTACGAGCACCGCGAAGGCGACGAGACAACGCGTCAGGATCTCCTTCACGGTGGATCGGACGAAGAGCATGGAGCGGTTCCGATCGGCCGGCCGGCGCGAGCATCGAGAGGGGCGTGGCGCATCACCGTCGCCACCGGGTCGAGTCTATCGTCTTCGCCGACGGCTGCAACCGCGCGAAGGACGCATCGAGATCAATCGTCCGCGCCCAGGAAGACTTCGCGGACCCGTGGCACGCGGGCGACCGCGGCGGCGGACCCGTCGGCGATGACCGTCCCGGCATCGATCACCACCGCGCGTTCGACCAGATCGAGGATGGCCCGCGCCTTGTGGTCGGTCACCAGGATGCCGATGCCGGCGCGGGCGAGCGCTCGGATGTGGGTGACGATGCGCCCCACCACGATCGGGTCGAGACCGGCGAAGGGTTCGTCGAGCAGCAGAAACTTCGGCAGGGTGCAGACCGCGAAGGCGATTTCGACCAGGCGACGTTGACCGCCGGACAGATGCGAGAACGGGCGATCGTGCACCTCGTCGAGGTGGAAGGCGGTGATCATGCGATCGAGCAGGCCGGCGGTGCGCTCGCTCCAGCCCATGCGGGCGTCGACCGCCACGCGCAGGTTGGCCGCGACCGTGAGGCGCTCGAACAGTTCCGGCGCCTGCGGCACGTAACCGACGCCGAGACGCGCCCGGCCGTCGATGGCGAGGCTGGTGACGTCGTGGCCGCACAGGTGCACCGCACCGTGATCGGGACGTTCGACCCCCGAGAGGATGCCGAAGACGGTCGACTTGCCGGCCCCCGACGGCCCGAGCAGTCCGACGATCTCGCCGCGCCGCACCGAAACGTCGACCCCGCACAGGACCTGCCGTCCACCGAAGGATTTGTGGAGACCGGTGCCGGCGAAGGCGGCGTCGGCATCCACGTCAGGCCTCCACCGTCCCGATGAATTCGAGGATGCGGCGGTGCGCCTCGGCGTCCTGCATCTGCTCGGGCGGATGCTTGAACAGATAGGCCGACGCGCTCGGCTGGGCGCCGGCGAGGCCGCGATCGAGGGCGACCTTGGCCAGACGCACGGCGGCCAGCGCCATCACCGCGGCGTTGGGGCTGTCCTCGACGTCCATGCGCACTTCGATGTTGATCGGCGCGCCGCCGAACAGACGCCCCTCCATACGGACGAAGGCGACCTTGCGGTCCTTGAGCCAGGGCACGAAGTCGGACGGGCCGATGCGGATGTTGCGATCGCCGAAGCGGGTCCGAGCGGCGGCCTGGACCGACTCGGTCTTGGACTCGCGCTTGGTGGCCAGCCGTTCTTCCTCCAGCATGTTGAGGAAGTCGGTGTTGCCGCCGACGTTGAGCTGGTAGCTGCGGTCGATTTCGGTTTCGCGCAGCTTGAACAGATCGACCAGGGTACGGTGCAGGATGGTCGCACCGATCTGGCCCTTGAAGTCGTCGCCGAGCACCGGCAGACCGGCGGCCGCGAAACGGGCCGACCACACCGGATCGCTGGCGATGAACACCGGGATGGCGTTGACGAAGGCGACGCCGGCCTCGATCGCGCATTCGGCGTAGAATTCGGTGGCCTGCTTGGAGCCGACCGGCATGAAGCTGATCGCCACGTCGGCGCCGCTCGACCGCAGTGCGGCGACGATGCTCTCGCGCGTACCCTCGCCGCTCTCGATCGGCAGGAAGGCGTAGGCCGGATCCTCGTTGCGGATCGGCTCGGAGATGCCGTCGAGGATGCGACCGGCCGCCACCACCACGCCGGAGAAGTCGGCACCGTCGTCGAAGACGTGGGTATTGTTGGGCGGCGCGAAGATGGCTTCCGACAGCGGCTTGCCGACCTTGCGGCGATCGATGTCGAATGCGGCGACGAATTCGATGCCCTCGGGGCGATAGCCGGCGATGTCGGGCAGCAACAGCGAGACCGCATCCTCCCGGTGGCGACGGCAGTGGCCGACGCCCTGGACCATGGCGCTGGCGACATTGCCCACACCGAATATCGCGACCTTCGTCACCCGTCCCGCCATGACACCACCCGTCTGCGATCGACTCCGAGGCGAGATCCTCTGCCGGCAATCCCCCGGCGACCTCGCTCGCGAGAGACTACCTACGCCGCCGCTGCGCGAAAGGACAGTCCCTTTTGAGGGGGAAGTCCGGTTCCGCGGCACGAGCGATGGTGGGACGGCGTCGTCTGAAGGGGGGCTGCGGGCATCGTCGAAGGTCGAAGAGAAAGCGGCGCCTCGGGTGCATCCCGTTCTAGGCAGTCGGCGAGGATTGTCGTATGAACGATCGATCGTCGGCGCGAGCGCCGCGTACGGGCAACGTCGCCGATCCCCATTTCGAGATCGGGGCCGGTTTGGGGGCGAACATGGACACCGTCGAGAACCAGGGCGAGGATCTGCGTCGGCGGATCACCGACATCGTGATCGAAGAGGGCATGTTGGAGGGGCGCCAGATCGCCCCGGAAGACAAGCTCGCCGACATCGGCATCGAATCGGCCGACTTCGTGATGATCCTGATGGCGATCGAAGAGAAGTTCGGCGTCTACGTGCCGGTCGACGACCGCCTGACCGGCGCGCAGACGGTCGGCGATCTGCTCGATGCGATCGTCGCCCAGGTCCTCGAGCACCAGCGGAAGAACGCGCCGTGAAGAAGGTGGTCATCACGGGCCTCGGGGCGGTGTCCGCCTGCGGGGCGGGGGTCGAGGCGCTGTGGACCGCGGCACGCGACGGAGCCTCGGGTGTCGTCGACGTCGAATTCCCGGCGATGGCCCATCAATCGATCAAGCAGGCGGCGCGGATCTCCTCGGAGGTCTGGGACACGGTCAAGACCGGCTCCAAACCGCGCTTCCAGGATCGCGTGTCGATCCTGGCGCAGGTGGCGGCGCGCGAGGCGGTGGCCCAGGCCGGGCTCGGCGAGGGTGACTTCGGCCCGCGCTGCGGCGTGGTGGTCGGCTCCGGCTTCGGCGGCGCCGAGACGCTCGACGTCAACTATTCGCGATTCTTCCGGCCCGGCACCGGTCGGTTCGATCCGATGGCGGTGCCGAAGATCATGACCTCGTCGGCGGCCTCCTGGATCGCCATGGACTGGAAGGCGACCGGTCCGCTCTACTGCATCGCCACCGCGTGTTCGTCGGCGACCCAGTCGATCGGTCTGGCGCTCGATCTCGTCCGCTCCGGCCGGGTCGACCGCTGTCTGGCCGGCGGCGCCGAGGCGCTGCTGATCGACGGCGTGTTCAATTCCTGGGAAACCCTGCACGTCATGACCTCGACCAAGTGCCGGCCGTTCTCGCGCGAACGCAACGGCATGATCCTCGGCGAGGGCGCCGGGATCGTGGTGGTGGAATCGGCGGAGGCGGCGGCGCGGCGCGGCGCGAAGCCGATCGTCGAACTGCTCGGCCATGCCTCCACCAGCGATGCCAACGACCTGCTGCGGCCCGACCCGAACGGTGCGGCGAGCTGCATGCGTCTGGCGCTCGCCGACGCGGGGCTGAGCACGGCCGAGATCGGTTACGTCAACGCCCACGGCACCGGCACCATCGCCAACGACCTGTCGGAGACCGAGGCGCTGCGCGAGGTGTTCGGCGAGGACTTCGACCGGCTCTCGGTGTCGTCGACCAAGCCGATCCACGGTCATGCGCTCGGTGCGGCCGGGGCGCTGGAGCTGATCGTCACGATCGAGGCGCTCCGGGCACAGATCGCCCCCCCGACCATCGGCTTCCTCGGTGTCGATCCCAAGATCGGCTTCGAGCCGGTGCCGAACGCGGCCCGGGCGATTTCGACCCGGGCGGCGATGTCCAACTCCTTCGCCTTCGGCGGCATCAACGCCGCCGTGGTGATCGGCCTGCCCGAAGGGCAGAGCTGACGCCATGACGGCGGGCGGGCAGGAACCGGCACCGCAGGCGGCCGACCTCGCCGAACTGGCCGAGATCGCCGCGGCGGTCGCGGGCGCCGCGCCCCGTGCGGCGGTTCCCTTCGCGGCGCCCCTGCTGCTCTTCGCCCGGCTCGGTGCGGACGAGCGCACCGCGGTGTTCGCGCCGCGACCGGGGCGGATGCTGGTTCAGGATTCCCTGTCGCTGGAGGCGGTCGACCGGCTGGTGCCGGGCGAGGCGCTCGCCGTGCGGCGAGCCGATCCGGTCGCCGGGCGGGCCGATGGGCCGTTCCTGTTCGACGTCGCGTTGACGCGCACCGGTGGGCCGACGATCGCCACGGTGAAGGCGGGGCTGTCGCTCCTGCCGACCGAGGCGGTGGTACGGGCCGAGGGGCTGGCGCCGCCACGGGCGCGGCCGGGCGAGACGGAGCATCGCCTGGAAATCGTGCCGATCGTGCAAGAGGTGGTCGATCGCTGGCTGCGGCTCGTCGGCGACGACAATCCGGTGCACGGCCCCGGGTTTCGCGACGTCGTGCCGGAGTCGGCCGCACCGATCGTGCCGGGCGCGCTGCTGGCCGCGGCGGCGGAAGCGATCGTCGGCCGGGTGGTGAGCGGGCGCGTGCTGCGCATGACCGCGCGTTTCGCGGCGACGATCGCCATCGGCGAGGCGGTGAGCGTCGACGTGGTGGAGCGGGCGGCTCCCGAGGGGGTGGAGGCTCGGCCGATCCGGCTCCAGTTCGCGCGGGCGAACGGGCGGATCGCCGCGCTCATCGATCTCACGATCGGCTGCGCAGGGCCCATTCGCGGGTGAGCCAGCCCCAGGTGGCGGCGACGGCGATGGAGAACACGCCGAGCACCCAGACCCAGACGATCGGGCCGACGATCCACCACAGGCCGTGCAGGCGCGACTGATGCCAGATCGCGTAGCCGAACAGCACCGGCAGCGTCACGGCGATGACCGGGATCTGGCCGAACAGGCGCAGGAAGCGGAACTCGACGCCCGGGCGGCCGATGAACACGATCAGCGTGCCGGCGAACAGCGAGAAGAAGTTGAGCACCACGGTGGCGGCGAGGGCGCAGGCGAGGAAGACCGCGCCGGCGATCCACACGGCGACGGCCTGCGGCCCGACCAGCCCCTCGGGCGGCTCGCGCCCGAAACTCGCATAGGCCAACTTCAACATCCGTCCGTCTCCCGCTCGGGGCCTCGTGAGGTCCGGCCCCAGTCGTCCGCGAAATGCGCGACGGCGAGGCGGTCGTTCTCGCCCGAGCGATTGACGCCGCCGGTCAGGGATCCCCTGAGGGTGGAGGCGGTCTCGATCGGGTACATCGCGGCCGGCACGACCATGCGCGGAACGCCGCGCCTTGCCAAGTGGCCGGAAATCCATACGTCGTCGACCCAGCGCACCGCCTCCGGCGCGCCCGAGAAGTCGGCGACCGCGCCATCGAGGGCGCCGGGGGGCACGAGATAGCCCCAGGTGCCGAACAGGACGTCGACCGGGGTCGGCCGCGCCACGGCGGTGGCGAAGACGTGGGTCAGTTCGCCGAAGACCACGCCGGGGGCGAGTTCGACCCCGCGATATCCGACGACCGCGGACGGCGCGGCGCGATGGGCGGCGAGCAGGGTCTCGAGGAAATCCGAGGGATAGATCACGTCGTCGTCGATCACGACGAGTGCGGCCGTCGGTTCGGCGGCGAGCGCCGGCAGCAACTTGGTGGCCGGGCCTTCGTCGGCGCAGGCGAGCACCTCGACACCGGCCGGCAGGTTCAGCGTGGCCGGTTCGGGGTAGGGCGTGCCGTCGCGGCGGGTCGCGGCCGGCAGCGCCAGCACGATGCGATCGGCGGCGACGCTCTGGGCGAGAAGACTGCGCAGGGTGGGGCCGAGATGGCGGGCCCGGCGCGGGGTGGTCGTGAGCGTCACCACGAGGCGTTCGCGGCGGCCGGAGCGGTCGGGGGTGAAGGCGCGCGGGCCGGCGGCGACGTGCAGCGCGAGGGTGCGCAGGTGGGCCGTGACGAGGCGACCGAGCGAGACGCGCCTCAGGCGAGCGGTGGCGCGACGCCATTCGAGGAGGGCGCGGTCGGCGATCACGGGCTTCGCTCCGGCGGGCGGCCGCAGTCGAGGGCGGCGGTCGGGCACACGTTTCGAGGCCGTTTCGCCCCGTGTTTCGCAGGTCGAAGTGGGCCGGGACGGCGGCGCGCCGGCCTTTGCACCGGGTGTGCGCCGTGGTAGGCCTAACGCCTCTTCAACGACATCGGTCGTCCGGGTGATAGGCGAATGGCGCAGGGCCTTCAACAGTTTCTTCTGATCGACGATCCGACTTGGACCTTCCTGGGGACGTTTCTGGCGGTGGCCGCGGTGCTGGCGATCGCCGATTTCGCGTGGCGTCGGTTGCGCCCGGCGCGAGCGCCGGCCCCGGTGCCGGCCGAACCGGTGGTGCGCGAGCGGCGGCCGCGGCCGGCGATCGTCCGTTTCGCCATCGGTTTCGGCAAGGGCCTCGTCGCCTTCGTCGCCGGGCTGCCGATCACGCCCAACCAGATCACGGTGATCGGGCTGGTGCTGGTGTTGTTCAACTGCGCCGTCTTCGTGGTGTCGCACAATACGTTCTGGTTCGGCGCCGGGCTGATCGGGGCGCTCCTGTTCGACACCATGGACGGGCAGGTGGCGCGGGCGCAGGGCACCTCGTCGCGCTTCGGCGGCTACCTCGATGCGGTGATCGACCGCTATCAGGAGATCGTCATCTATCTGGCGATCGGTGCCGTGCTCGATCAGTGGCTGCTCGCCTTCCTGGTCATCACCGGATCGATGTCGACCAGCTACAACAAGGCGCGGGTGGCGCTCGAGGTCGATACCGACAACAAGGGCTGGCCGGACCTGCTCGAGAAGCCGATGCGGCTGTTCATCCTGTGCACCGGGCTGATCGGCGCGCCGATCATTCCGTGGTTCCTGCCGTGCGCCCTGTGGATGCTGGCGACGATGACCCACTTCACGGCGCTGCAGCGCTTCGTCCGGGCCTATTTCCTGCTCGCCGACGCGCCCGCGCCGGAGGCGGAGGCATGAGCGCGGCCCCGGCCTCGATCGAGGCGAGCCCGACCGGCCGGCGGAGCCCTCGCTTCGGCGAAATGATCCGCTCGCCGCATCAACTGATCGCCCTCAGCCTGGGGCTGGGACTGGCGCCCAAGGCGCCGGGGACGGTCGGGACGATCGGTGGATATCCGCTCTTCTGGGCGCTCGGCCTCTTGGCCTGGCCGGTGCGGATCGCCGCCTATGTCGCGCTCGTCGCGCTCGGCTCGTGGGCGGCGGAGCGGACCGGGGCCGATCTCGGCGAGCACGACCACGGCGCCATCGTCTTCGACGAGACCATCGCGCTGGCGATGGTGCTGGAGTTCACCCCGTCGACCTGGGCCGGGTGGATCGCCGCCTTCGCCCTCTTCCGCCTGTTCGACATCTGGAAGCCGTGGCCGGTGCGGCTCGCCGACGAGCGCGGGCACGGTGGCTTCTTCGTCATTCTCGACGACCTGCTGGCCGGTGTGTGGGCGATCGCCTGCATCGCCGCGGCGCGGGCGCTCGGCTGGCTGTGAGGGAGGATCGCATGACGAACGCCGATCGCCGCCGCGGCCCCGTCGTCCATCTCTCGGTCGACGTCGAGGGCGATTGCCCGCCCTATCTCGACACTTGGCGCGGGCTCGAGGAGGGCATCCCGCGTCTGCTCGATCTCTTCGCGGCAGAGGGGGTGACGGCCACCTTCTTCACCACCGGCGAGGCGGCGGAGAAGTTCCCCGAGCGGGTCGCGGCGATGGTCGCGGGCGGGCACGAGGTCGGCTCACACGGCCTCACCCACCGGCGTTTCCGCGACATGAGCGAGGCGGAGGCCAGGTACGAGATCGACCGTTCGGCCGAGATCCTGCGCGGCTTCGCCGCCGTGACCTCGTTCCGCGCGCCCTATCTGTCGTTTCCCGAGGCCTTCGTGCCGCTCCTGGCGGAAGCCGGCATGACGGTCGACGCCTCACGCGCCGCCTACAAGCGGCAGGAGGCGCCGTGGGCGGGCGAGGGCGGACCGGCGCGGCTCGCCACTTCGATCACCTCGAGCGTGCTGCGCCTGCCGCACCTCATTCGCAATCCGTGGTTCGCGCGATTGGCGAGCCCGGTGTCGCTGTTCGTCCATCCGTGGGAGTTCGTCGACTTCCGCTCGAGTAACCTGAGGCTCGACTGCCGCTTCCGCACCGGGGATGCGGCGCTCGAGGCGCTGCGCACGACGATCCGCTGGTACGAGGCGCGCAACGCCGAGTTCCGGCTGGTGCGCGAACACGCCACGGCGGCGTGAGGGCGATTTCCTCCGATCGTCGACGACGGACACGAAACCATTCGTCGTCGTGCCCGGGCTCGGCCCACGGCTGTCCGGTTCGCGCTCGGAAGCTGCCTGGAACTTCAGCGCGTGCCCGCGCGGGAAGCCGAGGGTCCCTCCGAGCGTAAACCGGAAGCCGTAGGCTCGATCGAGGCCGGGAATGACGCGGCCGGTATGGGGCGTTCGACACCGCACGGTGCGGAGCTCGCTCACTCCGCGGCGGCGGGCCGGGCCGGCTTGCGGCGGGCGAGGAAGCGGCGCCAGAACGGGATCTCGGCCACCACGCGGGCGGCGGTGCCGGCGATGCCGTGGATCGAGGGATAGTCGAGGCCGCGGCCGGGCTTCACCGCGGCGCGGGCACCCTCCGGGTCCAGACCCTTTTCCGCCAGAACCCGCTCGAACTCGGCATCGGCGAGATCGCGCGCCTTGAAGAGCTGCATCTGCACCCGGCTCTGCACCATCACCGGGGCGTCGCCGGTGGTCTCGACCGCGCAGAAGATCGCCTGCGGATAGAGCTCGGTCACCCGCGACTGCACGCCGTCGGAGATGCCCGAGGAGGGCAGACAGCCGAAGGGCTTCACCGAGACCACCAGATGCGACTTCCGCTTCTTGGCCGCCTGAACCACCTTGGCGACCTCGAGGTGACCCTCGCCGCCGCGCAGGTGGTTGTCGTAGAACTCGTGGCCGAGCTCGGCCAGCTCGTCCATGTCCGGCATCGAATGGTTCTTCACCCCCATGGCGAAGGCGAAGGCGCGATGCATCGCCTTCAGCGCCCGGTCGGCGACGGTGTAGAGCACCAGCTTCTTGCGGGCGTCCTGGTTGCCGAGCCCCATGCGCGCATGGTCGGCGGCCGGCAGCATCATGCGCCGCTTGGTGTCCCAGCGGTTCTGCCAGACGATGTAGAGGATCCAGGCGGTGACCATCTGGACCTCGACCTCGGCGCCCTCCTGCTCGAGGAAGCGCTGGAGGCGGTAGTTGCCGTCACCCTCGGTGGTCATGGCCCAGAATTCGCCGATCACCGCCACCTTGGGCTTGGGCCGCAGGCGGTCGACCTCGACGCGGTCGAGGATGCGCCCGACCTTCCACAGCGCCGGGATCAGCGTCAGCGGGCGGCGGAAGCCGTCGCAGAGGATCTCCTTGCAGCGCACGAGCGCTTCATCGGTCGCGCCGGGCACCACCTCGTAGGGGCGGATGCGATAGGCGGCGACGTTGAGGAGATCGCCGACCAGGATGGCGGCGAGCAGCGACAGGAAGAAGCGCGGGCCGAGCTCCAGGCCGAGCTGGTCGCCGCAGGCCTGCTTGATGCCGCCGTTGTTGTCGAGGACGAGCACGCGGAAGCCGTCGAAGCCGGCGTCGCGCAGCGCCTTGCGGTACTCGGTGGTGTAGTTGCCGAAGCGGCAGGGGCCGCAGGCGCCGGCGGTGACGAACACGAAGTCGCGGACCACGTCTTCCTTGGTGCGGCCCTCGGCGGCGATCGCGGTCAGGTGTTTGACCAGATTACCGACGGTGAAATAGGTCGGATTGCACTGACCGCGATTGCCGAACTCCTTGCCGAAGTGCAGCGATTCGTAATCGGGCACGTCGAGGACGCGGACGTTGTAGCCGAGCCCCTGGAGGGCGGCGCCGATCAGCAGGTCGGCGGCAGCGGACAGGCCGCCGAACAGCAGGGTGGTCGAGCCGCGTTCGGTGCGGGTGAAGTCCTGCGGATTGGCGTCGAACCAATGGGCGGCGCGGCGCACCGCCGGGTCGAGCCCGTCGTCGAGGCGCGCGGCGAGGGTGCCGTCGGCCTTCGGCGTCGTCCTGATCCACTCGTTCATGTCGTCGTCCCTCGGCCCCACCCGGCCCGGCGCGAAGGCGCGCGCGCAACGCTCCGTATTTACCCTCATCCGTGAGTCTGGGGAAGGTCGGACTTGTCGATTTCGATGTAATCGGCATAGGCCGCGCGCATCTCTTCGAGCTCGTCGGCGGCGACCGCGGCGGGCGCCGGCAGCTCCTCGAGCGGGCGCGGGGCGGCGGCGGCGCGGGCGGCCATGGCCTCCTCGCGGCGCTTCAGGGTGTAGGCGTAGGTGCGCACGCGGATGCCGAACGAGCCGGCCGGCTTGTTGGCGTCGATGTCGTGCAGCGCCATGTAGGGGGCGCCGGCGGCGGTGATGATCTTGTCGATCAGGCCGTAGGCGGGAGCGTCCATGCCGCATTTGAAGCTCGACAGGTCGAGCACGGCGAGGTGGCCGTGGCGAGCGGCGAACTTGGCGGCCCACACCTTCTCGGCCGAATTGGTGGAATAGCCCTCGGGCCAGACGTCGTTGATCTCCAGCGGCGTGCGGATGCGCCCCGCCGCGAGATCGTCGCGGAACCAGCGCGACAGCCACGCCTCGTCCTTGGGGATCGAGCGGATCGACAGGATCGGATAGCCGAGCGCCTGGAACTCCTCGAGCACCTCGTGATTGAGGCCGGGATCGCCGTGGTAGGGGCGGGCGAGCAGGAGCAGGCCCATGCGGTCGTCGCGCTCGAGACCGTCGAGCACGTCGCGGCCGTGGCGCTGCAGGTCGGCCTCGAAGCGGCGCAGCGATTCGAAGGCGGCATCGACGGCGAAGTCGCTCTCGTCGCGGGTCACCATCAGCCGCTCGCCCCAGGTCTCGAACATGCGCTCCTTGAAGTAGTTGCGCTCGATCAGGGTCAGCACCGGGGCGACGTATTCGACCCCGGCGCGGGCGAAGAAGTCGACGTCCTTGGTGAAGGCGACGTTGAGGACCGTCGGCGTGCCGGCGACGATCGGGCAGGCGGCCGAATCCTTGGTGTGCTTCAGGAACGACGGCACATGGGTCATGGCGGGGAAGAAGACGTAATCGAGCTTCTTGTCGCGGTGGATGTGAGTCAGCAGTTCGTGGATGTGCGCCTGCGCCACCTTGGCCGGGTGGCAGGGGTCGACCGAACCGTACTTGCCGCCCTCGAGCCACATCTCCTCGGTGGTGTGCGAGGAGAAGACGACGTTGTCGGACTTCAGTCCCAGCGTCTCGAAATAGGTCCGCCACAGGGGACCGGTCGAATACTGGTTGAGGACGCGCGGGATGCCGACGCGCAGCGTGGCGCGCCGCGCCGCCGCCGCCTCGCCGGAGCGCTCGAAGCCGCGGGTGAAGGGCTGGCGCCGGATCTTGCCGAGCAGGCTGCGGGTGACGCGGACGTCGTCGCGCGGGGCGCCGGTCTGCGGCAGTTCGGGGGCGCGGTGGAAGCGGCGGAAGGCGAGCTGCGCCTCGTAGTCGACCAGATTGGGGAAGCGGGCGCGCAGGCGCTTGCGCTCGGCGGCGATGCCCTTCAGCTCCGACTTCGATTCCACCGTGCCGTTCTCGCAGGAGAAGCCGGCGATGTAGCGCGAGGTGCGGCCGTCCGGCGTGACCGTGTCGATGAAGGTGCGGCGGCAGTGGTTGGTGCAGAAGCGACAGACTGTGTCGTCGTCGTTGCGGGTGGTGAAGCCGAGGCCGATCGCCGCCTCGAGCCCGAGGAAGGTCGAAGACCCTCGCCGTTCGACCACCCGGCGCGCCTCGAAGGCGGCGCCGAGCGCGCCCGCTTCGCCGCAATAGGGATGGACGTGGACGGTGGCGTCGGGGATGCGTTCGCGGATGTAGTCGACCTGCGCCTTCACCGCGGCGAGATTGTACTGCACCCCGCCCTGGAGCACGAAGGTGCGGCCGAGTTCGGCCAGCCGCGGGATCTGGACGATGTACTGCCAGATGTTCTTGGGCAGTACCCGGGCGAGGCCGGCCATGATCTCGTCGCGGCCGTAGCCCTCCTTCTGGAAGTCGACCCGGCCGGCATCGAGGAACACGGCGCAGCCGTAGGCGAAGCGCGGGGTGAGCTCGGCCTGGAAGGCGAGATCGGCGTAGTCCTGCATGGCGACGCCGTACTGGTCGGCCATGGCCTGCAGGAGCATGCCGTTGCCGGCCGAGCACTGGTTCGACAGACGGAAGTTGCGGATGTCGCCGCCGACCATGAACAGCACCTTGATGTCCTGGCCGCCGACGTCGCAGATCACGTCGACGTCGTCGAAGACGTGCACCGCCGCGAGCATGTGGGCGACGGTCTCGACGACCTTCACGTCGGCGCGCAGCGTCTCCTCGAGGATGTCGCCGGCGTATCCCGTGGCGCCGAAGCCGAGCACCTCCAGGCGGCAGCCCTGGTCCTCGGCATAGGCGACGAGGCTCTTCAAGAGGTCCTGGGTGTCGGAGATCGGGTTGCCCTTCGACAGGCGATAGGCCTTGGCGAGCACCCGCCCGTCCTCGCCGACCAGAACCGCCTTCGACGAGGTCGAGCCGCCGTCGACGCCGACCCAGCCGCGAATGGTGGTGCCGGCGGGAAAGGCGACCGGCACGAACGGCGGCACCGCGTAGGCCGCGCGGAAGGCCGCGAGCTCGGCCGCGTCGGCGACGAGGGGGGCGGCCGAGTTGGCGGCGAGGCCGGCGCGGCGGCCCTCGCGGACGAAGGCCTTCAAGGGCTCGACGCCCCGCCACAGGCCGACGTCGGCCGGCTCGCCCATGCCGCAGATGGCGGCGCCATGGGCGGCGTAGAGGTGCGAGTTCGCCGGCACGAAGACGAGATCCTCGATCGCCGCACCGGCCGGGGGCACGTGACCGCGCTCCTCCCACGAGGCGGCGATGCGCTGACGCCAACAGTCGCGCAGGAAGGGCAGGTGGGTATTGGGGCCGCCGAGCAGGATCACCTGATCGCGCAGGGTGTTGCCGCGCGCCAGCACCGCGAGGTTCTGCATGACGATGGCGTCGGCGAGCGAACACACGATCTCGGGCGAGGGGATGCCGGACTTCACCAGATTGACGATGTCGGTCTCGGCGAAGACGCCGCACTTGGCGGCGACGTGGTGGAGGCGGCGGTCGTCCCAGGCGAGGTTCGCCACCTCGGCGAAGTCGAGGCCGAGCTTGGCGATGCAGCGATCGATGGTGGCGCCGGTGCCCGATGCGCACTTGTCGTTCATCGAGGTGATGGCGCGTTTCTCGCCGGTCGCCGGGTTCTCCTTGTAGACGATGATCTTGGCGTCCTGACCGCCGAGCTCGACCACGCTGCCGGCTTGCGGGTGCAGCGCCTCGACCGCGAGGGTGACGGCGTTGACCTCCTGCACGAACTTGGCGCCGAGGGGGCCGACCAGGGGGCCGGCGCCGGAGCCGGTGACGAAGATGCGGGCGCCGTCGAGGCTGCCGGGCGGCAGCGCCTTCTCCAGCGCCTCGAGCTGCTCGAGCACGCGGGCGGCCTGCCGGGTTTCGTGGCGCTCGTAGTGCCACCACACGATCCGCCGCGAGGTCGCGCCGACCGCGACGGTCTTGACGGTGGTGGAGCCGACGTCGACGCCGATCACCACGCCTTCGCCGGGGGAAAGGGTCGCCGGAGCGGCGGCGGCGATTTCCGCGGGGCTGAGGTTCATCGCATCCTCGCTCGCGGCGGCCGGGTCGGCGGCGCCGTCGCAGGGGTGGAAAGGGGTCAGGAAACTACGCCGGGTCGCTCCGGGTCAATCGTCATGCCGGTGCGGGCGGCCAGCGCGCGCTCGGCGCGAGCTGCGGCGGCACGCTTGCGGCGGGCGACCGCGGTGATCGCCAGCTCGTAGATCTCGACATGGCGATCGAGGATGGCCGGCCATTCGAAGCGGCGGGCCGCCTCCGGGCCGCGGGCGGCCATGGAGCGACGCAGATCGTCGTCGACGACGAGGCGGGCGATGGCGTCGGCGAATTCGTCCGGGTCGGCGGCGAGGAAGCCGGTCGCGCCGTGGGTGACGACGTCGCGCACTCCGCCCTGGCCCATGGCGACCACCGGAAGGCCGCTCGACAGCGCCTCGAGCGAGGCGATCGACAGGGCCTCCTTCTCGGTCGGCAGGGCGAAGATGGAACTGGCCGCGAGTTCGGCCCGCACCGCCTCGCGGTCCTTCAGGCCGGCGAAGTGGACGGCATCGAGGACGCCGAGCCGGCGCGCCTCAGCCAGCACGCGGGCGCGCTCGGGGCCGTCGCCGATCATCACGAATTCGGGGCGGCGGGCCTTCGGCACCTGCGCCAGCACCTTCGGCACGGCGCGGATGAAGTCGATCGGCTGCTTGCGTGGGGTCATGCGCATGACCGTGACGATGCGGACCGGGGTGCGGTCCTGATCGGCGAGATGCCAATCCGCGGGGTCGACGCCGTTGTGCAGCACGCGCACGCGGCGGCGGAACAGCGACGACAGGCCGGCGACCACCTCGGAGGAGACGCCGGTCATGACGTCGGGCCAGCGCGACCAGCCGGTGAGACGGTCGGTGCTCCCCATGATGACGCCGCCGGCCCCATGAGTGACCGAATGCTCGGTCAGCACGTTGGGGATGCCGAGCCGGCGGGCGGCGCGGGAGGTCATCAGCGACATCGGCGACAGTGCGCTGTGGCAGTGGACGACGTCGTAGCCGCCGGCCACCAGCCGCGCCTCGACCTGACGCGCGACCTTGGGGCGCCACGACAGCTGGCCGTAGGAGATGAGCGGCCGGGCATCGATGCGGTGGACCGGGATGCCGTCGACCACCGGAGCGCCCTCGGTGGCGGTGATCACCTCGACCTCGTGCCCGGCGGCGATCAGGCGCAGGGCGAGATCGCGCATCTGCAGCTCCAGACCGCCGATTCGCGGCAGAAACCAGTCCGAGGCGAGGGCGATCTTCATGGAGCGAGCGGGGCCGGTCGTGTGGGCGACGAGGTCTCCGCAGTAGTCGGTTTCGCGGCCGATGACAACGGGCGGGCGACGAGGACTGGTCGACGGCGAGGTGCCGGGCTAGAAGACGGGCGAACCGCCGCGATCGATCGCCCCCTGGGGCGATCCTCGAGCGGCGCCAAGGGGGACGACACGCGCATGAGCGCTTCGCAAGAGCCGCGGATCTGGGTCGAAATCGGAGATCTGCTCCGCTTCTTCCGGGAGAGTTCCACGCCGGCCGGCATCGCGCGGATCCAGCTCGAGATTCTGCCGCATCTGCTCGACCTCGCGCCCGAGCGGGTGGCGCTGTTCCAGGTCGGCGGCACGTCGCGGGAGATCGAGTTCCTCGGCTTCGACGAAGTGCTGAAGCGCTGCGACAACAGCGCGTTCCTGGCCAAGATGGGGCAGATGGGGCGGCTCTACGACGTGGCGCAGTTCCTCCGCCAGCATCTGCGCAACTTCGCCGCCGATCTGCGGCTGATGGTGCGCAGGGGCGATCGCGGCCGCTTCGCCGAGGTGGTGCGGCCGGGCGACATCGTGCTCAATCTCGGCTCGTCGTGGAGCCACCGCAACTTCGGGCGCAGCATCGGCGAGCTGAAGCGCGACTACGGCGTGCGCTTCGCGCTCCTCATCCACGACGTGCTGCCGCTCGCGCATCGGGCCTTCGTGTCGCGCAGCCATCGGCCGTTGTTCGATCGCTGGTTCGCCGACATGGCGGCGGTGTGGGACGTGATCCTGACGCCGTCGTTCAGCTCGGCGCGCGAGATCCGCGAATCGCTCGAGCAGCGCGGCATGGCGGTTCCGCCGATCCATCGCATCGGCTTCGGCTCGGGCTTCACTCAGACGCCCATGCCGCCCGAGCCGGCGGCGCGGACGCACGTGCTCTACGTCTCGACGATCGAGATCCGCAAGAATCACCGTCTGCTGTTCGAGGTGTGGAAGCGGCTCATCGCCGATCACGGCGCGGCGGCGGTGCCGGATCTGGTGTTTGCCGGGCGGTTCGGCTGGGAGATCGCCGATCTCAAGCGCGATCTCGCCGCCACGAACTATCTCGACGGCAAGATCCGGGTGATCGAGAACCTCGACGACGCCGAGCTGGCGGCGCAGTACCGCGCGGCCCACTTCACGGTGTTTCCGAGCCTGTGCGAGGGCTGGGGCCTGCCGATCGGCGAGAGCCTCTATTTCGGCCGCTACTGCATCGCCGCCGACGCCACCTCGATCCCCGAGGTGGGGGGCGTGTTCGTCGACTATCACCCCCCGCGCGACGTCGCGGCGGCGCGCCGGTTGATCGAGGCGGCGCTGTTCGAGCCCGGGGTGCTGGTCGAGAAGGAACGGCGCATCCGCGAGGAGTTTCATCCACGCACGTGGCGCGACACGGCACGCGACATCCTCCGGGCGCTCGGCGCGACGCCGAAGGACTGAGCCGACACCGCGGCACCGTCGGCCTCACCTCCGGCCGAACAGCCGAGCGATCGGGCGCGGCAGCGCGTTCAACAGACCTGGATGGAGAAAGAGACGAGCCCCGTGCGCCGCCATCGCCTCGTGGAAGGGAACATGTTCGCAGATCGGACGGCCGTCGCGTTCGCCCGCGTAGCGCGCCGAGAGCGCGACGCCGGTGCGGTAGATCGCGAAGCCGCCGAAGGCCGAGGTCACCGGGATCGGCGCACCGAACGGCCAGAACGGGCGATTGCGCCAGTTCATGTGACGGAGACGGGCGGCGAGCCGGCGCCAACCGGGCGGGGCACGTTCGATGTGCGCGAGAAAGTCGTCGGGCGATCGGCGCGGTTCGCGCAACGCCCAGATGTCGTAATAGGTCGGGAACTGATTGGCGAAGAGCGCATCCCAGCCGGCGAAGGTCATGCAGCGCGCCAACCGCGCCGGCGTGAGGTCGAGGCTCACCTCGTCGAGGTCCATCACCACCAGGTAGTCGGCCGCGCGCAGCCGCGGCTCGGCCGCGACCGCGTCGAGCAGGCGATTGCGGGCATGAGCGAGTTTGACCGCACGGCCGGAATGGGTTTGGTCCAGCCCGTCGAGGGTGAGGACGCGGCGGCGCGAATCGCCTGCGCTCCAGCGGGCCAGGATCTCCTTGGTCGCGTCGACGGAATCGTTCTCGGCGACGAGGAGGGCGCGCGTGTCGAAGAGGGTGGCGAGATCGTCCCAGCGGGCCAGCGCGGCGGGCAGGTGGCGGGCGCAGTCGCGCGCCGTACCGACGAAGACGGCGCTTGCGAGGGGGGCGGGCTCGGTCGGGGCGGCCATTCGGGTTTCCTCGGCGCGGGACGTCGATCGGCGACCTCGCCCGGACGAGTGGCCCACGGTCGCGGCGATCGGGCACTTGCTCTAGCACGGTTCGCGATCTTGCCCCATATGGGCGATCGGCAGGGCGGAAGGACGCGGGAACGCGCAGGGGACGAGGAAGACGAATGGGAGACCGGGAATTGAGTGAAGTGTCGAACCGCGGCATGCGGGCCATCGAGTGGATCGGTGCGGTCGGCGCGATCGCGATCATCGCGGCGCTGTTGTCGGCGCCGGCCGGGCTCTATGCGCTGAAGACCCCGACCACGGTCAATCTGTTGTCGCTGGTCTTCACCTTCGGCTTCTTCGTCGCGCTGTGCCTCGTGGTGCGCAACCGGGCGGCCCTGATCGTCGTCGGGGCCTTCGTGCTGATCCTCAATCTGATCGAGATCGTCTCGCTGCTGTCGTTCGGCGGGCTGGTCTCGCTCGGCGGGCTCGCGGCGGTACTCTACGTCGATCCGACCGAGGCGCGCGAGTTCCTCGGCGATCATGCCGGCGCCATCGTCGGCGGAGCGGCCGTCGCACCGCTGTTCGTCGCCCTGGTGTGGCTCGAGGCTCGGCTTCTTCGGGTGTCGCGGCCGGTGCGGCTCGGGGTGGCGGCGGTGGCGGTGGTGGTGCCGGCGACACTGCTGAGCGCGGAGCTGGTGCGGACCGGCAACCCGGAAGACGTCTATCTGCCGACCCGCTACGTCGAGCATTTCGTCGCCTATCTCGGCGTCAATCCGCTGACCGGCACGCTGTCCGGCATCGCCGCCACCCTGGCCGCACGCCACGAGCTCGCCGGGCAACACGACCGTCGAGCCGTGGTGCGGTTCGAGGCCGAGCGCACGGCAGCGGCGCCGGAGCGCGAGCTGTGGGTGGTGGTGGTGGGCGAATCCTCGCGCCGCGCCAACTGGAGCCTCTTCGGCTATGGCCGCCACACCAACCCGCGGCTTTCGCGCGTGCCCGGGCTCACCGCCTTCCGCGATGCCGTCAGCCCGGCGACCACCACCAGTTCCTCGGTGCCGCAGTCGTTCTATTTCCCCACGGAGGCACGCGACGGCTCCTCGCAGGTGACCGGCTCGTTCGTCTCGGCCTTCCGCGCGGCCGGCTACGAGACCTTCTGGCTGTCGAACCAGGGCACCCATCGCAGCGCGGTCGGCGGGCCGATCGCGCTCCTGATGCAGGAGGCGGAGCGGGTCGCCACCACCAATTACGGCTTCTGGAATTCGGTGCTCGACGAGGCGTTGATCGCCGAGTTCGATCGGGCACTGGCCGATCCGACGCCGCGCAAGTTGATCGTCGTGCACACGCTCGGCAGCCACACCAACTATCGCCAGCGCTATCCGGCCGATTGGATCGCGAAGCCGCTCGGGCCGGACGTGCGCGACGTCCACGCCTTCGGCGAAATGACCGAAGCGGATGCGCAGATCGTCGACGACTACGATCGTACCATCCTCTACACCGACTGGCTTCTCGGCGAGCTGCTCGGCCGGCTGGCGCGCGCCGACCTCCACGGCGGGCTGGTCTATTTCTCCGATCACGGCCAGCGGCTCTACGACGATGCCTCGCACGCCAAGGGGCACGGGTTCGGCGACCTGAAGGCGATGGACGTCGAGATCCCGTTGCTGGTGTGGCTCTCCGAGACCTACGGCCGGGCACGGCCGGAGACGGCAGCGGCGATCGCGGCCAACGCGACGCGGCCGGCCTCGACGGTCGACATGGCGGCGAGCCTGCTCGATCTCGCCGGGTTCCGGGTGAAGCAGATCGCGCCGGGACCGAGTTTCGCGGCGGCGGGCTACGACGTCGGTCCGCGCCGCGTGTTGATGACCGACGGGCGGTTGTTGCCCTATGGCGGGACCGCCGTGACGCAGAACATGCCTGCGACCGATACCCCGGCATCGACGACGCACTGAGTTGACCCGTGTGGTCTGCTGTCAGGCGTCGCTCGGGGACGGTTCGGTCGTGCCGAACTGCAGATTGAAGAAGGTGGCGTAGCGACCGTTCGCCGCCATCAGCGCCTCGTGGCGCCCGGATTCCACCACCGTCCCGTCCTCGAGCACGTGGATGCAGTCGGCGTCGTCGATGGTGTTGAGGCGATGGGCGATGGCGAGCGTGGTCTTGCCGGCGCACAGGCGGCGGATCGCCATCTGTACGAAGTGCTCGCTCTCGGCATCGAGGGAGGCGGTCGGCTCGTCGAGCAGGACGATCGGCGCGTTCTTCAACAGCGCGCGGGCGATCGAGATGCGCTGACGCTGGCCGAGCGAGAGCTTGGAGCCGAATTCGCCCACGGGGGAATCGTAGCCCTTGCTCAGGGTGACGATGAAGTCGTGGGCGTAGGCGGCACGACAGGCCTCGACGAGATCCTCTTCGGTGGCGTCGGGCCGGCCGAGCAGGATGTTGTCGCGGATGGTGCCCTCGAAGAGATAGACGTCCTGGCCGACGTAGGAGATCTGGTCGCGCAGCGAGGCGCGCGAGACCTTCGAGACGTCCTGCCCGTCGATGGTGATGGTCCCCTTCGCGATCTCGTAGAAGCGCAGCAGGAGATTGAAGGTGGTGGTCTTGCCGCCGCCCGACAGGCCGACCAGGGCGGTGATCCGGCCCGGTTCGGCGACGAAGGAGAGATCGCGCAGCACCGGGGTCGAGGCGTGATAGGCGAAGTCGACGTGGGAGAACTCGACGCGGCCGGCGCCGACCTTCATCGGCGGCAGGCGCTCGTCGTCGGCCTCGGAGGGGACGGTGTCGAAGAGCTGGTAGAGCGACTGGGCCATGACGAGGCTGCCGCCGAGGTCGATCTTCAGGCGGGCGAGGCGGCGCGCCGGGTCGAACAGCATGATGAAGGCGAGCATGAACGACACGAACTCGCCGGGAACCGCATTGGCGGCCAGGACCTGATAGCCGCTGTAGAGACAGGCCAGACCGATGGCGATCCCGCCGAAGGATTCGATCAGCGGCGACGACCAGTTGGAGACCTTGGCCAGATTGTTGGAGGCGCGCTCGAGGTCGTCGACGCTTCTGTCGACCCGTCGGGTCAGGAGCCCTTCGAGGCGGAAGGCCTTCACCACGCGGAAGCCGTGCACCACCTCCTGCATCGTGCCGAGGATGCGCTCGGCGCCGACGAACTGGGTGACGGCGATCTCGCGGGCGCGCAGCACCAGCTTCTCCACGCCGAACAGGGCGAGCGGCAGCACCCCGAGCCCGACCAGCGACATCAGCGGGTGCTTGATGACCATGAAGAAGATCAGGAAGACGATGGTGAAGGCATCGCGGCCGATGGCCAGAACCAACTGATTGAGAATGTTGGCGAAGGCGCCGGCGCCCATGACCGCGTTGGTCATGAACTCGGTCGAGCGGCGGTCGGCGAAGTAGCCCACCCCCTGCTGCAACAGGCGCGAGAAGATGCGCTTCTGGACCATCGCGGTGATGCGGTTGGCGGCGCGCGCCAGACTGATGTCCTGGCCGTAGATGGCCAGACCGCGCACCATGAACAGGCCGATCCACACGAAGGACAGCATGAACACCGCACCGACGTCGCGCGACAGGAAGGTCGCGTCGACGATCGAGCCGATCAGGAAGGCGACCATCGACGTGCAGCCCGAGACCACGAAGGTCATGGCAAAGGCGAAGAGGTAGATCTTCCAGTGGCGCGGGACGTTCTCGACGATGATGCGCCGCAGGAGGGCGTCGTCCTCGGGGGTGGAGAACGAAATGGGGCGCTTGAGCAGGGCGATGAGAGCGTTCGGCGCCTTCGACGCGGTGCGCTTGCGTTCGATCTCCGCGTCGATGGCGCGGATGTATTCGGAGCAGTCGGAATTGAGCTCGGCGTGTTCGTGGAGGTAGTTCTTCATTCGGAATTCGGCCGACAGGACCATCGCCTCGACGAGGCCGCGCAGGCTGTGATGATTGCGCATCTTCTCCTGGATGACGGCCTCGCTCTCGGGGTCGCGGCCGACGAGTTGCCGATAACTTTGGATCACTTCCTCTCGGGAAACCGACATGCTCTTCCTTCCGGGCGGGGCACCACGATCGGCTCTTCGAGCCGGTGCCTTCGAGGCCAAGCTGTTGAGCCATTCCGCCTTGGTCGTCAAGGCGCCTTCAGTGGCAGAGATCCAGCCGAGCTGCGATGGCGGCGAAGACGTCGTCGACGGTGATCGAGGTCATGCACACGCGGTCGTTGGGGCAGGCATCGGGCCGGCTCTGGTGGCAGTAGCAGCAATCGACCACGGCATGGACGATGGTGATGTCGCGGCCGACCGGTTGCCACACGCGTGGATCGCTGATGCCGCCGTAGATGCAGACGGTGGCGACGTCGAGCATGGCGGCGAGATGGGTGGTGCCGGTGTCGTAGCCGACGAACAGCGCTGCGCCGGCGATGGTCGTCGGGATCTCGGCGAGCGGCGCGCCGGTCTGGTCGATCAGATCGGGGCCGGGGAGGCGGGCGGCGATGGCGGCGTTCATCTCGCACTCCTTGGGCGAGCCCGCCAGCACCACGCCGAAGCCGAAGCGCGCGATCACGCGGCCGATCAACTCCGCGAGGCGGTCGGCCGGCCATTGGCGCAGCGGCGAGCCGGCGCCGGTGGCGAACACCGCATAGGGCCGATCGCCGAACGGGCGCGGACCGCCGGCGCCGATCAACCGGCGTGCCGGATGGATCAGGGGCCGGTCGAAGGCGGCGACGACCGCGGCCGCGAGCAGGGTCAGGCGGGTTTCGGCGTGCAGGGGCGGCGGAGCGGCACCGTGGTAGAGCTCGACCAGCGGCAGCTCGAGATCGAGCCGGTGCTTCAGACCGTGGGCGTGGTAGCCGGCGCGATGGCGGGTCTCGACGTGGTCGAGGACGCGCCGGGAATCGCCGTCGTGTCGTAGGTCGACGGCGAGATCGAAGGTGCCGAGGCCGAGGGCCACCACGCGGGCGTGATCGAGTTCGTCGTTGTCGACCGCCTCGGCGGCGCTGGCGGCGAAGAAGTCGAAGGCGACGACGTGGTCGACCAGACCGCAGGTGCGGGCGAAGCCGACGTTCCACGGGCCGCACAGGAGGGTGATCTCGGCCTTCGGCCAGGTGGTGCGCAGCATCTCCATGGCGCGCAGGGCGACCAGGAGATCGCCGATGTGGTCGAGCTTCAGCAGGAGGATGCGTTCGATCGCCTCGTTGGCCACCCGGGCGGGGAGGGCGATATTGCCGGTGACGGCGGCGGCCGGGGCGACGGTGGAGACCTTGCCGAACTTCTTCTTGAGGGCACGCCAGAAGGACATGGGCGAACGGGGATCCCTTGTGGACGCGAACCCGCGACGTCGGACTTCCGTCCGACCCTGTGGATTCGCCTTCGCGCGACCGTAACCCAATCCGTGCGTGCACCCTAGCCCCGTGGCATCACGGCCGCCGCGCGCCGGTTCGCCCCTTGCCTCAGTGGCCGACGCCGAGATGCTTCTCCAGAGCGGCGGGGTCGGCGATCAGGGCGGCGGAGCTCGCCTGCAGGACGATCGAGCCGCGTTCGAGCACGATCGCCTCGTCGGTCACCGCCAGCACCTTGCGCGGCTGCTGTTCGACCAGGATGGCGGCGAGGCCCTCGTCGCGGACGATGCGGCGGAAGGCGGCGAGCAGTTCCTCGACGATGATCGGGGCGAGGCCCTCGAGCGGTTCGTCGAGCAGGATCAGCTTCGGGTTCAGCGCCAGCGCGCGGGCGACCGCCAGCATCTGTTGTTCGCCGCCGGAGAGCTGATTGCCCATGTTGGTGCGGCGCTCCCTCAGGCGCGGGAACATCTCCCACAGGCGGGCGAGGGTCCAGGGACCCCGGCGCATCACCGCGGTGATGTTCTCCTCCACCGTGAGCGAGCGGAAGATGTTGCGCTCCTGCGGCACCCAGGCGATGCCGGCGGCGGCGCGACGTTCGGGAGCGAGCCCGGAGACGTCGCGGCCGGCGAAGGTGATGCGGCCGGAGAAGCGGCGGGTGACGCCGATCAGGCTGTCGATCAGCGTGGTCTTGCCCATGCCGTTGCGGCCGAGGAGGGCGAGCCCGCGGCCCTCGTCGAGCGAGAAGGAGAGATTTTCCAGAACGACCGCATCGCCGTGACCGGCGACCAGCCCTTCAATCTCGAGCAGCCGCGTCATGCCTCGCCCTCGCCCAGATAGACCGCCTTCACCCGCGGATCGGCCTTGATCTCGTCCACCGTGCCCTCGGTCAGCACGGCCCCGGCCACCAGCACCGAAAGCCGCTCGGCGAAGCGGAACACCATGTCCATGTCGTGCTCGATCAGGACCACGGTGACGTCCTTCGGCAGGGCGGCGACCGCCTCGAGGATCTCGTCGCGCTCGCCTTCCGGCACACCGGCGGCCGGCTCGTCGAGGAGCAGGACGCGCGGCCTGGTCGCCAGCGCCACGGCGATTTCGAGCAGGCGCTGCTTGCCGTAGGGCAGCCGGCCGGTGCGCTCGGTCATGCGGTCGACGAGATGGAAGCGATCGAGCACCTCGACCAACTCGTCGAGGATCTCGCCGCGGGTGCCGACCCGGCGCCACCAGTCGCCGCCGTGGCCGGAGCGCTCGGAGACCGCCAGCGCCACCGTCTCGATCGGGGTCAGATCGGCGAAGAGCTGGTTGATCTGGAAGGTACGGGTCAGCCCCCGCCGCACTCGGGCCTCGACACCGAGATCGCCGATGTCGACCCCGTCGAGCAGGATGCGTCCGGCCGACGGGGGAAGCACGCCGGTCAGGAGGTTGATGAGCGTGGTCTTGCCGGCGCCGTTGGGGCCGATGAGGGCGTGGCGGGCGCCCTTCTCCAGGCGCAGCGATACGTCGTTGGTGGCGACGAGGCCGCCGAAGGACTTCTTCAGTCCGATCGTTTCGAGCGCGAGCGTCATGCGCCGACCTCCGTGCGACGGTGCGGCAGCAGGCGGGTGACAAGGCCCCGGCCGAGGACGTCGAGCCGATCGCGGCCGATCATCACCAGCACCACGAGGCCGAGACCGATCCAGAACTGCCAGTATTCCGGGGTGATCGAGGAGAGCGCGTCCTGGGCGAGGCGGAACACGATCGCCCCGACGATGCCGCCGTAGAGCCGGCCGGAACCGCCGATCACCAGGACCAGCATCACCTCGGCCGAGCGATGGAAGTCGAGCACGTCGAGGGAGGCGAAACCGGCGGTCTCGGCGGAGAGCGCTCCGGCGACGCCGGCGACGGCGGCGGCCAGCGTGTAGACGGCGATCAGGCGGCGCGAGACCGGGATGCCGACGGCGCGGGCGCGCAAGGGGTTGTCGCGGATGGCGCGCAGGGCATGGCCGAAGGGCGAGTGGACCAGCACGCGCAGCCCCAGCACCACCACGAACAGCACCGAGAGCGCATAGAGGTAGGCGGTGGTGCCGTAGAGGTCGAAGGCGAAGCGGCCGAGGATCGGGTCGACGGTCATGCCCTGGAGGCCGTCGGCGCCGCCGGTCAGCCAATCCAGCTTGTTGGCCGCCTCGTAGAGCAGCGAGGCGACGGCGAGCGTGATCATCAGCCGGGTCAGATCCGAGCCGCGCAGCACCAGGAACGAGGTGACGAAGCCGACCGCGGCGGCGACTGCGGCGGCGCAGGCCAGCCCCATCAGCGGGTCGCCGTGGCCGGCGCGCGCCAGGATGCCGGCGGCATAGGCGCCGAGGCCGAAGAAGGCGGCATGGCCGAGCGAGACGATACCGGCGTAGCCGAGGATCAGATCGAGCGACACCGCGAAGAGGGCGAGCACCGCGATCTCGGCGAAGAGCAGATGGTGCGAGCGGCCGACGAAGGCGAGGGCGAAGGCGGCGAGCCAGACGCCGATCTCCAAGGGCGACCAGCGCGCTTCCGCCGCGAGGAAGCGGCGGGCGATTTCGGCCTGCGGGTGGGCGGGAGCGGTCGACATCGGCGCCTCCTCAGCGGCCCGGACGGGCGAAGAGCCCGTTCGGCCGCCAGATCAACAGGGCGATCATCAGCGCGTAGATGACGAAGGAGCCGAGCTGCGGGACGAAGTACTTGCCGGCGACGTCGGCGATGCCGAGCGCCAGCGCGGCGACGAAGGGGCCGACGATCGACGAGGAGCCGCCGACCGTCACCACGATCAGGAAGAAGATCATGTATTTGACCGGAAACGAGGGATCGAGCCCGAGGATCTCGGCGCCGAGCGCCCCGCCGAGCCCGGCGAGGCCGGAGCCGACGGCGAAGGTCAGGGCGAAGATCACCTCGACCGGAATGCCGAGGCCACGGGCGACGCGGCGATCGTCGACGGCGGCACGCAGACGGCTGCCGAAGCGGGTGCGGGCGAGGATGGTCTGAAGCCCCAGCGCCAGCACCCCGCACACCACCACCAGGAACAGGCGATAGCGGCCGATGCCGATGCCGAACAGGTCGAACCGGCCCTTCAGCTCCGGCGGCAGCTGGACGTTCTGCGGGCTCGAGCCCATGAACCAGTTCATGCCGGCCATGGCCATGAACACCAGCCCGATCGAGAACAGCACCTGATCGAGATGGGCGCGGCCGTAGAGGTGGCGATAGAGCAGCCGCTCGAGCACCAACCCGGCGAGGGCGGTGACCGCGAAGGCGAGCGGCAGGGTCGCCAGGAACGGTACGCCGAAGCGCTGCATCGCCACCACGGTGACGTAACCGCCGGCCATGGCGAAGGCGCCGTGGGCGAGATTGACGAAGTTCATCAATCCCAGCGTCACGGCGAGGCCGCAGGCGAGCACGAACAGCAGCATGCCGGTCGAGACGCCGTCGAAGAGGATGGTCAGCATGGGTTCTCTCGGGGCTCGGCGGCATCCGGCCGGCCGATCGGGGGCGATCGGTCGGCGGCGCGCGTCTCGAGGGGCGGGCGCCCGGGGGCACGGGCGCCCGCCGGGGTCACTTGCCCATCTTGGCGGCCTTGACCGGATCCTTGACCGCCTCGAAGGTCGCGAACTCGACGTTCCACATGTGGCCGTCGATCTTCTCGGCCTTGCGGACGTAGATGTTCTGGATGATGTCGCGGGTCTCCGGGTCGATCGAGATCGGCCCGCGCGGGCTCGTCCACTTCAGCCCCTTCATCGCCTCGACCAGCTTGGTGCCGTCGGTGTCGCCGTTGGTCTTCTTCAGCGCCTCGTAGATCAGCGCCATGCCGTCCCAGGCGGCGACGCCCATGAAGTTCGGGCGAATGCCCGGATTGGCCTTCTGGAAGGCCTCGACGAAGGCCTTGTTCTCCGGCGAGGGATGGGCGGCGGAATAGTGGTGAGTGGTCACCACCCCGGCCACCACGTCGCCCATGTCGTCGATGAGGTCGTCCTCGAGCACGTCGCCGGTGGCGATCAGCCTGATGCCCGACTTGTCGAAGCCGCGCTCGACGAACTGCTTGATGAACAGGCCGCCGAAGCCCGACGGCACGAAGACGAAGACGCCGTCCGGCTTGGTATCGGCGATGCGCTGGAGGAACGGCGCGAAGTCGGGGTTCTTGAGCGGCACCCGAAGTTCGCCGACCATCTCGCCACCGCCGGCGGCGAAGCGTTCCTTGAAGGTCTTCTCCGCGTCGATGCCGGGGCCGTAGTCGGTGACCAGCGTCATCGCCTTCTTCCACCCCGACTTCAGCGCCTGATCGGCGGCCGGTGCGGTTGCCTGCGGCAGGGTGAACGAGGTGCGCACGATGAAGGGCGAGGCCTCGGTGATGGTGGCGGTGGCCGCCGCCGTCACCACCATCGGCACTTTGCCCTGGGTGGCGATCGGCGCGGTGGCGAGCGCCAGCGGCGTCAGGCCGAAGCCGGC